>WNFC01005626.1_pt1 | contig 13756 bp, 11 predicted proteins | sample 5400541 | NCBI WGS metagenome assembly WNFC01 (sample SAMN13153342, study PRJNA577476) | soil metagenome | isolation source: 120 cm saprolite under Douglas fir tree site 2 hole 2 replicate 1 | place: USA:California | collected 2015-04-18
CATACGCGCGAAACCCCAATTACACCGAATACTATGACGGGTCGATTACCGATTTCGGCGCGGATATCGGCTACCTTCAGTCAGGCGTGATCCTATGGGCCGTCGCTGCTCCAACCACCGATCTCGGCCCCGGCGCGCTGGCGGGACATTACGGCGGCGCTACTGCCAGCGCAGCGATTGGAGTGGGAGCAGGCGCCAACGTCCTGCTCGGCGGCTTCAAGAATTCGATTGCTTTGCAGCCAGTCTCGATCGAGGGCGAAAATGGTTTGAACGTCGCCGCTGGGATCGCAGAACTGTCACTGAAGCTCAACAAGAACAAGCCCCCGAAGACCACTCGACTGAGAAGTCGTTGGCGGCTTAGCGACCGTCAACCCACCTGAATTGCGAAAGGCCGAGCCGCTGGCTCGGCCTTTCGCTTTTCGATGACGAAATGCGTTTCCAATCGAACTCATAGAACGCCGGCCACGCGTGACTCTCGACCTGCATCTATTGTAATCGCGCTTGCGTAAGTCGGGATCCTACTCCTGAAAACCGAGCGCACACGTTTTGAGCGGCTCTTTTTCACGCCCGTTTGAATGTAGTTCGCATCCAAAATTAGGCGAACCTCAAGATGGAAGACTGGGAGCCCCGCCGCCCCGGACTACTCAATGACCCACGCGCTCAACGGTCCATTCGGAACCACGATTCTGAATGACCTTGGCGCGCGCGTCATCGGCAGCCCAAGCGGTCGTATTTTAACTTCACCAGTAAAGAGGAGCGTTTGACCATGGCACTACCACTCGAAGGAATCAAAGTTATTGACTTCACGGGCGTACAGGCCGGACCCGCATGCACGCAGTTGTTGGCGTGGTTTGGCGCGGACGTGCTGAAAGTCGAGCGGCCGGGCGTTGGTGACGTCACGCGAAACCAATTGCGGGACATCCCCGATTTGGATGCGCTGTACTTCATCACGCTCAATAGCAACAAGAAGTCGCTGACACTGAACACCAAGACGCCGGAAGGCAAGGCGATTATGGAGAAGCTGATCCGCGAGGCCGACGTGCTGGTCGAGAATTTCGCGCCCGGTGCGATGGACCGGATGGGCTTCACCTGGGAGCGTATTCAGGAACTCAACCCGCGGCTCATCTTCGGCTCGATCAAGGGCTTCAGCGAGGGTTCGCCCTACGCGGACCTCAAGGTTTATGACAACGTGGCGCAGTGCGCCGGCGGCGCCGCCTCGACGACAGGATTCTGGGACGGTCCGCCGACGATCAGCGGCGCGGCGCTTGGAGACAGCAATACCGGAATGCACCTGGCGATCGGCATTCTGACCGCGCTGATCGGCCGCGCGAAGACCGGCAAGGGTCAGAAAGTGGCCGTGTCGATGCAGGATGCGGTGCTGAATCTGTGCCGCGTCAAGCTGCGGGATCAGGAACGGCTGGATCACGTCGGCTATCTGGAAGAGTACCCGCAGTATCCGAACGGAAAGTTTGGCGATGCGGTCCCGCGCGGCGGTAACGCAGGCGGCGGCGGGCAGCCGGGCTGGGTACTCAAATGCAAGGGCTGGCAAACCGATCCGAACGCCTACATCTATTTCACGATCCAGGAGCAGAATTGGGGGCGGACCTGTCAGGCAATCGGCAAGCCGGAATGGGCGAAGGATCCTGCCTACGCCACTGCTCGTGCGCGGCAGCCAAAAATCTTCGATATTTTCGCTGAGATCGAGAAGTGGCTGGCCGACAAGACCAAATTCGAAGCCGTCGACATCCTGCGCAAGTTCGACGTGCCATGCGGACCGGTTCTATCGATGAAGGAAATCGAAAACGATCCTGCCCTACGTGCTAGTGGCAGTATAGTTGAGGTGGAGGAGGAGAAGCGCGGCAAGTATCTGACTGTCGGCAGCCCGATCAAGTTCTCCGACTTCACGCCGAAGATCATCGGCGCCCCGCTGCTGGGGGAGCATACCGACGAAGTGCTGGCGATGCTGGGTTACAGCAAGGAACAGATCGCCAAGATGCACGGGGACAAGATCGTCTGAGCGCCCGACAAACTCCCGGCTGTGCACGCCATCGCACAGATCGGGATCAGTGCCCGACCTAGCATGGTCCGAGGCGCACACTGGCCTGAAGTGTTTTCAAATTGAAAGGTGTTTCAACATGCGGAATGAAATGAGTTCTCCCTCCACCACCGACGGGTTTCATCTTGTGGTCGACGCCCTGAAACTCAATGGAATCGAGACCATCTTCGGCCTGGCGGGCATCCCGATCACGGACTTGGCTCGTCTCGCGCAAGCGGAAGGGCTGCGATACATCGGCTTTCGGCATGAACAGTCCGCCGGAAATGCGGCTGCGATCGCCGGCTATCTGACCAGGAAGCCGGGTATCTGTCTGACGGTGTCAGCACCCGGCTTTCTGAACGGCATGGTCGCGCTTGCCAATGCCACCACCAACGGCTTCCCGATGATCCAGATCAGCGGTTCAAGCGACCGGGCGATCGTCGATCTCCAGCAGGGCGATTACGAAGAACTCGATCAGATGAACGCGGCGAAGCCATACGCAAAAGCGGCTTTCCGCGTCAACAAGCCCGAAGATATCGGCATCGGAGTTGCGCGCGCGATACACGCAGCGGTATCGGGGCGGCCAGGTGGGGTCTACCTCGATCTGACCGCCGAAGTCCTCGGCGCGACCCTCGACACCGATGCGGCCGCCCGATCGCTGGTACGTTTAGTCGAACCAGCGCCCCGGTGCATCCCCGACTCCGAGTCGATCAAACGCGCCCTCGACCTGCTGGCGAGCGCCCAGCGTCCGCTCATCATTCTGGGCAAAGGCGCTGCATACGCACAGGCTGACGACGCCATTCGGTCATTCGTCGAGACGACCGGCATCCCTTACCTGCCCATGTCGATGGCGAAGGGCCTCCTGCCTGACAACCACGAACAATCGGCGGCGACCGCACGATCTTTTGTTCTCGCGCAGGCCGATGTGGTCATGTTGATCGGAGCGCGCCTGAACTGGCTGCTCGCACACGGCAAGGGCCCGCAATGGTCCCCGATAACGCGTTTCGTACAGGTCGACATTTCGCCGACGGAGATCGATAGCAACCGCCCCATAGCCGCACCGGTCGTCGCGGATATCGGCTCAGCCATGTCGGCATTCCTGGCCATGCTCAAGCCCGGACAGATCCAGCCGAAGGCCGCGTGGCTCGATGCGATCGCCGAGCGCAAGCAGCGCAACACGGAGCGCATGGCGGCACACCTGAACGCCACTCCCGAGCCGATGGACTTCTACAGCGCACTTCGCGCGATCCGCGATGTCCTCGCAGACAAGCCGTACATCTACCTCGTCAATGAAGGCGCCAACACGCTCGATATCGGTCGTAACATCATCGACATGAACCAACCTCGCAAACGTCTCGACAGCGGAACGTGGGGAGTGATGGGTATCGGCATGGGCTATGCCATCGGCGCTGCCGTCGTGAGCGGCCAGCCCGTCGTCGCCGTCGAGGGCGACAGCGCGTTCGGCTTCAGTGGAATGGAGATAGAAACTATCTGCCGCTACCATCTGCCGATCACCGTCGTGGTCTTCAACAACGGCGGCATCTACCGCGGCGACGACGTCAACCGCAGCGAAAGCGCAGACCCCTCTCCGACGGCTCTTATGAGGGGCGCGCGCTACGATAAACTCATCGAAGCGTTCGACGGCACCGGCAATCATGTGACCGATCCGCGGAGCCTCACCAAGGCTCTCACCGACGCCGTCGCGTCAGGCAAGCCCGCACTCATCAACTGCGTCATTGATCCAACAGCGGGGACCGAGAGCGGTCATTTGCAGAATCTGAATCCCCAGAGCCAGGTCGGCAACGGAAAGCGAGATTAGGAGAACGCCGTGACCAAGTCAGATACGGAAAAAATCGATTGGAAGAGCAATGGCGTCAGGATCATTCCTGGTGATTCGTTGGATCAGAACACTCCGCAAACGCCTGGAATGACCCGCGCCGCGGCTATCAATTACGCTCGCGTCGGAGCCCAGAAAATCTGGGCCGGGACGGTCAGAATCGAACCGAATGCCAGAACTGGACCGCACCATCATGGATCGCTCGAGAGCGTTATTTACGTCGTACGCGGGCGGGCCCGCATGCGTTGGGGCGAACATTTGGAATACACCGCGGAGGCTGGGCCGGGAGACTTCATTTACATTCCGCCCTACGTGCCGCATCAGGAAATAAATGCTTTGGCGCAAGAGCCGCTGAAATGCGTAATTGTGCGTAGCGACGAGGAGGCAGTTGTTGTCAACCTCGACATTGAACCCGTGGCGAAGCCCGAGGCCGTCGCGTGGATCGACCCAATTCACCGGCGCACGTGACCCCATCGAAATTCGGGCACGCAAGCCGCGACCCACGAAACTGACGCTGCCAATCTGTCACCTCGGAATTATAATAAGTGCTAAGAGCATCAGGTAGGCAGAATGGCCACTGACCCACAAGCCGTCCGCATTTGGGAGGGCAACTCAACTCAGCAAGGCGCGACCTGGGATGGCCTGGGAGTTAATTTCAGCCTGTTCTCAGCCAACGCCACGAAAGTCGAATTGTGTCTGTTCGATCAGACCGGAACGCAGGAAATCCAGCGAATTGAACTGCCTGAATACACTGATGAGATCTGGCACGGCTATCTGCCCGACGCGGCACCGGGAACGGTATATGCGTACCGCGTGCACGGCCCCTATGAACCCGAAAAGGGCCATCGGTTCAATCCCAACAAGCTGGTCTTGGATCCCTATGCGAAGGCGCATATCGGCCAACTCAAGTGGGGTCCTGAGCTGTTCGGTTATACGTGGGGCGCTCAGGGAGACGATCTCACTTTCGATAAGCGGGATAGCGCGCCGCTGATGCCGAAGTGCGTGGTAGTTGATCCCGCCTTCACGTGGGCTCGCGACCGCAGGCCGACAATACCATGGGATCGGACGATTCTTTACGAGCTGCACGTCAAAGGTTTCACGAAGCGTGATGCGAAGGTCCCGGAAAACCTTCGTGGCAGCTTCGCGGGCCTGGCGCGTAAGGAAATCATCGACTACATCAGAAGCTTGGGTGTGACTTCCGTCGAGTTACTTCCTATCCACTCCTTCGTCAACGATAGCGTGTTGCTCGAGAAAGGACTGACCAATTATTGGGGCTACAATACTGTTGGCTTCTTCTCAGCAGATCCGCGTTATTTAGCAACCGGAGCGATCACGGAATTCAAACAGATGGTCGCTCATTTCCATGATGCCGGCCTGGAGGTCATCCTCGACGTAGTTTACAACCACACTGCGGAAGGGAATGAACGTGGGCCGACCCTTTCGTTCAGGGGCATAGATAATGCTTCTTACTATCGCCTGCTGCCCGACAAGCCCCGCTACTACATCAACGACACGGGTACTGGTAATACCATGAACCTGAGCCATCCGCGCGTGCTGCAGATGGTCACCGATAGCTTGCGCTATTGGATAACGGAAATGCACGTCGACGGCTTCCGCTTCGATTTGGGGACCATTCTCGGACGCGACGGCGCAGGTTTCGACCAGGGCGGTGGTTTTCTGGACAGCTGCCGGCAGGACCCGTTGCTGAGCCAGGTGAAACTAATCGCAGAACCATGGGATTGTGGACCAGGAGGGTACCAGGTGGGGTCTTTTCCGCCAGGCTGGGGCGAGTGGAACGATCGCTATCGCGACACGGTCAGGAGTTTTTGGAAGGGGGACGAAGGGAAAGCGGCGGAAATGGCTTCGCGCCTGGCCGCTTCGGCCGATCTGTTCAATAAAAGGGGCCGCAAACCGTACGCAAGTGTTAACTTTATCACCGCTCACGACGGCTTTACGTTAAACGACCTGGTCTCCTACAGCGATAAGCATAACGAAGCCAATGGCGAGAACAACCGGGACGGCACCTCGAACAATCTTTCCTGGAATTGCGGCGGGGAGGGTCCCACCGAAGACCGTGAAATCATCAAGCTCCGCGAGCGGCAGAAGCGCAATATGCTCGCGACACTGTTCTTTTCACAGGGAACGCCGATGCTTCTGGGCGGCGACGAGTTCGGCCGGACTCAGAAGGGCAACAACAACGCCTATTGCCAGGACAACGAAGCCAGCTGGGTGGATTGGGAGGGAATCAAAGAAGAGGGGCAATCGTTGATTGCTTTCACGCGCAAACTACTCCGTTTGCGCCATTCTCTCCCCATTCTTCGACGCGGCCGCTTTCTCAGCGGCGAATACAACCCTGGACTGGAGGTCAAGGACGTCACCTGGATCAATGCATCAGGCAAAGAGATGCAAAAAAGTGACTGGGAGGACGGCAGGATGCACTGCTTCGGCATGCTCATCGATGGAAGAGCTCAAACTAGCGGCATCAAGCGAAGGGCTTCCGACGTTACACTGCTGATCGTGGTCAACGGGTATTACGATCTGGTCAAATTCACTCTGCCCGAATTCGTCGGCGGCGACCAATGGCTGACTCTTGTCGACACTAACGACCCCGAGCGCAGCGAAGCGTCAACGCTAAAGACGGGGGATGAGTACGAAGTTACTGGCCGTTCGCTGCTTTTGCTCGCGGCGCTGACCAGCGGCGAGCCCGTCAAGGTGATATGGCGCCTCGCGCTCGATCTATTGCGCGAGGGTATGTGAAGGTCAGCGAGATCCACCATCGTGACGCCGGGCCAGAAGATGGATTTCCCGATAAAACGAGTGACGATAGGATTAAAGAGATCTCAAGTAGTTTCGGAAGTATAACTCGACTTTTACTTACCAAGACCAGTGGAACAATCGCGGCAATCGCCACGCTCACATTTGCGGCATGCTCGTCGCAACCCAATCTGACGCCGGCTCAAAAAGGCGGCCGGCGGATACGCCGAGATGAATTTCGATCTCGACGACAAGTGCTTGCCCATCGAGCCCATCTCTACAGATGTCCCGCAATCGACAAGCCGCTGTGCTCAGTTGAATATTCGCGCCCCGATATCCAGTGCGTGCGTATCGGTCCCAAGGGCTATGTCTTCGTTGCAGAAGCTGAATGGGAACCGCTACGACTATCCTGCCGAGATCGCACTCGCGATTATGTTCGGTTGGCCGAAGATTTCAGTATGCTAGCCAGGCACTAAGAATCAGAAGATGTATAAGTAGCCAACTCTCTCTCGCGACAGGAACGGCTCTCTCAAGACTGAGAATCGTCCTTATTACGAAGCTAAATCTCTGGCACGGACGTGTCCCGATGTTCTCATATAGCCGATGAGATCCGAACGGACCTGTTGCGGACCAGACTTGCGAGGACGCTGGTAAGGCGAGCGGTCGGACTTGGCTTCGTCGCGGGCTTCGTCAACACGGTTGAGTTTTTCGATCTGCAGGTCTTACCCAGGTGACTATGACTGGCACCACGTGCAGCTCGGAATAGGCCTGGCGCGAACCGATCAGCAAGGAACTGGTAAAGAAAAGTCGTGGAACAGGGCTAATCGTTTCCACTCGACATCCGAGTGCGCACGATTTGAGCGGGCACTTTTCACGCCTCGAGTTCTGAAGATTTCAGCCGCTAAGGGCGATTCCTGATTTTCCGGATCGTTGGCGAGAGGAAGGAGCCATGGAGGCTTTCAAGATTACTCTAAATCACTTCGATAGATGCCTTTCTGATCGGGTCCGCATCTGTCGCGCCTGACTTGGCGATCGGCGCGAAGGTCGTAAATTCGGATTCCGCGTTCGAGCGCGCTGTCGACCGAGCACATAGCGATCCTGATGCTCCAGAAGGGTACTCGACGTTGGGGATCGCGAAGATCAACGGAAGCCGCGTTTCGGTCTATGCCTTCCAGAACGGCGCAAAGCTCGACGATGTAGCCGGGCCGGGCCGGGGCTTCGCCGACGTCTTCGACAGCGCAGGTCATCTGATACAGCGCTTTGCCTTCAGAGAGAATCTCAACTCGCCGCCGCAAATTACCGAATACGTTTCCGTACCCGCGCAATGAGCGAACTAACCCAAGGTGTGTCTATAAAACATGAAAACAACAACATTAGTAGCGACGATCGTCGCAGCTTCAGCGCTTGTCTTTATCCCACCGGTCTTTGCCAAGGCCGACGGAGGTTCCGCCTCGGAAATCTCAACTGACACACAGAAATCGTCTATGGATCTCAGTTTTGATGAGCCCTGGGGCGATGGACCCGTTCTGACACCCGCGCCGGAAGCAGCCCGTGCAGCTCTAGCCGGACTCGATGCACGTGCCGCCGCCTGTCGGTCTCATCGGCCGTTTGGGCATCCGCCGATAAATCCGAACAGCCCCGAGCTGATACCACCCCCACTCGACGGGCACCCTTACGGCGGATTCCACGGCCCCGCAGGCCGATACCGTCCCTGAACGTGCAACGGCGAGATCGCATAGCACGCGAATCGAGCGGCGCTTTTTCACGCCTCTTCCGTTAGAGGTTGAGTACAAAAAATTCCCTCTGAGGCTCATGAACAAGGACTTCAAATTGATTCTCGACAAGGCGGGCGAACTGGGCGCCGCGATGCCTGCGACCGCGGCCGCGCTTCAGATCAATGCAACCCGTCGGCCAGGCCGTTGATAACGGCGAGCCAGTTCAGCCCGTCAGCTCGAAACCTGGTAAATCGTGATACCGCGGTTAGGTGAAAGGAGAATATATGGAAACCTCGAAAATCCTCGGCGATGATCTTCAGTTTTCCCGCATCGGTCTGGGCACGTGGGCGATGGGTGGATGGATGTGGGGCGGTACTCATGAACAGGAATCTATCCGCACGATCCATTCCGCAATCGATCGCGGAATCACCCTGATCGACACCGCGCCCGTCTACGGCTTCGGCAAGTCAGAGGAGATCGTCGGAAAAGCGCTCGCATCAGGCGGTTTGAGACAACGAGTGGTGATCGCGACCAAGGTCGGGCTCGACTGGAGCAACGGCGAGCCATTTCGCAACGCGACCCGTGCGAGAATCTTCGCCGAGATCGAGGCCTCGCTGAAAAGGCTCAAGACCGACGTCATCGATATCTATCAGGTGCACTGGCCGGATCCGATGACTCCGCTTAGCGAGACCGCCGACGCGATGGCGACTCTCTTCGAGCAGGGCAAGATCCGCGCGATTGGCGTAAGCAACTTTTCGCCGGGACAGATGAATGAATTCGGCGTGGTCGCGCGGCTTCATACCGCGCAGTCTCCGTACAACCTCTTCGAGCGCGAGATCGAAGGCAGCGTCCTGCCGTACTGCGAAAGGGACGGTATCGCGGTTCTGGCGTACGGCGCGATCTGCCGCGGATTACTGAGCGGCCGGATGAGTGCCGACACGAAATTTGAGGGCGACGACCTACGCAAAAACGATCCAAAGTTCCAGCCACCGCGATTCGGAAAGTACCTGGAGGCAGTGCGGCTTCTGGATGTATTCGCGCAGGAAAACTACGGGAAACGAGTCATCCACCTGGCATTAAGATGGTTGCTCGATCGGCCGGGCGTCACCAGCGCGCTATGGGGCGCACGACATCCTGGGCAGCTCGACCCGATTGGCGACGTGATGGGATGGACGCTCGACGGCGACGCCCTACGTGAGATCGATCGGATCATCGCCAACACCATCAAGGATCCGGTGGGGCCAGAATTCATGGCTCCGCCCGCCCGAACCCGGTCGAGAGCTCAAGGTCGGGGGGCATCAGGCGCTCGCGATGACTCGGTTCCCGGACAGGGTATTTGAATTCGTACGCTCCGGGCGGTTAGAAGCATTAGGTGGTCTGGGATAGTGGTCCGCACCAGTTCAATCTGCCCGCGAGCCAATAGGTGACGCGATGGCAATCGATGGGAGCGATGAAGGTAAAGTGTCAGGGCTGCCACAACACCAAGCCGTGGTCATGGCGTCGCATCGGATCAGATACACGAAGCGATCCGACGTGCAGGGTGGCTATAGTGAGGAGGTGCGAGAGGCGAAGTACATTCAGCTGGCTCTTCGCCGCGCGCGTGAGTCGGGTATGCGGAGACTAAGCGCGCGAGAGTGGCGTACTCGCGACCCTCACTCATTCGAGCAAGGACACGGTGGAGGTGAAGTCCTGGCCTGGAACGCTACGAACTATCGCGCCGAAGTCGCATTTGTGAAATTCGCGATTATGTTTAGCTCGCCCGACATTTCGGGCGCGGGACTGGCCGATTGACTTAAGTGTGCGCCGACGTGTGGGTTGATCCTGAGGTATTCTCGTCAGGCGCCGAAGAATCAGAAGATGTACAAGTAGCCAACTTTCGCGTCGCGGATAGGAGCGAATCGCTCAGGACGGAGAATCACCTCCCTTCTTACGGGGCAAAATCTTTGAAACGAACGTGTTCCGATGTCTCATATAATCGATGAGATCCGAACTGACCTTTTACGGACCAGACTTGCGAGGACGCTGATAAGGCGGACGGTCGGGCTTGGCTTCGTCGCAGGCTTCGTCAACACCGTTGGGTTTTTCGATCTGCACGTCTACCCGGGCATTATGACTGGCAACACCGTGCAGATCGGAATAGCCCTGGCGCAAAGCGATTGGCACCTATTTAGGCTGACTGGATTGACGATTGCGTTTTTCTTCGTGGGTGCGATCGCCGGAAGCCTCATCAGACGCCACCTCAGGCGGCCACCGCTTGAGCTGGTCGTTATGGCTGTGCTGCTCCTGGCTGCTACTCCAGTCCGAACAATGGCTAACGCAATTCCGTTTGAGCTTGGACTTCTGGCGATGGCAATGGCTATGCAGGGCGAAACCGTCTCACAGATTGGGACTGTGTCTATTCAGACCGTCGTTGTAACCAATAATTTGCTGCATTTCGCGGACACACTCGTAGGGCGATTCCTTTCGGCTCCCGCAGCCACGGAGGGACAGGGCCACTCTCGTCCTACCGTTACAGAGGTCGCGATCCCCGGCTTCGCCTGGGCGAGCTATTCGATCGGCGCCTGCGCCGGCGCTCTCGCGACCGTTGCGGTGCGCGCACCGCTCTTGTTTCCAATTTTTGTTGTCGTTCTACTGGTAGTGGACATGCTATTGCACCCCGAAACTCAGCGTGTTGTCCAGATGGTCGGCGCTAGTGCGACGGCGGGCCGATCCGGCGGTCAGCAGGAGAGACTCCGTGCTGACCTTTAGAAAACCCTCAGCGGGAGCCTGAAATGAAAACGGTTCTCGGCCGGTCCAGTTGCTTCGACGACGCTCCAACGGGGCGCGGTCCTCGTGCATTGCTTTTTCTGCTGATGTTGACCGAGCTTTTAGGTAACGCCAGTGCCTACGCGGGGGCTTGGGAATTCCAAGGATTTACGATCGCGGAATCGACCCCGGTTTTCGAACGCACTGCGATTTCCACGGCAAGAGAGCCCAACCCCAACAACCAGGGTCAGCTTGCGACCAAGCACAACACGCTGGATTACATGAGCACGATGGTGGAGCCGCAAGTCGTAGTCGCACTTGAGCCATGGCGTGCAAAGCAATTTGGGCTCGACGCTGCGGCGTTTTACTTTCAGGGTTTCGCATGGTGGGACAAAGCGCCGTTCCTTGATTCAGCATTGAACCGCGTCAACCAGTCGGCGCCGAGTTTCAACCGGTATGCTGGCGATGGGTGGTCGTTGAACTCGTTTGGCACGAAAGAATTATTGCTCGAGGTGATGGACGCCTATCTTGATCTTCGCAAGGATTTCGGTCCGGTGAGCGTCGGCTTGCGGCTGGGCAAGGAGCGGCAGGAGAACGGTAACGAACTCGATCGATTGTTCCGCGTCGCCAATGTCATAGACTCGCTCGATTTTCGGCGCGACGTGCTGTTTCCCAACCCTTTTGGAAGTATCGACTCGTTTGTTATCGGACAATGGACGGCTCAGCCGACACTGTACTTCAATAGCTTGCCGCGTTGGCATCTGAGCGATTCCTGGGTAACTGCCTGGGTGAGTCAGTTCCAGCCCGACTATTTTGCGGCGCCTGGCGTTGCAACCAGCATCCTTCCCTCGAACCTGTTTCTTCATAATGGCAACACGAACAAGGCGGTGTACGGCACAATTGCGGCGACGACCATCGCCGACGTCTTGGATCTGAAGCTCAATTACTACCACGTCGCACAGGGCTTCGGCGTTTCTTACACTCCGCCTGGGTTCGGCCCATGCGGGTCACGCGGTGCCTCCGGTAAGCCGGCCCTCAACTGCCAGAGACGAACATTTCCGACTGACGAAGTAGTCGGAGGGACGTTCAACTATCACATTCAAGAACTAGAGAGCGGAGTAGGCGGCTCCTTGCTTACCGGAGGCTCGTTCGGAGGGGAGATCGAATACCGGCCTACCATGACCTTCGCAAAGCCGGGAACTCAAAGCGGTACGCCTTTTATCAAGGAAGGTAATCTCGCGTTCGCCCTGTCCTTTCGCAACTCCTGGCCGTTGTTCAGTGACGAGTATCGGACGTTCGGCTTCTGGGCCTACGAGTACGATAGCAACGCCAACCCGATCACCGAGTCCTATCTACCCGGGAAAGGTGATCCCAACGGCATGGATCTTATGGATATCTTCGTAGCACAGCCGCTGCCCGATGGCTTCACTGTAGCGGCAGCGGCGATGCCGAGCTCATTCGGCGACGGAAGCCTGCGTGCGTATGGCGAACTCGATTACAAGCCGGCAAAGAATTGGATTTTCAGCGTCGGGTATGACTACTGGGGCGGCTCGGCTAGCAAACCTACTTCACAATGGGGGCCCTTTTCGAGCTTTGATCAACTTGTAATTGACGTTGGCTACACGTTTTAGGGCGTAGCATGCTTCCGCGCGTTGCATGGAGAAAGCGGAAGACGCCAAGGGCGTGGAGGGCGTTTGGATTGCTGTTATGCGTCGCCTGCGGAGCAGGAGGATGCGCGGCACAATCGCAAAGTCACGAAGCTCAGGAAGTTCCGAGCTACTCGAATAGCAACATGTATTGCCGCGAATACAACTATTCGGCGCAACTAATCCCGCTTCTGCCGGAGTGCAAGCCTGACCCGCCTGGCGGCACGGTCTATCAGCAGAATACGACGGTTTGGACATACAATAGTTTGGATTCCAAATAGCCTACAGACCGCGCGAATCGGGCCTGCCGTCCGCGTGTTTCTTGAGCTTTTTCCCGGTTCTCTGCCCGCAGTCGGGGCCTGAGGGTTACGTAATCAGCAGGAGTTCCCGCACGACCCTATCACGGGCTGAAGCGCGTCTCGGGGAACTGATTGGAGCGGAAGGTATTGGGGTCGTAAGATTTCCTCTGCCGACCGTCCCTCGGGGACGAATTGAACTGATTCGACCGGATGTCGTGGTATGTGTGATTGGAAAAATCCAAGAGAACCCTACTCTTTCTAGCCGTCATTTACTTTGTTGGGGTTTTCAAATCCCCAGGACGCGCCAATAAAATCGAGCTATTTCGGTTGACCGCGAGCGATGACGCTCAGCCGATGTAGACGCAATGTAGACATAAGCTTCAAACAAATTCCCAAATTCTCACGGTTCGCCGACCTAGCCGACGCTCGCGTTGCGCAGGGTGCAGCAGCTTCAAGGTCGCCACCCTTGCATCAGCTATTGCGTGAACTCGCATTACCGACATGCGAGGTAGAATGAAAACCGTTCGCAGAGATTCGCACGTAGCAAGTCCTTGGCTTTTCGGTCCGCCCTTGTTCGAATCCGACGCCCGAAGTACGAAGTCTAGTCACCCAGGCGTATTGCCAGCACGCTCATCGGCCGCCGGCCAACGCCGTACGTCGTCAAGGGTGTGAGCGCGCCTGTCTCGCCGTTGACGCGGTATGAAGCGAGACGGCCCGACTCAGAA
>WNFC01012364.1_pt1 | contig 13756 bp, 10 predicted proteins | sample 5400541 | NCBI WGS metagenome assembly WNFC01 (sample SAMN13153342, study PRJNA577476) | soil metagenome | isolation source: 120 cm saprolite under Douglas fir tree site 2 hole 2 replicate 1 | place: USA:California | collected 2015-04-18
CGAAGAGGACGAAGGCGCCGTTCCTGCTCGGCATGATGAACGGCATGATGCGGCGCACGGGGTGCACCGACGGGACCGGCGTCGCGTCCGGGCGGGAGAAGAGCGGCATGACTATCGGGCCGCGGCGGCACGCCGCCGCGCAACTCCGCGCGCCTCGAGCCAGCGCTCGGCGTTGCGCAGCGCGAGCGCGATGATCGTCTCCTGGGGGTTCACACCGATCGACGAGGGAAGCACGCTCGCGTCGGCGACCACGAGGCCGTCCGTGTCGTGCACCGCCCCGCTGGCGTCGGTCGCGCCGCGCTGCGGGTCGGTCGCCATGCGCGCCGTGCCCATGATGTGGACGGTCATGAGCTCGACGGTGTCCGGGACGGGCGGGCGCTCGTGGATCAGGCGGAGCTGGTCCGGCCCCTCGAGCAGGGGCAGGTCGGCGAACGGGAGCAGCACGCGGCGCGCGCCGGCGGCGAAGAGGAGCTCGGCGGTCAGCGCCACGCCGCGATGGACCGTCTCGAGGTCGCGTGGCGAGAGGTCGAAGAGCATGTACGGCTGCCGGTCCGGTCCGAGGACGACGCGGCCCTCGCCCTCGTCCTCGACCAGCGTCGCCGCCGTTAGCATGTGGTTGTATTGCCGCATCCAGGCGGCGTTCTCCTCGCCCACCCCGGGCAGCGCCCCGGCGAGCAAGCCGGGCGGCACCGCGGCGTAGCCGATCAAGATGCCCTGCTCGCGGAAATGGTGGATGTGGAAGGCCTGGTGGGTCCCGATCCACGGGTCGAGCGGGCGGTCGAAGAGGCCTACCACCTTCGCGTTGGGATGGGTGTGGAGGCCGCGCCCGATGGCGCGCGCGCGGAGCCAGCTCCGCTTCAAGATGCCCGGCGTGTGCCGCGCGCCGGCGGCCAGCACGACCAGCGGCGCGTAGGCGCGGAAGCGGCCGCGCGCCCGGCCCGCGTCGTCGACGAAGCGGCCGCGCACGCCGATCGCGCGCCGTCCCTTCCAGAGCACGCGGTCGACGCGCGCGCCCGTCACCAGGTACGCTCCCGCGGCCAGCGCGCGCGGGATCTCGGTCACGTGCATCGCCTGCTTCGCACCGGTCGGGCAGCCGAGCGCGCAGTTGTTGAGGCCCATGCAGCGGCGCATGTTGCGCGGCGCACGCGCCGCAGGCCAGCCGAGCCGCCGCGCGCCCTCGAGGAAGAGATGGGTGTTCTGGCCGAAGGTGTCCTCCTGGTTCGGCTCGACGTGCAGGATGCGCTCGGCAGCGGCGAAGTAGGGCTCCATCGCCTGCGGTCCCGTGTCCGTGAGCCCGAGGTCGCGCTCCCAATGCGCGAGCACGCGCTCGGGCGCGGGCCAGGACATGCCGCCGTTGATGACCGTCGAGCCGCCGACGCAGCGCCCCTCGACGAAGATGATGGGCGGCCGGCCGAGGATCATGGTCGTGCCCGCGTCGCGGTAGAGGCGCCGGATCATGGTGGCGGGGTCCGTGACGAAGGTCTCCGTCGGGTGGAGCGCTCCCTCCTCGAGCATGACGACGTCGAGACCCGCGTCGCGCAGGCGGGCGGCGGCGGTCGCGCCGCCGGCGCCGGTGCCGACCACGACCGCGTCGGCGGCGTACTCGCGCGCGCCGTCGAGCGCGCCGCCGGCGATCACGTTCGGGTACGCGATCCGGTGCTCCGGCGGGGCGAGCCGCTCAGCCGGTGTGATCATGAAGAAGCTCCGCGCGGCGGAGCACGAGCGCATCGGCACGGCCGGCCCAGTCGATGCCGAGCGAGGCGAGGACCTGGGGGTGCTCGTAGAAGGCCAGGAAGACGAGCGTGCGGAGGCCCTTCAGGAGCGCGCTCCGGAGCCCGCCGGCATGCTCGAAGGCGGCCAGGTAGCGGGCGGCCTCCCCCGGCGCCATCGATGTGAACCGACACCAGCGCCGCGCGAAGAGGGGCGGCCCGAGCTCGACCAGCCAGAGACCGAGCGGCAGGCCGAGGCGGAGCGGCCAGGGCAGGTACGGGAAGAAGCGCTGGATGTCGCCGAGCACGTCGTCGTCGATCGGCTGGTCGAAGCCATGGCCGCGCGGCCGGATGGCGGCGATCACCGCGCGCAGGATGCGCGTCGAGGGGAGCATCCGGGCCGCACCCTAGGAAAGGCCGGCGCGGCGTGCAACCTTTGGACCCATGACGGCAGAGACGGTGATCTTCGAACGCGAGGGACCCATCGGGCGTCTGCGGCTCAACCGGCCCGCCAAGCTGAACGCCCAGACGCCGCAGATGTGGGCCGAGCTGCGCGAGCTGGGTCGGACGCTGCGCGACGAGCCCGATCTCCGCTGCCTGGTCGTCCGCGGCGAGGGCCGCGCCTTCTCCTCGGGCATCGACCTGGCGGAGATCACGGGCCAGGACGGCCTCGGGGCGGCGGCGCAGGTGGCGCCCGGCGGAGGCGTGGACCGCCTGGTCGCCATGATCCGCCAGGGCCAGGAGGCGTTCAGCTGGCTCGTGGACGCGCCCTTCGCGAGCATCGCCGCGGTGCGCGGCTACGCGCTCGGCGCCGGGCTCCAGCTGGCACTCGCATGCGACCTCCGCATCGCGGCGCGCACCACGCAGCTCGGCGCGCTCGAGTTCCGCTACGGGCTCCTTCCCGACCTGGGCGGCACGGCGTGGCTGCCGCGTCTGGTCGGGCCGGCCCGGGCAAAGGAGCTCGTCTTCACCGCGGCCCGCATCGACGCCGAGGAGGCGCTCCGCATCGGCCTCGTGAACCGTGTGGTCGAGGACGCGGAGCTCGACGCGGCCGTCGGCGCCCTCGCGGAGACGATCGCCGCGCAGCCGCCGCTCGCCCTCCGGCACGCCAAGCGCGCCATCGACGCCTTCGCCGACCAGGAGCGGAGCCTCCAGCTCGCGGCCGAGGGACAGGCGGCCTGCCTCCGCTCGGAGGACTTCATCGAGGCGGGGCGGGCATTCCGCGAGGGCCGCGCGCCGGTGTACCGGGGGCGGTGAGCGCGGGTTGCCTGGGCGCGCGCGCCCCGACTATAACGCGCGCGTGCCCTCGCCCGGCGAGCGACTGATCGCGCTGGTCCGCGCCGAGCCGCCCGATCGCGTCGCGATCGCGGCCTTCCTCGACGGGCTCCCGCACGGCGAGCGGGTGGCGGCGATCACGGACCTCTCCGGCCCGCGCCTCCAGGCGCGGCTCTACGCCGCGGTCTCGGGCGCGCCGCCCGTGACGCTCGCCGATTTCGTGCCGCCCGACGCGCCGCCGCTCCGCGAGGTCATCTTCCACGGCAAGAACTCGCTCCCCGCCTTCACGCTCTTCCAGAAGCGCTTCTGCCGTCCGCCGCGCGGCAGCGACGAGCTCTGGGGCTACAACCACCAGGCGCTGGCCTGGCTCACCGGCCCCGGCTATTTCGTCGTGCACGACCACGCGCGCGGCGCCGCCATCGACTACCGCGAGGTCCCGCCCGAGCGGCCGCCCAGCTGGCCCGAGGTCAAGCCCAACGACCGCGGCTTCTCGCGCTTCGTCTACCGCGACATGGTGGACTACATGCGCCGCGTGGCGCGCGACGTGTTCATCGGCTCGGCGCATCGGGGCGGCAAGGAGACGGGGAACTACTTCGTGCTCTGCCGCGACCGCTGAGGAGCCTCACGTCGCGGATCGCTGCAGCGCTCGCCGTCCTGCTCGCCGTGCTCGTCCCCGTCCCGGGGCAGGCCGTTTTCCACTTCGCCGACATCGACGAGATCATGTCGGGGATGGGCGGCGATCCGACGGCGCAGTACGTCGAGATCAGGATGTTGCTCGATGTGCAGGGCAGCGTGGCGCACAGCCGCCTGACGGCGTTCAGCTGCGACGGGGGCACGCACACCATCCTGCTCGAGGTGCCGAACAACGTCTGCCCCGCGAACATGAATGGCCGCTGGACCATGGGCACGATGAGCTGGGCGACCGCCACGGGCGTCACCCCGGACTTCATCTTTCCGGCGTCGCCCGCCTTCGGCAACGCCTGCGGCATGATCTGCTGGGGTGCGCTGGGCAATGGCCTAATGCCGCCCCAGAACCCCCCCACGTGGGATGCGGGGGTGCCCGACAACTACAACCCCGACTGCGTCGCCTACGGCGGCTACACGGGAACGCGGCAGACCGGCGATGCGGCGGCGTCGCCGCTGCCCGCCGGAAACGGCACCATGAGCCTGCAGCGCATGGCCGACAACAGCAACGACAGCACGGACTTCGCCCTCGCCACCCCGACGCCCACTCACAACGGTGTCTGCGCGACCACGACCTCCACCACGGTCACCACCACCTCGTTGCCGCCGGGGACGACTACCACAACCGGCGCTGTGGGTGCCTCGACGACCGCGACGACCAGCACCACCGGCGCGCCACCACCTCGTTGCGGCCGGGCGGGGGCCAGCCCATCGCGGGCACGAGGCTCCTGCTGAAGGGTAACCCCACCAAGCCGGCGAAGAAGGTGCTGGTATTGGTCGCGAAGGACACCGCCATCCAGCTCAGCGACCCCACGCAGCTCGGTGGGATGCTGCAGGTCTTCACGCAAGCCGGTGATCGCTTCAACACTCGGTACCCGCTTGCGGCGTCTCAATGGAAGCCTATCGGGAAGCCCGGCGCCCCGAAGGGCTACCGCTTCACGGACGCGGCCGGCCCGATCAAGTCGGTGATCGTGAAGGCGGGGAAGATCGCGAAGGCGATGGGGAAGGGCGCGGGGCTCGGGCACACGCTCGCCGCGAATCCCGATCCCGTGACCGTCCTGCTCGCTACCGGCACCGAGCGCGCCTGCATGAGCTTCGGCGGCGGCAAGTTCGTCGCCGGCAAGAAGTACCTCGCGACGAACGATCCGCCGCCCGCCGCCTGCCCGTGAGCGTGCGCGCGCGTGTGCCACGCGCCTCGTGCGATCGTGCAAAAGTGCGAGGTGATTTGCAACGGCGCGACAGGTATAGTAGCCGCTTCGTTTCCGCATGGCTGACCCGACGCACACGATGCCTCTCGACGACGCCGCGCTCGCGTGGCTCGCGCTCGCGCTGGTGCCCGAGCTGCTGCCGCGCCGCGCCTTCGCGCTCGTCGAGCGCTTCGGGACGCCGCGCGCCGTCCTCGATGCGCCCGCCGGCGCGCTCGCCGCGGCCGACGTGCCTCCGGCCGTGTTCGCCTCGCTCGGCACGGCCGCCGGGCGCGCGCGCGCCGAGACGCTGAAGCTCGCCAGGGCGGGCGCCACGCTGGTGGCCTGGAGCGACGACGCGTATCCGCCCGCGCTGCGCCACATCGCCCAGCCTCCGCTCGTGCTGGCGGTGCGTGGCAGCCTGGGGGAGCCAAACGAGCCGGCGATCGCGATCGTCGGCGCGCGCCGGGCGAGCGAGTACGGCCGGCACATGGCTGAGGAGCTGGCGCGCCGGCTCGCGCAGGCCGGCGTCACGGTGGTGAGCGGGCTCGCCGCCGGCGTCGACGCCGCGGCCCACCATGCCGCCCTCGCGGCTGGCGGCCGGACCGTCGCGGTCCTCGGCACGGGCATCGACCGCGTCTATCCCAGCTGGCACCGCGGGCTCGCCCGGGCCATCGCGGGCCAGGGCGCGCTGGTGAGCGAGTTCCCCTGCGGGTCGCCGCCGCTCCAGTTCCACTTCCCGCGCCGCAACCGCATCATCAGCGGGCTCACGCGCGGCACCATCGTGGTCGAGGCCGCCGACGACAGCGGCTCGCTCATCACCGCGCGTCACGCCCTGGAGCAGGACCGGCAGGTGTTCGCCGTGCCGGGGCCGGTGGGTGTGGCGGCGCATCGCGGGCCGAACCGGCTGATCCAGCAGGGGGCCATGCTCGTCACGCGCGCCGAGGACGTGGTCGAGGAGCTCTGGCCGGAGCTGCTGCCGCGGCTCGCGGCGCGGCGGGTCGCCGCCGCGGAGGCCGCGCTCAGCGCGCCCGAGCGGGAGATCCTCGCCGCGATCGGTCCGGAGGGGCGGCACGTCGACGACGTGATCCGTCAGACCGCGGTACCGCCGGGCGCGGCGCTCGAGACGCTCCTGGCGCTCGAGCTGCGCGGTCTCGTCTGCCAGCTCCCCGGCAAGCGCTTCTGCCGGCGCGCCGCGTGAAGCACATGGCCAAGAATCTCGTCATCGTCGAGTCGCCTGCCAAGGCCAAGACGCTCGGCAAGTACCTCGGGCGGAACTACCAGGTGAAGGCCTCCATCGGCCACGTGATGGACCTGCCCAAGTCGAAGCTCGGGGTCGACCTCGAGCACGACTTCGCGCCCGAGTACCACGTCATCCAGGGCAAGGCGAAGGTGCTCGAGGACATCAAGAAGGCCGCCAAGGACAAGGAGAACATCTACCTGGCGCCCGACCCCGACCGCGAGGGCGAAGCCATCGCCTGGCACATCGCGCAGAAGCTCGGCGCGCGGCGGAAGAACATCCACCGTGTGCTGTTCAACGAGATCACGAAGAAGGCGGTCCTCGAAGCGCTCAAGAAGCCCGGCAAGCTCGACCGCAACCGCTTCGACGCGCAGCAGGCGCGCCGCATCCTCGACCGGCTGGTCGGCTACAAGCTCTCGCCGCTGCTCTGGGACAAAGTGCGCCGCGGGCTCTCGGCGGGCCGCGTGCAGTCGGTCGCCGTGCGCATCATCTGCGAGCGCGAGCGCGAGATCCGCGCCTTCACGCCCGAGGAGTACTGGACGGTCGAGGCGCGGCTCGAGGCGGGCGAGCCGCCGCCCTTCGCGGCGCGGCTCGCCGAGGTGGCGGGCCAGAAGCTCGACCACAAGAACTTCCGCCTCGACGCGAAGGCGCGCGTGGAGGAGGTGCTCGCGGGGCTCGCCGGCGCCGAGTGGACCGTCACCAAGGTCGAGCGCAAGGAGCGCCGCCGCCATCCGACGCCGCCCTTCATCACCTCGCGCCTCCAGCAGGAGGCGTCGCGCAAGCTCGGCTTCCAGCCCTCGCGCACCATGCGGGTCGCGCAGCGCCTCTACGAAGGCGTCGAGCTCGGCGCGGAGGGCTCGGTCGGCCTCATCACCTACATGCGCACCGACTCGACGCGCATCGCGGGCGAAGCGCTGGCCGCCGCGCGCGACTACATCCAGGGCCGCTACGGCGCGCCCTACCTGCCCGAGTCGCCGCAGGTGTACCGCTCGAAGAAGGACGCGCAGGACGCGCACGAGGCGATCCGGCCGACCGCGATGGAGTACGACCCCGAGCGCGTCGCGTCTCATCTCGACAAGGACGAGCTCGCGCTCTACACGCTCATCTGGAACCGCTTCGTGGCGAGCCAGATGGAATCGGCCGTCTACGACGCGACCGCGGTGGACGTCGAGGCGGGTGCCTGCCGCTTCCGGGCCACCGGCCAGATCCTCAAGTTCGACGGCTTCATCCGCGTCTACACCGAGGGCCGCGACGACGAGCAGCGCGATCCCGAGGAGGAGGGCGAGGGCCAGCTCCCGCCGCTCGTCGAGGGCGACCGGCTGCGCCTCCTCGAGCTGGTCCCCGAGCAGCACTTCACGCAGCCGCCGCCCCGCTTCACGCAGGCCACGCTCATCAAGGAGCTCGAGGAGAAGGGCATCGGGCGCCCGTCCACCTATGCCAGCATCGTGGGCACCATCCTCAACAAGGAGTACGTGATCGAGGACGACGGGCGGCGCCTCAAACCGACCGACCTGGGCTTCCTGGTGACCGACCTCCTGGTCGAGTCGTTCCCCGACGTGCTGAACGTCGAGTTCACGGCCGGCATGGAGGACCAGCTCGATCGCATCGAGGAAGGCCAGGAGCACTACGTGGACGCGCTCCGCCGCTTCTGGGGGCCGTTCGCCAAGGACCTCGAGCAGGCCGAGGTCCAGATGCGCGACGTGAAGCGCGAGGAGCGCCCGACCGACCTCGTGTGCGAGAAGTGCGGGCAGCCGATGGTCATCAAGTGGGGCCGGCGGGGCGAGTTCCTCGCCTGCCGCGGCTACCCCGAGTGCAAGAACACGAAGAACTTCCGGCGCGCCGACGACGGGACCATCCAGCCGGTCGAGCCCGAGACCACCGGCGAGATGTGCGAGCAGTGCGGCCGCCCCATGCAGGTGCGCTTCGGCCGCTACGGGAAGTTCCTCGGCTGCTCGGGCTATCCCGAGTGCAAGAACATGCAGCCCCTCCACAAGCCCGTGCCCACGGGCGTGCGGTGCCTGCTCGGCTGCGGCGAGGGCGAGCTCATGGAGCGCCGCTCGCGGCGCGGCAAGCTCTTCTACAGCTGCAGCCGCTATCCCGCGTGCCAGTTCGTGGCCTGGGACCGGCCGCTGCCCGAGGCCTGTCCGCGCTGCGGGACGGGGTTCGTGACCGAGAAGCTCACCAAGCGCTACGGCACCGTGCGCCGCTGCGTGAAGGAGGGCTGCGGCTGGCAGGAGCAGATCGACACCGGCGACGGCGGCGACTACGCGCCGCTGCCCGAGCGGCGCGCGGCGGCGCAGGTGCGCGGCCGCGGGCGGGCCGGCGGCCGCGAGGCGGCCGCCGCGCGGCGGCACTCGCCGCGGCGGGCCACCTCCTCCTGAGTCGATGACGACGGAGCGGGTGACCATCATCGGCGGCGGGCTCGCGGGCTGCGAGGCGGCCTGGCAGCTCGCCCGGCGCGGCATCGGCGTCGACCTCCACGAGATGCGGCCCCGGCGCGGCACCGAGGCGCACACCACCGACCGCCTGGCCGAGCTCGTGTGCTCGAACTCCTTCCGCAACGCGACGCTCGAGACGGCGGTGGGGCTGCTCAAGGAGGAGATGCGGCGCCTCGGCTCGCTCGTCATGCGCGTTGCGGACGCGACCCGCGTGCCCGCGGGTGCCTGTCTCGCCGTCGACCGGATGCACTTCGCGGACGGCGTCACGCAGGCGGTGGAGGCGCTGCCCGCGGTGCGGATCGTCCGGGAAGAGATGACCGAGATCCCCGCCGCGCTCACCATCGTCGCCACCGGCCCGCTCACCTCGCCGGCGCTCTCCGAGGCCCTCCAGCGCGTGCTCGGCACGCGCCACCTCTACTTCTACGACGCGATCGCGCCCATCGTGACGACCGAGTCGATCGACATGGGCGTGGCGTGGAAGGCGTCGCGCTACGACAAGGGGGGCGAGGACTACATCAACTGTCCGCTCGACCGGGAGCAGTACCACGCCTTCGTCGAGGCGGTGGTACGCGCCGACAAGGTCCCGACGCGCGACTTCGAGCGCTGCCTCTACTTCGAGGGCTGCATGCCGATCGAGGAGATGGCGCGGCGCGGGCGCGACACGCTCGCCTTCGGCCCGATGCGTCCGGTCGGCCTGGTCGATCCGCGCAGCGGCAAGCGCGCGCACGCCTGCGTCCAGCTCCGCCAGGACGACGCCGAGGGGCGGCTCTTCAACATGGTGGGCTTCCAGACCAAGATGACGTACCCCGAGCAGCGGCGCGTCTTCCGCATGATCCCCGGGCTCGCGTCGGCGGAGTTCGTGCGCCTCGGGAGCCTCCACCGCAACACCTTCGTCGACGCGCCGGCGCTCCTCCTACCCTCGCTTCAGGTGATGGGGCGGAAGCGGCTTCTCCTGGCGGGGCAGCTGGTCGGCGTCGAGGGCTACGTCGAGTCGGCGGCGACGGGCCTGCTCGCGGGCCTGAACGCCGGGCGGCTCCTCGCCGGCCAGGCGCCGCTCGCGCCGCCGCGCACGACCGCGCTCGGCTCGCTCCTCGCCTACGTCACCCAGCGTGGCAAGAAGGCCTTCCAGCCCATGAACGCGAACTACGGCCTCTTCCCGCCGCTCGCGCGCGCGCTGCGGGGCCGCGACAAGAAGCTCGCCATGGCCGAGCGGGCGCTCGCCGAGCTCATGCGCTGGCGAGAGAGCGCGCACCTGGACGAGGAGCCGGCGGGCTGCCAGTCGGTGGCGTGAGCCCAGCCGCCGCCGTCGCGGCCGTGATCGACATCGGCAGCAACTCGGTGCTGCTGCTGACCGTGGCGGTGGAACGCGGCCGGGCGCGCGCGCTGGACGAGGCGCTCGCCACGACACGGCTCGGGACCGGGCTCCGCCCGGGGGGCCGGCTCGACGCGGATGCGCTCGCCCGCACGCGCGACGCCGTGGTCGCCTTCGCGGCGCGCGCGCGCGCCCGGGGCGCACCGCGGGTGTGGGCGTTCGCGACCGCCGCCTTGCGCGATGCGGCGGACGGGTCCGCCGCCGCGGGGGCGATCGCCGGGGCGGCCGGCGTGCCGGTCGAGGTGCTCTCCGGGGAGCGGGAGGCGGCGCTCGCCTACGCGGCCGTGGCGGCCGCGACCCGGGCCGGGGAGACGCCGCTCCTGGTCGCCGACGTGGGCGGGCGCACGACGGAGCTCACGCTCGGCGTGGGCGAGCGGGTGCTCGGCGCGGCGAGCCTGCCGCTCGGCGCGCTCGCGCTGACGGAGGCGCACGGCGCGGGCCTGGACGGGGCGCATGCGGCCGTGGGTGCGGTCTTCGCGGCGAGCGAGCTGCCGGCGCGGGCGCGCACCGCCGGCGCCCGGCTCGCCGCCTCGGGCGGCACGGCGACCGCGCTCGCCGCGCTCGACCTCGGCCTCGGCGCGTACGTGCCGCGCCGCGTGCACGGACATGTGCTCGCCCGCACCGCGCTCGCGGGGCTCACGGCCCGCCTCGCGCGCATGACCGCCGCCGAGCGCGCGGCGCTCCCGGGGCTCGATCCGGGGCGCGGGGCGATCCTGCCCGCCGGCGCGCTCGTGCTGGAGCGGGTCGCCGAGGCACTCGGCGCCGACCGGATCGTGGTGAGCGATCACGGCGTGAGCCATGCCTTCCTGCGCGCGGCCCTCGCGCGCGACGGTCTGCCGGCCGACTTCGGGGAGCTCTGGCCATGACCGCCGACGAGCTCGCGCGGGCGATCGCCGCGAGCGGGGTGCGGGACACGGCGCGGGTCGCCGAGGCGGCGCGCGCGGTCGCGGGCTGGCTCGCGCGCGCGCCCGCGGACGAGGTGGCGGAGGGGCTCGCCGCGGCCGCGGATCCCGCGGCGGCGCTCGATCAGCTGGCGCGGCTCCTGCCGGCGGCGGAGGCGCCGACGGCGCCCGGACGCGTCGCTCCGCTGCTCAGGCTGCTGGGCGGCAGCCCGGCGCTCGCGGGCGCCCTGGTGGCCGAGGGCGCCGCATGGCCGGCGCTCGTCGCCGCCGTGCACGAGGTGCCCGCACGGGGACCGGACGCGCAGCGCGCGGCGCTCGCCGCGGCCGGCGCGTCGGGACCGCTCTCGCGCGCCGACCTCCAGGCGGCGCTCCGCCGCCACCGGCGCCGGGAGCTGGTGCGCATCGGGGGCCGCGACCTCCTCGGCCTCGCCAGCGTGGAGGACACGGTGCGCGAGCTGTCCGCGCTCGCCGAAGGCGTGCTCGACGCCGCGGTGGCGAGCGTGCGCGCCCGCCTCGCCGCGGAGTGGGGCGAGGCCCTGGTGCCGGGCGAGGGCCGTCCCGCCGCCTTCGTCGTTCTCGGTATGGGCAAGCTCGGCGGCGAGGAGCTCAACTACAGCTCCGACGTCGACCTGGTCTACGTCTACGAGCGCGACGGCGAGCAGGCCGCGGGCCGCACCCTCGGGCAGTTCTTCTCGCGCCTCGCCGAGGAGGTGACGCGCGCGCTCGGCGAGGTCACGGGCGACGGCCTCGTCTTCCGCGTCGATCTCCGGCTCCGCCCGGGCGGCGGCGAGGGGCCGGTCGCCGTCTCGCTCCCGGCGGCGCTCTCGTACTACGAGACCTGGGGGCAGACGTGGGAGCGCGCCGCGTGGCTGAAGGCCCGTGCGGTGGGCGGGGACCGTGCCCTCGGCGAGCGGCTCATCGCCGAGCTCATGCCCTTCGTCTACCGCCGCTACCTCGACTTCGGGACGCTCGAGGACCTGGAGGCGATGAAGCGACGGGTGGACGCCTCGCTGCGCGGACCTCAGGCGGCGCGCGACGTGAAGCTCGGGCGGGGCGGCATCCGCGAGGTCGAGTTCTTCGTGCAGGCGCAGCAGCTCGTGCACGGCGGCAAGGACCCGCGTCTGCAGGTGCGGAGCACGCTCGGCGCGCTCGCCGCGCTCGCCGCCACGGGCTACGTCGAGCCGGCGCTCGCCGTGTCGCTCGCCGCCGCCTACCGCTTCCTGCGCGACGTCGAGCACAAGCTGCAGATCGTCCAGGAGCGGCGCACGCAGAGCGTGCCGAGCGACCCGGACGCGCTCCTCGCGCTGGCGCGCCGGCTCGGCTTTCGCGGCGCCGGGGCGGCGGCCGAGTTCGAGGCGGCCCGCGCGCGCCACGGCGCGATCGTGCGCGGCGCGTTCGCCGCGCTCTTCCACGGCGCCGAGGAGGAGCGCCGGCGCGAGGCCGCGCCCGAGCTCGCCCTCCTGATCGACGAGCTCGACCAGCCGGAGCGCACCCTCTGGCGCCTCGGACGGCTCGGGTTCCGCGACCTCGAGTCCGCCTACCGTGAGCTCCGCCTGCTGCGCGACGGGCCGCCGCACGCGCCCGCCTCGGCGCGGCGCCGGGCGGCGCTCGTGCGGCTCGCGCCGGCGCTGCTGACCGAGATCTCACGCTCCGCCGCGCCCGAGCGCGCCCTCCACCACCTCGCGACCTTCGTCTCCACCATCGGCGCCCGCACGAGCTACCTCCACCTGCTGCTCGAGAACCCGGGCGTGATGCGGCTCCTCGTCCGTCTGTTCGCGACCAGCGAGTTCCTCTCGGCGTTCTTCCTCCGCCATCCCGAGGTGCTCGATAGCCTGGTGCGCGCCGATCTGATGCGCATCGTGCGCGCGCGCGAGGACATGGCGGCCGAGCTCGCGGCGCGCCTCGCCGCGGCGCCCGACCTCGAATCCCGGCTCGACACGCTGCGCCGCTTCCGCCACGAGGAGTTCCTGCGCGTCGGCGTGCACGACATCGAGGGCACGCTCGAGCCGGCGGAGGTGGAGCGCCAGCTGACGCACCTCGCCGAGACGTGCCTCGCCGCCGCGCTCGCCATCGCGCGCCGCGAGGTGCTCGCGCGCGCCGGGGTGCCCGACGTGCCGGAGAGCGAGGGCCTCGCCGTGCTCGGGCTCGGGACGTTCGGCGGCGGCGAGCTCGGCTACGCCTCGGACCTGGACCTGATCTTCGTCTACGACCCGGGCGATGCGGCGTGGTGGAGCGGGCGCACCGTGCCGCACGAGTTCTTCACACGCATCGCCCAGCGCACGATCAGCGCGCTCGCGACGCCGACGCGCGAGGGGATCGCGTACCGGATCGACACGCGGCTCCGGCCCTCGGGCAACCAGGGACCGCTCGTCTCCTCGCTCGAGGCGTTCGCCGCCTACCACCGCAGCGGCGCCCGGCTGTGGGAGCGGCAGGCGCTCATCAAGGCACGCGTGGTGGCGGGCGCGCCCGCGCTCGGCGCGCGCCTGGAGGCCATCGTCGCGGAGTTCGTCTACGGGCGCGGGCTCCGCCCCGCGGAGGTGGCGGAGATCGCCGACGTGCGCGCGCGCATCGAGCGCGAGCGCGGCGCGGCGGACGAGCAGGCCGTCAACATCAAGACCGGACGCGGCGGCCTGGTCGACGTGGAGTTCCTGGTGCAGATGCTGCAGCTCCGCCACGGAGAGGCCCACCCGGCGGTGCGCGTGCGCGACACGCCCGGGGCGATCGGCGCGCTCGCCGCGGCGGGGCTCCTCCCGCGCGCCGACGCGCGCGCGCTGGCCGAGGGCTACGCCTTCCTGCGGGCGCTCGAGAGCCGGCTCCGGCTCGAGCACAACCAGCCGCTCGAGGTGACGGCCGCCGATCCGGCGGCGCTGCTCTCCCTGGCGCGCCGCCTGGGCTACGACGGCACGGACGCCGCGGCGGTGGCCGCGCTGCGCGCCGACCACGCGCGTCACG
>WNFC01008085.1_pt1 | contig 13755 bp, 14 predicted proteins | sample 5400541 | NCBI WGS metagenome assembly WNFC01 (sample SAMN13153342, study PRJNA577476) | soil metagenome | isolation source: 120 cm saprolite under Douglas fir tree site 2 hole 2 replicate 1 | place: USA:California | collected 2015-04-18
CCCCTCGGTGCCCCTCGGCCTGGGTCGGACAGCCTTGCCCTTGCCTTGCCTAGACCGGTCCCGCTGCCTAGACTGCTCCCGCTGCCTAGCTCCATCTGATCGTTGACGGATCGTCTTCAGCTGATGCCTGACGGTTTCTAGGGTCGATTTTGTCTTGGAGCGCTGGTGCTTTCCAAGAGGGTTGTCTGTCCGCGCTCCAGCCTGGGGCCGCCAACAGCCGGTTGCTCAGTCGTACCGATCTTGCAGCTCGTCAGCCATCGTGCGAGGATGCGGCCATGTTCCCGACTCGAAAGGACAGTGCCGCGTAGGCGGCCTGCTCAAGTCCGCGCCGACTTGGGCGCTTTGCCGGTTAGGCATGGCGCGACCGGCCAGCGGCAGGTGTCGCAGCTTCCGGGCCTATCACCTCGTGGCCGTGCCATCCTGGCCTTCCTGGAGCATGATCGCTTGTGGCCAGGGCAGGCGGAGGATGCACTGCGGCTGTGGCGCGCGTACGTGGGTGGTCCGTACCACCGGCGATGGGACCGGCCCGATGACTGCGGGCAGTGGCCGTGCTGTCCTGATATTCAGGAAGTCCAGGCTGTCCTGGAACTCGTGGCGCATCGTCTGCCACGTCGCGACGCACGACCGTTCCGGCGTGTCCTGGAGGGAGCTGGCAAGAGCTGGTGGGCTGGCCAGCCCAAGCGGGCGGCCGGGGACTGCTGGCTTCCCCCGGATAGGTGCCAGTCAACGCCGGTGCCGCGGCGGGGGTCAACGTGGAGCGCCCGCAGCGCGCAGCGCGAGGACGAACGACGTTGAGGCCCGCAAGGCCCGGCGTAGTCTTGGCTGGCCGGGCAGGTTCAGGAGGGGCACTCCCAGCTCAACATGGGATGGCCCGCGAGGTAGTACGCGGCGACGGGTCAGGGCGGTCTGACGATCGGCCAGCTCGCAGCGGGACCTGGTCAGCTGCCTGGGCCCCGCAGCTTGACGACGAGCCTGGCTCGGGTGCCCAGTTCTGCGCGCACGTCCGCGGCCAGATCCTCGGCCTGGCTGGCCCACCGGTCCCCGATCTCGTCGGATTCCCAGCCGTGGTCCCAGTGGTAGTGGGTGTCGAATTCGTACTGCCAGGCGATGTTCCCGAAGCCGTCACCCCAGAGCGGGAGCTGGGCGCCATAGTCGGGTGCGAGGGTGATGACGTCAGGTAGCGGCTCATCCAGCCTTGGCCGGCTTCGGCCGGCCGCTACCAGGGGTTGTGGTCCACGGCTGGCTATTGTCTCACTGGCTATGGCGGTGGCTGCCCGAAGAGGGGCTCGCCGTCGCTGCCGCCGAGCAGGAACACGAACTTGTCCAGGTCGGCGCGCAGCTGGGCGAGGCCGTAGGCGGGATGACCGACGAACTCTTCCAGCGAGGCACCGAGGCGGCCAGGGTCGCGGGCCAGCCAGTCGCTGAGGAATTGCAGCATCTCCGCCAGCTCGGCCGCGTCAGCGACGTCCAGGGTTATCCGGGGCATGGGTCACCGCCTTCCGGGGTGGGTCGCGTGAGCCTTGTAACGGCCGATCTCGTGACGGGTGGTGCGGGGCACGACGCCGACGGCTTCCCCGTCGATGACCAGCCGGAAGCTGTCGCCGTCGGGGATGACGGTGACGATCTTGCCTGCGTGGGTCATGCCGACCTGGATGCGCTGGCGGGCGACCTGGATGCCGCCCCGGCCAGAGACCCGCCGCTGCACGGCCAGGCCCGGATCTGGCAGCGGGTCTGGCCCGGCGAGGCGGACGCCTTGCAGCCGGTGGCGCTGGCCGGGCGGGATGGGACACGGCAGGGTCCGCCACAGGACCCCGTCTTGGGTGAGGACGTGCATGACGCTGCCGTCGAGGCGGAGGCGGGCGCGCTGCCCGGCCAGCGGGGAGCCGACCTGGATGACCTGGCTGCCGAGAGTGATGATCCCGGCGGAGTTGACCAGCCGGTCGACTTCCACGCACCAGCTCGCGGCCAGGGCACCCGGGGACGGCCCCGACAGCGGGGGGCCTGCCAGGCGGGCACCGGCGCGGCGCAGCCTGGCCAGGTCCACCTCGGACAGGCGGGAGGGCACGGTCTTGATCCGCCACCCGCCGGTGCTCAGGTGCACGGTGGTGGTGTCGATCCAGAAGGTGACCGTCTGCCCGGCGCGGGCCGTGCCGAGCCAGAACTGCTGCGAACCCACCATCATGTTCCCGCTGGCCGGGACGACACGGTCGACCTCGACCGCATCCGCCCAGCTGGCAGGCTCCGGGGCGGCGGCAGGGTCCTCGGCTGCCGCTGGCGGGCTGGTGACGGGCTTGAGGTCAGCAGGCGCCCACAGCCTCAGCGGATCATCCGCCTCGGGTGGCGAGGACCGGAACCGGCTGGCCGGGGTGGCCATGTCCAGCGACTGGTGGGGCCGGTCCTGGTTGTATTCCTGGCGCCAGGCATCCACCGCGGCCTGAGCGGCCTCGATCGTGGCGAACGGACAGGCGTCGTTGAGAAAGTCGGTTTGCAGGGTCTGGTGCCAACGCTCGACCTTCCCGATCGTGGTCGGCGAGTATGGCCGGGTCAGCAGCTGGCGGATGCCGTTCTTGCGGCAGATCCGCTCGAACAGCACCTCGGCCGGGCGGGGCTTGCCGAACCGGCCGGTGAACTGCTTGCCATTGTCGGTCAGCACCTCATCGGGAATGCCATAGAGGGTCATCGCGGCGAGAAAGGCGCGGCAGATGGCCCGGGCGGTGGCGCGGCGGACCACGGTGGCGATCACGCAGAACCGGGAATGGTCGTCGATCCCGGAGATCAGCTTGCACTCGGTCCCGTCGGCCAGGAACACCGACGCGGTGACGTCAATCTGCCACAACTGCATCGGCTGGTCGCGTTCCCAGCGCTTGTAGTCCTGGCGGCGCCGCTTGCGCTTGCGAGCCGCGACCAGGCCATGGCGGACCAGGACCCGGTAGATGGTCGACCGGGACGGCAGCGGGCTCACCCTCGCCTTGCCCAGCTCGAACAGCAGCCTGCGCGGACCCCACCGCGGATGCGCCCGGCGGAGCTGGCAGATCAGCGCCTCAATCCCGGCATCCAGCTGCCGGGGCTGATGATGCGGGCGGTGGGAATGGTCAGCCAGCCCCGGTAACCCGTCCTGCTCATAGCGGCCCAGCCAGCCATGCACCGCCTGGCGGGACACCCCATACCGGCGGGCCACCTCGGTCACCGGCGCGCCGGAGATGACCTCCATAACGGCGTGATAGCGCTGCTTCATGACACTCAACTCCACGAGCATGGCCCGGCTACCCCCTGCCACGAACGACGTCACGACAGGGCATGCCCGGACGGGCGGTGTCAAGCATCAGATGAAGCCGCTATGTCAACCATCAGTCGGAGTCGGACACACCCCCCGTGCCCCGACCGGTGAGAACTTTCTGTACGACTTCAAGGGCGCGCGGAGCGCGCCGGGACCGGTCGGAAGCTGAGGCTAAGACGGCTCGACGCGCGGCGACGCTGACGTCGGCCGCTGCACGGCACCGGGAGCCGTCGGCCATCCACGTCGCGCCCAGTGCCGCTACCAGCCCGTGGGCTGGGCTGGTCAGGCGGGATCGGGTCCGACATTCTGATCAAGCCAATGGTGCAGCGGCGCCGCGGTGCGCAGGAAGCCGGCCACCTTGTCCTTGGCCTTTGCCGTATGCAGCCAGGGCGCCACCGGCCAGTGCCGCCAGCAGATCAGGCCCTTGCAGCGCAGCAGTTCGCTCCTGGGATGGTCCCTGGGGTACCCGCGCGGAGCGCTCTTCAGGGCCTGGCCGCCACCGACCTCGAGTCCTTCTGCCCGCAGCCGCTCCACCACCCCGACGAGCTGGGTGCCTGTGGTTTCGTCGTCGACCGCCTGCCGGTACCGCTCCAGCTGGGCGGCGGAAATCATGAAGTAGCCGACGGCGGCCGTCAGCCCGTCCGCGCTGAACTTCACATACCCGCCGCGGTCCAAGGTCGCGTAGATCTCGGTCTTGTACGGCGACTTATCGGCCCGGAACCGCACGTCCCGGTAAGGGCGGGAGATCCGCCCAGGACCGAACTCCCCGCTCAGCTCGCCGAGCAGTCCGGCCATCGGCTCGCGCACCGACGCCTCGTAGAACGCCCTGCGTGCGCTCCAGTACCCCTTGGAGTTGTTGACCTGAAGGCCCTTGAAGAACTCCACGGCCTCCGTGGACCATCCCGAGAACCCCACGCCCACAGCCTAACGGTGAGTCACCAGGGGATTCGGGAGCGCCCTCGCACCCCTGAGTCGTCTACCACGCTCCGTCACGAACGTTCGTCACATTCGACGCGCCGCACCGCCGCTATGCGCGCCCACCTTGTCGGCTGGCTGGCCCGTCAGTGCCGCGCCCGCACGGGTGACCTGTGCGCGACAAGACGCTGGTTCGTGACCAGATGAGCCCGCCCAACCGCCCTCACTGAGCCGCAGGCCAATGAGTGAACCCCGCTGCGGGTCTGCCCGTAGTAGAGGCGATGCCGTCCACGCCGCCCGAGGGAGGCCGGTAATGCGGATACGTGTGGTGCTTATCGGCGTGATCACCGTTTTAGCCGCAGCCGCGTGCGGGCTCGGCTCGGGCATTGGGCCGATCAACGCCAGGTGGGCCTCCTGTGAGGGCGGCGGCTGCGGCACCGCTGAGGTGCAGCCGGATCCCTCGCTGGTGAACGTGGACATCGCGCGTCACTATTGCGCGGCGCTGGACAGGTTCGACGGTGACATCGCCCGCGACCTGAGGCAGGCACGCGGTGCGGTGAAAGTCGGGTTCAGGTACGCGGCCGGCTCTGCTGGGCCCAATGTTCCCATCGACCAGCTGGCCTATGTCACCGAGATCATCATCCCGGTCAGCAGCGCCACCGCGCAGCAGGCACAAACCGACGCCAAGCGCGTGCCCGGCGCCTGCCGGAAAAGCCTGAGCGCCACGATAGTCGCTATCAACCAGCCAGCGTCCGACCTGTCCGTCTACACCTTCAGCGTCCAGCCCGTTTACCACAACACCGACCTCAAAGAGAACTTCTCGCTCACCTACTTCGGGAATGACCTGATCGTGGCCAGAGACACCGGCGGCGGTGCACCGAGGGGGCCACCATCAGCCATGACGCCGTGGAATGCTCGGCTTCAGGCGGCGCCGATGAGCGAGGAGCGTCATCATGCTAGCCAGAACGTGCTCGCTGGGCGACTGCCGCCGCGCGTCCTCGGCTATGTCGTCGAGTGGGCCGCGCTGCACCAAGAGGAGTTGCTTGCCGACTGGGCGCTCGTGGCAGCCAATCAGCCCCCGAAGCCGATTCCACCGCTGAGGTAAGGTGCAGACATGCCTACGGCGCTCCATGACGTCACCGACGTGCAGATTCTCGGCCACTACCGGCTGCGGCTCACGTTCTCAGACGGCTTGGTCGGCGACGTCGACCTCTCCCACCTCCGCAGCCGTGGCGGAGTATTCGAGTCATTGCGCGATCCCGAGTACTTTGCCCAAGTGCGCATCGATCCAGAGATCGGCACGATCACCTGGCCCAGCGGAGCCGACCTCGCACCGGAAGTCCTCGACGAAAGGGCATCGGCCCGACCGGTGACCGCCTCTCGCCAAGCGGCCGGCTAAGCCAGGCAGGCAGGCAGGCGGCTAACCTAGCTGCGACTTGATCTCGTCCGCGCGGGGCAAAGATTCCGCAGGCCGGTGTGCCCCAGCGCATGAACACCTTTTGCCTGCGTCCTCCGTCGGGGCGTTACGACTACTCGTTGGGTCATGAGCCTCCTGGGAGTCCGTGCATCCTCCCCTCTCCCCCGCAGCGCGATGCGTGACCACGCCGCCCTTGGCTGGTGGTAGCACCACCAATAAGGTGGTGCTACCACCGACAGAAAGAAGGCAATGCCCAGCCAGCACGGTCACCCGCCGATATCCATCCGTCCCCCGGGGCATCTCCGGGACTGGCTGTTCGACTATGCGGAACGCCACGAACGTGCCGTCCGCGCAGTCGTCATCGATGCCCTGGAAGAGTACCGGGCGCGACGCGAACAGAAAGATGACGACGCAATGCTCACAGTGACGACCTCACACGCCAGGGACTACCTCCAGCGGGCGTTTACTTACTACTTCATGAGGGGTGCATCTTTCTGACATGTGTGACATTAGGCCGATACCTAATTAACCGCCTGAAATTTGGCGTGTCTGTGTTTTGCGGACTTACCGGGCGTTACCGATGGTGATCTGCGCTGGTCACCGGTGGCGGGGACGGGCTGCCCGGGGCGGGGTCCGAGATGGCCGTCCGTTGCCGGGTCCGCCGGTTTCCGGGGCGTTTCCGGGATCATGGGCGGAAATCATTCCCGGCAGGCACAGGAGGCGGCGGTGACGGTGAGGTTCTCGGTGACGGTGAGGCAGGTCCTGGAGGACGGGATCGAGGTCCCGGTAGAGGAGGAGCTGGCGGCGGCGCTCGCCGGGACCGCGGAGCAGTTCGCGGGGCTGGCTGCGTGGGCGGCAGACGAGGCCCGGTTCTGCGATCTCGGGGAGCGGGAGGAGGTCATCGGGACCGAGGGACGCGAGCTGCAGCGGCGGCTGCTGGAGGCCACGCTCGCGGTCGACGCCGCCCGCGAGGAGCGGGCTGCCCGGGTCACGAGCGCCGCGGGGATCGGTCACGGCAGCGTCGAGGCCGGCCATGAGCGGGGCGTGACGAGCGTGTTCGGGCCGGTCCGGGTCTCCCGGATGGCCTACCGCAACCGCCGCGAGCCGAACCTTTACCCCGCCGACGCCCGGTGGATCCTCCCCGATGATCCCTATTCCCTGGGGATGCGGGCCCTGACGGCGTATCACCTGGCCGGCGGGGGGTTCGGGCAGGCCCAGGAGGTAATCAGGGAACGCACCGGGGTCACGGTCGGCCGCGCCCAGCTCACCGGGCTCGCGGAAGACCTCGCCGCCTGGACGGATGATTTCTACGAGCAGCGCGCCCGGGACGCGGACGACGATCTCCCGGACACGGACGTGATCATGATGCAGGGCGACGGCAAGGGCATCGCCCTGCGCCCGGAGCACCGCAAGAACGCGGGCAAGGCTGATACAGCGCATCCGGGGATCAAGAAGATGGCCGAGATCGTCGCGGTCGCCGACTTCACCCCCGCCGTCCGGGAACCGGAGGACATCGCCGCCCCGCCCGCCCGCCGCAGGGCGCACCCCGGCCCGAAGGCCCGGGACAAGTGGGTATCCGCCTCGATCACCGAATCCATCGAGGACATGATCGCCGCGGCCTATGACGAGGCCGACCGCCGCGACCCCCAGCGCGTGCGGCAGCGGGTCTTCCTCGTCGACGGGAACAAGCAGCAGATCACCGCCATCGAGGCCCAGGCCGCCGAACGCGGCCTCAAGGTCCCGGTCCTCATCGATTACATCCACGTCAGCGGCTACCTCGGCAAGGCCGCCGCCGCCCTCTGCCCCGGCGACCCCGCCGCCGCCGGCCAGTGGGCCGACGGGCAGCTGCTCCGCGTCCTGCACGGCCGCGCGAAAGCCGTCGCCGCCACCCTCGCCTCCGTCGCCGCGAAAACCCGCGCCAACCCCCGCAAGCGCCTTGACCTCACCGACATGGACAAGGCCGTCACCTACCTCACGAACAACCACCGGCACATGCGCTACGACAAGGCCCTCGAGAAAGGCTGGCCGATCGCCACCGGCATGATTGAGGGAGCCTGCAGATTCGTCATCGAAGACAGATTCGGAATCACTGGCGCCAGATGGTCCCCCGACGGAGCCGAGACCATCCTCAAGCTCCGCGCCGTCGTCGTCAACGGCGACCTCGACGACTACATGAACTACTACAAGAACCGCTACCGCAGCGAACACCACCTCAGCCGCTACGACCCGGCCACCATCGAAGACCTCAACCTCGCCGCATGACCGGAACACCCCGAAATGAGGCACCTTTCAGAAAGACGCACCCGGCCGGGGGCCTGTGTCGCGTCAGGGATCGAGCCCACGGCCTGCCGCCGTGCGGTCCGACCAACCCAGGTGGGTTCGCGGGCCCGGCGCCGACAGGCTGCACGATCGCGAAGGCCGAAACTGGCCCCCAACAGGGCTCCAGGATCTCTGTGATCACATTAGGACCGCCGACCGCAGGGCGTCGCCGTCGCACCGCCAGGCCGAGGTGTCCCCCGGCACTCCCCATCCGCCCGATTCTGCCGAAAGTAGTGCGTCTCCCGCTGCGCCCTAATGACGCCAATCAACGAATGGATGTGCATGGCTGCGTGATGTCCTTCGACTCTGCACAAGGACATTGAAACCGTACCCGCCCAGCAGACTGGTTCACGTCCACGGGAGTGGTGTATGGGGTACCTGCTCAGTTCTGACCGTTTCGTCCTGGGCGGGCGTGTCGGCGTGACGTGAGGCGGCCACCTCGTGATCCTTCGAAGTGCTCACTACGAGACGAAGGAGAACGAAGTGGCCGTAGGTGACATTGTGCCGGTTCCCGGCGTGCGGTTCGAGGAGACCCTGGCATCGGCGTCCCCTGATTTCCTGCGGGAGATGATCAAGGGGTTCGCGCAGCGGATGATGGACGCCGAAGTCGAGGAGCTGTGCGGGGCGGCGTATGGGGAGGTCAGCCCGGACCGGGTGAACTCCCGGAACGGGTACCGGCGGCGGGAGTGGGACACCCGGGCCGGGACGATCGAGGTGGCGGTCCCGAAGCTGCGGCAGGGCACGTATTACCCGGAGTGGCTGCTGGAGCGGCGCCGCCGCGCGGAGCGGGCGCTGGCTACCGTGGTCGCGACGTCGTACCTGCTCGGGGTGAGCACCCGGCGAGTGGAGAAGCTCGCGGAGTCGCTGGGTGTGACGAAGCTGTCCAAGTCGCAGGTCAGCGTGATGGCCGCGGAGCTGGATGAGATGGTGAGCGGCTTCCGGTCCCGGCCGCTGGACGCCGGGCCCTACACCTTCCTGTGGATCGACGCGCTGACCCAGAAGGTCCGCGAGGGCGGCCGGACGGTGAACGTGCACGCGCTGATCGCGACCGGGGTCAACGCGGACGGGCACCGGGAGATCCTCGGCCTGGACGTGGCGAGCTCGGAGGATGGCGCGGGGTGGCTGGCGTTCCTGCGCGGCCTGGCCGCCCGCGGCCTGTCCGGCGTGCAGCTGGTCACCTCCGGCTGCCACCACGGGCTGCGGGACGCGATCGCCGCGGTGCTGCCCGGCGCGTCCTGGCAGCGCTGCCGGGCGCACTACGCCCGCAACCTGGCCACGAAGGTGCCCAAGTCCGCCCAGCCGTGGGTATCGACGCTGGTCCGCACCATCTTCGAGCAGCCCGACGCTGCCTCGGTGCGTGCCCAGCACGCCCAGGTCGTCACCGCGCTGGAAGCCAAGTTCCCCCAGGCCGCGGCCCACCTGGATGACGCCCGCGAGGACATCCTCGCGTTCACCGCGTTCCCCCGCGAGATCTGGCGGCAGATCTGGAGCAACAACCCCCAGGAACGCCTTAATAAGGAGATACGCAGGCGGACCGATGTGGTCGGCATCTTCCCCTCCCGTGACGCCATCATCCGCCTTGTCGGCGCTGTCCTGGCGGAGCAGAACGATGAATGGACCGAGGCCCGCCGCTATATGGGCCCCGAAATCCTCGCCGCCTGCAAGAAGACAACCACTAGCCCCGAAACTAATGGGAGTGACGTGACAATCGAGGCTATTGGTGCTTAAATAGAAAACGATCGCGAGGTGGTCATCTCATACACCACCCGTCTGGACGCGGCCGCAGACTGAGTGGCTACAGGCCACAATCATTCTGTTTACACGACAGTAAAGATAAGCGCACTGCGCTGCGTTCGGAGAGCCTTCTATGGAGATCAGGTTCCTGCGGCGGAGATTATAATGATGTCTGCGTCATTCTATCTCTTCGAAAGACCATGGCTTGCTAATATTTCCATCAGCGTCCAGGCCGAACCTTCGAAGCCATTCCGCCCGCTCATGGTCTCCTGCACGGTCGCGCATCTCGGCGATTAGGGCCAGAGCCCAGACATTGCCCGCATTAGCAGCCTTTACCGCTAGCCGCTCGGCCCGCTCATGGTCACCTTCGTTATAGCGCATCTCGGCCAGCATTATCAGTGCAATTATGTCCCCTGAGTCAGCAGCGATTTGGTACAGCCGTGCGGCATTTTCATGGTCGCCGGCCAACTCGCGCTTTTCTGCTTGCCGTCGCGAAGCGAAGTTACTGCGTAGGTAGGAAGCGGCCTCATAGAGCCGATCGGCAGTTTCTTGCTCACCCGCGTCTTCGGCTATCTGAGCGGCGCACTCAACTGAGGAAACATTGCCGTAGCCAGCTAGCATCTGATAAAGCATTTCGGCGCCCTTGTGATCGCCAGCAAGCTCACACGCCTCAGCCTCGGCAAGCAGCGCGGCATTATTGCCGTTGAGGAGCGCCTTAATGGCTCGTTTCTCAGCTTCCGTCTGGTGACTTGCCTTCTGGAGCATCTCACTGAGTCTGTCTGCCGCAGAAGCTTTGCCCGCGCGTGCAGCCCGAGCATACAGCCGCATGGCGTGCTGGTAACGACCACGGATCTGGGCCGCACGTGCGACTGTCGAAAGATCTTCGGGGTGACCGTGCTCGGTAATGACAGTCCAAAAGATTTCTGGGGGTGCCTCATATTGCCGCGCCGACGTGCCTACCTGTTCAATTATGTCGGCAAGTCTGTAGCATTCCCTGACGGGTGTCGATTTTCCTGTCCGGGGCCTGATCTTGCAAAGCGGACCCTCCAATCCACGCCAGTGGGCGCTTGTGATTTCCAGCGCATGGCTGCTCCAACCATCGGAAAGCCGATCCAAATCGGCATCGTCGATATAACCTTCTGCCGCGGTCATAAGCTTTTCCGGGATTTGATTACGATGGCCAAGGCGGCGCGCGTCGATTGCAACATTAATCATTGCCGTGGCCTCGGGAGGCGCTGTCTCGTAGAGTTCCAGTTGCCGCACTGCCCCAGCAAGATACTGTGTCAGTCGGCCCGACGGAGCACGCTCAATCGCACGGGCAAGCCGCACGTCATAGCGTGCTGCGTCACCAGCCGCAACCAGGTCGGCGCCGACAAAGGAGCTGGGCACTTGCACTAGTTGCGCTATCGAAAGCAGCACTGCTACCTGCGGCTGTGCATATTGGCCATAATCGTTAGATCCGTGGAGGCCGAAGCCAAAGCTTTGAATGTTGAGCTCTTGCCAGAGGCGGGGCCAAATAGTCGCGGCAAGAAGTACTGGGCAGCGACTGGGATCAGCGATCAGCTCGCGCAGTGCCGCGGCGTTCTCATTGGCCAGCGATGTGAGGCGCACGTCGAGGTAGTTCTGGAGGTCGTCGAGCCATACCACTGTATGTCTATGCACCATGCGGGCATCCAGCGCCTTATGTAGAGCCCGCGCGTCCGCTGGCTGCCATAGCCGCCAATAGCCTGGCAGCTGCGTAACGCCTTCCCAGAGGGCTCGGGTCTTGCCGGTAGACGAGTCTCCCTCCACGACCACTAAAGATCTTCAATGGCGGGAGTTATGCTTGGTGACTGCTGGCGTGTGGTGCGGTATGCCGGTGTCATGAGGTATGGCGAGGGTGGCGGGCTGGACGCGGCTGAGCGGGCCCGCCGGGAGCAGGTGCGGCTGGCGGCCGTGGCCCGGCGTTTCCGCGTGTCGCGGATGTCGGCGAACCGGTGGCGGCGGGCGCTGGCCGCTGGTGGCCGGGCGGCGCTGGCGTCCAGGGGCGCGGGCGGGGCGAAGTGCAAGCTCACCCCGGCCCAGTTGCGGGAGCTGGCGACGCTGCTGGACGCCGGGCCCGCCGTGCAGGGCTGGGATGAAGATCAGTGCTGGACGCTGGCGCGGATCACCGAGGTGGTGCGCCGCCGGTTCCGGGTGGAGTACACGCTGGCGGGGATGGACCTGCTGCTGCACCGGTCCGGCTGGAGCGTGCAGGTCCCCGCCCGGCAGGCCGCCGAGCGTGACGAGGCGGCGATCGCCGCCTGGCGGGAGGAGACCTGGCCGGTGGTAAAAGGACGGCGGCGGACCTGGGCGCCTGGATCGTCTTCGAAGACGAGTCTGGCCAGGGCTTAAGGCCGCCTAAAGGACGGACCTGGGGCCGGCGCGGCACCACCCCGGTGGTGAAGGTGACCGGCGGCAGCAACAAGCGCGTCTCGCTGGCCGCGCTCATCGCCATCAAGCCCGGGTGCCGGCCCCGGCTGATCTACCGCGTCCACAAGAGCCGCCGCGGCAAGGACCAGCGCAAGGGCTTCACTGAGACGGGCTACGCCCGGCTCCTGGACGCCGCGCACCAGCAGCTCGGCGGGCCCATCGTCGTCGTGTGGGATAACCTGAACTCCCACGTCAGCGCCGCGATGGCCGGCCTGGTCGCGGCCCGGGACTGGCTGACCGTCTACCAGCTGCCGCCGTATGCGCACGAGCTCAATCCCGTCGAACCGCTCTGGTCCTGCCTGAAAAGATCCCTGGCCAACCTGGCCAAACGCAACCTCAGCCAGCTCACCGCCCTGGTCAAGACCCGGCTGAAACGGATGCAGTACCGGCCCGGCCTCCTCGACGGCTTCCTCGCCAGCACCCGCCTGGACCTCACACCCTTCTGTAACTCCCACCATTAGAGATCTTTAGTTGGCTAAGGTGCTGAGCTGCATCGATGAGCTGCTTCAAGCGCTGGTCGTGTGGTCGCGGCACATACCGAGGTAGTTCAGGCAAGCTGAGGGACTTCGTCCCAGGGCTGAACGCCTTGTGGACCCCCAGCACTATGGGTGACTTCGTCTCGGTGATTGGCCAGCCAACCGGAAGCCGGTTGGCCGATCGCTGCCTGGGAGATGAACCCTGAGTGTCACAGTCACTGACCGGTTCAGCGGGCAAATCCAAGTGATCATGAAGCCAACCATCTGAACTCACCGAAGACTTCAGTTGTGCAGCCTCACTCCTCCCTGAGGAGGCCCATGAGGCAAGCGGCAAGGCAGAGACCGCGGACACAACCGTGCCGACACCTACTGCAAGGCCGAGTCGGTTCCCCGAGCCGGGCGGGGTTTGCAGCAAGACTAATCCATAGCGCCACGTCAGCGCCGCGCATGCGAAGGCTAGGCCCAGAACAGCGATTATCGCTGCTACCCAGCGCACTACCTGCAACAAGGACCTCCCCGCACCGGCCTCTGATGGCCATTGCTGGCAAAAATGCTCGGCTTTCGTCCCCACGCCGAGCCTACAGACCAGCCTGGTCCGTGGGCCTGATCAAGCGGGGACGAGTGTAAGCCGGGCACCCCGAACGGCGGCCCAGCGAGCGCGGCTTACGGTTCGTAGGCTGCGTAGTCCGCGTTACCAGCCAGCTGGGATACTCACATAAGTATGGACTGCTGCCGCCCAGCCAACGTCCGGATCTGCCGCTGCGAGCGCTACGGTACTGGCAGTAGACCAGCCCTGGGGGACAGATGCCGGACACCGTAGAGCAGATCAGCCGCCTTCTGCGCGAGGCAGGGGAAACTCACCACAGAGTCTTCCGGATAGTGGACGGGGCCGACGACGACTGGGCCAGCTGGTACGCGGACTGGCTCATCAAGCTCTCCGAGCTGCCCACCCTACTGGGAGTCAAGCCCGTCCGCAGCGAACTGGTCTACCTGCTCGTCTCCCTTGACAAGGAATACACCGCCAGATCGCCGGACCAGCCCTGGGAGGAGTATTACGCCTCAAGGGTGCTCGGTCACTTTACTCGTTAGGCCATTAGTCCTGGTATCCCTGCGGGGGACGCCGCGCAGGCGTGAAAATCGGTGTGGGTTGCCCGCCGACGCCGACC
>WNFC01013157.1_pt1 | contig 13754 bp, 16 predicted proteins | sample 5400541 | NCBI WGS metagenome assembly WNFC01 (sample SAMN13153342, study PRJNA577476) | soil metagenome | isolation source: 120 cm saprolite under Douglas fir tree site 2 hole 2 replicate 1 | place: USA:California | collected 2015-04-18
TTTGGCCTGGATGAAGTTGGCCGATGACATCACCGCCAACATCGCGCGATTCGCCGAGAACGAGCGCCGTTGTCGACGAGAGCTAATGATGCAACGTACCTCGCTGACGGGACACTCGCCTGCCCGCGGCCGTGTGCTGTACGAGCCGCGAAGGGTCGAAGGGTGCCGGGGGAAAGCCGTAGGAGGTTCAACCCGCATCGTCGTCGGAGGCAAGGTCCGAGTTCGACTGTTCCGTCCACTCCCCTCCTCTTGGAAAGCTTGGCAGACCCACCCGCCGCGCAGGCTGAATTCAAACTATAGGCGCAACTTGCCCGACCACCTCAGCGCAGCGACTGCTGCAACTCAGGCACATCATCCTGCCAGATCGCGAGCTCGGGCGACTCGTTGCGCCGCGCAGGCGCGACGGGCGGGCCGGTGGTGGAGGTCGAGATGCGGCCATCCGCCTGAGCGGGCCGCTCAGCGGAGCCCGCGGCGGTTGGCGGCGAGAATCTCGTCGGAGAGGGCGGGATCGGCGGCGGCCACAGCGCGAGCCAGCACCAGCGCGCCCACCAACTCGCTCAGCATCTGCAGCGCACGTTCGCGGCGGGCGCGGGCCCGCTTGCCGCGCGATGGCTTGCGCGCGAGGTAATCCGCCAGGGCGCCAGCCATTCCCTCGACGGCCCCTGCAAAGCGCGCCTGCACCGTAGGCCCCTTGCGGGCGGCGTCTGCCGCCAGGGCTCCCAGCGTGCACCCGCCCGCCGGATCGCCGCGGTGCTCCCTGGAGAGATAGCCGCGGACGAATCTGTCCCACCCGTCCCTGCGCGGGTCGCTCAGCGATTCGACCAGGTCGGCCTTGGCCTGCGCGGTGCCCGCCGCGCTCGCCTCCGCTACCAGCTCTGCCTTGGAGGGGAAGTGATTGTAGAAGCCGCCGTGCGTGAAGCCCGCCACCTTCATCAGGCCGTCGACGCCCACTCCGTCGAATCCGCGCTCGCGAAAGAGCCTCCCCGCCACCTCGAGGATCTGTTTCCGGTTCCGCTCACTCTCTGCCTGGGTCAAGCGCATGGCCGAAAGCCTGGCCGCGGCGCGGGTCTCCCGCAACTTTGATGACGATCGACAGCGAGCCTGCGAATCTCAATGATGACGGTCGACACCGTAGGTTCCAGAAGGAGCAGTCCCGCTGTTCCGCTTTGACTCAACTGAGGAGTAGAAACATGAAGATCAATTCGATGCGCTTCGCCGCCCCTCTGGTGGCGGCGCTCTTGAGCTTGCTAGCCGGTTCGTCCCCCGCTCTGGCTTCTGCGCCCCAGATCCATGATCAGGCGCCGGGCTTCTTCCGACTGAAGGTCGGCGATCTCGAAGTGACGGCCCTCTACGACGCGGCCGCCGTATTCGAGCTGCCCTGGCTGAAGGGAAAGAAAGCGACGATCGATGGTGTCGCAAAGGCACTGAACCAGGATCCGCACTTGCTGGATGCCGCCGATCTGGGCTTTCTGGTCAACACCGGCAAGCAATTGATCCTCGTCGATGCTGGCGCCGGCACCTGGTATGGTGGGGCAGCGTTCGGGCGCATGGCGGGCAGCCTCCGCAGCGCAGGCTATACGCCGGAACAAGTCGACCTCGTCTTGATCACGCATCTCCACGCCGATCACGTCGGCGGCCTGACCAGCCACGATGGTGATCGTGTCTTCCCAAATGCCGAGCTCTACGTCGCGAAGGCTGAGAGCGACTTCTGGCTTTCGCCAGAGATCGCAGCCAAGGCGCCGAAGGATGCGCAACCGTTCTTCCAGAGCGCCCAAGCCATCGCAGCGCCATACATCAAGGCCGGCAAGTGGCACACGTTCAGCGGCTCCGAGTCGATCGTGGACGGCATGAAGCTCGTCCCGCTCCACGGCCATACCCCCGGGCATACCGGCTACGAATTTTCGTCAAATGGAAAGAAGATCCTGTTTTGGGGCGACATCGTCCATGCACAGCGCGTCCAGCTGCGGCATCCCGAGGTCACGGCGGTCTTCGACCTCGACCCGACTGCGGCTGCGGCGACACGGAGTCAGTTGCTGCCCAAGCTCGCGCGCGAGGATGTATTGATCGCGGGGCCGCATCTGCTGTTTCCCGGCCTGGGTCGCCTGCACAAGGAGCGTAGAGGCTATAGCTGGGCGCCCGTAGCATTTAGCGAGCAATGGGCTGAGAAGTAAGTATTGATGACGATCGCACTCATTGCGATTCACTGGGAAGGTGCGCCGGAAGCCCGAACAACGAGAAGAGCCTCGGGGAGCCAAACCGGGTGATCCGCGAAATGCGTCCCCCGCGGATCGCAAGGAGGGTGATGCCGGCCACCTCGTACGCCGCGTTCGGTGTCATCGGCCGACGGTAGACGGCGACGGCGGGCCCCCCGTTCGCTCCGAGCGGCAGGAGGCGGCGCTGGCCCGGCTGAACTGACCAGACGGCGGCGAAGAATTGGCGGATGGCCTCGCGACCCGCGAACCACTCGGGCTGCGGCGGCATCGAGAACAGCGCATCGTCCGCTAGCAGGGCGGCAAACGCGTCGAGATCGCCGCTTTCCCAGGTGGTGATGAAGCGCCGGAGCAGGGCCGCGTCGGAGCTCGATACCTCCGACGGCGCGCTGTCCTCCCTTCGCACCTCGACGTTCTTCCGCGCGCGCTGGAGAAGAGAGTTCACCGAGAACACGCTCGTCTCGAGAAGATCAGCTGTCTCCTGCGGTCTCCATCCGAGGACGTCGACGAGGAGCAGCGCAGCACGCTGCTTCGGCGACAGGAACTGCAATGCGGTGATGAACGCAAGGCCGATGCTCTCGCGGAGTGACACTCGCTGATCCGGCCGCTGGCCAGCGTCGTCTTCCACGTCGAGCAGCGTGTCGGGCACGGGCTCGACCCAGAGCCGCTCGTCCGCCGGAGGACCGAGTCGCATCGCCGTGCTCGCCGATGGGACGACCAGGTGCGGCAGCGATCGACGACGACGCGCCTTCAGCAAGTCGAGGCACCCGTTCGTCGCGATCTTGTAGAGCCAGGCCCGCATCGCGCTGGTCGACCTCACCTCATCCCGCCGCTGCCATGCTCGAAGCAGGGCCTCCTGGACGATCTCTTCCGCATCCTGGAGCGAGCCCAGCATCCGGTAGCAATGCAGCGTGATCGAGCGCCGATGCGGCTCGAGTGCTGTCCGAAAGGACTCCTCGCTCTCACGGGCGGCCATGAAGGAAGGATGCCACAGCAGGCTTTTCCGTTGCCGGCCGATGATCTTTCGAGCCTCGCGTCGTCATAGCTACGTGGACTGTTTCGCAGGAGGACCGACCGGATGATGCTCAAGAACAAGATCGCAGTGATCTACGGAGCCGGAGGGGACGTTGGCGGCGCCGTCGCGCGCGCATTCGCTCGCGAGGGCGCGAAGCTCTTTCTGAGTGGACGCAACCTTGCCCCGGTGAAAGCGGTCGCAGCCGACGTCATCGGCCGCGGCGGAGTCGCCGAGGCAGCGCAGGTCGATGCCCTCGACGAGCAGGCGGTGGAAGAGTACGTGGGCGCGGTCGCGGAGAAGGCCGGGACCATCGACATCTCCTTCAACGCAATCTCGATCGCCAAAGCGTTGTCGACCAAGGCTCCGCTTCTGGAGCTCTCTGCAGAGCATTTTGCGCTTCCCATCACGGCCTATACGCAGGCGCATTTCCTCACGGCGCGGAGCGCGGCGCGCCGGATGGTAGCGAGGCGATCCGGCGTCATCTTGACGATCACCGGCACGACGTCGCGCATGGCGTTCCCGAACATCGGTGGCACTGGGCCGGCCTATGCAGCGGTCGTGGCGCTGACCCGCGGCCTCTCTGCCGAGCTCGCACCGCAGGGGGTCCGAGTGGTGTGCCTGATGCCGAATGCGATACCGGAGACGGCATTGATCCGCGAAAATTTTGGGCGTTACGCAAAGGCCGCGGGCGTTACCACTGCCGAGTATCGAGCGCGAATCGAGAGCATGACGCACCTCAAACGCCTGACCACGCTCGACGAGCTCGCCAACGCGGCCGCGTTCGTGGCGTCTGACCAGGCCAGCGCGATGACGGGCACGGTCGTCAACCTGAGCGGTGGAACTATCGTCGACTAGAATGTCCCCGCTTGCGCCGCTCAAACGTCAAGCGACCAGATGACAAGGATCGCGCTACTGAGCCTCTGTTCGCTGGTCGCGTGCGCAGGGGAATTCGATTCCCGAGCGCCGGGGAGCTGCTCGCAAAGCAGCGAATGCGACAGCGGCCAGATCTGCGCGCCCGATGGGCGATGTATTCGCGTACCGACGGGTGCTTGTTTCGTTGATAGCGACTGCCCGGGCGGGTCTGTCTGCGTCGATCCCTGCTCACCCTGCACGTGCGGAGGCAGCTGTGCGCCGTCTACGGCCCAGACTGTCCGCACGCAGTGAGGCGTCGCTCGATCAGCCGCCGTTCGGCCGGACTGCGCGCGAGAGAGAGCGCAGTGCGAAGGTGCGCGCGCGCGACCTCCGGCTTGCCGCTGCGAAGCGCCAGCTCGCCCAGCGCCGCCGAATAGAACGGATAGCCCGCCAGCCGATCCGGATCGGCGATGGCGTGAACCGCTTCCAGCCCGCGGTCGGGTCCCCGCGCTTCCGCGATTGCGAGGGCGCGGCCGAGAGCAACCACCGGCGATGGGCGAATGGCCATCAGCATGTCGTAAAGGGAGACGATGGTCTCCCAGGCCGTGTCCTCCGGCCGCCGGGCCTCGGCGTGTACCGAGGCGATGGCCGCTTCGATGTGATACTCGCTCAGCTCGGTGCCAGTCGCCGACAGGTCGAGCAACCTCGTGCCCTCAGCGAGTAGAGCCGAATCCCAGCGCGATCGGTCCTGGTCGACCAGCATGGTCAGCTCGCCCGCGTCGTCGATGCGTCCCGGCAGGCGGGCGGCATGCAGGCACATGAGCGCGAGCAGAGCGTAGGTGGCCGGCGTCGACGTTAGAGGGTGATCCCGAAGTAGTCCGGCGAGGTGCACCGCCTCCCGGCAAGGTTCCGCGCGGATCGCGGACTCGGGCGAAGCGCCGTGATACCCCTCGTTGAAGAGCAGATACAGGGCACGGTGCACGGCCGAGAGGCGAACCGCGAAATCCGTATCGGTGAGCTCAAAGAGGCGCTTCGAGTGGGCCAGGACTTTCTTCGCGCGGGTGATCCGCTTTTTGACCGCGGCTTCGCTGCTGAGGAAGGCGCTGGAGATCTCACCCACGCTGAAGCCGCAGAGGATGTGGAGCACCAGAGCTACCTGCGCCTCCTCGTGCAGACGCGGATGGCAGCACGAGAACATCATCCGCAATTGATCCGAAGGACCCGTAGACAGATCGTTTTCTCTTTCGAGGAGACTGCGCACCTCGGGCGCCAGCGTCCGCGCAGTCCGCTCGCGCCTGAGCATGTCGATGGCGGAGTTCTTCGCCGTCGCCATCAGCCAGGCCGAGGGGTTCTCCGGCCATGGACAAAGTGCAAAATCACCTGACAGCAGATCCTCTGGTCGGCAAGACAGTATCGTTCGTCGATTTCATCAAGCGGATGAATCAAGCGATGAACGCCGACGGGAAGAAGTTCTACCGGATTCCGGCCAGCGCCGATCTCATTGCCCAGTATCTGCTGCTTTACTCGTCCTCCGGAGATCCGGGAGACTTCGATTCCTATGTAGACAACAACTATCGAAAGGCCGTGATTCGAGTCTACTATAAATCGGATCTCTCGAAAGAATTCGGCGCGGGCGTCAACGACGCCAGAGACTTTGCCGAGAGCGTGGTGCCGAGCGGCGTTCAAGTCCGGGTTGGCGGAGGAATGGGCGCGAGCATCGCCATGAATGACGAGATGGTCCGAGGGAAGCTTCTCAACATCCTCCAAATTCTAGGGTGCGTCTTCATCATCTCCTCGCTCGTGTTCAGGTCTCTCCTGGCCGGCCTCTTGATCCTGACCCCGTTGATCGCGACCGTGTTCGCCAATTTTGGATTCATGGGTCTCTTTGGAATTCCGCTCAACATTCCCAATGCCCTGACCTCGGCAATGGCCGTTGGAGTAGGCGCTGACTACGCCATTTACCTCAGTTTCAGGATGAGGGAGGAGCTGAGGTCCGATCTCCCCGAAGCCGAGGCGCTCAGACACGCATTCCTGTCGGCCGGCAAAGCCACGGTCTTCGTGGCGACGGCGGTCGCCGGAGGGTTCGGAGTGCTCGTGACCTCCTATGGATTCAACATGCATGTCTGGATGGGCATCTTGATCGCACTGGCGATGTTGGTGAGCGCCTTTGCCACGCTCAAGCGAACGAAGTCCCTTTCTGGATCCGCTTTCATGATTTTGCCGCCGAGGACTTCACAATAAAATTTACGAATTCTGTCTCGGTTTTGCCGCGGAACTAGAACCGACGAATGATTTCCAAAGATTACCTTTGCCATGATTGCCCCTTGTCTCGTGCTTCAATTGCGCTTTAGTTAGATCTCTTTTGGTGACGCCTTAATGCCCCGGATGGGACGTGATGGCGACCTCCCCCGTTTCAAGCAGCGACTTCAAGTTGGAGAGGCAGCGCGGCCAACCGCCGGACACGGCCGTGATGAGCTTGGACTCCAGCCGGTCGATTTCGTGGGTGATGGTGAGCTTCACCGCGCTGTCCACGGGCTCAAGCTCGATAGTGCAGCGGCTTGGGCCTTCGGCCTTGAGCTCGGGCTTCCACTCGTTCTGCCAACGGATGACCATGCGCCGCGGCGGGTCGATCTCCAGGATCTCGCCCGTGTCAGTCAGGCTTCCGTCCGGGCGGACCATTTTCCAGGGCGAGCCCTTCTTCCAGCCGCACTCGACGGTCGTGTTGAACCAGTACTGGCGGACGAACTGCGGTTCGGTCAGCGCCTCCCACAGCTTTGCGGGCGTCGTGCGGATGAAGGTGACGTAGACGAAGTGGCTTCGGTTTGCTGCGTTCATGGCGTTCTCCGTGTTGGGGGTGTGGGGTCAGTCTCGCCGTCTTCTTCCAGACGGCGTTTCAAGTCGCGCAGAGCCTTGAGGCGCGGCCGCTCGAACTTGCGAATCCAGCGGTCGTAGATTTCTTGCAGCGGCACCGGGTTGAGGAAGTGCAGCTTCTCGCGCCCACGCCACTGCACCGCTACCAGGTTCGCCGCTTCGAGCACGGCAAGGTGCTGGGTCACACCCTGCCGAGTCATGTCCAAGTGCTGACAGAGCTCGCTCAACGTTTGGCCGTCGTGGGCGTGCAGACGGTCCATGAGCTTCCGCCGCCCCGGGTCGGCTAGCGCCTTGAACAGCAGGTCCGCGTCGCTCATACCGCAGACAATATGCAAGCAATCGCTTGCATGTCAAGGAGCGATGCGCACCTCGTCCCCGAGCGAACTCGACGAGGTGCTTTTTCCCCTTTGTGGCCCCGCGCACTGCCTCTCGACACTCGTTCACGCTCGGCGTCGCCGACGAGCTTGCACGGCGCTTTCTCACCGAGCGCGTGCCGTACTCGTTCAAGGAGCACACCGACACGCGCGTCCACATCGTCGCGCAGGGCGACACGCTCTACGACCTCGCGGGCCGCTACTGCGCCCCGCTGCCGCGCGCGTGCGGCTTCTGGTGGGTGCTCGCCGACTTCCAGCCCGACCCCATCGTGGACCCGACGCTCGAGCTCGATGTCGGCCGACGCCTCTTCGTGCCGAGCCTGCGCGTGCTGACCGACCTCATCTTGAGCGATCAGCGACGGAGGCTCGACGCATGACCGTCCCTCGCCGCAGCGGCCCCGGTGTGCGTATCACGGTGCTCGCGAACGAGCGCGCGCCGAGCGGGGACCTACTTCCTCGCGCCCGAGCAGGTCGAAGGTCGTCCCGTCATCGCCTCGGGCAGCTGGCGAGCGCGCCGGAAGGAGTGGAGAGCATGAAGATCGTCATGAGCCCGGAGCTCCACTGCGTCCGCTCGGCCAATTTCGCATCGTGTTCCAGCGTGCATAGCGCCCCGCCGCAAGGACCCGCTTTGCCCGCTGGGCTACGAAAGGGACGGTCACCGTTGTCTCGGTGCGGTCCTCCACATTGCGGCGGTCGGCGCCTAGCTTCCGGCCGTAGAGGATCGGCTCCGAGAGCCACATCCAGAAGAGGCGATCGAGGGCACCGAACTGAGGTCGCTTCGAGCGGCGGCGGAGCAGGGCGAGTTGCTGTCGGAGCGCCAGATTCTCTAGTGCGAGGTCGGTGCGGGTTCTCAGGGCTGCGCGCAGGGCGCCGAACAGAGCGAGTACGAGGGACATTGCCGTCAGCCTCGCGCCCCCCGCAGACATCTGTCCAGCGTGGCGATCGAGTTTTGGCCAACGACACGAGGCTGCTCGGCGCCACCCGACGGATCATGCGCCAGAAAGCTCTTCGCTTGGCGACTACGTCGGGACGCGGGGGACCCTCGCGGGCGGTGGGAGAAGCCACCGTTCCTGCCAGCCGGCGGATGCTGCCGTTCGGGAAGATCGCGGCGGTCTCGGTCAGACCGAGGATGCCCCCGGAGCTCGCCAGCACCAGGAAGGCGCCGGCCGGGACGTCGACCTGGAGCTGATACTGGGCCGCAGAATGGCAGCAGGCCAGGAGCACCAGAGCCGCCACGTGAGGACGGGACGTCACGGTCGCCTGCCGGGCGGCAAGATGATCTTGGCCTCGACGCTTGTCCGGTGGTCTGCAGGTAGGCCACGCCGAGCTCATTGTAGCGGTAGAGGTGGGCTGTGTAGCGGACGTCCCCGTCGTCGATCTTGATCTCCTCGACGGTCTCCCCTGGTGATGGAGCGTGCGGGCCACGACCTCCTTGCCGCTCCCCGTCGGGCCGCAGATGAGCGTGGTCTTGCGCAAACGAGCGATCCTGGGCAGCTGCGCCCGCGAGCTGTCGCGTGCGCGGCGACGTTCTGTTACTGTCCTCCAGCTCTTTTCATTCAGGGGGCGCAAACAATGACAAAGATCGTTCTCGCACTGGCAGTGCTCTGTCTCGCCTCCGCCGCGCTCGGTGCCGAAGCGAAGAAGGCCAAGGGCCCGGTGGTGATGACGGCGGCCGACCTCAAGTGGGCCGACGTTCCCAACATGAAGGGCATCCAGTTCGCCCCGGCCTGGGGCAACGCGGCGAAGGGCGCTCACGGGCGCTTCATCAAGTTCGCCGGGGGCACCGACAACCCGCTCCACACGCACACCAATACATTGCGCAATGTCGTCCTGGCCGGGACCTTCTACACCGGCGCGGATGCGGGCTCCGCCAAGGATGTGGGGGCCGGGTCCTACCTCCAGGTTCCGGGCGGCTGGAAGCATGATTCGCGCCGAGGGGGCCGGAGGCTACTTCCCTTGGCTCACTGCTGCGCGCCCGCGAAAGCGAGCGCCGCAGGTGAGCGAGTTCGCCCTCGCTGCGCTCGCGGCATCTACTGCGGCCCCACCATCTCCTCCGGCCGCCCGCAAGGACACACGAACGCAGGGTTTCTCGGGCTCCGCGTAGCGACCGAGTCGCGATGCGTGGTGACCGAAGTGCCCGCTTCCACTCAGTAAGCGGGATCATCGCGTCTCGAGGATCCTTGTGGAAAACGCCGCGTTTCGTGTAGCGATGTCGACAACCTTTCGCTGACCGGAAATCCTGCCCGCCAGGGGTGGGTTGAAGTGTGATCGCCGTCGCTGTAAAGTTCTTCAGGTCGGTTTTAGAAAGAATCGAAGGCCTGTGTGGGCCTGGTCGCTGCCCAAGCTGCGCGGCCGACCCTTTTGGGGGGCTGTCATGAGACTCACGTCCGGGACATTCGGTTGCATCGCTTCGCTCTTTCTCGCCGCAGCCTGCGGCGGCTCCGACAAACCGCTCCAGGAGGGCGCCACCGTCGAGGGCGCCCTGCACAGGTCGGACGCTTCTTCATCCAGCCTCCGCGTGAGCGTGCTGCCGGTCGGCCCCTCGACGTCGACCGACAGCACGGACCACTTCTTGCTCGAGAGCGTGCCCGCGGGGAGCGTCAGGCTGCGCTTCGAGGGGTCGGGCCTCGTTGCGGACCTCCATGTCGGCGTGGTGATCGACGGGATGAAGGTCGTCCTCGACATCCGCGTCTCCGGCGCGCATGCCGAAGCCCATGCGGAGGTGGAGTTCAAAGGTGTCATCGAGTCGATCGACGTCAAGGCGAAGACCTTGGTTGTGTCCGGCGTGAAGGTCATCACATCGGCGTCGACGGAGATCGAGCGCGCCGACGAGCGCATCGCGCTCTCCGACCTCAAGGTCGGCGAGCGTGTCGAGGTCGAGGGAGTGCTGCAGTCCGACGGGAGCGTGCTGGCGCGGGAGATCGAAGTCATCCCGCCGGCGCAGGAAAAGGAAGTCGAGCTGGAAGGAATCGTGGAGTCAGTCACGCCTCCGACGCTGAAGGTCTCCGGGCGCACCATCGTCACTAACTCCGCGACGCAGATCCGGCGGGGCGACAACGTCATCACCCTAAGCGACGTGAAGGTGGGGGATCGCGTGCACGTGAGGGGCAAATTGCAGACGGATGGCTCCATCCTGGCGCGCATCATCCGCGTTGCGCCAGGGTTCGTGCCGCGCGTCGAGCTCGAGGGCATCGTGGATGCGGTGACGCCGCCCAACAAGCTGAAGGTCTCTGGCCTCACGGTCGCCACCGATGCGCGCACGGTCATCGAGCGCGGGCACGAAGTGATCGCCCTGAAGGATCTGAAGGTCGGCGAGCGGGTGCACGTCCGCGGGAGGCCACAGCCCGATGGGGCGATCCTCGCGATCAAGATCCGCGTGCAAGGCGACGACCACTTCTGACGGGAACGGGGCGCGCCGCAGAGACGAAGCCCGGCTACTCCCGCGTACGCCTGGGCGATGCGACCGCGGGGGAGGTCGCCGCTGAGTACAACCGCGGCCGTCGCGGGCGAGCACGTCGCCACGTCTCGAGCATCAAGCGCGCGCTGCACCGGCGTTGCGTAACGCGGGCCACGCGAGAGGCTCGTGCCTGGTGTCCATCGGCGCGAGTAGCGAGTGCCCAGCTATCAAATCAACAGCACGACGCTCAACGCTAGCGGGAAGTACGTCATGAGCGGGACCATCAACCCCTTCAGCATCCCGGTCGGCTGCTCCCCGCCGGTGGTGAACACGTTCACGGCGACACAGCAATAGCGCTTGCGACATTCATTGCGCTTTCCAAATTCGTCTTAGACAGGGTCCGTTGCTTCGGCCCGGCCACGCACCCATTCACTCGCAGTACGGTGCCCGCGCGGCGAGATTGCGTGTCTCTTTTCGTCATCGCCGGGAGTGAATCCGACGATGTGCGAAACGGTGCTGGTAACGGGCGTGGGAGGAGCGGTGGCCGCTAGAGCCGTTTGGTGTGGCTGGCTGTGGGGGCCGAGCGCCGTGAGGGCGCGCATGTGGCGTGACCGTTTTTTTAGTGTGTCCGTCATCCTCCAGTACGCTCTTCGAATGAAACCCGAATGCAGCGGAGGAAGACATGCTCTCGAGATGGTTTGCAGTGGCGGCGATCGTTCTTGCCGCCTGCGGCGGAAACGCCAACACGGCGGTGAGCCACAACAACAGCGGCACCGGCAGCCTCAACCTGTCCGTGAATGCTGACGTCGACGCCGTCTTCAGCTCGACCGGATCGCCCACCGACCTCGTCGTCAAAATCCAGGATGGAGCGGGCAACAAGGTGACCGGCGCCACCGTGACGATCGTCAACCTGACCTGGGGCTCGGTCACCTTGACCGAGACGACCCCGGGGGCCTCCGGCGACTATCGCAAGACCCAGCCGTCGTTCCCCTCCGGGGATTTCGGACTGACCGTCGTCTGCAACCCCTGCGGTTTGCCCCAGATCTCGCCGACCGCGACGATCACCGGCAACATCCAGGGCGTCGTGCTCGGCGGCCCGGGCGTGCACACGATCAACTATCCGAAGGCGGGCGTGGCGGTCGCCATGAACCAGCCGGTCGGGGTCAGCTGGACCACACCGATCCAGGCGGCGTCCGCCGCCGTCACGACGAACAACTTCGGCCCGGTCCTGGCGGCCGACACCGGGACGTACACCATCCCGGGAACGAGCAACCCGGCGGCCACCAGCCAGTCCCTCAACCTCGCCCGCTACAACGAGGTGCCGATTGCCGGCGGCCTGTTCGGTTCGCGCCTGCGCGTGACGGTGGAGGCGAACGTCTCGTACCCGGTGCAATGAATCTTCGGGGGCCGGCGGCGTGCACGCGCGGGGAGCGCGCTGAACACGCCGAAGCGCTGATCGGCCGAGCCGAGCTTCTTGTGCTCGTCAACGACGCGCTCCAACTCTCTCGCTTCGTCATCGTTCAGCGGCTGCACCATCGCCTGCTCGCCCGCCCGGCATGACGAAGACGGTGGACATGATCTTCAACGCGGAGGAATGTTCGCGACCGCGGCGTCGAACACTTCGAACCCGACGCGCCTTTCTGGACCTGAAGTCCCGACGGGGGCGAACGGGTCGACCGCCTATCGGCTCGGAGCCCGCGCACCTCATCCGCACCATGGCGCACGCCAATCCTCTCTGGGGCGCGCCGCGCATTCATGGTGAACTGCTCAAGCTCGGCTTCGAGGTTTCGCAACGGACCGTTGCGCGTCTCATGCCGCGGCGCCGAAAGCGACCCTCGCAGACCTGGCGAACGTTCCTCCAGAACCATGTCCTGGACCTTGTCTCCGTCGACTTCTTCGTCGTGCCGATGGCGACCTTCCGTCTGCTCCACGTGTTCGTCGTCCTGGTGCATCGTCGCCCCAACGTTGTGCCCTTCAACGTAACCGACTCACCCACCGCCGCCTGGACTGCGCAACAGATCGTTGAGGCCTTCCCCGATGATTCCGCGCCGCGCTACCTACTGCGGGATCGCGACGGCATCTACGGCCACGAGTTCCGGCGGCGGGTGCAGGGCATGGGCGTCGCCGAGGTTCTCGCCGCACCTCGCTCGCCCTGGCAGAACCCATTCGTCGAGCGCGTGATTGGCACCATGCGCCGCGAGCTCCTCGACCACGTGATCGCCCTGAACGACGGTCACCTCCGTCGGCGTCTTCGCAGCTACCTCCGGTACTACAACGGCTCGCGCACGCATCTCGCCCTCGACAAGGACGCTCCCGAGCCGCGCGCTCTCGAGTCAGCCGATCGCGGCCGCATCCTCGCCTTGCCCCTAGGCGGCGGCCTCCACCACCGCTACGTCCGACGCGCCGCATAGTCGCCGGCGTCACTCCTCACCGTCGTCAGGGAAGCGAGCGCGATCAACGCTCAGCGAAGGCTCGGCCTGCTGCTACCAGCCATCCTCGCCCGCAGCCGCTCACCCTTGCTGCTTCGCCTGCTCCGGTCTGAAGGGACCACGATCGGCAGTATCCGGCCAACCCATCCTTGCCTCGCGGAGACGCGGGATCGAGTTGTGGCCAACGACAGCCCAACAGAGCGGGCGCGATTGGGATGACGTCGGCGTGACCGCCCTTTGTCGTGTCGCGCGCGTACGAGTGCCTGACCGTGATGGTCCTCTCGACGAGATCCACGTCGGCTTTCCGGAGGCCGCACAGCTCGCCCTTGCGCATGACCGCTCGCGCGCGAGCGCGGACCGGAGCGCGCGCGCACCGGATCGCCTTTTACTTGGTAGGCGCGGTGCTCGCGGTAGCGCTGGGATCCGGCGCCCGAACCTACGCGCCTTCCGCGCTCGTTTTCTCGGCCCTGGCCGCCGCCTTCCTCTGGAGGGTCGCAACCACGTTCATCGATCGGCGCCGTGACAGCACTTGACCCGTACGTTCCTGGCAGCGGGGGCGGCGGCGCCGCTGTCGACCGCCGCTGCACCGGCGCTCCCGCTAAAAGA
>WNFC01010388.1_pt1 | contig 13753 bp, 13 predicted proteins | sample 5400541 | NCBI WGS metagenome assembly WNFC01 (sample SAMN13153342, study PRJNA577476) | soil metagenome | isolation source: 120 cm saprolite under Douglas fir tree site 2 hole 2 replicate 1 | place: USA:California | collected 2015-04-18
ATCTCTTCGTCCGTCAGTGGGTCGGTAACCGGGGCCATATTCGCACTCCATGTAGAATCAGGAGGTCCCACGGAATCACGAACCAAGCGTCAACACAAAATCATCCCTCCCGCCCCGTTAACCTGACTTCCGAGCCGTGACGCTTTGGGGGGTAATACTTGACACGTCGGGCAAATCAGCGGCATTCCTTCATCATCTCACAATCCGTTAAACGCCCGTCGTCCCGCAATAGCGCGCGCTGTTCGGTGTAGTTTTGCCGTGGCGCCACTGTGGCAAGCTTGGCTGATCCATAGAACCGCCGAAGTCCACGCCCGTGCTTCGCGCGTCAGCAGGGCTACGATTCTCTCGGATGCCGCTACGAGGAACGGTTACTCCTCTTTGATAAAGGCCTAACGTCATGGCCCAGAGTGACTGAGCACCGCTATTCTGGAGTTCAAGGACCGTAGTGCTAAATCGGACGCCTATTGCTCCTTGCGGCCCGCGTCCGTGCTAGATCCTTGCAGGTTCCTGCACGGTTGCGGAAAGCGAACGATTAATATGCCGACATGGGGGACAGGGCATGGCCCAAGGTTTCGTCTACATTCTTGTTTCGCCCAATAGCAACTACGTAAAGATAGGAGGAACGGAGCGGCCGATCAGCGAACGTCTTCGCGACATCAATGGAACATCCCCCTACTCTGACCATGGACCTTGGGAGCTATCCGACTTTTTATATGTGACCGATTGGCGGTTGGTCGAAGGCGAGTTGCATCGGCATTTTCAATCAAATGCTGTCCGAGATGTCACTGGAACTCGTGAACTCTTTAGGATACCGCCGCACGAAGCGCGGACGCGACTGAGGGCGACGAATTCTTTGCTACGCATTGATCACGAGCGAACGGAACAGATTTTCTCGCAACGAGACGTAAAGCTCTATCTATTTAAGCTGTTCGAGCTATCTGGATTGTTCGGTAACGTCGATATTCAAGGAGCATGGACGCTAACCTTGCTGCCAAAAACCAATGGCGGTAGATGGTTCACATTGAACATCGGCCCGCACGAGGTGGCATTTAGCACGAAGAACGCTCGTGAAGGTAAGGCGCAGCATTTTATCGTGCTGGATCGACTCATCCTTGAGTATCCAGAGACGATCATTTGGATAGGCAAGCGCGATGGTTCTGTAGATGTAGCCGAATACGTTGCTGCCGAACGAGCGGTTGTTGTGAATTTCAATGAGGGCTTTGCAAACGCGGAACGCATTTTCGCTCTTCCTGGAGTCCGACGTGCCTTAATCGCCTATTGGGCGGAGGCGTTGGCCGATTTGCGAGAGCGAAAGGCGAAGAGTGTTTACGCTCGTTATCATTCTTATGACGCTGTTTCTCAACTCATGGAATATAAGCGTGCCAGCGATGCAGTCTTTCGAGAGGCCGCTGAGACGGGGTCTTTGCCTGTGGAGCGCCGATGAGCCTGACGAAATTGATAGACGACTGGAGAGTTCACTGCGTCAACATCGGCGAGTGCATCCAGAAGATTCTTGAAACGGCCAATGTGCCATTCACTGCGCAAAGTTTTAGCGAACCGAGGTTCATCGCCCTAACTCTGCTCTCTCGCACGCTGTCGAACTTAAAAGGTGCCGTGGTCCTGCTCGACAACGACCGGATTGTGGAAGCGAGAACCATCGCCCGATGTTGCGTCGAAAACTATTTTTGGATCGGTGGTCTCGTGTATCAAGGTGATGAGTTCGTCAAGCGGATGCGGCACGATGAGTTCAGCCAGCGGCAGGCTACTAACCAAGTGATCTTTCAACAAGGTCTTCTTGATGAAGGTGAAGAGTTGGAAAGGCGTGTCCGCGCGTTTATGCGCGATCTAAACAATAGGACAAATTTTAAGAGCAAAACTCTAAACGCCAAAGGCGTCGCTGCGACTGCCGAAGGCCTGAACCGGTCCTATGTCATCTACTCGATGCTATCCTCAGATGCAGCGCATCCTTCGATGCTGGCCCTAACTCGCTATGTTGTTTCCGATCAGCCCGGCGGATCACACTTCGAGCCAGAGCCACGCATTCGACCTCGGGAGATGGAGGATACCTATTTTTACTTGTCTCTTGCATGCGTTGGAGTGTGTATCGGCACCAATGAATTGCTTGGGGCCAATAGGGGCGGACCAATGTTCAAGCAACTGGCGGAACGACACTCTGCGTTGTCGGCACTCTCAGATGCAGCAGGCCGGCAGCCCTAGCTAGCTTCACACCGGGCTTTGGGTGAAAAGGCGAGCCGATCCGGCCAATATTTGTTTTGCGGTTAGGAGCGGACTGTTGCCGCGAGCCGCGCTAGAACGCGCTTTACCTGGGCGGAACGCCAGATACCGCCACGAGGAGCGGATATCCCCCTTTGATTAAGGTCAGACGCCACCGCGCGAGATCGTTGCAGGTTCCTGCACGCCCCCCGCCATCCGCCAAGAATGACCCCGCGAGCTTTCGCGGCTGCTAACGCCCCACGGGTGCGGTTGGATATCATCTGGGCCTCGTGCTCTGCTGCGGCCGCTAGGATATGGATAGTAAGCCGATTGGCTTGCGGAAAATCGACGGCTTCAAATTCGACCCCGGCCTCCATGAGATTGGAGACGAAGGCGACGTTTCGGGCGAGCCGGTCCAGTTTGGCAATGATCAGGGTGGCCCGGTGGAGACGGCATGCGGCAAGGGCGTCCGCACCCGCCTCCGACTTCGGTGTATTCGGAGAGCAGTGCGCCGCCGCCGCTTAGCCGATCATTTACGGCCTTTCGCTGGGCCTCTAAGCCGTGACCGGACCTACCCTGGCGTTGAGTGCTCACGCGGTATGCAATATAACGGGTGCTGGGCATCGAACGCTCTCCGTAACATTTCGTGCAACGTGGGTTGGGACGGAATGTTAGAGAAATTCCACCTGCAATTCTAATTTGACCAGTGAAAGAAACGAATATCACGACCTCATTTGGAGAATCGATATGTTGAATGGTGTGAGCACGACTGGAAGAAATTCTCTAATCCAGGCGTATGGTCTGTTTTGGCGCTTAGATGAGATAGATTGGTCGCCGGGAAGAGGAAGCCGTGATTGGCATTTGTATGGTCGAAACGGAGCCAACTCGTCGAAAATTAAAGTAGTTGATTTTCGAGATCAAAAAGGGATTTACATCCTGTACGGAAATTATGGGCCGCACTACGTCGGTCTGACGCGAAAGAAGGGCCTTGGCAGGAGGCTCAAGGACCATTTGTTTGATCGGCATGACGGTGAATGGGATCGATTTAGCTGGTTCGGCTTTTGTAGCGTCTTAAAGGCGAAGGATGAGAATGGTCTTCAGCGAACCAGGGAAATGCCTCTTTCAAAAATCACTGACATCAACCGGACCATCGGGGACATGGAGGCGCTCTTAATAAAAGCGATGGCGCTGAAAAACGTGAACAGCATGAAATTTAAGAGCGCCCTGGAGTGGAAGCAAATCAAGCGCGATGAACAGGAAAAATATGGATCACGCCTAGCCGTAAGATAATCTTATCGCGGCTGCTTTGCGCGCGCATCGTCGATGCCAACCTTCGCGCGGTCCCTGGCCGCTTGCTCGGATGCTCCCGCATGGGTCCTAATGATATCCCGATATCCATCATCAGCGAGCATGAGGCATCCAGCAGAAAGTGCAGCGGCAGCCATCTCAAACCTCATCGAGATTTTTCCGCAATTTGGCGAGCGCCTCGCCCATATGTGCTTTGGACTTCTCAAGATATGACGCGACCCTGTTCTGCTGATAAATACTGAACTCTTTTTTTGCGAGATCGACGTTCGCGGTCGCCGCTTGCTCCTCCATTTCAATCGCTAGCTTTTCTCCTCCGAACCAAAATCTTGCCTCTGCACTCGGCTTACCGTCTTTGCAATTACCGTTCGAACACCCGGCGTATCGCCAGCCATTCAGTCAGTTGAAACGGAACTTGGACGGCTTCAAGCAGGATTCCCGCAGCCACGCCGCGTCGCGGTGGCTCCCCAAGCGCCGGGACGGACGCTTTGGGCCACCAAGACTTGACTCGTCGGGCAAATCAGCGGCATTCCTTCATCATCGCATAATCCGTTAAACGCCCGTCGCCCCGCAATAGCGCGCGCTGTTCGGTGTAATTTTGCCATGGCGCCACTGTGGCAAGCTTGGCTGATCCACAGAACCGCCGAAGTCCACGCCACATCACGCTGCCGTGCTCCGACCTCGCGCCTTTCCTTGCAGCGTGAGCGCAATCGCTCACAGCAAGCCATGATCGCATGGCAGCAAAGAGCCGGGCCAGCCGCTCGGAACGTTGATTTGAATGCTTTCTCGGTTCGAGCGGCACCAGGCCGCTTCATACGGTGCCGCTGCAGTGCCATCCAAACAATGTGCCGACAAACACTTACGACCCCCGACGGCCCGGAGCGACATCGTCGCTTTTATCTTGCTGTCCTAATCGGCCGATCGGTCGGGCGCTTTTCGTGGTTTTCGTGACGCAACTCCACCAGCTTGGCAGCCGGATCGGCAGCGCCAGGGCAGCTTCGCCATCCTCGACCGCTTTATCTCTGTCTCAAAACCGTGCTTCGCGCGTCAGCAGGGCTACGATTCTCTCGCACGCCGGCCGCTTGCCGATGCATCGGTCGACCGCCATCGCGCCATCAGGCACCGGTTGCAAACAGTGCGATCGACCAGCGGCACGGATCACAATCGGGCGCATTGGCATTGCCGCCCACCGGATAATTTGCGGGTTTGATATTGCTGGCTTCACTTCCGCCCTTCGTTCAATAACGGAAGCACAACGCACGTCGCGGCACTTCGCATTTGTGCTAAATCCAGACTCATGCGCCGCAGCAAGCTCCCGATGCGCTAAGTAGGGATGGCGGATGGTTTGAGCATGACCCAGCGTAGCGAATTGGCACTCCCTTGGGTCTTCGGAGTGCGTCTATTCGCTCCGCGGGGGGCCTGATCGTCCTATCGTTCTTCGTCCTTTCGGTTCAGCCTTTCGTCGCAATCATCGGGTTCATGCTCATGACACTTGCGGGCTTTGTTGCAACATGCCGGTGGACATGGGCATTGGGCGATGACGGTGATCGCGGCGGTCGCGCTGTTGTTGCCGTTGTTGGGATCGGTCGCCGCACTACTGATAGTGGCATTGTTGTTAATTACCCTCCCGTTCGGAGCCCTCGGATCGACCCTGGCCACGACAGTAATAGTCGCGGAATGCGCGCTGGCCATTGAGCCCATTGTGCAGGTGAGCGGTTGCAGCGGGTTCCCTGGTATGCCCCAAGTGCACGATCCCACACTGGGCGTAACAGCCAACACGTTGACCTCGGCGGGGAGGGTGTCCTTCGCCACCACGTTGCTGGCCGAGGATGGTCCGGCGTTGCTCACGGCGATGGTATAGGTGATGTTGGTTCCGGCAACGACAGGACTAGGCGGCGTCACTGTCTTGGTGATCGCAAGGTCTGCCGAGGCAAAGAAACTGACCCTGCCGGTGGCAAAGTTGTTACTACTAACAGGGTCAGGTGTGGTGCTCCTTACCGTTGCCGTGTCGTTGATATCGCCGGGGTCGTTGCTAGTGAAGGCGACGTGGATAGTCGTCTCCCCGCCTGCAACGACGGTGAGGAGATTGCACTTAATGGTCGCCGAAGTCGGAGAACCGATGGAAGTCGTGCAGGATGCCCCGGTTACGGATGTAACGGTAAAGGTGGCATTGCTCACGATGGCGTCAGTCACGACGACGTTCTGCGCGTTCGACAAGCCGAGATTGGTGACATGGATGTCACAGAAGCCCGAGGTCCCGGCCTGCGCGGGCGCGTCCGGCTTGCACGTCTTCGTCAACGCCATATCGGCCGATTCCGTGACCAGCGTGCCGACAGTCGCGGTATTATTGCTCAAACGGGGATCAAACTGGTGGGCCCTGACTGTCGCCGTGTTCGTGATGTTCGTCGCGCTTGCGCCGAGGTTAGAGAGCAAGCTCGCCGAAACACTCACCGTGATGGTGAACGAAATGCTGGCACCATTTGCCAGGTTCCCTATGGTGCACGTTACTCCTGCGGTGCACGGAATAGAGCTTGTCAAGAACGTCGTGCCTCCCGGCAGCGCGTCGGTCACCACCACATTGGTGGCGTCGGAGGGACCGTTGTTGGTTACGGTCAAGGAATATGTGAGCAGCCCTCCCGCCACCACCGAGCCGGGCGCGGTCTTTATGATGGCCAGATCCGCTGGGTTGCACGTCGGAAAGTCAACCGCGCCGACATGGGTTTGCTGACCTTTGGTACCGTTGATGTACTCCGTTGTGTACCAGAAGGTGCATCCGTTGGCGGGGTCCACGCGCATCGCGCTATAGTCACCCCACCGACCACCACTCGCCGCCCCGCCATCGGCAAGATGGACCTCGGGTGTAGTCATCTCACCGAGCGGATCGGTGGCCAGCCGACCGACGACGCGAACGCCGGGGAAAACCGTTGGATGAGGAGCAACGCCGTCATTGGAGGCGCTATAGCCCAACGCGATGTTCCCGGCCTGGTCCATCGCAATCGAGCCCATCCAGCGAAAAATGCTGGTCGTAGTGGTAGTGGTGCTGTCTGCTGGAGAAAATGTGCCCTGCTGATGAATTTTCCACTTCCCCGAACCAACGGGGCTGCGGCGCAGCTCATACCAACGCATACCAATCAGCCCCATTCCATCGACATTGACGGCATGGGTAAAGAGCAACGTCTCGTGATCGCCAAAATTCCGGTACTGGAGCGGGCCCATCGGCCAGACGGATATAACTTCCAGCTTATTAGAAGTTCCCGGCTGAGGGACGCAATCCGGGTCTAAGCTGCTGCCGCCGCAGGTGCTTGAGGAGAAACTCGCTAAGCCCGTTGTCGTATCAATAACTTGTGCCAAACCAAAAGTGGTGTTGGCTGGCACGCCCCAATCAGCATGGAATTCGAATATCTCGATTCGCGGCAAGCCGTCTCCGAAGAGATTTCCGTCGTAGGGGCGCACGTAGAAGTTGGGTGAGCCCGCGGGCGGCGGAGGTCCTGTGAGATCGCTGGGCAGCGCGATGATGTCGTGATGGTTCTGGAAAACGGAGTTTTGCTGCTGGAATGTCGCAGGGTTGCCGTTAAGCATGTTGGCGCGGTCGAACACCCACGCATCCAAGTTATTGGTCGTGCTGTCATAATCATCACGCTGACTGATCATGTAGTAGCCGTCCGGCCAGATCGCGAGCTTCGGATAATCGTTCTTAACCCCGATCTGGAAGGTGTAAGCGAAGAAGCCGTCTGTGACCGGGTTCGGGCCTTTGGAAACCGCAATGCACTGCACTGCTAGCGGATCGCCCGGGTTCGTCAGGTGGTTAGCGAATTGGGTGATGATCCAGCGGTCCGCCAGATGGTCATAAAGGACGTAGGGATCCCCCCGGCCGCGGACACGGCAGTCGTCGTTCGCGGGGGCGCCCGACCACAATGTTTGGGGGTCGGTTGGACCTGCTAACCTATTGCCGTTCTTATCAAAGACCTCAAAACTGAAGTTTACAATCTGAATATAATGATTGAGCCCCACGGCGCCATTGGCGTCAGGGGGGCCATCCCCCGGTTGGTCACTGTCGAAATTGGGAGAGGGAGTCAAAAATTCCGACGGGGTAACGCCGGCAGCGAACATGCGGGGGGCGATTGGAGCGAGCGTGCGCGGTCTCTCGCCCGGATGCCAAAGCGGATCGGGAGGTCCTGGCCGGAAGGGTGTCGGTTCGAAACCCTGTTTTGTCCCCGGGCGATGAGCTTTGCGGGTTTCGGCAGGAGGTGGCGGTAGCGTACGCAAATCATTTTCAAAAACGTAAGGCTTGACCGGTTCCGGCGTCGTCTGCGCCTGCGCCCACGCGTTGTTTTCGGCAATGAACATCGCAGCTACGGATACGATGAGCCACGCGACGTTGGTGAATATGCTGAGGCGCTTGGAACCTAACATGATAACCTCCTCTGCGTCCGTGAAGACAGCGAAAAGGTCGCCAAAGAAATCGCGCCGTCGACACGTTCTCGTTGATCACACTGTTTGCCAAAATGAATATACCGGATGCAACCTCATCGTGTCAGTAAGCTACTTCACACTTGGGACGATGAAATTACCTCCCGCGACCTCGCTGCGTCTCTACACAGCCAAGACCCATCCGCTACATCATCACGCGATATGGTGAAGCCCAGTGCTGGCGGTGTTGCGAATTGTCGGCACGATTGCATCTGGCACTTCCAATGGCGCGCAGTACACGCCATGTGACCCGCACATGCGTGACCTGAGGCGTTCACCCGGGATCAGTGGCTTCCCCACCGCCTCTCAGGTTCTGCGCTCCGTGCTATTGCCTGGGAAGAATGCCGACCAAGCTCGCGCAAGCGAAGTCGCACAGGCGGTTGGCAGGAAAGCTGTGAGCCATCACCCGGCGCTTAGCCCGCTGCGTCCTTGATCGCGGCTTCGAAGCTCTTGGCGTCGAAGGCCGGCATACTTTGGATCCGACCCAGACCCTGGGTCGAGTACCAGACGGAGAACGCGAGCATCGCCTCCGGATTCGGGGCATCGACGATGTCGATGAAATCGTAGTAGCCCTGCGTGTAGTGGATCGACTCGATCTTGACGCCCAGCTTGTCGAGCTTTGCCTTGGCCTTGCCGATCCGCTCCGATTGCTTGCTTGCCCACTCCGGGCTCAGATTACCAAGCAGCACATATTTCATGGCCACCTCCACCTGACGTTGATCATATTGCGCGAAGGACCATACAATTATACGCCTTCCGGCGACCCGCGCCTATGCCGTTCCGCGTGGCGGGAACGGCGAGGCACGGGCTCCCCGGCCCCGTATCTTGGCCGACAAAAGCCCTACAGCCAGCGCCGTACCCGCGCGAGATTTACCGGTTGGAGCGCGTGATGGGTCACGGCCCGATCCAGGACGCGGTGCGGTCAAGGCGATGCGCCGTCGCCTCGACCGCCGAACCGGCGCAGCCGTCAGCGCTCCTTGGCAAACAGGTTGGCGTATCGCTGCAGGTAGAGCGGCCAACCCTGATCTCCGGCCACGCCGTCGCGGACGCCTTGCCAGCCCTCGCCGTGGCGGTCGAGGTTGCGGTGTTCGATCTCGACCCGCGTGCGTTGCGGGGCTTCGGCGATGAACCGTACTTCCCACTCGCTCGTTTTCAGCGGGTCGTCCTCGATCTGCCAGTGCGGGCTGATGTCCCAGCTCAGCAACACGCGGTTGGGCGGCTCGTAGGCCAGCACCCGCGCCCAGCGGCATACGCTCCCGTCGACCCCGCGGTCGTACAGAAAGCCGCCGACCTTCCGCTCGAACACGGTCTCGGCGATCTCGACCTTGAGCATGTTGTGCTCGGCTGGCTTGAAGCTGCCGAAGTCCTCGGTGAAGACCTTGAATGCGCGCGAGATGGGGGCCTCGACGACAATCGACGTTCGCACGGATGTGTCTGCTGGCTGGATACTCATCGGATCTCCTTGCGTCGGTTGCTCGACGACCGTCTTGTAGGCCGCGAGCGTCTTGGTCCAGAAGCGATCGAGTTCAGCCCGAAGCGCTGCCAGCCCATCGGGGTCGACCTGGTAGATGCGCTGCTTGCCGGCTCGTTTGTCGACGACGAGACCGGCGTCCTTCAGCACCTTCAGATGCTGCGAGACCGCCGGCCGGCTGACGGGCAGCTCACCGGCCAGTTCGCCGACCGCGCTGGGGTGCTCGATCAGCCGCTCGAAGATCATCCGCCGGGTCGGATCAGCCAGTGCCGCCCAGCCATTCGTTGCGTAAGCCATCACTAACGCGTAAGCATATACTTACGTGTTGCGATGTCAACCGGGGGACTGCCAGTCGAAAGGTCACCACCCGAAGCTGTTGCCGGCGCCAGTTGCCGCGCCAGCAGCGTCAGGGCAAAACGGCTGCACGGCCGCCCTCGGCCGGCGTCGCAAGCCCGAGTTCAATCCGCCGCTTCTTTGACAAGCCTTGCGAGACGATAAAGTGAGATTGCCGCATGTAGTCTCGCAGCGCGGCATCGGACAACCCAGGCTTTGCGAAGTGCTGGATCCATTTCATGCCGCGCGACGCGAGATACGGAGCAGGACGCAAGCCCGGCTGCTCCTTGAGCATTTCATAAGCAATGTCGCTCACTTTGAAGGTGAAGCTGGGCTCGTCATTCCTCCCGCTGGCGATCGCAAAGACTTTACCGCCGACTTTCCAGACATGCGACCCACCCCACTGGACCACGTGGGTGGTCGCAGAGAGAGCCCGGCAGAATGCATTGAATTCGCCGCGGGTCATATTATCGTGTTTCACCTCAACCGGCCACGCGTGTGACTTCTCATCTCGACGAGCGCCCGACGCCCACAGAGCGGAAACTGTCCACGCGGACGCTCACCTTCGACGAAGCGCCCCTCGAAGCAATAGTGCGCATCTTCATCGGCCGTGGCGCGCCGGCTAACTTTGAAGCACAATCGATTTCGAGATTAGTCTAACGATAGCCGACGGCAATACCAGTCGCGGCCGGAACGCGCGTCCACGCGCCAACAACAGGCGGCGGCATGATGCAGGCGTTGTTCTCAACGGCTTCGTTGCGGAGCCGCTCCGCCATCGTCTCGATCGCGATCTCCGCCGCGGTTGCGACCCCGGCCCGCTCGGCCATCGGCAGCAGGCTGCGCAGGGTATCGGCAAGATAGGCGTAGACAGGGGATTGCGCGCCGCCATCCACGTGTCCCGCCACCGTCATCTGCGGCGCCGGCAATCCCGCCGCGAGGAACGTCGCGAACAACTTGCTACCCATATCGATCTCGAAGCCCGCACGTTCGAAAGTTTCCATCACCCATTCACCACACTTGCGAAAGAGCGGCCCGTCGGGAACGCTGCGCGCGAGGGGCAGCACCATCTCCTGGAACGCGACCGTTCCGCCAGGACGAACAAGGCCCGACAACCGCCGGAGCGTGGCGGCCGGATCGGGCAGATACGCCAGAATGAGTCTCCCGATAAGGGCGTCGAATTGTTGGTCAGGCGAAAACGCTTCGAGCTCCGACGCCGCGAAACGCACATGATCCATTCCGGCTGCCGCGGCCCGCTGCCGTGCGACCGCGACCGCTTGCTCGGAGCGATCGACTCCGAGGACCGCACCCGAAGAGGAGACCATTTCGGCCACCAGCAGCGAAACGTCGCCAACGCCACAACCGATGTCGAGCACCCGCATTCCCGGAGCGATGCCGGCGTGGCGCAAGACATCCGCGGTGAAATCGCGGAGGTACTCGCCCTGGAATTTCAGACGTCGGAATTCCGCTTCGGAGTAACCGAGTGCGTAGGAGTCTGCGCCGGTCGAGCCGACAATGCGGACATCGAGCCTTTCGCCATTCACCATGCTGTTCATGTTATCTCTCCTCTCCACAATTTCGAAACCGCGACCGACTCCTTGATCCGCACGACCATTGTGTGCGGGCCGCGGAGGTATGCGCATTGCACCCGGGAGAATCCGGTATCCTGGATAAGACCGTAGCAGACCGTCGAAAAAGGCTGCCGTTCACAGTTGCAGTTGCACGCTCGCCGCGTTTTTCGCTTGGCTCGCGTCGCGCTTGACCGCTGCACAATTGTGCCAGCCGGCAGGCGTTGACTGGCAGCAGCAGCGCATGAAGAAGCAGCACGGGCGCGAGGTTTCCGAGATAGGCATATGCGATGAAGGCAAAATTGCTGGCGAGCGCCACCCAACGCAGTGCGGTCATGGAACGCATGCAGAATGTCGCAAGCACGAGCGCGGCGGCGACAAAACCGATTCCGTCGATGACCGACAGGTCCCTCATCCGGCTTTCCTTTCGGTTGCGCTGGACTCTGCAACATGCACGCGGCGGGCTCACACTCTTCGCCGCATCGCTCGCGTCTCGCTGGCAACTCACTAGCGATCTTGGGACGGCCGCTCTAGGACTAGCGCGACAATTGAGTAGGACTGGTGCGGCCCGGCTAACAGATGTGCATCGCCGCAGAGCGAGGCTCAGTCAGTCACGCGTGCGTACCGCTCGGAAAATCGAAAAACATTCCAAAATCGGACACTTGCTCCGCTACGAGCAACCTTGGTTGCGAAGAAACCTCGTGGAACCTTGAACCGCTCGCATCGATCGAGCGACAAAACCAGATGCAGGTTCGTTTAGGCAGCCTACGCGCAGATCATGCACAGCAAGGTGGAGCTCGACCATGAGGGGTTCGAGCGGCGTCGCAGGCGTCGCCAATGGCGATTGCGAGTTCGTTCGGTTCTCGACGACGGACTATCCGCCGCACAAGCGCCTTGATGCGTGTCGTGAGATCTACGGCAGAACGCTGTCCAAGCGGGACATCGAGCCGCTCTCGACCGAGCAGTTTCATACCGAGGCTACCCTGCGGCGCATGCCAGGCCTGGGGCTCGTGACGGCCCGCCGCTCCGCCGCGATCTATCGCCTCCGGCGGGAATTCATCGACAGCGACGATGTCGTCATAGCCGTGGGATTGAGTTCCGGCTGCGAGGTGCATCAGCTCGGCCGTCTGCTTAATCTGAGCCGTGGCGAGGCGAGCGTCTTGACCGCGTCCGAGCCCGCCGTCCAGAAGGTGCCAACGTTCGGCGAATACATCAACGTGCGGGCACCGCTGCGCGCAATATCACCGCTCGTTGCCGGCCTGGACACTGCGTACGGTCGGCCGATCCCCGCTGACAACACAGCGCTGCGGCTTCTGACTCGATACATCGGTATCCTCGAAGCCACGGAGGCTCTTGCCGCGCCCGACCTGCGCCGGCAGGCTATAACGCATATTCATGACCTCATGGCGCTCGCCATCGGTGCAACTCGGGATGCTGCCGAGATCGCCAAGGGTCGAGGGGTGCACGCGGCGCGGTTGCGTATCATCAAAGAAGACATCGCGGCCCAATTGGACCGAGCCGACCTGTCGGTGGCGACAATTGCCGCACGGCATCGGATCAAGCCACGGTGGATTCAGAGGCTGTTCGAACGCGAGGGCATGACGTTTACCGAGTACGTGCTCGCTCAACGACTCGCCCGCGCGCACAGGCTGCTGGAGATCTGTCGTATTTTAACCGCGCGTTTCGCCGGCGCTATGGCGCGGCACCCTCGGAATTGCGTGCCGCGGCAAGGTGTGGCGATTACCTAGAGCCTATTCGGTTCTGATTGAATCAGAACCGAAGCTCTAGTCTTTGTTTTGACGCGTTTTCTTCACGCGAACCGGTATCCACCCCCGGATCAAGTCCGAGGGCATGCTTCGCTCGAAAACGCTATAACGGCGAATTCCGCGTTCGCGGCAGAGGCGCAGCGCAGCTTTCCTCAGCGCCCTGCCGCGCGCACCTCAGTTCGACGCAAGGCAGCGCGCCCGGGCAAGAGATCCGCTCAAGATGGGTTGAGCGTTGGACCTAAGCCATTCGCAGAAATGGATTTTTCCAACGATCTGCAGACGGAAGCCGGCATTGAGCGGCCTGGGGCGTTTGATGATGGCTCAGAGCAGCGACTGGCCCAGCGGCAGGGGTGCTGGCCCTGTCCGGCCAAGTCTGGTAATCGAGCCCACGCACGCGCTCGTAGCTCAGCTGGATAGAGCATCGGACTTCGAATCCGAGGGTCGGGAGTTCGAATCTCTCCGAGCGCGCCAAGCCCACCTTCACCAAGCGTCACTCATCGTCGCCCGTCGTCATCACGACGCCAAAGAAAGCCATGTATGACGGGGCTTTCTTGCATTGTTGGCGGTCGCGCGCCGTCGCTGACCGTCGCCCGCATGTTTTTGCCGGACTACCCCTTTAACTACCCCTC
>WNFC01005631.1_pt1 | contig 13752 bp, 18 predicted proteins | sample 5400541 | NCBI WGS metagenome assembly WNFC01 (sample SAMN13153342, study PRJNA577476) | soil metagenome | isolation source: 120 cm saprolite under Douglas fir tree site 2 hole 2 replicate 1 | place: USA:California | collected 2015-04-18
AGAGCGCACCGTAAACAACGCGATGCCGTTTTCCGAGCGATAGCCGATCCGACGCGGCGAGAAATACTGAGCATTCTGCGCGGCCGCCAGCAAACGGTCGGCGAAATCGCGGGAAACTTTCGTATGAGCCGTCCGGCCGTCTCCAAGCACCTGCGCTTGCTGCGCTCCGCGGGCTTGGTGGTTACCCGCCAAGAAGGCACTTCGCGGCATTGTGGTTTGAACGCCAAACCCCTGCGAGCGATCAACGATTGGCTGCAAGACTACGAACGCTTCTGGAGCGAATCGCTGCGAAGCTTGAAAAGCTACATGGAGGAGAAATCGTGAATTCCAAGACAGGCAGGGCAGACGTTGTTCAGAACAGCGACACCATCGTTCAGGAGATCGAGATACGGCAGCCTGCGGAAGAGATTTTTGAGGCGATGACGAATCCGGATGAACTGGTGAAGTGGTGGCGGGTCGAAGGAAAGTTCCGGGTTACGACCATGGAGTCCGATTTCAGCGTAGGCGGAAAGTGGAGGATGCGCCTGATTGGCGGGCGAGGAAACGAAACGGTGGTGACTGGCCAATACAGGGAGATTGTGCGGCCACGTTTGGTGGTTTTTACATGGGTCCGCGAAACCGAAGACGCGATCGAGACGCAGGTTCGTTGGGACCTCTCAGAAAAAGATGGAGTCACAACGGTTCGCGTCACGCACTCGGGTCTTACGACCGAGGGCCTGCGCAAGCGCAATGAAGGCTGGCCGATGATTCTTGGGCTGCTGCAAGCGTATGTGGAGGAAACAAAATGACAACGGAATCGAAGAACTGCGCCGCTTGTGCAATCGGAGATGAGGAGAGTTTCTTTAAACCGTTCTTGCAAAGGAGAATCATGAAATACATATTGATGACCTTGCCTTTAGCTGCGGTAGTAGTCGCAAGTCTCATGACAGCTCAGGAAAGACCAAACATGACGGCCGCGGAAACGGGTCCTGCGCGAGCGGTCCGCGTCGAGGCGACTGTCAAGGCCCCCATCTCCGAGGTGTGGCGCGTCTGGACCACGTCGCACGGTGCCGAGGAGTTCTTTGCGGAGAAAGCGAACATCCGGCTGGCGATCGGCGGACCATATGAAATCCAATTTGACCCGAAGGACGAGCGGTCGGGGACGAAGGGTCTCAAGATTCTGAGCTACGCCCCCGAGGAGATGATCTCGTTCCAGTGGAATGCACCGCCGGAAATGCCGGAAGTGCGAAATGGCGGGACTTGGGTTGTCGTTCAGATGCGGCCGGAAGGGACAGACCGGACGCACGTCACGGTGACGCATCTGGGCTGGAAGGAAGGCTTGGAGTGGGACCGGGCGTATGTACATTTCACGCGTGGGTGGGGCGACCTAATGAAACGGTTGGAGCGGCGCTTCACCGACGGACCTATCGACTGGAACAAGGAACGAATGATGTACCAGGAGTCGAGGGAAAGAAAATCATAACTTCAACCCGCGACAACTCAGAAACGGCACGGTCGAGCAGATAACGCCATAAACAGCATATTTACCGCGTGACGGAGTGGACTGCCGACTGTCCGTGTCGGCGGGCGATGGAACGGTAATGTATTTACACCAGGACCGCAGATACAAATCAAAAGGAGGAATGATTTTTATGGCAACCCGCGAAATCTGGCACGAAATTCTGATCAACGTTTCCCCGAGTGCTGTATATGAGGCGGTGACCGACGCGAAGAAGCTCGCGCACTGGTGGACGACTGGCGCGCGGGGCGAATCCGCAATCGGGAAGCATCTGGAATTCTGGTTTGGAGAATTTCGCGCAGCGGAGATGGAAGTAACCGTTCTGAAGCCGCACGAACTCGTGCGATGGCACGTGACGCCCAAAGTCGCATCAGACTGGGTCGATACGGAAGTTGAATTCAAGATCTTTCGAGTAAACGAGCAGACGGTTCTCCATTTCCGGCACTCGAATTGGCACGAGGACGCGAAAATGTTCCCGCATTGTTCCCTGGGATGGGCGATCTTCCTATTGAGCCTGAAGGAATTTGTGGAGACCGAGCCGTCCTTATCCGATGAATGGCTACAAGATCTACATTTATGGAGCGTCGCCGGGCGGCCTCACGCCTCAAGTTTGGATCACCATAAAAACGTTTTGGACGATGTATTTCGCGGCAGCACGTGCTGAGTTGGTGTCATATTCAGCAGAGTGCAACTTGCAGCGTTAACGCGGAGGTGTAGTTCGCCAAAACGTTGTGCACTACACAAAAAGATTTCTTTCTCCTTGGCGTAAGCTCTTCAGTGTTGGATTGCAGGCTGGTTCGTCGGTCGGCGGAAGATGCTTGCAGAGAACTCGGGTCGGACAAAGACTGTGTCTTGGCTGTGATCCAAGAAAAGAGTTCGGTCATCAGACAAATAGCTCTTGGTCTACGCTGCCATCGTATAACGATGGTGCAGGCCGCCGAGTCTCGGCAAGGATTGAATCTTGCTTTTAGCCCCGGAGCGGATTGTGGTTGGCCGACCTGCTGGCGTGTCATTCGCGAGTCCAAGATGAATCCGGTCCTCGTGGTAGTAGAGCACGTATTCAGACATCAGCCGTTTGAGATGCCGCTCATTCAGGACGATCACGTGATCAAGCAAGTCTCGCCGACGACTTCCAACCCAGCGCTCAGCAACACCGGTCTGCCACGGACTGCGAAAGGCAGTGCGGACTGGCTGGCTTCCGATGTCCCTCACAGCTGAAACCACATCGGCTCCAAACTTTGAGTCTCGGTCGAATAGCAAGAATCGGTGCGGCTGTTTGTAGGCCCACGCTTCTCGCTGTCACCGCAAGGTTTGTGGCCTCTTGCAATAGAAATGGGGATCTTGAGCTGAGCGCTAGAATCGCGCCCACACTCTCCTAATCAGCTGCAGCACGGCCCAAGTCAGTCGAGCAAAGCATCGGGGCGAACTCCCAGCCAAAGTTTGGAGGCGAGGCGGGGAAGAGCGGGGCAGGCGAGCGCGCGGCCGGACATCACGCCTTGGCCTACTCGGGTCCGGTGAGTTCAGGGTCGATGGTGGACCGCTCGAGCTCCAGGCCAGTGAGCAGGTTTTCCTTCTCTAAGAATCCGGTTAGGTCTCTCAGGGCATTGCGAATCCGGTCGATGGTCCCTGGATATCTCTCGGTAGCGACGAACGATATGAACATGTGGAGCTGCTCATAGAATTTCCGGAACGTCTTATCGGAGAAAGAGCGGTCACAAAATCCACCAAACGACATGGGGCGGAAGATGTCTGCGGGGTGATCCTCGAGCTTGCTGCCGATGGCGTCGAAGTAGTCGTGCCATAGGCAGGTATTTTCGCCGAAGGCTCGCTTCAGGTGGTCGGCCTTGGTATAGAGAGCAAAGACAAATCTGTGGCTTTTGCGGTAGGGGGAGATGAGCAGTTCCCGTTGGTAGATGTGCAACCAGCAGGAGACGACAGCAATTCGGTAGGCGGTTATGGTCGTGTAGTAGCCATACTTGGTGAACCAGTCGACCCGATTGTTGAAGTCGTGGTCCGGAATTTTCTTCAGTGCGTCCAGCGCTTTTGTGTTCTTTTCGGATATCTTGTGTTGGATCTCTTCCAGATGAAGGCGCAATTCCTCGCAGCTGATCCAGAGAGCCGTGGCGTACTTCTTGCGGAGCTGGCGCGCCACCAGCCAGGGCTCAAGAAAGAAATTGTGCACGCCGAGAAAGGTGAGCACCGCGAGGAGAGTGGTGATTGCGGTCGGAATGAAGCTCCAACTCATGGTTCCTCCTAGCCGCAGAGCCGGGACCTGAAACCTCAAGACCCTGAAACATCGAAACACATCGCCGAAGTCGTCGGCGAATTGAAAAGCAAGTAGTCCGGTGAAATGACATCGAGAGTCCAGCTGAGAAAGTCATGCGCGTCAATAGTGTTCTCAGCTTTGCTAAGCCAGTGTGTACACCTTGGCCTCCCAGGAAAAGATTGGCTCACGGCCGGTTTGTAGGAGCAGGACATCCCGCTGCTGTGTCACTTCGCGCCAATGCCGCCCGGGCGGAGTCGGCGGCCAATTGGGAACCACATATTCGGCATTTGGGTCTGTGAGACCGTTCGGAGTCGCGTAGTCAGAGAAGTTAGCGACAACCATGAGAGGATCCTGCCCCGCCATGCCGCGCCTCCAAACGACCACCCGCTTATTATCGTTGAAATCTACGTGTGTGAAATCAGTGTCATTAACCCCGAGTGCGGGATGACTGGTGCGCAAGTGCACCAGACGTGATACGTATTCAAAGATGGCGTGCCGCATGGGCTCCCGCAGGCGGGAGAAGTCTACTGGGTCTACTTCCTTGCCAGCGGTATCGGTCACGTTGCCGTTTGAATCGAACAGATCATTCTGGTCGGCAAACTCTTCCCCGGCGAGAAACATCGGTATGCCGTTCGCGGTTAGTAGACACACGAAGGCCAACTGCACCCGCTTCTGCAGATCTAGTCCACTGAATCCCGACTTTTGCAGCATGGTGAAGAGACGTTCCTTGCGAAAGCCTTCGACGTCATGAGAAGTGATGTAATTCACGGACTTGGCGAGGTCGCTAAACCCGAGATTGCGACAGTCGATGGCATTGCGGACGGTAAACTCGAAGTTCTCAGCATCATTATTCTGGCCTAGAATCGCGGCGCGAACGCGCGCTCGAAAACCATCATTCCAGAGTGCGTCGAGACGCCCCTGCGTGAGAAGGGCTAGTGGACGTGACAACTCCTCTCCCACGACGAGAAAGCGTTCGTCTGCACCAGCGGCGGCGAGACCCGCCGCCTGCCATCGCTCCCTCCAAAGATTTCGGGCGCGATCCCTATATTCACCCACGAAGTCCCAATTGGCAACATTCTCCACACTATCCATGCGAATGCCATCAACGCGAAAATCGCGTATCCAGCGCGTGACGTAGGTGTGCATCAGAGCGCGAGCCGGCGCGTCGTTTACCGTGTTGCCGGAGATCGGGTCGTAGAAAGGCTGCGGCGCGGGGCGGGTGTACCGGAATACCATGCTGCCGAAGCCATCACGAAAAGGCTGACTGCCGTCACCGCGGCGAGATGTAAGCGCGTCAGGATCAGTGGGGTGCTTGAAGGGCTCGGCGATATAGAAATCGTCAAAATCAATCCATTGGTAAGCCTCATTGCGGCCGAAGGCCATCACCACATCGATGAAAAAACGAATGCCATGGCGATGACAAGACTGCACCAAGGCGGCGAGATCAGCATTCGACGTGGAAGCTGCCTGACCATCCGGGAAGCCTAGTTCCCAATCAGGTGCAAGGAAGTGCGACGTGTCGTAGCCCCAGGTGCGCTTGAAGAAGCTGTCCGCGGGTGGTAGAAGTTCGAGCGCATTGACACCAAGCTCGTTCAAATAGGACCGTCCCACATCCAGCACGTTAAGCCCCTGGAAGTTGGCACCACCTGCGGTTTCGTCCACCAGCGCTAGAACATCTTTGAACGTCCCCACGCCGCGCTCGTTTATGCCTGAGCCTTGCGCGCGCGTCCAGGCGGACGGCAATTCATAGATGACCAGATGGTTGTTCGCGGGAAGCGTGTCCGGACTGGGATCGTCGGGGAAGGATGCGGTTTCGCCGCCCGGGTCGACGCCTGAAAGGCGTCCATTCAGCAGGCGAATGACGGAGGCGGGTTGGCGATCGGTATCGTTATTGAAGCCAGCGGGTAGAGAGGGAGAGAGCAGCCGCCAATCGACAGCGGTGGAAAACGGATCAGTGCAGAAAATGGGCGCGGCGGGATCGGCCGGATTTGTGTTCTCAACCTGGAACCAGTAATGGCAGATGCCGTCAGGGAGTCCGCTCTCCGCAGCGGCGATGGCCCATAGACCGGGGCTGTTCGGATCGGCCTTTGAAAGTGGGATGTCTTTGCGGTTGGTGAGAGTGTTGGGGTTGCCTGCTGCGAAAGTACCGATGACCAAAACCGGCGCCCTAGCGCCGACACTAGGGCGCCAGAGCGTAAAGTGTGTTTCCCTGCGGAGGAGGAGATCGGAAGATAACATGCACACCCCCTAGAGCCCACTCGCACAAGGTAGCGAAGAGTACGCACCGAATCAAATGAAATTTGTGTTACCGTTGTACGCCAGTGATCAGCTCGTTGCACACACCCGAGCAAAGCAATTGACGACTAGCTGGACGTCGTGGGCGGGTGGCGATTTGGCCTCTTTTGCCTTTCATGTGCGTCGCTCGATAAGAGTCTCGGGCACAAAGTGCGGTGTGTGGCCCTGCGACGCTAACCCGTTATCTGGCTCATAGCCTGCGTCAGAAGCGTAGTCGAAGCGGTGTGCGGCGCGAATCATATTGGGCCCGGACAAGAGGAGAAGTTAAGCCGTTTCGAGTCCGGTGAGCGTGGGCATCGGTAGAAATCCAATGCAAACTGTCAACAATCGATACCGCGCCCAGATCCGCTTGGCTTGCCGATAACTCAGCTCCAGCAACTCGCCGGCTTCTCCCAGCCGCAAGTTGCCCGCCTTCACTCGCCCCATCACCTCAACCCGACTCAGTTCCTTGCTGCTCAATCCCGTTCTCCCCAATCGGTGTGCCTCCTGTCCTAGGCACTCTAAATGGGGGCACTTCTGATGTGGTTTCATGGGGACACCTTTAATGTGGTTCAACATACAAAATTTGCAAATTTGCGGCTGTTGTTACGAAACCGGAGCGATGTTGTGGTTCGGCAAAAATAGAGAGCGCGATCGAGTCGAGTCGCGTGAAGCTTCGAACCATGTCGATCTCACTCGAGGATCAGCGGTTCGTCACAGAGATCAATCAGCATGGAATGGCGCTCATGGTCGAACCGGCGGCAGAAGATATCGAAGCTACAGTCTTGGAGGCCAAGTCGTGGTTCGGCGAACCAAGCGGTCAACTGCTCGACGAAAATCTCCTCGCAGCGTTCGGGCAGTACGTCGGCAACGTCAGTTACTCACCGTAACTTCTAAAACCTAAGTGATGTGGCATCTCATACATTCTCCCTCCCTATGTGTCGGGAGCCCGACGCAACGCGGAATAGTCGGAACTCCGACATTACTGTTCCACTCTCCGAACAGAGATCGTTTCCGCTTGACTTCGGCTCTTAACGCGAGCAAGATTCGGCGCAAGCGTCTCTCCGAAGAGCAGTTCCCACCGAGGGGGAGGAAATACGCACTCCCTGAGGCGACGGGCCCTGGATTCCCCGACGAGCCCAATCGGAAAGCATTCTTCAGGCACGCAAGAGAAAGATCATGCATTCGTCCACAGGGGTCTTGGCCTTCCGCGCGCTTCAACGGGACGAACTCCCTGGAAACGACCTGGAGGAACTCATGGGTACACGAGTTCTGTTCGCTCTATTCGCGCTGCTTTTCATTTTCCTGTACACCGTGCCGGCAAGTAGAGCGACCGAAATCGTGACATTCGAAGAAACATCCCACTGTTCCGGGATCTGGAAAAGTGATTCGAATCCAACTCCGGCATCGCACGAAACAAATTGGGTCCCCCTAATTACACTATTACACTTTGTTTGCGAACCTCACAGCTGGAGCCTTAGCGGCCCCTGATTTAGCCGGATTAGGGTGATCCAACCAAATCAATTAGGAGACGTCTTATGAGCGCGTTAACAGCAAACGTCGCATTAGTATCGGACACACCCGTGGTCGATTTCTCCCAAGTTTCGATTGTGGCGGCCGCCCTGAACAAGCAAGTTACTCGGGACTTCGGTCCGCTCTGGGAGGTGGGCGCCACGGTCAGCGGATTTGACACACTCGAGTCAGTCCCGGTCGATTATTGGCCGGTGATCATTCGGGACGACATCAATCAGCCGGGTGCAGCGGGCTATCACACGGACGATAATTGGCAGCCTTTTTCGCTCGTCCAAGCCGATGACAGCTGGGCCCTGACATCAAGCCATGAAGCACTGGAGATGCTAGCCGATCCTTTCGGCAGCAGAACCATTGCCGGATCTCCTCCTCCCGCCTCGCCGGACCCGATTTCGCAATTCGATCGGGTCATTTATCTGGTGGAGGTTTGTGATCCCTGCGAGAGCGAACAGTTGGCCTACACCGTGAACGGAGTCACAGTCTCGGACTTCATTACGCCTCACTACTACGACCCGAATGGCACGAGTGGAGCGCAGTATGACTTCCAAGGCAATCTCGAAGGCCCACACACGGTGCTGGAGGGGGGATACGTGAGCTTCGGCAACCCAGTGGACAACCATTGGTATCAAATCATCGTTGTGAACGGCCAAAGCCAGGTGCGTGATTTGGGCGTCATCCAATCAACCAATGGCCGCAGCTTACGCGAGTTGGTGGATCTCGCCGTTCGAAGGGCCAGACAAAAGGAGCACTACCGCACCAAGCCCGCGATGACGAAGGCAGTGGCTGCGGCAGTGGGATCCCCGCTAGCAAAGACAAGCACAGCCCGCGCGAAGACGTTGCGAAACTATGTGCAGAAGCTGAAACAGCGTGATGTAGCATAAAACGTGAAAGGAGCCATCCTCCGGGGTGGCTCCTTCTGAAAAGAGGTCTTCCATGCCGGAAGAACAATCCCACATCGAGCAGGGACAGATTGAGCGAGCCAAAAGACTGCGCAATCACATTGATCGTTTGAGGCAGGGGCAGCCCGAGCCGACCGATCCGAAGAAGGGAAAGTCGCTGAAAGAGCAAATTGCGGAACGTACTGCCGAGCAAGAGAAATAGGCAAACGCGTTACCAAGTCGGGCCATGGTCCACTTGTATGTCGTTCGCGTGAATTTACCACCACTGGAAATGCAAATTCTCCATCGTCGTAATCTGTAACCCTCGGAACCTGCGTCGGGTGGCACCGTAAGTCTCTGAAAATGCTTCGAGGGAGTGCTTATGTGGTGGCCTAAACGCAAGCTCAGCGGATAACGCGGGCTTGGGCTATGTTTTGCGACAGTCTTGAGTTTAATTCGAGTAATGCCTCGAAGGAGGACAGCGAATGACCGCCCATCGATACGACCATCTTCTGAGAACGACACCTATACCGCCGCATTCGGCGCCAGTCACTGCACGTCCGCACAAGCCAATTGGGAAAAGCCGCCGTCCACCGGGCGACCCATCCTCAGCGCCCAAGCCGTACCCGCGGTTCATCGCACCGCCAACCACAAACCTCAACAACTTAAGCCTTGCGTTGGACGTTATCCTGCCGGACGAGGCGAAGGCCGCTGAAGATGCTGGACTGCTCGTCTTTCACTCAGTAGGTGACACAGGCGGCATCCATGGAGACGACGTCGAGAGGGCGATTTCTGATGCGATGGAGAGTCAGATTTCCGCCGCCACCGGGAAGAGTCCTGCTCCCGCGTTTTATTACAACCTCGGAGACGTTGTCTATTTCAATGGAGAGAGCAAACTTTATCAAAGCCAGTTCTACGAGCCTTACCAGAACTACCATGCAACGATTTTTGCGATTGCCGGAAATCACGACGGCGATACCTCAACCCGGCCGGGCGATCCAGTCGACACCGAACCGTCGCTGTTCGGATTCATGCGCAACTTTTGCGATACCGCGAGCCACCACGATAGCCCCTACCGTCCGACGATGACGCAACCTTACGTTTACTGGACGTTCGAAACACCCTTTGCGACGATTGTCGGGCTTTATTCGAATGTTGACGGCACACTTGATGCGAGGGGTACAAGCGAACAGCAGCAGTGGTTTCAAAATCAGGTAACCAACGCTCCTAAAGATAAGGCGCTGATTATTACAGTACACCATCCTCCATACTCGCTCGACACGACACACGGAGGCTATCCGGACATTGAAATCGCGCTCGACCGGATCATTCAAGCCACCGGGCGTATCCCCACCGCGGTCTTATCCGGACATGTGCACTCCTTTCAGCGGTTCGAACGCGCCTTGGGCGACCATAAGGTGCCGTACATCGTCGCCGGCGCTGGAGGTTACGCCCACACGCTAAGCCTTTTGCATAAAATTGAAACGGCTTCCAATGGGAAATCGTTGGCTCCTGGTTTCCAAACCACCCACAAGGACCTGAAGCTGATGGCACACAATGACCAGGAGCCAGGTTTCCTTCGGGTCACTGTGGACGGCAAGAAGCAAACAGCAACGTTCGACTATTTCCTTGTTCCGTTCCCGCCAGCGGCACCCACCGGGAGCCCAGCGGACTCGGTGACGGTTCCCTGGTGAAGTCGAGAGTGTGACAGGAGGTTGTTGTTTCGTTTGCAGTTTCTGAGCGCTTCCCCCAAGATTCAAACTTCAGTGGCTTTCCAGGCAAACTTAGCCTGTCGCTCGCCAAAATTCTGTCCGGCCGTGAAATCAACAGCTTACACACTTTCCTCAACCCACCCATCTGCTATGACTGTTGCCCAGGCTCCACTTTTTCCGGCTTTGGTTCGGAGCACTGACTCGCTGCTTTCGCCCACGCCAGGACCGGCTCCTGGAGAATCTGGCACTCAAAGAGTGGAGCCGAGCAAACTTGAAGCGTTCGCTGTTAGCCCGCATTACTTGACACACTTGGACTTGCCATCCAGTGCAGACCTGACGCCTTCGAGAAATGTGTACTTTATCCCCCCTTCTTGCACGAGACCGAGTTTGTGGCCCGGTTTGCGTTACAGCACCTATGCAACTTTGCAGGCCCTCCTGGCTTCACTAGTGGTTCCCTTCGTCATTGCTAGCCTTGCGGATCGCCTTCGTCACCACCATGCTTGACGCAAAAGTACACCTCCGGCTCCTCGCCGATCCTCGTGAATGGCCTAGGTGGGGTGGTTCAAGGCCGAGGCGGTTTTCTCATCGATGCGGTAGTGCGAAATGGTTTGGTGATCATCAGCGGCGTAGCAACTCTGGATTGCAATCTTAGGCGTGCTGCGAATACGGAGTCAACGAGGGCAACACATTGACACATTGCGCCAATAGACGCACTTTCTGAGGCGGCGGTGCCCATTTCCTAGCCGTGTTCGGCCAGCAATTGACAGAGCCGCCGATCAATTTCTTTGCCGGGCCAGAAGTTTACCTTGACTCTTTCCGATCCAGACTTCAATCGACGGAAGGGGGGTTTGAGTGAAGGAGGAGAAATCTTGGACCGCAGATGTATATCCAAGCTCTCGCATTACGTCGTTCACAATGCTAGCTTTCAATGCGCCAGGAGCGGAATAAAAGCGCACGTAGGTATGAACCGTCGCTACCACCCCATTTACCAATTCTATCGGCGGTGTGGCAAAACCCTTATTGCGGAGAGCTACTTGAAGTCTCAAGCCATCCTCGCGTTGTTCTTCTTTGGCAATTTGAACGTAAACCTGAATTGGCGAGTTTGCAGCCGCACTTGCGATTTGGGCACCAATAAGCTGATTCTGAGCCCCGGCCTTGGCGAGGATTCGGTTAGCGGCCACTGTGAGAGAGTTGGCCGGGGGCCCTCCAGCGAAGATGGTCAGCACTGCAATTAGGTCTTTCGAAAACTTATGCTCTTTGCTAAGGACCCCTATGATACCCATTCCGAGTTCTTGTTCGTTGTCGTTGGAGCTTGCCAACATCTTGACGTATCCAGTGTCACGCTCCAAGTCTCGCCGGTCACTTTCGTCTTGACGCTGGGCGTCAAGACGCATTCTATCAACCCTGCCTTGATGAGAAGAATACAGGATTCCAACAACGGCAATGACAACGGGAATGAGCAACTTCGATATCACGTCAATCCAATCAATCCAATCCCGGTGCTTTTCCTCGGTCATAAGTACCTGTTGTGAAGAGCGAATATTAACAGCAAGTGTCCTAGATAGTCACTGAATTTCAGAAACGATCTCCCGTCCGAATTGCTCGTAGCGGTGGCATCCGGGGAGGAATAGCTGGTGACAAGGTTTCTGGCTGAGAATTTCTCGATCCTCATTTGGGCAGAGGAGGTAGCCCTAATTCGAGGCCACCCCTTGCGAGGAGCCTAAACTCTATCGGGAAACTCCCGGCGAGTGTGACGGGTTGCGAAGACCGATGAGTCGGACACCTGGACCCCATTAATCCCGAGGAGGCGGAGCACCACGACCATGCCGCCACGGCCCGAGCTTTTCGAAGCCAAAGCCGATGCCGAGGTTTGTGTGGAGGTTCGTGCCGTCGTTGTTATGGCGCCGAGCACGAGGAAAATTGCTCACTCAGACCGGGCTGTTCCCGCTACGCCGTAAACCTTACCCAAAAGGCCCAAGAACCATCCAAGAGCATACAGGCTTGAGCTTATCCACCATGCGTATTTGGAACGTCTCGTGTTTAGTCGGCGCCTCTCGCTCGCCATGTTCGTAATCTTCGTTACAATGTCGCTAGTTGTGCGTCCTAAGATCGTAGCCTTCTCGTAATGATCCTTTTGTCTTTGCAGCAACGCTCCGTGGTCGGCTCGTGAAAGGTCTCCGCTGTCCTTCCAATTCATTTCGTTAATTTCCTGTTCAAGGGCAGTGATCTCCTTCACGATATTGCGGAGTTTCTCGCTATACTCCTGTGACTGTGATAGCTGTTCTAAGAGAAGCGAGATGCTCGTTGCCTCGCGGTAGGACGTAGCAAGTAACGAGAGGGTCACTATATTGTTGCTTCGTCGTTTCTCGAAGTCCGCACCTGCCCCTGTCGGTGTCTTTCGGTCGTTGACTGCCGCGACGACGTTGTCTTCCACAGATCCAATATCTTTACTGAGCGAATAGAAGTAGGTGGCTCTTTCGATCGATTCCGAAATATGACGCCACGAGTCGCCTAATCCTTCCTTGATGACAAAGGTAGTGAACACAATCAGAGCGCCTACATAGGTCAGTAGCTGACTGTGTCTTCTGACGAATCGTCCAAGGCCAGTATGCTTCGAGAACATTGAGGACCTCCATTGACGTTCTGGCCCGGCATTGTACGATGAGGGAAACCCGCAACAACAAGACAAATCTTTCCTAGATGCCCGAGTCACATCACAGGCCAGCCTTTCTCGATAGGAGACACAGGTAAGTCCAACATCGGCGGTTCGAAATTTAAATTCCGCGTCTGGGCAGATGGGACCCATACCAAAAAATGCCACCCCCCTGGCGATAAGCTTGTAAACTCGGGCGGAAACTCCCTACCGGCACAATTTCCCGTCGAGACCAGATGGAGTAGGTTATTCGGGAACAGACGACTCGCGCTGGACCCCATTGTCCCCAAGAAAGCTGAGTGTCGAACAAAGGTAACGGTAACGGACCCGGTATGGCTCGCTTTACGGTCGGGCAGAGAGTTTTGTGACGTGAGTTGTGACGTAACCCGGGCATCCAAGCCTGTGCAAGTGGGTGCAAACGGCTGCTCCGCGTGCCCATGCAAGTCCGGTCTAGATTCCGGCAGGTTCTTGGGCTCGTGCAACTTGAGCTCACTCCCGCTCATTCCTTCTTATCGGGGTCCTTGAATTCGGGACTAGGGGGTCGGTGGTTCAAATCCTGCGCGGCGATTATTGCCCGCTGAGAGGCTCCCCGGGGGACTACTCGGGTGAAGCCCCGCAGGGAAAGTGCTTGCCACTATTCTCGCTCCTGTTACGCTCCCGTTTGCGTGAATGGGGAGTTCTTTCCCCTGACTCTACGCGACCATCCGTACCGCGCTAAGTGTTTGAATTACCATGGGTAAAGCCTCATAACCCAAAGGTCGGTGCTTCAAATCCACCCCCCGCAACCAACCTCAAGCTCCACGGTATGAATCACTTGAGTATAAAGCCCAACCGTGGTGTCCTTAGTTCCTTTTAGTTCCCATTAGCGGAGAATTGGCCCTCCGCAGTCTTCCGGTCAAAAACCATTCCTACTACAGTGCTGTTTGCTGCCCGTTTGTGTT
>WNFC01022926.1_pt1 | contig 13751 bp, 11 predicted proteins | sample 5400541 | NCBI WGS metagenome assembly WNFC01 (sample SAMN13153342, study PRJNA577476) | soil metagenome | isolation source: 120 cm saprolite under Douglas fir tree site 2 hole 2 replicate 1 | place: USA:California | collected 2015-04-18
CCGGCGGACGGTCCGGCCCGTACCCTGCTCGAGCGACTGGACCGGCTCGCCGCCGATCAGCCCGGCACCGACTGGGACGGCAGCTGGATTCTGGCGAGCAAATGATCGCGTAGCTCTACCATGGGGTGCGAGGCGGCAGTCGGCGCACCGCTCTCGGTCTTGACGCCTCGCGCGCTCTGTAGCATGGCTTTGGCGATGAACCACGTCGCCGCCATCCCCGAGCCGCAGCGCCTCGGACCTGTCGAGCCCGATCTGCTCGCCTCGGCGATCTTCCTGTTCGCCGAGTATCTGCGCCGGCTCGAGCGGGAGGCGCCCGAGAGCGACGACGAGGCAGATGAGGCGGTGGAAGCGCCGCAGATCGACACGCGTGCCGTGCTCGATCTCCTGGCCGAGGAGCTGGCGAGCGACGTCAAGACGACGCTCAATCTCTATATGCGGGTCACCGCGCTCTATCGCCTGTTGGCGAGCAGCCCGTCGCTGGCGCGCATTGCGCTCGACAACGAGGAATTCGGCGGCGCCCTGCGCGACGACGCCCTCATCGCGGCGGCACGACTCGACGTCTATGTCCAGCGCGCGGGCGAGGCGGGCAGCGCCGATTTCGACCCAAGGGAATTCCGCGCCGCGCTCGACGCGGATCTATAATTAACGCTGATAAGCGTGGTTTCTCGCGCTGAACGCGAATATGCTTAAAGTCGTAAGCTTGCCTTAATCTTCAAGTTTATGAATCGGCATCGCTGGAGTCTCGGAACGGCGGGATGTCGGCGGTCATAGCGGAGCAAGTACATGACGGTTCTCAAGCATTTCTCCTGGGGCTTGGCGGCGCTCGCCGCGGCGGTCGGGATGGGCGTTCCCAGCACCGGGCATGCGGCGCTGGTGACCGAGTCCTTCACCGACACATTCTCCGTCCCGCCGGGAACGGGAACCTACACGCAAAATCTCACCTTTCAACAATTCGACAGCAATCTCGGGTTGCTGACCGGGATCACCATCGACCTGGCGGGCTCGGGCTACGCCATCCTGAGCCTCATCAACACCAACGCGTTCGGCGTCACCTATACCGGGGCCAGCACCAATGGCAATATCCAGGTCAGTGCCCTCGGTCTTACCGGCTTGCTGGCCAACGTGACGACAGGCACGCTGAGCGGCACCGCAGCATCCGGGTTTACGAGCATCCAATCGGCTACGCAGACTTACGATACCAGCGGCGCGATCAGCGCGGCCCAGTTCGCCACATATGTCGGCACCGGCAGCGCGACCGTCTCGCTCGCCGTCGGCCCCTTCCAGGCCAATATCACCTATGGCGGGCCGGCTCATCCGTTTGGGACGACCTTCGTCGGCGGCGACGGCAATGTCGATGGCGGCGTCACCGTGACCTACACCTATGACGACACCTACGCGGTGCCGGTTCCCGAGCCGTCCACCCTTGCCGTCTTCGGCGGCGGGATTTTCCTGCTTGGCTTCATGCGTCGGCAGAAGGCGCTGGCCGGCGGGAACAATAGCCTGCCGCCCGGCGCCGCCTAAGGACGGGTCGCAATTGGGCCGGCTTCCGCCGGCGCCCACCCTCGATACGCTGACCCAGAACAGGGGCGCCGAAGCCCCGCACGAGCAGAAGGATCGGTGGGCGCCGCCACCGAGCGTCGTGATCTCGCCGCGCCGGATGGCGACTGCCGTTCGGCGTGGTTTTTTATGCGCGGCGATCATTCTCTCCACCGCTATCCTCCCCGCGCCACTCGCCCGGGCAGCGACCGCCGACCCGAGCCGCGCGGCGGCTTATCTGGAAGAGGCCGATGTCGCCTTGGGCAAGGGCGATCTCGCGACCGCGATCATCCATCTCAAGAATGCGGTGTTCAGCGATCCGGCCAACGGCAAGGCGCGCTTCCAGCTCGCTTTCGTGCAGCTGCAGATCGGCGATTTCCTCGCCGCCGAGACGCAATTTCGCATGGCGGCCAAATCCGGCTACGACCGCGACGAGGTGGCGCCCTACCTGGCGCAGACCCTGCTGCGCCTCGATCAGAACCAAAAGGTGCTCGACGAATTTCCGGCGGCCGACCGTCCGGCGCCGTTCGAGGCGATGGTGCGCGCGGCGCGCGGCTATGCCCTGCTCAATCTCGATCGCGTGGCGGACGGCAAGGAATCGTTCCGCCAGGCCCTCGCGCTCACCCCCATGATCGTCGCCAAGGTAGGGCTGGCACGCGCCGTCGCCGCAGGGGGCGATGTTCCGGCTGCGATCCCGATGGTCGAGGCGGCGCTCGAGGAAGACGCGCAATTCGCCGATGGCTGGATGCTGCTCGGCCAGCTGCATCGGCTGCGCGGCGATCTTGCCGCCGCGCGAGTCGATTTCGACAAAGGCCTGGCGTTGCGGCCACGCGACGTCAGCGTTCGCCTCACCCGCATGGAGCTGCTGGTCCTGCAGGGTGAGCTCGACGCGGCCGAAGCGGATATCGCCGACATCATCAAGCCGAGCAATCAGCCGTCCGGAGAGATGACGAAGGCCGTGCTCTTCGCCCATTACCTGCAGGCTCAGATCCATTCGCGCCGGCGAAACTACCGGGCGGCGGAAGTCTCGCTGCAGAACATGAAGGACGGGATCGGCAAGTTTCCCCAGGCGATGTACCTGCTTGCCGCCGTCGCCTTCGCCCAGGACCATCTGGCGCAGGCCGAGGATGCCGTCAACCGCTTCCTCGTGCGCATGCCGAACGACGAGATCGGCACTGCGCTGCTCGCCACCTTGCTGGTTCGCCGTAACAACCTCCCCAAGACGATTGAGGTGCTGAAGACCGCCGTCGAGGCCAATCCGAAATCGGTGCGCCTCCTCGGCTTCCTGAGCGACGCCTATCTGCAGGCCAACCAGCCCGAGGCCGCCGCCTCGATCATCGATCGGACCGAGCGGCTGGCGCCGGACGATGTCGACCTGCGGATGCGGCTGGCGGCGCAGCGACTGCGCATCGGCCAACCCAATGAGGCCTTGAGCGATCTCGAAGCGGCAACCGGCCTCGCGCCGCAATCGTCGCAAGTCGGCCTGCTGCTGATCCTCACCTATATGCAAGCCAACAAGGTCGACGAGGCGCTCGCGGCGGCAGAGGCGATGCGCGACCGCATTCCGAACAGTCCGCTCGCCGAGACGCTGATCGGCGCCATCATCCGGCAGAAGGGTGATCTCGCCGCGGCGCGCGCGCATTTCGAGCGGGCGCTGCAGATCGACCCGGATTTCTCCTCGGCGCAGATCAACCTCGCCCGTGCCTTGGCGGCGACACGCGATTTCGCGACGGCGCGCCGCCTGCTCGACGCCGTCGTGCAGCGCGAGCCCGACAGTCTCGACGGGCTGCTGGCGAGCGCCGATCTCAGCCTCGCCGCGGACAAGCAAGGCGACGCCGTCCTCTGGCTGGAGAAGGCGCGCGCGGCCGGTGCGACGGCGATCGAGCCGCGGCTGCGCCTGGTCGAGGCCTTCATCGCGCTCAAGACGCCGGAGAAGGCCGTCCCCATCGAAGCCGAGCTCGTCAAGCTGGCGGCCAACGATCTCCGCGTCGTCAACGCGACGGGCGAGCTTCGCCTCGCGAGCAAGGATTATCCCGCCGCCGTCGCCGCCTTCGAGCGCCTCGTCGAGCTGGCGCCGACCGTCGCCCGCGCGCAGCTTCAGCTTGCCCGCGCCTATGGCGCCGCCAAGAACGACGACAAGGCGCATACCGCCTTCGAGCGGGCGGTCGAGCTCGCTCCCGGCGATCTGCCGCTGCAGCAGCAATTCATTCGCTTCGCCGCCGACACGCGGACCCTGGCGCGGGAGATCGCCTTCGCGCGCGGCCTCGCGAGCGAGCGGCGCTCCGAGCCCGCCTATGATCTGCTGATCGGCAATCTGCTGCTGGCGGCCGACCAGCCGAACGACGCCGAGATCGCCTACAAGGCGGGGCTCGCCAAGCGCGAGAACGATCCGACGATGGTGCTGCGCCTGTCCCAGGCGCAGGCGCAGTCGTCCGGCCCGGCGAAGGCCGCCGAAACCTTGGCCGCCTGGCTGGCGAAATTTCCCGACGCCGTGACGGTTCGCGTCGCGCTAGGCGACCGGCTCGCTCAGTTGAAGCGCAACGACGAGGCGATCGCCGCCTATGAGAAGGCGCTCGCGGCAGAGCCGGAGAATCTCGCCGCCGGCAACAATCTGGCTTGGCTCTACCAGATGAGGAAGGACGCGCGGGCCCTGCCGCTGGCCGAGGCACTGCATCGCCGCGAGCCGAAAAACCCCAATATTGCCGACACGCTGGCGTGGATTCTCGTGCAGAGCGGCGAGAACGGGCGCGGCCTCGAATTGCTCGAGAGCGTGGCGACGGTCCCGACGGCGCCGTTGGACGCCCGCTATCATCTCGCGGTCGCGCTGAAGAACCAGGGTCGCCTGCAGGACGCCCGCCGCACGATCGAGGCGCTGCTGCGCGAGGGGAAGCCGTTCGACAGCCTGGCCGACGGCAAGGCCCTGATGAAGGAGCTGTCCGGCGGCTGAGCTCGGAACACTAAACGCAGCGCCATCTTCAGATGAGGCGGCGCTAATTCTAAGCCGGCGAAATTCGCCATCCGGCAACCACCGAGCCCGGTCCGCGTCAGCCGATGAAGAGGTCCGGCAGCAACGTGGCGCCGGGCTTGCGCGCGTATCCGCTGAGGTCGGTCACCCCGGCGGCGCTCAGCACCTCGTCATCGATGAAGAAGTTCCCGGTCGTCGTGCGACTGTCCTGGGTCAGGATCTGCCAGGCGGCGTCCGCCACGATCTCTGGCTTGCGAGCATTATCGAGCTCGATGCCGGGGATGAGGGCTAGGGCGGCCGTGGAGATGACCGTGCGCGGCAACAGCGCGTTCACGGCGATGCCGTCGCGCCGGAACTCCTCGGCCATGCCGAGGACGCACATGCTCATGCCGTATTTCGCCATCGTGTATGCGACGTGCGGCGCGAACCATTTGGCCCGCATGTCGAGCGGCGGGGACAGCGTCAGGATGTGCGGGTTCGCCGCCTTCCGAAGATGCGGGATGCAGGCCTGCGAGCAGAGGAAGGTTCCACGAGTGTTGATCGCCATCATGAGATCGAAGCGTTTCATCGGCGTCTCGAGCGTCCCGGTGAGGCTGATCGCGCTCGCGTTGTTGACAAGGATATCGAGGCTGCCGAAGTGCTCTGCCGCCCGCTCCACCGCAGCGCGGACCTGATCTTCATGTCGGATGTCGCAGACGACGGGAAGCGCCTTGCCCCCGGCGGCCTCGATTTCCGCGGCGGCCGTATGGATCGTGCCTTGGAGCTTGGGATGCGGCACATCGGTTTTGGCGGCGATGACGATATTCGCGCCGTCGCGCGCGGCGCGCAGCGCGATCGCCTTGCCGATGCCGCGACTGCCGCCGCTGATGAACAGCGTCTTGCCGGAGAGGGATGTCATATCGCACCTCCGAGGCGGCCGTCCGTCGTCGGCCATCATGTGTCGGCGGAATGCGCGTCGGCAGCTTCCGGCAAACCACGTCCTTGCGCAAGCGCGAAGCCGTCATCCACGCCGCCACGGCTGGCTGAACACCACGATGTCAGCTCGGGCGTCCACCCCATCACGGTCTGAGGGCTTTGTGCGCCGAGGGACACCGGGCACGTACGGATATCAATCGGGCGGATAGAAGGACCGAACGATTCCTTGCGGAGAGGCGGCCTCAACAGGTATTTTTACTGCCGCCGTCCTCTCGGCCAGGAAGGAGCGCGAAGGCCTCGAACCGAGCTTATACCAGGAGGGAGACGTGTCATGAGCCGATCCCACCGGGCGCTGGGCGCGTTGGTTGCAGCGTTCTGCCTTTCGACTTATTCCGACAACGGTGCCGCAGTGGCGGCGCCTGCCGATACAGGGGCGCAGACAGGATCCGCGCCATCCCATCATCCAGCCGCTGTCCCGGAGACGATTGCGCAATGGGCAGAAGCAGCCCAATTGTTCGATGGTCTCGGCGACTCCCACCGCGGTGTCAGCACGAAGTCGCCTGAAGCGCAGGCGTATTTCGATCAGGGCATGCGTCTGCTGTGGGCCTTCAACCACGACGAGGCAACCCGGTCCTTCGCCAAAGCCGCCGTGATCGATCCGCAATGCGCGATGTGCTACTGGGGTGTCGCGCTTACCATCGGACCTAACTATAACCTGCCGATGATGGCTGAGCCGCGAGGACGCGTCGCCTGGGACGCGCTGCACCAGGCCGAGCGCATCGCAAACACCGGAACACCCGTCGAGCAGGCGCTCATCGCTGCCCTTGAGAAGCGCTATCCCAGCGCGGCTGCGCTGGATCCGGCGAGCGCGGGGCCGCCGCTCACAGCCTACGCCGATGCCATGAAGGCCGTCGCCGATCGCTTCCCCGACGATGCCGATGTCGCGACGATGACCGCCGAAGCGATGATGAACATCAACGCTTGGAAACTCTGGGCGCTCGACGGGACGCCGACGCCTGGAACCGAGGAGATCGTCGCCCGCCTGGAGGCCGTGCTGGCGAAGAACCCGGGCCATCCGGGCGCCAATCACTATTATATCCACGCGATCGAGGCCTCGCCCCATCCTGACAAGGCCATCCCCTCGGCCGAGAGACTGCCCGCGATGATGCCCGCGGCCGGGCACATCGTCCACATGCCGGCCCATATTATGCAGAGGGTGGGGCGTTTCGAGGAGGCGGCGCAGGCCAACGAGAAAGGTGCGGCGGCGGACGTCGCGTATTTCGCCAAGACAAAGCCGATCGACTATTACGCAATGTATACCGGCCACAACTATCAGTTCCTTGCGCACTCGCGTGCCATGCAGGGCAAGAAGGCCGAGACGATCGCGGCCGCGCGCAACGCGCGCGCGACGATGCCGGACGAGATGCTGATGACGATGCCCGGTGTCGACTGGTACATAACGTTTCTCTACGCCGGCATGGTGCGCTTCGGCATGTGGGACGAGATCCTTGTTGAACCAGCACCCGACGCGAAGATCGTGAACTTGACCGCGGGCTATACGTACGCGCGTACACTGGCTCTCGCCGCCAAGGGGCGCGTCGAACGCGGCCGGTCCCGACGACGGTGCCGGATTGAATGCCGCCAAAGATGTCTTCGCCGTCGCCGTGCTCGTCGCCAAGGCCCGTATCGCGAGCGCGGAAGGGAACCATGGAGACGCCGCTGGTCTTTTCACGCAGGCCGTGGGGCTTGAGGATCAGCTTGCCTATGACGAGCCGCCGGAGTGGTTTGTTCCGACGCGGCACATGCTGGGCGTTGCGCTGTTGAAGATGAATCGCGCGGCGGAAGCCGAGGCGATCTACCGCGACGACCTGCGCCGCAATCGGGGCAATGGATGGGCATTGTTCGGATTGGCTCAGGCGCTGCAAGCGCAGGGGCGCGACGCCGAAAGCGCGGCCGCGCGCCGTGACTACGAGAAAGCGTGGGCTGGCGCGGATGTGGTGCTGATGGCATCCGCGTTCTGACGCTATACCTATCGATGGGCGCTCGCTTGCCCACTCAACAATAAACGCTTGATCTCGCGTCGATTATTGCCGCTGAGATTTGGTGGAGCAGAGGGGGATCGAACCCCTGACCTCGACATTGCGAACGTCGCGCTCTCCCAACTGAGCTACTGCCCCATTCGCGCCGGCGCGCGGGACTATGGTTATCGCCGAACTTGCTGTCAAGGCATGGTGAAGTCGGGTTAGTTTGCGGCGGCGCAGGCCGCCCGACTTGCGCCGGGCGCAAGCTACCGCTACGTTCCGCCCGCCTAACGAGCCGCCGGAAAGACGATACATGCAAGGCTTACGCTATCTCATTCTGACGATAATCAATCTCTATTGGTGGGTGGTGATCGCGCAAGCCGTGATGAGCTGGCTCATCGCGTTCGGCGTCGTCAACACCTATAACAAATTCGTCGCCCAGCTCGGCGAGGTGCTCTATCGGCTGACCGAGCCGGCGCTTCGGCCGATCCGCAATCTGCTGCCGAATCTCGGCGGGGTCGACATCTCGCCGATCATCCTCTTGCTGCTGCTCGGCTTCCTCTATATCGAAGTCGCCGAGTATTTCCCCCTCTGAGGCCTCGCCTTTCGCCATCGCACGCGACGGGGTCCGCGTGCGCGTCCGGCTCACGCCGCGGGGCTCGGCCAATCGCCTCGTCGGCCTCGTCGCCGAGGCCGATGGCGGCGTTGCCCTCAAGATCATGGTCACCGCCGCCGCCGAGCACGGCAAGGCCAATGACGCGCTGATCGCCCTGCTGGCCCGCGCCTGGCATCTCGCCAAATCGGATATCTCGATCGTCGCCGGCGCCAGCGATCGGCGCAAGACCGTACATGTCGCCGGTCCCGCCGGCCGCTTGCTGCCGGTGCTGGCGGCGAGCGTTGCCGGGCTCACGCCGCCGTGATATTGCGCAGGCTGGACGGCGGGCACGACCCGCGACAAGGTGTGCAATGGCCGGAACTTTCGCCTCGCTGATCGTCTCGGGAGTCGTCTTCTACGGCAGCCATATCGTGCTGTCGAGCACCCGGCTGCGCGGCAATTTGCGCGATCAGCTCGGCGAGCGCGGCTATCTGGCGCTTTACTCCGTCGTCTCGCTGGCGACCTTCGCCTGGTTCATCACCGCCTATATCCACGCACCGGTTCTGACCCTGTGGCGCGCCCCGCCCTGGGCGGTATTCGTGCCGCTCGCCATCATGCCGTTCGCGAGCATCCTGCTGATCGCCGGCTATTCGACGCCGAACCCGACATCGGTCGGCATGGAACGCGTCGCCGGCGACGACGACCCGGCGCCCGGCATCATGCGGGTGACGCGCCATCCCATCATGTGGGCGATCGGCCTCTGGGCGATCAGCCATCTCGTGCCGAACGGCGATCTCGCCTCGGTCTATTTTTTCGGCTCGCTCGCCTTGCTGGCGCTCGGCGGCACGGTGCTGATCGACCGCAAGAAGCGCCTCGCCCTCGGCAGCAACTGGTCGCGCCTCGCCGAGGTCACCTCCAACATCCCGTTCCTGGCGCTCGCCGCCGGCCGCACCAGGCTGCGTCCCTACGAGATCGGCCCGCTGCGCGTCGTCGCCGGATTGCTGCTCTACGCCGTCCTGCTGCTCGCTCACCCGCTCTACACCGGGCATCCGATCATCATCCCGTGAGCGATATCGAGGTGGGGTCCGCTCCAGTGCGTCCTGACGCGGCGATCTCCCGACATTGACATCGGAGCTGCATCTTATCATATTAAGATCAATCGATTGATCTTAATATGATAAGATGCAGCAAATCACTGAAATAGAAATCAAAAAACGCCTCTCCTTCGATAATCCTTGGTGGGAAGGCGCGTCGGGCATCGATCCGCAGCTGCGGCAAATGCCGCGGCGCGCCTATTTCGAAGCATTTCGCCGCTTGGCGCTCGACCGCAGCCTGCGGCGCGCAGCGGTTCTCATGGGGCCGCGACGCGTCGGCAAAACCGTGATGTTGCACCAGACCGTCCAGCACCTAATCGACGGCAACGTTCCCCCCCAGTCGATCCTCTACGTCTCTCTCGATACGCCGACCTATTCAGGCCTCGGGCTCGATCGGCTGCTGACACTATTCAGGGAGGTGTGCGGCGGAGGACAAAGCGATCTCGCTTATGTGTTCTTCGACGAGGTTCAATATCTGCGCGATTGGGAGCGACATCTCAAGTCCCTGGTCGATTCCTATCCAACGATCAAATTTGTCGTCTCCGGGTCGGCGGCGGCCGCGTTGCGACTCAAGAGCGATGAATCCGGTGCCGGGCGGTTTTCCGATTTCATGTTACCGCCTCTAACCTTTGCCGAGTTCCTACATTTCCGGGGGCACGACATTTCAGAGGACATCACCGAGGTCGATGTCGTTGCTCTCAATACCGAGTTCATCAACTACCTCAACTTCGGCGGTTTTCCCGAGGCGATTTTTTCGGAGACGGTGAGGGCAAGTCTGCAGCGACACATCGGCGGTGACATCATCGACAAAGTGCTCTTGCGCGACTTACCAAGTCTTTATGGAATTCAGGATACGCAAGAGCTCAATCGACTGTTCGCGACGCTTGCCTACAACACCGGGAACGAAATTAGCCTCGTCGACCTTACTCAGTCGTCAGGCGTGGCGAAGAATACCCTCGGCCGCTACATCGAGTATCTCGAAGCAGCGTTTCTCATCCGTCGCGTCCATCGGATCGACGAGAACGCCCGCCATTTCCGACGTGCGACGCATTTCAAGGTCTATCTTACGAATCCAAGCCTTCGTGCTGCCCTATTCGGACCGATCGATGAGGACGATCAGGCAGCGGGGCGAATGGCTGAAACGGCCCTTATCAGTCAGCTCTTTCACTTCGCCGACAGAACAGAACTCTTTTATGCGCGCTGGAAGGGTGGCGAGGTCGATATTGTCCTCCTCGATCCTGCCACTCAGATGCCCGACGGCATCATCGAAGTGAAATGGTCAGATCGAGCGCCGGATCACCCGAGCGAACTTGCCGCGCTGCAAGAATTCGCGCAGCGACACCCCACGCGATCGTTGCCGATCGTCTGCACGCGGACGACACAGAGAGTCGCGATGAGCGGCGGAGTGAAGGTCCACTTTGTTCCGGTCAGCTTCGCTGCATATGGGCTCGGTCAACGGATGAGCGACGCCGCCGCAAACCATCAGGTCAAGATCTCAAAGAGGCTGGTTCCCGAGCCGCTAGAATGATCGTTACTTCCGCGCTGCCCTGGCCAGCCGCAGACGCAGCGCGTTGAGCTTGATGAAGCCTTCGGCGTCGCGCTGATTGTAGACCATGTCCTCCTCGAAGGTGACATGGGCGAGGCTGTAGAGCGTCTTCGGCGATTTGCGGCCGACGACGCGGACATGGCCCTTGTAGAGCTTGAGGCGTACCGTGCCCTCGACATTCTCCTGGCTCTTGTCGATCAGCGCCTGCAGCATCTCGCGCTCGGGCGCGAACCAGAAGCCGTTATAGACGAGCTCGGCATAGCGTGGCATCAACTCGTCCTTGAGATGCGCGGCGCCGCGGTCGAGGGTGATGCTCTCGATGCCGCGATGGGCGCAGTGCAGGATGGTGCCGCCGGGCGTCTCGTAGACGCCGCGCGACTTCATGCCGACGAAGCGATTCTCGACGAGGTCGAGGCGACCGATGCCGTGCTTGCCGCCCAGCGCGTTCAGCGTCGTCAGCAGCTGGGCGGGCGACAGTTTCTTGCCGTTGACGGCCACAGCGTCGCCGCGGGCGAACTCGATCTCGACATATTCCGGCGTGTCGGGCGCCGCCTCGGGCGCGACGGTGCGGCTGTAGACGAACTCCTCCGGCTCGCTCCACGGATCCTCGAGCACCTTGCCCTCGGCCGAGATGTGCAGGAGGTTGGCGTCGACCGAGAACGGCGCCTCGCCGCGCTTGTCCTTGGCGATCGGGATCTGGTGCTTCTCGGCATAGTCGAGCAGGCGCGTGCGCGAGCCGAGATCCCATTCGCGCCACGGCGCGATGACCTTGATGTCGGGCTTCAGGGCGTAATAGGTCAGCTCGAAACGCACCTGGTCGTTGCCCTTGCCGGTCGCGCCATGAGCGACGGCGTCGGCGCCGACCTGATTGGCGATCTCGATCTGGCGCTTGGCGATCAGCGGCCGGGCGATCGAGGTACCGAGCAGGTATTCGCCCTCGTAAAGCGCATTGGCGCGGAACATCGGGAAGACGAAGTCGCGGACGAACTCCTCGCGCAGATCGTCGATGAAGATCTCCTTGACGCCGAACATCTCGGCCTTCTTGCGCGCCGGGCCGAGCTCCTCGCCCTGGCCGATATCGGCGGTGAAGGTGACGACCTCGCAACCATAGGTCTCCTGCAGCCATTTGAGGATGACCGAGGTGTCGAGCCCGCCCGAATAGGCCAGCACGACTTTCTTGATGCCGCCCTGCTTGTCAGCGCCAGCCATGAATGCCGTCTCCTGCGCGATGCCGTGCAGCCGGCGTTGTATCGGGAACGCCGCGGCGCGGCAAGCGCCGCGGTCGAGCCGGCGGCAAAGGGAACCGCCGCGGTCATTCGAGCCCTCGCCGCGTCCCCCGCCGATTGACCCCGCACGCGATCCAACGCATGCTTTGCGCCATAGAACGGCACGCCGCCATAGAACGGCACGCCATCGAGCGGCACGTCAACGAACGGCACGGGGATCGCGGGAGGATTGCCATGCGGGTCGCCACCATCGTCCTGGCCCTCATCCTGGCGCTCGGTGCTTTCCCCTCGCCCGCCGCGCACGCCGACGAAATCAGAGAGTTGCGGATCGGATACGGCTTCGGGATCGGCTTCCTGCCGCTCATGGTGATCGAGAAGCTGCACCTCGTCGACAAGCATTCGAAGGCGGCGACGGGGGAAGCGGCGACCGCCGTCTTCACGCGCTTCAGCGGATCGGCGGCGATGCAGGACGCCGTGCTGTCCGGCGCCATCGACATGGGCGGCTACGGCGTCCCCGCGCTCCTCATCGCCTGGGAGAAGACGCGCGGCACCGCACAGGAGATCATCGGCCTTGCCGGCATCACGACCGGCAAGCTGGTGCTGGTCACCAACAAACCGGCGGTCGCCAGCATCAAGGATCTCGGGCCGAGCGACCGCATCGCCATGCCGGCGACGATCAGCCCGCAGATGTACGTGCTGCAGATGGCGGCCGAGAAGGAATTCGGCGCCGGCTCCTACGACCGGTTCAAGAGTGCGGTCGTCTCGTTGCCCCACCCGGAGGCGGTCAAGGCGCTCCTGTCCCGGCTCGAGATCACGGCCTATTTCAGCTCCGCCCCGTTCACCCAGATCGTGCTGCGCGGTCCCGGCGTGCGGCCCATCCTCGACTCCGAGACGGTCTTCGGCGGCAAGGGCGCGTTCCTCGTCATGGCGATGGCCAAGCGCTTCGCCGATAAGAACCCCGGCCTCGTCAAGGCTGCCCTCGCCGCGATCGAGGAGGCGGATTCCCTGATCAAGGAGGATCCGCGCCGGGCCGCCGAGATCTACCTCGCGGTGGAGCCGTCGAGCAGCATGACCGTCGATTTCATCGCCGAGATCCTCACGGCCTCATCAGGCGATTTCGGCGCCGAGGTGCATGGCGTCAAGGCCTATGCCGATGCCCTCGTCCGCCTCGGCCAGCTGCGCGCGCCGCCTTCCTCGTGGCGCGACATCTTCCACCCCATCCTCGGCGGCCGCGACGGCTCGTAGTTTCCCGCTTGCATTTTCGTCCGAAGCGGTCACAATAAATCCATTACGGTCCTATCGCGTGGGCGGAGCCGATGCACAACGGGCAGCAAACGGTACTAGCAACAGGTGTGGGCCGATTTGGTCGTACCTGCATTCCGCCTGTATTTTCTGGAATTTTTCTCGCTTTGGGAGAGTGGGGCGGCGGCGCCGGACGGCCCGACACCCGCCGGACCCGGCGCTAAATTGGGAGGAAGGCGACGCATGGCCAAGACCCGCGAGCCGAAGAAGATCACGCCCGACCTGATCGCCTCCAAGATCGACTGGAGCCGGCCGCTCGCGGCGCCGGGCCACATGGCGGTCGATTTCGAGGAGCGCGTCGATTTCCGCCGGCTGCACGAGTATCGGCTGGCGCGCACCCGCGCCGCCCTTGCCCGCTCCGGCCTCGGCGCCCTCTTATGCTTCGACAACAACAACATCCGCTACACCACGAGCACCGCGATCGGCGAGTGGGCACGCGACAAGATGACGCGCTATTCGCTGCTGTGCGGCGGCGATGCCCCCTATGTCTGGGATTTCGGCTCGGCGGCGAAGCATCACCGGCTGCACGCGCCCTGGCTGCCACAGGATCA
>WNFC01005636.1_pt1 | contig 13750 bp, 10 predicted proteins | sample 5400541 | NCBI WGS metagenome assembly WNFC01 (sample SAMN13153342, study PRJNA577476) | soil metagenome | isolation source: 120 cm saprolite under Douglas fir tree site 2 hole 2 replicate 1 | place: USA:California | collected 2015-04-18
ACAAAATTTGGCAGATCGTTGACCCGGTTCCATACCAGCGACTTGCCGCTGCGGAAGCTCTCGCGCACCGGCTCCAGATAGGCCGCGTTGGTCCAGATTTGCGAATGGCAGTTCATGCAGGTCTTGGTAGGAGGAATCCCGGCAAAGCTGGACGTTTCAACCGAGGTGTGACAATACCGGCAGTCGATGCCAATCGCCGCCACGTGATGCTCGTGGCTGAAGGGCGCGGGCTGCGGCCGGGCAATCCCCGCGTAGGTCACATACGGCGACCGCTGAAATTGAATGCAAGCCCACAGCACGCCGGCAAGCGTAAAAATCCCGGCGTAGATCGAAGCTCTGGCAATTACGTTAGAACTGCGATGAAAAATCTGCATCTATTAGAGCTTTCGTTAGAGCTTGGGCTGGAAATCTCCCACACCTTCGCTTCAAGCCGGACGAATCATCCACGAATAAATAAATAGCTGGTTTGTGAAACTGGAAATTATAACAGTTCAGCAGAATTTGGAAATCATCTTTCGGCGTCCGGCCAACAAAATTCTCCTGACGCGAAAATCTACCTGAGATTCATCACCAGGAGCCGAGGTTCGGTCATGTCCTCGATCGCGTAGCGCAACCCTTCGCGTCCCAACCCAGAGTCCTTCACGCCGCCATAAGGCATATGATCAATTCGGAAACTCGGAACGTCGCCGGCAATTACGCCGCCGACCTCCAATTCCTCATAGGCTTGGAAAATCCGGTTCACATCGCGAGTGAAGACGCCGGCCTGTAATCCGTACGCGGATTCATTGATCTGCCGCAGGGCCTGCGAAAAGTCGTCGTAAGGTTCCAGCGTGACCACGGGCGCGAAAATTTCTCGGCAGTTTACGCTCATCTCCGGACGCGTCCCCGTCAGCACCGTCGGTTCGAGCATCGATCCCTGCCGCCGCCCGCCACAGAGCAGCGTCGCTCCTTCCCGAACCGCTTCCTGCACCCATTCCGCTGCGCGAATCGCATCGCTTTCTCGGATCAGCGGGCCAAGGTCAGTGGATTCGTCTAGCGGATCGCCGACTTTCAGCTTGCTGACCCCGTCCAAGAAGAGGTCGTGGAACTTGGCAAATGCGGCCCGCTCCACCAGAATCCGCTGCACCGAGATGCAAGTCTGCCCCGCGTAGCCGAACCCTCCGCCGACACAGCGTTCCGCAGCCCAGGCCAGGTCGGCGTCGGAATGGATAATGACGCCGGCATTGCCGCCCAGTTCGAGCGCAACTTTCTTCTTCCCTGCGCGGCGCTTGATATCCCACCCCACCGGCACGCTGCCGGTAAAGCTGATCAGCTTGATGCGTTCGTCAGTGACCAGCAGTCCCGCATCGTCATTCGAAAGTGGCAGCACGTTGAACGCGCCGTCCGGCAGTCCGGCCTGCTCCACTGCCTCCGCCAAAAGCAGCGCACTGAGCGGGGTTTGCGGCGCCGGCTTCAAAATCATGGTGCAGCCGGTGGCAATCGCCGGAGCTACCTTATGCGACACCAGATTCAGCGGAAAATTAAACGGAGTGATCCCGGCGATCGGCCCCAACGGGAAGCGGCGGACGATTCCCCAGCGTCCTGAAGCATGTTGCTGCCAGTCCAGCGAAAGATACTCGCCCGGGATTCGCGTGGTCTCTTCAGCCGCGACGACGAAAGTAAAGATCGAGCGATCCACCTCGGTGCGCGCCGCCCGGATGGGCTTACCCGCTTCCATTGCCAGCGTGCGGGCAAACTCCTCTTTCCGCGAACTCATATGCTGCGCGATGGACCGCAGCACCCGCTGCCGTTCGAAGGCCGGCAACTTGCGAGTCGTCCCGAAGGCCCGCACTGCGCCTTGAATGGCTTTCTCGGCATGCTCCCGCGTGGCCTGAAACACCTGTGCGATCGGCGCTCCATCATAGGGGGCACAAATCTCGACCAGAGTTCCTTCTTCCGTCCACTTGCCTTGCAGATAAAAGCCGTGCGTGCGAACGGGAGTTGCGGTCATCTGCGCCATTGGAGACCTCCGGCCGAACCTTAGATTATAGGCGCGCTTCTCAAAAACTCGATGTCATTCCGAACCGGCAAAGCCGGAGAGGAACCTGCTGTTCGCCAGCGACACCGGCACTGCCGACGACAGCAGGTTCCTCTGCGCCTCCGGCTCTTCGGAATGACATCAGTTGAGAATGAGGCGAATGATTTAATGTTGGAACCCACATGCCCCCGCGCACCATCGCCGAAGCCTCAGACCTGGTTCGCTCCCGCAAACTCTCTCCCGTGGATCTAACCCAGGAATGCCTGGAAACAATCGAACGCCTCAACCCCACCCTGAACGCATTCATCACCATGACAGCAGAATCGGCGCTCCAGGAAGCACAACAGGCGGAAGAAGAGATCGCGCACGGCGACTGGCGCGGCCCACTGCATGGAATCCCGATCGGCCTGAAGGACTTGATCGACACCGCCGGAATTCGAACCACTGCCGCAAGCGCAGTCTTCAGAGACCGTATTCCCACCCAAGATGCCAACGTTGTAAAGCAGCTGCAAGCCGCAGGCGCAGTCTTTGTCGGCAAGCAAAACCTGCACGAATTCGCCTACGGCGGCAGTTCTCTCATCAGTCATTTCGGCCCGCCTCGAAACCCCGTGAATCCTGAATTCATTACCGGAGGCTCTTCCGGAGGTTCCGCTGCCGCAGTCGCTTCGGGAATGTGCTATGGCGCAATCGGCACCGACACCGCAGGTTCCGTACGCGAACCGGCGGCGCTGTGCGGAATAGTCGGGCTGAAACCTACCTACGGCCTGGTGAGCACCGCCGGGATCATTCCACTTTCGCTTTCTCTCGACCATGCCGGCCCAATCACGCGCACCGTGGAAGATGCCGCCATCCTGCTCGATGCGCTCAGCGAGCCTTCCACGAGATGCCGCGAGGCCTTGGAGCAGGGAATCGAAAAGCTGGTGATCGGAATTCCCCGGCAGTACTTCTTCGAGAACCTCCACCCCGAAGTCGCCGCTGCGGTTGAAAGGGCCATCGCCCAGTTAACCGCCCTAGTCTCCGGGATTGGTGAGCTTAATCTGGCAGTTGATGAAGACCGCACCCTGCAAAGCGCCGAAGCCTTCGCCTACCATCGCGAGAGAATTGCGGCTTCACCAGAGGTTTACCAGCCAGAAACCTTGCGCCGGATTCGCAGTGGAGAGCGCTTCACCGCGAGCGAATACCAGAGTGCGCTGGAAAGCCTTCGTCAAGTGCGCCGGGAAATCGTAGGAAAGTTCGAGGAAGTTGATGTCCTCGTCATGCCCACGACCCCGATCCCCGCTCCGCGAATCGCCGATCTGATAGAAAATCCGTCACTACTCCGCCCCACCGAACTGTTCCTCTTGCGCAATACGCGTCCGGTCAATGTGTGGGGCCTGCCAGCCATCTCAGTGCCCTGCGGATTTACAAAAGAAGGCTTGCCAATCGGATTGCAGATTGTCGGCCCGCCGGGCGGCGAGGCGAAAGTGCTACGCGCTGCCCATGCCTACGAGAAATTCACCAAGAAGAAATAAGATTCCTCGGTGACTCTGTGTCTCTGTCGCGAATGACTAGTTTACCGAGTGCACATCTTCCGGCAGCGTCATCACAAATTCGCATTCCCCACTGTCTTTAGTGCATGTCAGAATCCCGCGGCGAAGAATTTTTGTCGGCACGTCGTCCGGGAAAGAGAAGTCAATTTTCGCGTCCCGTAAATTCGCAGTCAGCGGCTTAAGTTTTTCCTCGCCGCTGATGAATTTTGCTGCTTCGATCTTGGAGCCTGCGAGCGACGATGTAACAACTACAAAGAACTCCGCCGTTCCCGCAGTCTGCGCGATCTTTCCCAGCTTAATCGTCCTCGTCGCCTGCAAGGCGAGCCGGTGTTGTTCGATGGCCGCCGGAACTTTGGCTTCTCCCCCGACCAGCGCCGCCAGCCGTGCCCGAGTCTCAAGAGTGGGCCGTATGCCCGACATCGCCATCGCATAGGTGTTGATGGCCGCATCCTTGCGGCCGCGTTTTTCGTAGATCTGCGCCAAATGATCGCCGACTTCGCCGTGCTCGCCCAGCAACCAGGCAGCGTTTACGTACTTCTCAGCCTTAGCCATGTCGCCTCGCGCAAAGTATACCCAGCCCAGCGTGTCCCAGTTGGCATCCAGTTCAGAAACCAAGGCCAGGTCGCGGTCCGACAATTGGTCCACCGTGAGGTTGCGCAAAGCATTCGCAATGGCGGTAACCGCCGACTCCGCGTACTGCTGCGCCCGGTCCAGATGCACCTGCTTCAGCGAAAGCTGATACGCAATATCGTTCCAGACTTCAGGCGTCGCGGAAATTTGTATGGCGCGGTCGAATGCGGCAAGGGCTTTGTCATCTTGCCCCAGATTGAGATAGGCGTTACCTAAATTGATTTGCAATCCGGCATCGTCTGCCTTAAGCGAAGCCGCTTTCTCTAGTTCCGCCGCGGCCTTATCGTACTGGTGTGATTCCTGGTACATCGCTCCCAGCGCGCCGTGGGCGTAGTCGCTCAGCGGATTGATCTCAATGGCTTTGTTAAACGCGGTCGCCGCTTCGTCGTACTTGCGTTCGGTGGTATAGGCCCAGCCCAGCGCGCCGTATGCAAATTCGTCGTAAGGATTCAGCTCCGCCTGTTTCTTGAACGCATTGACCGCCTCATCAGTCTGACGCAACACCATGTAGTCACGGCCCAGGTCCATCCATGCAGTCTTATGTTTTGGATCAGCTGCCACCAGTTTCTGCAGTAGCTCGATGGAAGTCTTGAAATCTCCGCGTTCGGCAGCGGCCTTGGCGGCGTCGTAAAGTTCGTCCCCTTTAAGATCGGCGGAAAGTGTCGGAGTCGGCGCGGCGCTGCTGTCAATCGAAAGATGTTGCCCCGCGTCCGCCAATACGGCACGACGGAAAGCGATGTAGTCGCTGTTCCGCGCCGCTGGCACTTCGTTGATGCTGGTGGTCAGATCGCGTTCCGCGGTGAAGACGGTGCCTTCAACCTTGTAACTGGCTTCGTAGCGCGCGTAATCGCGCTTCATAGAGAAGGGAAGCGGGGCCCGCTCACTGTACTTCGCAGGGAATTCCAGGCGCAAGCGATACACATATTCAACCGGCGAGCCGATTTTCACCGGATCAGTATCATCGTCGTCATTGGCCTCAGCCATGCTGATTTGCGACAGCGGCAGCATCAGGTCCGCCTTCTTTTTGGACCAGTCGAAGAAATTCGCCGCCGAGATCTTGTAATCCAACTTGAACGGCTCATGGGTCGCGGCGGGATCGCTCACGTTCAGGTCCGAGACCTCGCCGCCCAGCCCACTGTAGGCGCTGATGGATTTCACCCAATCGGTCCACTTGTTGCGGGGGACATGGCGAAACAGCATGCGCATATAGAGTTCAGTGTCCCCGCGCATTTCATAGCGAACGTGTGCCTCCAGCTTGCCCAACTCTGTCACTTTGCCGTTCACTTCCGAGAACTGCCGGTTCATCATGGGAGGGTCGGCTGGAGTTTTTTCCAAATGCGGCGTGCCCTCCTGGGGAATGATCAGCGCCTGCTTGTCGCGCAGAACCGGGGCCAGTAGCCTGAAAGGCGCAACCTCGGTGGTGCTGTCCATAAAGACTTCTTCTTTACCCAGCGGCACCATGGTGAACACGTGGTCAAACTGCGACGGCGAGGCCACGTCCGCGTCAATCTTGCGGCCGGAATTGATCAACACCGATGAAGCGTGGTAACCCGACGCCTCCAGCAGTGAGGCCAAAAGCGTGTGCTTGTCCTTGCAATCGCCGTACTCGTTATGCAGCACGTCCTCGGCGGAGTGCGGCTGAAACCGGCCCACACCGAAAGAAAGGCTGATGTAGCGGAAGTTCGGCGCCACATAATCGTAGAGCGCCTGAATTTTATCCAGATCGGTGGTTTTCCCCGCGATCAGCGCAGCTGCCTTGGCGCGAATCTCTGCGTCGGGCTGGCGACGGTCCTTCTCCAAACCCGCATACCAGTGGCCCATCTGCTCCCAACTGGCGAACGTGGTCATCTGCACCGCCGGAGGATCAGGCTCCTTCTTCGGCTTCTCTTTCTTCTTGTCTTTGTCCTTTTCCTTATCAGTCTCGTCGGGCTCAATGTGCGAACTCGTCCAGGTATAAATGCTGCGGCCTTTGGTTTCGGTAATCTTCGGATCATTTCCGGGCTTGGTTTTCAGCTTGATCGCGCGTTCCTTGGGAACGTCGAGTTCAAGTTGCTCATCCAGCACCGTGCCGCTCTGAGCGAAATCGTGCTCCATCCAGAATTGTCCCGGAGCCAGCGCCGTGTGCGTGACCGTCACGAAGTCGTATTCCAGTTCTTCCCCTGGCCGCAGGCCAGGGACGGTGACGTGCTTCTGCCGATAGTCGGTGTAAACCGGAGCTTCTTTTTCCAGCGGAATGCTCAAATCCTGAATCGCATCCGGCGATGCGGCGATTTTGGATCCATCTGCCTTCAAGACCCGGACGTATGGGACTTCAATCTTCTCGTTGGCGGAGTTATAGCCCCACACCAGTTGCCCCCACTGTTCCACTCCAGCTTCGCTTTGGACCTTAATGCGAGCGTAGATTTCCCGGCGCCCGGTGCCGTCATTCTCAAAACGATAGGAAGTCCTCAACTTCTCAACTACATAGGACTCCTGCGAATGGTCCGCGGGCTTGGGCGGAACCGGCGGAGCTGATGGCGACGGTGTCGTCGGCGTTTGGGCAAGAAGCGCGGTGGAAAAAAGCAGCGTGAAGAGAACAAAACGGCGCAGCATAGGCACTGCGCCGTTTGTACCTTATAGCGAGCCGGGACGCAAGCGAAACCGCTCCGGCAGGGAGTACCAGAGTGAGCCTAACTACTGTCCCGACGCGGCTTTATCCATGAAAGCCCCCTGGTCCGTCTTCAATTTCTTCAGGCTCTCGATCGGCAGATAGACCATATGCCCTGAGTTGTAAGTGGCATACGAGACTTGGGAGCGATATTTCTCCGGCAAATTCAGGTGATCAATGGTGAAATTCGCCGCGAAGTACGGACACGCCAGGTCGTAGTAACCCTCCATCACCAGAACTTTCAGGAAGGGATTTCGAACCAGGGCCCGCCGCATGGCGCTGGCGGTGTCCGGGAACCCCTCTCCCGCCGATCCCCAGTCCCACTTGTCTTCAAAGCCTGCTTCATGCGCGAAAACGTAGTAAGGCATGTCGCTCTTGTAGCCCAGATCGTTGCGCACGTAGTTATTGAAAACCGAGTTATAGGGGGACATGATATTGGCTTCGGTGGGGTCGTAGAACGGAGTATCCAGCAGGCCGTTGGGATCAGGCCCGGTGTAGCGCCCGTCCAGCCGTCCAACCCGCACCTTCTGGTCAATCAGCAAATAGTGTGTGAATTTAGGCACGTCAATCCGCAGATTGGCCTGGTCGATCACTTCCTTGCTCAGTCCGGTGTAGCGCGACATCTGCTCGATCGCCTTCTGGCGTTCTTCCGGAGACAGCGCATCGCCTTTGGCCAGCGCCTGCGCGTATTCACCTGTTGCCCATTGCTCTGCCTGCTGCCGCGCTTTGTTCACATCCTGTTGCAGATCCCCAGGCAGCCGGTGGTGGTATCCGGCAATCATGGTGAACGACGGAATCAGGAAAATGTAGGGCTCATCGTTGGTCTTGGTATCTTCCAGGGTCTCAAAATTCAAAACCATGGAAAGCAGAGTGATTCCGTTGAAAGTGATGCCCTCCTCGGCAAGATGGCCGGCAACCCCGGCTGAACGCGTGGTGCCGTAGCTCTCTCCAAAGAGGAAGAGCGGCGAACTCCAGCGCTCGTAACGAGAGATGTACATGCGGATGAATTCGCTGAAGGCCTCAATGTCGCCTTTCACTCCCCAGAATTTCTTCGACGTCTCAGTATTCTCGCCACGGCTGAAGCCGGTGCCAATCGCGTCCACCAGAACCAGGTCACTCTTGTCGAGCAAGGTGTACAGATTGTCCTCCATCCGGTATGGAGGCGGGGGCAGGAAGCCGTCAGGGGGAAGCGCCACCCGCCGGGGACCCAGCGCGCCCATGTGCAGCCAGATCGACGCCGATCCCGGACCGCCGTTGAACGCAAAAGTCACCGGGCGCTTGGACGCCTCCTGTCCATCCAGCGTGTAGGCGACAAAGAACATTTCCGCTTCAATTTTGCCGTCGCCGCGCTTGATGGGAAGACGTCCGGTCGTGGCTGTATATTTCAGCGTCTTGCCGTCTAACGAGGTTTGGTGATGGGTCACCACCGGCGCAACTTCAGCCATGTCGTAGTGCTCTTCTTTCTTGTCCTTATCATCCCCGGGTTTTGGCTGGGGCTGCTGCGGCATGGGTTCGGTGGACTTCGCCGTAGGTTCCTCCGGCTTCTGTTGCGGTGGTTGCGGCTTTGGCTGCTTCTTCTGGGACTGTGCCTGCTGCGGCTGTGCCGATGGCTGGTTTTCGTTCTGTTGCTGGGCTAGGGCCGCGGTCGCCAGCACTGCCGCTATTAACATTGCAAACCTTAAACGCATGTTCTTCTCCGGGGTAGGTATTCAGACAAACCGCTGATTATACGCGCGGCAAAGCGGTGTTGCTAAGATGGCTAGGTGCCACCCGAAACTCGAGCCCGACGCAAAACAGAGATAGACGCCCTGCGGGCGGATTCGTTATCACGCATTCCCTGGATGGTGCACGGGTTTAGCACCCGAACCGAGGGATTCTCCAAAGTGTACGGCGGACGCGCGCTGAACCTGGGATTTACCGCTCAGGACTCGCCCGCCACTGTGGAGCGCAACCGGCTGGCATTTGCCGCGGCCGTTGGGGCTAGAGCAAAGAAAGGCGCCCTTTGGCCAATCGTCACTCTGCGCCAGATTCATTCCGACCTTATCCACTGCGTCTCAGGAATTGCAGAAAAGCCTCTGGCCGGCGACGGCCTGGTGACCAGCCACCCCGGAATTCTTCTCGCCATCTTGACCGCAGACTGCCTTCCGATAATCCTCGCCGATACCAAGCGCCACGCCGTAGGTGTATTTCATGCCGGGTGGCGTGGCACCGCGAAACGGATCGTAGAAAAAGGTGTCGGCGAAATGAGGAAGCACTTTGGCACTCGACCCCGCGACCTGAAAGCAGCAATCGGTCCCGGCATTCGAGGCTGCTGCTATCAGGTAGGGAAGGAAGTCCGGGACGCATTCGAATCACAGTTCACCTATGCCCATGCGCTCTTCCGCGAGACCAAAGAAACCGATGAGATTCACCAAAAATATCCATTGCTGTTTCTGACCGCGCGAGCGCCCGGCCACAGCCAGTTGCCGAAGCAAATCCTTCTCGATCTCGCCGAAGCGAACCGCCGGCAGTTGTTGGACGCTGGAGTTCCCGCGAAAAATATCTCTGAAGTTACTCTGTGTACCGCCTGCCGAACCGACATCCTGTTTTCGCACCGCGCCGAACACGGAGTTACCGGAAGAATGATGGCGGTTGCGGGAATTCAGCTGCTACCCTAGCAATCTACTCTGGCCCAGTCTAACCCCGGTTGTTCCTGCAATTGGGCAGCCACTCAAAGGAGGCGAGCGTGGAGTTCGTAATGTTTGAAGATGTCAACGGCCTGGAGATTTACGTGAACCCCGAACGGGTCATCTGGGTCAGAGAATATGGCGATCAAAATACCGTAATCAGCTGCGGAAAGGACGATACTTTCAGAGTACGCCTCACCCCTGCTCAAGCTGTTGCCGTCTTGGGCCAGCCGGTTCGCTGAACCAGGTTCGCTGAACCAGGAACGTAGACGTCAACCGGACTACGCGATTTGCAAGTTACCCAGCCACGGCAGGCTCTGCTTCATTCACCACCGCGTCGAGATGCTGCAGAGTCTGGTCCACGGTTAGGGAATACATTTCGCGTCCTCCGCCCTCGCCGGATTCGAGCGCATACTTCAGAAAGCGCCCGGCAATTTGAATGGCCAGACCGTCGGTAATTCTCTTTCCGGTCCGTTTCTTGTATTCGTCCCAGGCAACTAATGGCAGGACGACCCACACTGGCCGCCCATCCACCAGAAACTTAATGTCGACGGCGTCGGCATGACGTGTGGCCACCGCCACGATCAACGCCTGGTAAATGCAATGGACCTGCTTTTTGGTCCAGCGGTCCGAAGCCTTGAAGTCGCGATACATGGCAGTAAGACTATACCAACCGAAGGAAGACTGGGGCAATGCAGAGCCGTCGAAAATTGCCCCGAACATCCCGTTGCAACTATAGTTAACGTGCCGATCCGAGACGATCATGATCCTTGCCGGGGACGTTGGCGGTACCAAATGCACACTTATCTGGTTTACCGAATCTGCGCCGGATAAAGGGCCAGCTAAAGGCACAGGTGATGCCGAGCCGGGTCTTGAGCCGGTATTCCGGCTCAGCCTCCCTACTCGCGAGTTTTCCAGCTTCGAAGCCGTGCTCGACGCCTTTCGCGCCGTCTTCACCAAGGCCGGACATCAGTGGGCCGGCCTCAGCGCCGCAGCTTTCGGCGTGGCCGGCGCGGTCGTGGACGGAAGCGTGATTACCAACAATCTGCCCTGGAGCCTGCAGTCCAATACCATCGCCGAGAATCTTCATCTGGGCGTGAATCGTCTGTCGCTGCTGAACGATCTGGTGGCTTCCGCATTGAGCCTCAACCACCTTCGCGAAAGCGATTTGCTGCTCCTCAACCAGGGCGCGTCGCAACCTCGGGCGCCGAAAGCGCTGATCGCGGCTGGCACCGGCCTGGGTGAAGCCATTCTTTTCTGGGATGGCTCGCGTTATCGAGTCTCACCCTCTGAGGCTTCGCTCACCGATTTTGCCCCTCGCAACGACCGCGAGCTTCTGCTGCTGCAATCGTTGCGCCAGCGCATGCCGCGCGTCTGCAGCGAAGAAATTGTTTCCGGCCGCGGCTTCCGTGCCATTCACCAGATTATTTTTCCCGGAGTGCATCATGCATTTTTCGATGAGCCCGGGGTAGATCCCGCCGCCCAGATTACCCAGCAAGCTTTTGCAGAAACCTGCCCCGCATGCATGGAAACCCTTCAAATCTGGATGGAGGCCTACGGCGCTGAAGCCGGAAATATGGCCCTCCGCATCCTGCCCTTCGGCGGAGTTTACATCGCCGGCGGAATCGCGCTGAAGATTCTGCCCAAGCTCAAGCAGGGAAGCTTCGTGCGCGTCTTCAGCGATAAGCAAAAGCTGAGCAGTCAGCTCGCGAAAATTCCTATCTATGTCGTGTTGAATGAGGACGCACCGGTGCTGGGCGCGGCTTACGAGGCGCTTACGATTGCGCGTTCGGCGAGCCGAGGCTCTATTTCCATTTCCCCTGGCCTTCCACAATCGTGATGTAGCGATCAATCGGCAAATCCGCAAAACGCTCGACCGCTCCGCTCGGTTGCGGCCACTTAACCTCGATCCAATCTATTTTTGCGCGCTGCCCGATGCCGAGCACTACTCGCGGGTCGTGATATGACATGTAGCTCCCGCCGGCCACTTTCATGCGGCTTCGCTTCATATCGCCCGCCTGATAAGTGACCACCGCGCCTACCGCATCTCTATTCGCCTTCGTCCCAATCAGATTCACGCCCAGCCAATGTTTTTTGTTCCGGCCTCATTCTTTAACAACAGCGGTGGCGCATCGTTCATCGACACCAAAACGTCGACCGCCCCGTCAGTATTGAAATCCCCTAAAGCCAAGCCCCGTGCCTTGTACGGAGTGTTAAAGGTTGGCCCGCTCCTCGCGCTGACATTTTGCAGTCCCTTGCCGGCGTTCTGAAATAGCAGCAGAGGCTCGCTCAAGCCCACACCCGGGCGAAGTTTTTCGATGAGGTCGTCGGGGTGCCCATTGGCAATCATCAAATCCAGATTGCCGTCGTTGTCATAATCGAAAAATTTCAGTCCCCAGCCGCTCATCATCTGAGTCGCCTTGCCAATTCCCGAAGCCATTGCTCTGTCATCGAAAGTCTCATCATGCTTTGTTCTGAAACGACGGAAACTGAATGAGAACTGAATGAAGAACTTGCCTTTGTCGCCATTCTTGGCATTCCGGACTATCGTAGAATCAGTAAGTTCCGAGGAATCAATAAGCGACTGGGGAACAAATCCAGCCCCCGCAACCAACCTTAAGCTCAACGGAATCAGTATTTACTGGGTTCCGTGGAGCAAACTGAATGAAAACTGTGAAACATCTGCTAGACTCTCGACAAAAAGAGAGCGCTAGGCGCGCGCGCCGATTTGCCAGTTTTGGTCTTCGCGCTACAAACGGCTGCTCTTCAAGCTCAGTCTGTCGAGTTTGAGTCTGTGGAGTTTAGTTGATGGAGTCTCATCGGATCGGCTTAGAAGCAGCGCCGGACAAGGAATAGAGCGCACGCATGATGTTTCTTATCTTTGTCCTGCTGCCCCGTGCTCTTCATTTGGGAGGCAGTTCCACTCCTGTGACTTCACGGCGTTCACTTATGACGCCATCGGGGATCACCAGGGCCACCCATGGCGTCTCCGATGAGAGTACCCGAGCGTGCCAGAGAGTCTCCCTTGGATTTCCGGAAATCAGATCGACCTTTTGCGTCGCTGGTTCGTGCAGAATGAGATTGTCGCTGCGAATTGCGAATGTATGATCGCCGGCGCCTTCAGCTGAGACTCGCAAGACGATTTCATGATGACCTAGATCCTGAAATGCGACTTTGAAATCGAGAGCGTGCTCACGGCGCAGATCGAGACGATAGAGTCCACCCGGCAAGACCGTAACGCTGGTGTGAGCCGGACCCTGACGCACGCCGTAGTGCCCCTCCGGCAAGTGGATGCTGAATTCGCCGTCAATCGGACTCGATATTGCGGTCGTCACCTGTCCACTCTTCTGTTCGCGGAACTCCACCGGTTCGTGGCTCGCCGCGTCGGCGGTGCCTCTGACGATCGCTGGCACAGCGACATCCTGCATCAGCCATATCCACTGGCCGACCGGCTGGGTCCATACTTCTTTATAGGTCCAGCAGATCTGCGTGGGCCAGTAAGGAGCGTCGTCGAAGCCCTTAGTCTCAATCCCGACCGGAAGCGCGCCCACCATTTGGCCTGAACGCACGCTGTAGAGCGGCGTCCAGTCATAGCCTTCGCCATACATCACGCTGGCCGAGAACGGATTGCGCCCGACCAACCATTGCGCTTGTTTCTGGGCCAAGTCCGCGGCCTCTAGATCGCCTCGCAGCTGTCCCGCGGCTGAGAGCGCCTTAGCTTGCGAGAGCAGAACGCTGGAGTTGCCGCGGAAGTCAAACCAGACGGGAAATCTGCGCAGATAGTTTCCGTCGCCCAGCGGAACCCCACGCATTACTTCTTCCCTGTAGGCATTGCGATCCGCCGCGCGCAGTGGAGTCCAATCTTTGGATTCGGGAATAAGGCGTGCTTCGCTTTCGCGATACACCGCGGCTGGCAAAACTGCGTAAGGCTCATCGACGGCTGCCGCTGGCTTGAGATAGTACTGCGAGTGCAAGACAACTGCTGAGTACCACTTCATCCATTTGTCGTGGTTCGGCAACGCTTCGCACAAACGAATCAGAGCGACAATTGGCTCCTGCTCCTGGCCGATGTGAAAACGGTGAAAGAGATTCTCTCGCTTCGGACCAGTGTAGAAGTAGCCGGTCAAGGGAATCGTCCATGGCTGGAGCTTGCGCTCCTGCGAAGCCAGCACCAGATCACCTAAGATGACGGCTTCATCGGCGTAACGCTGCTCTCCGGTTGCCTGGTAAAGTTCGACCGATGCGACCACCCCGAACGAAA
>WNFC01005637.1_pt1 | contig 13749 bp, 14 predicted proteins | sample 5400541 | NCBI WGS metagenome assembly WNFC01 (sample SAMN13153342, study PRJNA577476) | soil metagenome | isolation source: 120 cm saprolite under Douglas fir tree site 2 hole 2 replicate 1 | place: USA:California | collected 2015-04-18
CGACACCATTGCGTATGTTGGGGTGGCCAGTCGCGATCGGCATGCTGGCTCATGCCGTAAGATGGGGCGCTCTGAAGGCTGGTGCCGGAGTAGCGACTGGCGCCCTGGTCGCCTGTCTGTTGGTCGGCGGGATCCTTGCTCCAGTAGCGCGTCGCTGGCGGATGCCATTCGCCGCCATTGGCTTTGCCTCGGTAGTATCGATGATGCCCGGTGTCTTCCTGTTCAGAATGGCAAGCGGACTTGTGCAACTCGCTAACTACTCGAATGCAAACTTCGACCTCCTGCGTGCAACCATCGCCGACGCCATGACGGCGATTGCAATTATTCTCGCCATGAGCTTCGGCGTCGTTGTACCGAAGATGATCATTGATCGCTTCGGTGGCGGCTCGACGCCTACCCGAGTCGTGATCTGCTAGTGAGCATGAGCCCTACTCATCCCGCGCGCTGCCTGCAGGACTCGCGCCAGCAGCCCAGGTGTTGCAGGAAATCGGCCATCCGAAGAAGGCCGCCCACGCAAATGGCATGTTTTGAAAGGAGTGCCGACAATGAGCAATCGCAATGTACTCGGTCGGCTAATTGTTTATGGCGAGCATTCCAACCACTGAAAAGGTTATGCCTTACGCCCTGCTCGGAATGACGGTGGTCACCGGCTTAGTGGACGCTGTCAGTTTTCTGTCCCTCGGGCGCGTCTTCACCGCGAACATGACGGGGAATGTCGTGCTTCTCGCGTTTGCAACGGCGCACGTGTCCGGACTGTCCATCGCGCGCTCGTTAACGGCGCTCTTGGCTTTTCTTGTAGGGGCGATCCTCGGCGGACGGGTCATGGCCCGGGCGAGTGCCGATTCACAGATTCGATTTGCCGCACAAGCGTTCCTCCTGGAAGTGGCCTTTCTGTTTGCTGCATCGTTTTGCGGCATCGGATTCCGCGGCGATTTGCTGGAACATTCTTTCCAACCGTTTGTTCTGATCGCCTTGACGGCGCTCGCGATGGGCACACGGAATGCCGCTGTCCGGAAACTCGCAATCCCGGATCTGACGACAACGGTCCTGACCTTAACGATTACAGGCATCGGCGCGGACTCTTCGCTCGCGCATGGGAACAACCCGAGATTGGCGAGAAGGGTTGCGTCGGTGGCCGCAATGTTTTTGGGCGCGGCGTTAGGTGCAGTCGTCCTACATTACTCGATCTCAGCGGCGCTGTGGCTTGCCACCGCAATCTCGGCCTTGTGCAGTGCAGCGTTGTTTCGCTCCGGGCGCACTTCCGATAAGCTGTGAGTGCGAGACTCGACTCCGTGTGTTCCTACCAGAGGCATACGGCGAGGTGATGAGCCTTGAAATTGGTGGGCACATTCCGATGGCTCTTTTGATGATGGTGCTCTTGGCCCCAAGAACGTAGTCGAATCCGAGCTCGGTAGCAACCCGTCCCACATCGGAGTAAGATTTACAGGATGGCTCACGAGTCTGAAGGCGCTTTCGACGCGTTTTTCACTCTTGATTATGTTGCGGTCATGGCACGAAACCACTGTCATAGCGAACGTTGAGTAATCGGCCCGGGGGGAGACTGGGTTGGCTGCCGCAAGCAAAAACCGAACGCCACGTTCGATTGATGGTCTGTCTCACGTCGATTGCATCGACCTCGTAGTCGGCAAAGGCACGCTGGTTCCTGGAATCGAGGAAATGGCTACCTCCTGGCGGCGTTGTCTAACCGCACATCACCTCGATCCGGAGATTCAGGGCGCACCGCACATCATCACAGCGAAGGAAATAAAAGACTCCCGGGAGCCCTTGCGCAATCTCATTTTGCACGCCCAGGAGGAACTCGATCGTCTATTTGCCATTGTCGGACCACAACAGTATGTGGTTCTGTTATGCAACAGCGACGGGGTTGCCATCCACCACCGCGGGGATGAGTCAATGGCGGATGTTTATGAGGATCGGGGGATCTGGCTGGGTGCAGTCCTCTCAGAGCAAATCGAAGGCACCAACGGAATCGGGACCTGCATCACTGACCAACGAGCCACGATGGTACATCGAGATCAGCATTTTCGCACGCGCCATATCGACTTAAGCTGTGCAGGCGCGCCGATTTTCGACCCCCTTGGTCGATTGGCTGCGGTGCTCGATACCTCGTCGATGAACCCGAAGACCACTGAGCAGTCCCTCTCTTTGGCCATGGCTGCAACAAAAGTATCTGCCCGGGGCATCGAGGAGCGTATATTCCGCGAGTATTTCCGACATGCGTGGAACATTGCAGCCGCTCCCTGCGGGAGTAGTGATGTCGCGGTTCTGCTCGCGGTGGACAATGATCAACGAATTCTGGGCGCAGACCGGATCGCTCGCCGGCTCTTCAGTCTCAATGACGAAGTGCTGAACCTTGGCATGGCTCTGGCGACGATCTTCGAGTATGACTCCTCGATCTTTCGTTGCAAGCGGTTGCAAGATGTGGCGGCTCGTCCGCTTCGGACAGGAACTGATGAGCCATGGAATGCCTTAATCACTCCCCCAGCTTGTGGGATGAGTGGCTTGTGTTCTCCGATGGATGCCCTACTTCACTCACGACCGCGATTCGGCATGCTCGCACACCTGCCACTCTCAGTGGATCCGCCCACGAATCGCGGGGGCCTGGCACCCACACGCGCCAATCGCATATGCGAATACATAGATTCGCATCTGCAGGAAAATATCGCTTTGGAAGTGCTCGCCGAAATTGCACAATTGTCGGTTCATCATTTTGCCCGCGCGTTCCGCCAATCGCTCGGAATACCGCCGCATAACTATATAGTGCAACGACGAGTCGAGCATGCACAGCAGCTGCTACGAAATAGTGACCTCCCACTTTCGGAGATTGCGATTGTGGCAGGATTCACGGACCAAAGTCACCTTGCGCGACACTTCCGGACAATTACCGGCGTTTCTCCTAGCCTAACTCGCCAGCGATTCAGGACTGGGCCCGATATCCTTCCTCTTCGCCCCGCGCACGTTGGAAGCTAACAATTCAGCAAGAACGTACCGAGCACGGCCCCTTCATCCAAGACACATGATCCCCATCTTTGCGATCATCGCTTCACTGTGGGGACAACGAAGGTGGGAACCGTGGATAGTCCTAATGAACGACGCCCTGGCGGTACGCGAACGTCCAAGTTGATTGCGATCATTGACGACGACGAGGCCATGCAAGATTCACTGCGCGACCTGATGGAAGCGGCTGGACTGGTCGCACGGTGCTTTGGATCAGCGGAAGAATTCCTCGAATCTGGTTTGCACCGTCAAGCCGCGTGCCTGATAACTGACATACGTATGCCGAAGATGTCGGGTTTGGAATTGCAGACCAGGCTTAAAGAAGAGGAATGCGATATCCCGATCATCTTCATTACTGCTTACGGAGATGCCAGGATGCGGATTCAAGCGATGAGAGAGGGTGCAGTCGAGTTCCTTGCAAAACCGCTCGATCATCAATTGTTGCTCAAAACGGTCCGAGCTGCACTTGATATGTGAGCAAACAGGTTATGGCAATCGTATGCGGTGGCTGGGAAGGAGTATTTTGTGACAGATTCTGCAACAGTTACGTACCCTACGGGGAATCAGGCCGAACGCCGATTCGAGCGGATCATCGGCAATAGCGCCGCCCTCGAATCTGTTCTCGACCAGGTGGAGCAGGTTGCTCAAACCAACTCGACTGTCCTCATCGAGGGGGAAACCGGTACCGGAAAGGAGCTCATCGCACATGCCATTCACAATGCCAGTCAGCGCTTCGGACGCCCATTTATAAAGCTGAATTGCGCGGCTATTCCTTTGGATCTTCTGGAAAGCGAATTGTTCGGTCATGAGAAGGGCGCCTTCACCGGAGCCATCGCGCAGAAGATCGGGCGCTTTGAAATGGCTGACAGAGGTAGCCTGTTTCTGGACGAAGTGGGCGATATCCCCTCGGCGCTGCAGCCGAAGTTGCTGCGTGTGTTGCAAGAGCAGGAATTCGAGCGTTTAGGGAGCGGTCGCACGCACAAAGTGGATGTCCGCCTGGTAGCTGCAACCAATCGGGATCTCCTCAAGATGGTCGCTCGCGGGCAATTTCGCAGTGATCTGTAACTATCGTCTGAACGTATTCCCCATCCTGCTGCCGGCGCTCCGAGAGCGCCGGGAAGACATTCCTGCTCTTGTCACGCATTTCGTGAAGATGTTTACCCGCCGCATGGGGAAGCAAGTCGACAGCATTCCTGCGGAAACCATGGCTGCCTTCCAGTGGTATTCCTGGCCTGGCAACATTCGCGAGTTGCAGAACTTAGTGGAACGCTCGGTGATCCTTTCGCGGGACGGGGTGCTCCCGAACCCGCTTCAAAAAAAGCAAACAGAGCTCATGATCCCCAATCTGCACCACACCCGAACTTTCCCGTCATCGATGACGTTGGAAGACTCCGATCACGCTCTGATTGTGGACACGTTGGAGCAGGCCGGGTGGATCGTCGGTGGACCACGCGGCGCAGCGGCGAAACTGGGACTGAAACGAACCACGCTGCTGGCTAAGATGAGAAGGATGGGGATCTCGCGACCGATCGATCAGGAGGGAACAGACGCGCGCGGTGTGGCAAGGGAAACGTGAAATGGAATGTTGCCCCTCGTCCATCGTTAGCGGTCGCCCACGACCGCCCCATGGGACTCGACAATGGAACGGCAGTGACGCTTTCAAATCTGAGCATCCTTGCCGATCCAGACAACAGAGACATCAAATCAAGTCAGTCTTGTGACGCTTGAATGAGGCTGTTGAATGCGCGCATGAAATCCACGAGTCTCAACTGCCGCCGCTCAGGCGTGCGGGCCGTGCAATCTCATGCGCGACCCTTGGAAGTGCAAGAGCAATTCAATCCGAGCGTTCACTGAGGATGGTATTCTGGCTTGCGCTTCGCGAAAAACGCTCTGAATGCTTCCTTCGCCTCGTCGGACCTTACTCGTTCGGCAAACACCTGGTTCTCGAATTTCACAGCTTGCTCCAGTTGTTCACGGAATGCCCCCTTCATGAGCCGCTTGCAAGCCTGCACTGCGCCGGCGGGCTTCTCCGCCAGGGTCTGCGCGGTTTCCGTTGCTGTGGCCAGTAGTTTCTCATCAGGGACAACGCTTGTGACTAATCCAAGCTCGGCGGCTCGCAAGGCGCCGAACGACTGTCCCAGCAAAATCAGTTCGGCGGCGCGCACATATCCGAAACGCAGCGGAAGCAAGCAGCTGCTTCCAAATTCCGGCACCAGCGCCAAGTTCACAAAAGGCAGTTGGAACTTCGCGCTCTCCCCCGCATATACAAAGTCACAATGAGCCAACATGGTCGTTCCGCCCCCAATCGCCGCGCCTTGCACGGCGGCAACCAGCGGCTTTTCGAAATCGATCAGGGCGTGCATCAACCGCGACTGCGGACTTTCCCCTGACGCTGGCGGGTTCTTCATGAAGTCCTCGAGATCGTTGCCCGCAGAGAACGAATCGCCCGCAGCATGCCAAAGCGCAACACGTACCTGATCGTCTTTCGCTGCGTCCTCAAGGAACTCCGCCATCGCGATATACATGCTCGAAGTCATTGCGTTCTTCTTGGTTGGACGATTCAGCTGGATCCTCAGGATGTTTCCAGAGCGTTCCGCGATAATGTCATTCATCGCCGGCCTCCTGCGTGGGAATTACGTGTCATTTCGGTGCTTCCTCCTTTGATTTTTTATCGGCCTGAGGCCGACTAGACCTGCCGTTCGTTCATGCAACCGTCAGCCAATGCCCCATCTTTTCCTTTTTGGTACGCAGGTAGGCCAAGGCATAGGAATTCGGCGCTGCTTCACAAGCAATCTTTTCGACGATTTCGATCCCACCCTTTGTCAGCGCTTCAACTTTTTGCGGGTTGTTTGACATCAGGCGGACACGGTCAATCCCAATTTCATGCAAAATAGCGACTGCCAAGCTGAAATCGCGGTAGTCAATATCAAAACCCAGAGCTTGATTCGCTTCGAGGGTATCGAGTCCCTTGTCCTGCAGCGCGTAAGCTTTCAGTTTTGCCATGAGTCCGATGCCACGGCCCTCCTGATACTCGTAGATCACCAGTCCCGATCTCTCGTCTGCGATGGCCGACATTGCGAGTTCCAACTGCCCTCGGCAATCACAGCGCAGAGATCCGAGTACCTCTCCAGTGAAGCACTGGGAATGAATGCGTAGCAAAGGCGCACGATTGTGCAGATCGCCAAGCACCAGGAGGAGGGCACTCTCAGTCTCTCCCTTGTCCACGTTCGCGCGCTCAAAGCCGATCAGGTCGAACACGCCGAACATGGTGGGCAGGCGAGTGGAGGCCGCCCGAACGAGGCTGCTTTGTCCGGCCCTCTCGACCATGCTGATCTGGACGCTACAGTTTCTCTTCTTAGGTCTCTCGGGCGACTTGGAATTCATTGGAATGTGCCGCCAATCGCATGGATCACCTCGTCATGGGCCTCGAAGTAGTCGAGTTGTGACTGGAGGAGGAGCGCCTTGGCATCGTATTCCTGAGCTGTGGCGCTATCTGCCTGGGAGTTCAGTGCCGCTCCTTGTATGAGTTCCTGCTGACGCACACGATTCGACTCCGTACGCAGAGAGAGGACTTCTTCGGACACCTTCAGCATCTGCTGTGTCCTTTCCAGCTTGTTGTAAGCCGTTTGGACCGAGACCTCGACCTCATCCGTCAGCTTCGCGAGGTTCTCCTTCGCTTGAGACAACTGCGCCTGACGTTCGTGGACTAAGGCCTTCTTGCGACCCGAGTCGAACACGTCAAAGCCGAAGTGAACACCAAAGGTACCGAAGTTGCGCGCCATGAACGGGACATTCTCCTGGTAGCTGTAGCGGGCAAAGGCCTCAACATCGGGGACCCACATATCTGTCTTCGCGAAACGTGTTGCAGCCTGCGCTTTCTCCACTTCGGCACGGGCCGCAAGGATTTCTGGATGTGATGCGGTTGCCGCCCTGACGCATTCCTCTCGCAAGCAGGTCGACTGAAATTCGGGAGCCGCAGGATCAAGATCGAGGGCACTGGTTAGTGGCAGGCCTATCAAGTCGTTGAGCTTCAGCTTTAGATCTGACAGCTGAAGGTCGGTGGTCAGTATTTCTTGCTTGGCTTGCAATAGTTGTGCGCGGCTGTCGATCAATTCCTGCTCCAGCGCGCTGCCGAATTTCACCTGCTCGACGCGTTCCCTTCGAAGTTCCTCGGAGGCTTTTATGCGCGCCTCTGTGGCGCTGCGGTGCGCCTGAGCGATCAGAATGTTGTAGTAGACCTCATGGACCGCGAGCGCTACATCGTTTCCTGCGAGTCGTGCCTTCTCACGCGAGACTTTTACCTCGGCTTGGGCGACATCATTGGCCTGCTTAATTTTCAGCAGCGTGGTCAAGGGCTGGGTAATCTGCGTTCCACTGGTCGTAAAGTTCTTTCCACCCTGGTTGATAATCGCGTCTGCTGGTGGGATCGGCGTTCCCCCGGCGCTGCCGAAACTGCCGGACTTGATCTGAATCAACTGTGTGTCGGTCACATGCATGAAGCTGCTGTCATTCCGTATCGATGGAAAATAGGAACTCTTTGCGACTTGCTTCGCTTGTCGTTTCTCCTCAACCGTGTAGCCTGCAATGCGGATGTCGTGGTTGTGCTGGAGCGCCAGTTGAACAGCTTCCTGAAGTGTGATGTGGCGCGGAGGCGCGGTGTGACCTGTTTCCTGGGCCGTCGCAGTGCAGGCGAAGAAGGCGACCGCTACTGGCAGGAATAGTGCGGCATTTCTTTTCATGGATTCGACTCCTTTTGGGCGGCGGGAATCTGCTGCATGTTGCTGAGATCGCCGTAGTTCAAAGGCGACTTGCGCAGCAAAGCGACAAAGATCAAGGCGGAAGCACAACTCCATGCGATCAGTAGAAACCCGTCGAGAATGCTCAAGCTGTAGGCCTGCAGACGAAGTCGGGCCGCAATCAGATCGATGGCGCGCGCTCCTGCGGCGGCCATGCCGGAAGATTGTGCATACAGACCCGCTGTCATGGCATGAATGTTTTGATCAGTGATCCAATTTCCGCTGCTGACATGGAGTCCCAATAGGTTCGAGTGCAGCTTCTCCCTCTGAGCTATGAAATGGCCCATGCAAATGGCGCCTGCGGTGCCACCGAACAGACGAATGACGTGAAAGAAGGCCGATAGGCTCAGGACCCACTCGGGTTTGGCCAAAGCGCCGGCGAAAATCGCTTGCAGCACGATGCAGCCGACCAGTCCGATGAAAGCAAACGCCTGCCCGATGCCGGTGAGCAGCTCGGTACGGTAGAAGTTCTCGGCTGCCCACACGCTGGCGTACTGTGAGTTCAACCAGGCGGCGAATGCGGTACAAGCAAGGCCGATGGCGAAGAGCACCCTCGGGTCATGTTTGCGTAACAGCAGAAGCGCAGCGATAAACGCGATGGGGATAAGGGGAAGAGCGCTCCAGATGATCGCGGGCCCAATCTGGTCGGCTTCGAACCCGCGGATCGCTAGCGACTGTGGGACCAGGATAATGGTTGTGCAGAGCGTGAACCGGAACCAAAACAGCAGGCAGCCCAGTAGTATGGTGTTCCACTTCAGGAGATAAGGTAATGCCACGAGAGGGTTGGGAGCGCGTAGCCTCCGAACAAGTGCACACAACAGAAAGAAAAACCCGGACCAAAACCAGGCATTGAACTCGCCCGAGCGCCACCAGTCGAGTCGCTGGCCTTGCTGAAGTGCAGCAAAAATCAGAGCCAATCCGGCACTCAGATAAAGGAACCCAACAAAGCTGGGGGCCGGGCCGCTCTTCTGGCGCGGTGGCGTCCGCGGAATGCCGAAGTACACACACATCATCATCACTGGCGCAATCACAGCGGAGTTCCAGAACATCCAATGCCACGACAGATGGTCTCTGTACCAGCCGTACAGCGAAGGGGCGATATTCACGGCTCCGTCAACAAAGGTCGCGTAGAGGGCAATCGTAAAAGGAAGATATCGCAGCGGGATGTTGCGAAGTGCGAATGTCAGCGTGAGCGGATAAAACGTACCTGAGGTAAGACCGGCAACAATGAGTGCGACGAGGAGCAGACTGTAGCTGTGGATGAAAGGAAGAAAGATAGAGGTCGCGGTGAAGAGTCCTGCCGCAAGCAAGAGTATGCGCCGCGGCCCGAGCAAACCTCCGAGGTAGACACTGAACGGGCCGATAAACATCAGCGATGCATTGTAGGCACTGTCGAGCCAGGCGCCGTTGTCGAAACCGATCCCAACATGGCCCTTCAAATCCGCAAGGCCGAGAGTGAGCATGCGGCCGGCGAGAGTTACGAGGCCGGCGCCTGTGACGACTCCCAGGATGCCGAGCAGAGGACGCGTCGACACTTCTGACGGGATGACCGCGGCGGTAGCGCGCGCGATCTGTACCGCGGACGGGCGAAAGGTGATGGTCGAAGCTGCCATAGGTTTCTGGTTACCGTCTGGTGCGGACGGCTGCTACTGCGGAAAGTCCGGGACGCAGCGTCGCCGCGAAGGTCGAATCGTCCAGTGCGATCTTGACAGGAATACGCTGTACGACTTTTGTAAAGTTGCCAGTCGCGTTATCGGGCGGCAACAGAGCGAATTGCGATCCACTGGCAGGCGCGATCTCGACTACTTTGCCGCGAAATAGTTGGTCCGGAAATTCATCGATACGTAGGTCGGCAGGATCCCCAACCTTCACATTGGTCAACTGGGTTTCGCGATAGTTCGCTTGCACCCACTTTGTGAGAGCAACAAAGGAGATTACCTGCGTTCCGGGAGAGACAAGTTGTCCAGGCCGAACTTGTCGTTCGCCCACGGTGCCGTCGCCCGGAGCGTAGATCTTGGTGTAACCAATGTTCACCGATGCTACCGCAAGGTTTGCCTGCTTCGCGCGCAGATCGGCCTGAAGTTGCGTCTCCTGCGACTCGATGACGGCCTTGCTGCGGCGCTCGGCTTCGGCAGCGAGTTCACTACTATGCAACATGGCTTGGGCCTGATTGAAATCGGCGTCACGGCTGGCAAATTGGCCTGACAGGTTTCCTTCCGCGGCGACGGCGGCCTCGAGGCTCTGTTGAGTAGTCGAATGAGTCTGATAGAGACCTTCCTGGCGTGTACGTTCAGAGCGAGCACGAATCAACTCAGCCTGTACAGCTTCCTTGCCAGCCTCGGCTGCTGCAATCTGCGCTTTGGCCTGATCGATACCCGCCAGAGCTTTAGCGATGCGCGCATCCTCCAACTGGCGCTGGCGGAAATTTTCCTCAATTCCGGCACGCGCAGCCTCAACTGCCGCTTTGGCTTGATCTACCTGGGCCTGATAGTCATCGTCCTGCAACTCGACGAGGAGATCGCCCTTGTGCACCTGTTGGTAGTCAGCCACACCCACAGTCCGCACGATGCCTGACACTTTGGTGTTGAGCGGCGTAAGGTCCCCGCGAACGTAAGCGTCATCCGTAACCTGCTCTACCTTTCCACCTTCCCATGCGTTCCAGTTACGTGTGATGGTGATCAAAACGGCCAGGGCGAGAAGCACCACGAGGATTGGGGTTATGTAGCCCTGCCACCTGGCACCGTGGCGAGGCACTGCCTGATCTGTACTGATCGTTGGCGGCACTGGTTTCGATATGGGCGGCACGGATCCAGCAGACACTGGCGACGTGGACATTAGACTTGCTCCTTGAGCACCAAAAGATCTCGAAGCCTTGGAGTTCTCACGACTCAACTGGAGCAACTACAGTTCCACTCACGAAGCCAAACACTAACCAATGCGAATCGCCGGCTTCTGCCAGCAATCGGAATAAATCGCTTTGTTCTTGCTGAAAACGCAGATGGCCCACTGCATTTCCATAATTCGCCATGTCACATGACACGTGACACTTGACACCGCATGTCACTGGACTCTGCCTGCAAGTTGCTCTTCCCGGAACTCCAACTGAGCGGCTAACGTCCCCAACGACAATTCGAGACCTGCTCCGGTTGAGAGATACACGATGTGGTTCGATTGGAATCGTGCATGCTGGAGAGTTCACGTTGTTGACAATTGCGGGCAGCACTTGCGCCCAAACTCTAGTTTCTCTGTAAGGAAGGAACCCGTGAACCAAAAGAAATGTCTCGCGATCACTCTCGTGTTAATCGCATTCGCAGCGACCAGTTCAGCATTGGCGCAGAATTCGTCGCCGGCCAAAAACGAAGCGGCCAAAAGCTCGACCGCAAACGACGCCTCCCAACCCCAGTTTGACGACTTCATCGAACTTTTGCGCAAAGATGTAAGATCTCAGAAGAAGCAAATCATCGCGGCGAATATGGATTTAAGCGATGCTGAGGCAGAGAAGTTTTGGCCGGTCTACGATCGATATGCGGCGGAGCTCTCCAGAATCTACGACAAGAAAATTGCCCTGCTGAACGACTATGTCGACAACTACAGCAGTATGACGGGTGAGCAGGCCGAGAATTACATCTCCAAGCGCGCTGAGGTTGAACAGTCAATTATGCAGCTGAGATTGAAATACATGCCTGCGTTCCGCAAAGTGCTCTCCGGCAGGGAAACCGCATTGTTTTATCAACTTGACTGGCGGCTGGGTTTAGCGATCGACGTAGAACTGGTGCAAGTGCCCCTAATTAATCAATAATCGACACCGTTGAAATGCATTTCGCAATGATGAAGCCTCCCGCGTAGACTGTTTCGACATGCGGGAGCTTTTCTTGCGATGTTCTGGGCTCGGCGTTCTGTCCATCCGTGGAACGAGCTCAGGAATTGCGCGCAAGTGGGCTGAAAGTACAACCGATTTCCTGCGTGCTCACAACAGGCTTATCCTCCATGTATGCGCCAATAGTCCCTCTCGCTCTTGTCTTTGTTGCGTACGGGTGTAAGGAGCCAGATGACAAGTGTTAACAAGGCAATGCCCGGCAGTAAAATGACGATTGCAAACGCGAGCCGGTCACCCGCGTGAAAGCCGAGACCATGGTGTCTGAACCAGTTCACTACAAACTCCTTCAATCGATAGCGACAACGAGGAACAAGCAGAGATGGGGCCTCCAGACTCTGGCGAAAGTTACTTGAAGCACAGTGCCTCCAACGGTCGAATATTTAGTTTCGCTCAGCTGCCGTGGGGCCAGTCGCGACATCCGCAGGCATTGGACTCAGCAGCTTCCTGATCGCCCGTTCCATCGTGCGGTTCATTTCAGTAACCACCGCTGGGACATCGTGCTTATTTACGTCTCCTACCTCCGAAACAGCGTTGGTCCAAACGGTCGCGCCCGTAGCGACCTTTGTCATCTGGGCGGAGATTGCGACTTCAACCTTGACTCCACCCTCGTAGTCGATTTCCTCGAGCTTCTCCAATCGCCCGCTAAGCACATATTCGACGTCGGGACGACCGTCGTAGAGCTTGACACGGGCAAAGTCTCCGCTGGCGCGAAGCCGCTCAATCACTGAGTTGGTCACGAAGTCACAAGGGTTAACTGCCCAACGGTGGTAAGCATAGAAGCCGATTTGTTCTGGAGATGGTTTGTACACAATGGCGCCCTGCCTCAGGTAGGCGGGCGCGCTGAATTCACGGATTGCCACCGCGGCGTGCACGTTTTCTGCAGGGGGCGGATCCGGCGGCGCAGGCAGGTTGAGAGTGTAGTAGTTTGGGTACCTCACTTTTCCTCCGCAGCTGGCCAGGATCGTGAGAGCCGCCAGGGAGAAAACAATCGTCGTCGCAGTTCTTCGCATACTCATCCGACGGCGCCGCGCGCCGAAACGGGTCAGGACACCTGTACCTTCACTCGATCGCATCATTTCGGCACCTTCCTATCTTCGGGCTGTTTGACACGAACTAAACTCCACGGACGCTGTTTCACTGATTCGGTCACCTGGTCGAGGTTTTCCGTTGCCGTCCGCAGGTTTTCGATCGTGTCATCAATCTTGTCATCATTCGCTCTCACCAGCACCTGCATGTCAGCCAGCAATTGCTTGGCTTGGAGCAAAGTGTTCTGCAGTTCCGCCAGATCTTTGCGGACGGGCTCGCGGACCTCACTGACAGTGCCATTCACGTTTTGAATGGTGTCATCGGCGTGCTGGCTCAGTGCATTCAACTGATCGGTAAGACGATCGATCTTTGGCCGCTCCGTCGCAAGCATTCCATTGACGTTGTCTAACACTTCTTGAATCCTGCGCTGATTGGGTTTTGCCGTCACAGCATTCAGGTTGGCGAGCAAACCGCGCGCATCTCCGCTGATTCCATCCAGTTCGCCGCGCGCCTGCGTGATCAGACCGTTGGCGTTGTCCGCCACAACGGCCATCTTGCCGGCAATCTCGTCCAGGCTGGCGGCTTCCTGCGATGGAATGGTTGAGCCCGGTGGGAGGCGTCTGGCGTCGTTGCCACCTGTCGTAATGGACAGTGCGGCTCCACTCATCACGCTGACCAGTCCCAACTTCGCGATAGACTTTTCGTTCACCGGAGTGTTTTGTTTCACGTCAATCAGAATTTCAATCTTGGTAGGGTCCGACGCGGCAGGCCTTACCGCCGTCACCTTTCCCACGCTGATCCCGCCAAACAACACCGACGCCCCCGGCTCGAGCCCACCGGCGTAACGAAGGTACGTGCGGTAGGGAACGGTGTGTCCGCTAAACTGCGTATCGATGAGGTAGATGAGCGTGAATGCCAGGATCGAGAAGCATCCAAGGACAAAGGCTCCAACCTTTGCTTGTGTGGTCACGGGTATGTCTCCTGAGACTGCATATACTTTTCGAAGTACGCGGCCACAGCCGGCGTTTTCGC
>WNFC01005639.1_pt1 | contig 13748 bp, 14 predicted proteins | sample 5400541 | NCBI WGS metagenome assembly WNFC01 (sample SAMN13153342, study PRJNA577476) | soil metagenome | isolation source: 120 cm saprolite under Douglas fir tree site 2 hole 2 replicate 1 | place: USA:California | collected 2015-04-18
GCGACATCGTTCTAGATCTGAAAGACGTTGGCGTAATCGATCGCGAGGTAATGCGTTTTTTCGTGCGTTGCGAAGCGGATGGCGTGAAGCTTGAGAACTGCGCTGCATATATTCGCGAATGGATGGAAAGAGAAAAAGATTGAGGGCGGCATCGACGCGGCAGTGACGCACCTGTCGTTCACCCAGAATGAATACAAATAAGAGGAGACACGCTTATGTCGGAAGAAAATAAGAAGGTCGCTATGGCTTTCTATGAAAAGGCCTTGAACGACCGGGATGTCGAAACCGCGTTTCGGCTATACGCTGGCAAACACTACAGGCAGCACAACCCGCTCGTCGAAGACGGCCAAGAGGGAGTTCGCAAGTTCGCCAAATGGATTGGCGACAATCATCCGAATGCGCATGGCGAAATCAAGCGCGCTTTTGCAGACGGCGATTTCGTCATTCTGCACTGCCATTGGATCGGCCTGATTAGCGACTCGGGCGACGCCGTCGTTGATATCTTCAGGTTGGAAGACGGCAAGGTTGTGGAACATTGGGACGTCATCCAGCCGATTCCAAAAGCCGCCGCGAACAACAACACGATGTTCTAACACCAAACATCGAGTCTCGCCTTCCACGCTGTTTGTCCCCACGCCCGCAACGGCAGAAGAAGGCAAATGGCCTGGATTGTGGCAAATGGGTACCTAACCAGTCGCATGCGATGGGAAGGGGCAATGAATTCCACGTTGGGCCACACATCATGATCATCGGACTGGATCAAAAGATGATGCAGACATTGAACGCGGAAGGGGAAGCGCCACGAACTCTATAGCCCAGGCAGATTTTTTTGAATCCAGGTCATCAACGTTGTTGCGACATAGCGATGACCCGCCTCATTGAGGTGGCCATCTCGGACGGGGAAATACATATCGGGCGAAATTGGATTAGGTCCATCGGTAAGGTCGACAAAGTCAGCACCCACGCGGTGCATGTAGGAGCGCAAAGAAGGAAAGCGCTTCCATTCCCGCGTTGGAATGTACACGAAAACAACTGGTACCCCGGCCTGACGGCAATCAGTTCGTATCGCATCCAGGATGGCTTCGTTGAGGGACCACCACTCTCCAACAGGAATTTGATGAGCTACCGATCTGGCCGCGAGTCTGCCGACCCTCCATAAGGAAGAATGGTGTTGCAGAAAGCTAACGAGGAGGTTTGGACGGTCCTCCGGTGTCTGAGGAACGAGCCTGCCCTGGTGCAGCACGAACGTAGGCTTGTTGAACCCTTCGACGTTGCGGTAGGCCTCCTCGCTTCGCGTAAAGTCCGGACTAATGAAGGCAACTACCGTAAGGTCCGGCTTGATCGGCAAAGCTTGGTTTCGCACACTTTGCCAAATTTGATCTAGCCCGAAACCTGGCATACCCAAGTTATAGACGACAGTGTTGGACAGGTGTGATTCGACGATCGCGGCATAGGTCTTGTCGTAGTCAACGCCGAACCCGAACGTGAATGAATCGCCCGTCAGAACGATCTTTTTCCTCGTGCCAGACGGATCAAAATCAGAATTGGCGCGAAAACCCTGTTCATTCGAACGGACCGAGCCCCAGAACTGGTGTCTTGGACGCATCCTCCAACCCGTCACCGGATCCACGACGAAGTTTGCGCTTGGGCGGGTTGCATACTCTCCAACATAGGTGCGAGGCAAAGGGCGTAACAACGGGTTTAAACGCAGCAACGCCTCTGTCGCGATGGTCGGAACAAGTATGGCTGATACGAGTAAAAGGATCTTGTACGAAAAGGGAAACTTTAGCGCGGGCTCAGCGTGGTCGGAGTGAATAGGTCCCTCCCAGCAGTGCCAATTGACTCCGAACCTGTAAAGTGGAGGCGATTCCTCTGATAAGATACAGAACGTTCCGCATACACGTCAATTTAATACACTAGTGGCCTGATAGACCGCTAGGGTTAACGACTGTTATATCGCGGGCGCAATTGGTGCTCGTCTATTTCCTTTTCGCGGTCACACTTTCTTGACGAAGCTGGGCTCAGGATTTTGAGAGGACGAAGTCTCCAGCAATCAAAGCATCTGTACCAGAGCAGAAATAACTGCGCACTGCATCGCGGGGCGCAATCACCAGCGGCTCGCTGAACAGATTGAACGAAGTGTTCACCAGAATCGGCGCTGGCGGCTTCTCCCCAAATCGATGCAGCAGTTTCCACAACAATGGATTGGTGGCCCGCTCGACGATGTGCAGGCGAACGAGGTCGCCCGGCAGCACAAATCCCTCCAAAATTTTTTTGCTTTCTGAATGCGCGAAACCCATCGTCGCCATGAAGCGGCCAGCCGGAGAGCAATCGAAATAACGGGTGCAATCTTCCAGGCGAATAGAGAGTGCGAAGGGCCTGAAGGATTCGCGGTGCTTCACATAATCATTGAGGTTTTCCTTCACGTAAGCCGCCCAAGGGGAAGCGAGCAGGCTGCGGTTTCCAAGCGCTCGCGGGCCGAATTCAGCCGCGCCTTGAAACCAGGCGACGATTTTGCCCGCATCCAGAAGTTTGAGCGCTGCTTCGATCTTTCGATCTTCAGACTCTGTGAAACGGTAGGAAACCTTGCAATTATCCAGAACCCGCTTGATTTCCTCATTTGAGTAACTCGGGCCCCAGTCCAGGCGTTCCAACGGTGTGCTTCGCGGATTCTTGTGAACCCGGTGATGTGCGAGCCACGCTGCCCCTAGCGCCGTGCCTTCATTTCCCGCTGCGGGCTGGACGAAAACTTGGTCGAAGCCAGTATTCTTCTCCACGGCTGCCACGACCAGAGGATTTAGAAACAGCCCACCGGCAAGGCACAGGGATTTTGCTCCTGACTGTTGACGAAGCGCTTCGAGCAGCTCGATGACGATGATCGAGCACGCCTCCTGGACGCTAGCGGCGAGACAGGCGCAAAATGGTTCTCCCGCCAATGCACCCACTGGTTTTGAAATACCCAAGCGCTGGTAGAACTCGCTCGAAAAAGCGACGTCACCTGCAAAACCACGCCGGAAAAATCGGGCATCGATGCGCGGCCACGGAATCTCGCCGTCGCGCCGACGCAGCACTTCGAGGAAGAGATCGCGAAAGACCGGTTCGCCTGTCATGCCGAGCCACTGCGTCTTGTGCTCTTCCGACCGCTTGCGGAATCCCAATAGCTGCGTCACTTGAGAGTAGACCCAGGCGAGGGAGTTTGGATAGCGAATCGAATACAGCTCACGAATCTGTGTCCCCTCGCCGATCGCGACCAAGCCGCAGCGGCCATCCCCTTCCTCATCGAGGGTGAGAATTAATGCGCGATCGAACGGAGACGCGTAAAAAGCGCTTGCGGCATGGCACAGTGCATGCTCAAAGCATAGGAGAGAACGTTTCTGATTGCCGTCGAAGACGCCGAGAATGCGGAGATAGTTCAATTCACGAGCTAACTCGCCTACTGCCTTCGTTTGGTAATAACCGCTGGAAATCGGCGCCTTGAGCGCCTCGCGAGCGCGAAATAGCGCCTGCCGGCTCCAGGCCCATACCGGGCGGCTGGCGATTGCGATGCTACTCAAGTCTTTCCATTGAATACGCGCCTTGGCGAGACAAAAATAGATTGCCTGCCGCGGAATTCCGTAAGACATGCGTGTCCTTAAGAGTTTGCCCTCCTCAACAGCGGCGGTTATCCCTTTTTCGCCGAGCAAAGCGGCGGCGGGATCGTGCTCCAGCGAAGAAATACCAAGGATATGCATTTACGGAGACCACCGTGAGTGAGTCTACTTCCAACGCCGCTGCAGGTTCTGGAAATTCTCGCACGACCTGTACTCACCGCAAGCCAGATTCGCGACGATATCTCAAGCCATGCAGGTGGCCGCGCAGCGCAGGTCGCGCAGGAAGCCACGAATCCTTGAGGGCGTTTTCGGAGCTTTCGGCGGATACGCCAGGAACCCTGTAAGAATAACTGCCTCGCGTCCTTAACTTGCCTTCGGCGCGTTCGAGAGGCCAAAGAAATGGTAAGATAATTGCTCCAGAGTTGTGGTGTTACCTTAGCTCCCATGAGGTTCCAGTCTTCGTGAATTCCCGAAGGAAACATCACTTGCCTGGAGTCATCAAGGCCTAAAGACCATGTACAAAAGTTTCTTCGGCTTGAAAGAGAGTCCCTTTCGGGTGAATCCCGACCCCAGGTACCTCTATCTCACCAAAGAGATTGAGGAAGCACTGGCGGGGTTGATGTATGGGATCAAGACGCGCAAAGGGTTTGTGACGCTAATCGGCGAAGTCGGGACGGGAAAGACCACGTTGGTCAACCGCCTGCTCGATTGGTTGAAGCTACAACAGATCCGCACGGCTTTCATTTTCAATACACGTGTAAATACGACGCAGCTACTCGAATTCGTCCTGGCGGAATTCGAGATTGCATGTGAATCTCGCTCCAAGAGTCAGCAATTGATGCGCCTGAATCATTGGCTGCTCGAACGCCACGAAGCAGGCGAAACCGTAGTGCTCATCATTGACGAGGCACAAAATCTTACCTATCCGGTGATGGAAGAAATCCGGCTGCTGACCAATCTCGAGACTTCAACGGACAAACTTCTGCAGATTGTGTTGTCAGGACAGCAGGAGCTTGACGAAAAACTGAAATTGCCGCAACTCCGCCAGCTTCGGCAGCGGATCAGCGTGCGATGCAAAACCTCTCCCCTAACCAAAGAGCAGACACACGAGTATGTTGCGGAAAGGCTGCGCATCGCCGGAGCCAACGGCCAGCCGATTTTCAGCGCCAAAGCCATCGACGTCATACACAAGTATTCGCACGGCATCCCCCGCGTGATAAATCTGCTGTGCGAGCACTCTCTCACCGGCGCTTATGTGGAAGAGCAGCGGCCGATCGAACCTCCGCTTGTGGAAGAAGTAGTGCGGGAATTCCAACTCGACGAGGTCGCGCCAGTTGCACCTCCAGGCAGCCTGACCGTCACTCAGGACGTATTTACCTCGGAATCGTTCGTCCAGAATCTGGGCGAAGCGCTATCGCGGTTTCGCATGGGGCCCACCAAGCGTTCATAGGGAAGCTCAGGCTCTCCCTGCCTAGGACCGCCGTCTCGAACGCTCAGCTCCTGGTTAGATCCCCAGCAACTGATGCGCTTCCAGGGCATCCGCCCGACCAACTTCCTTGCCAAGGCAGGCTCTGAAGGTGAAATAAATTGCACAGGAGCTGCGGCTTGGCGTGTCTAATTGCTTTGTTTTCAACAACGAACTGATTGGCAAAGGACTTGCCTTATTTGAGCTCAACTGAGGCGGCAAAGGGGTTTAGCGAGCGGCCGGAATAGAAGGTTTCGCGGAGCCGTTATGACTTTGGACTCCCTAATACCCAATGCAGCGAAGAGAGAAGAGGGCCTTCGGCGCGAGATCTGCACAATCGGGCGGTGGATGTACGAGCGCGGGTTCATCGTGGCCGCCGAGGGCAATCTCTCAGTACGGCTGGACAACCGTCGCATCCTCACGACCCCAACATGCATGAATAAAGGGATGTTGGGGCCAGAAGATCTGGTTATCACCGATCTCGAGGGGAGGCAGCTCGGCGGCGGGCGCAAAGCCTCGTCAGAGATGGCGATGCATTTGTTGTTCTACCGGATGCGGCCGGACGTGAACGCAATTTGTCATGCGCACCCACCGACGGCCACGGGATTTGCCGCCGCCGGACGCGGGCTCGACCGCGCTTTACTGCCCGAGGTCGTCGTCGGACTTGGACAAATTCCCCTCGTACAGTACGCCACACCCGGCACGCCGGAATTGAGCGCGGTACTCGAGCCGTTCGCTCCTCACTACGACGCCTTACTCCTGGCAAATCACGGCGCGGTGACGTGCGGGCCGGATCTGCTTACCGCGTTCTTCCGCATGGAAACTATCGAGCATTCCGCAAAAATAACGCTGGCCGCGGAATTGGCCGGCGAGCCAGTGCTGCTCTCAAGCCGGGAGGTAGCGAAGCTGATGGCGGCGCGGGCACGCTATTATGTCTCGCCTCCGCCGGGCGGAGGCGGTGGCCTTCCCTTGACGAGCGACAGCGGAGAAGTCGCGGAGGACCGCGTCACGCTCACGCGAAACGAACTGGATATACTGCTCGAGGAGGCGGTGCGCAAGGACCGCGCACGGAAATAGCCCCAATCTGACCTTTGCCGCAGACGTTCGGAATCGTATCACTTCTCAATCACGAAATTCCCCAGGACGAGCGTATCCATTTCACTCTTCGAGAAGGTATTGAAAGCGTTCGCCGGCGTGTTCACGATGGGTTCGCCCTTAAGATTGAAAGAGGTGTTGAGGATCGCCGGCACGCCAGTGGCTTGGGCGAAGCGCTCAATCAATCCGTAGTATCTGGGGTTTGCGTCCCGGAAGACGGTTTGCAGGCGACCAGTGCCATCGACGTGCGTTATCGCGGGCAAGATGGCGTGCTTGGCGGGTCGCACCGGAACAACGTAAAGCATGTAGCGCGCGGGATAGTGATGGGCCGCGTTTGGCAGGTCGAAGTAAGCCTCGGCGCACTCAGCCAGGACAGATGGGGCAAATGGGCGGTACGGCTCGCGAAATTTGATCTTGGTGTTGATGATGTCCTTCATGTTGGCGTTCCTCGGATCACCAAGAATGCTTCGATTCCCGAGAGCGCGCGGACCCCATTCAAATCTATCCTGAAACCAGCCGATGACTTTTCCCTGCTGTAATCGATCAACGACCTGATCCAGCAATTCCCCATCGTTCTCAATGTGTCGATAGCCAATCCGGCCCTGCTCGAGGAACTCGCGTATTTCGGCAGGACCATAACTCTTGCCCCAATAAGCATGGTCCATCCGAAAACGCCGCGGATGCCCGAGGAGCATATTGTCCGCCCAAAGCGCTGCGCCTAGCGCTCCTCCACCATCTCCGGCCGAAGGCTGAATGAACAATTCTTCGAAGCCGGTTTCCCGAAGAATGCGACTATTGGCGACGCTGTTTAAAGCGACCCCGCCGGCGATGCACAGCCGCTTCATGCCAGTTTCTTTGTGAATGCTCCGGGCCATTCCGAGAAGGACTTCTTCAGTTACCTTCTGGATGCTGGCGGCAATATCGGCGTAGTGTTGGTTTAGCTTGCAGAGTTCGTCATAGTTGGTGGGAGGAGCGCCAAAATAAGACGGGAAACCCGATTCGGCCGTGAAGAACAGCATCTTGGGAGGACGCGGCTCCCCAAACAAGTCCACAAAACGCCGGTTGAAGGTGCAGTCCGTCGAGTGGTGGAAGGAAAAATAATCCATGTCCAGCGAGAAGGACCCGTCGGAATCTTGCCGAATGAGCTTCCAGACCTTGTCCACATAACGGGGCTGGCCGTACGGCGCCATCCCCATGACTTTGTATTCCCCCTCGTTGACTTCGAAGCCGAGAAAGGCAGTGAACGCGCTGTATAGAAGTCCAAGAGAATGGGGAAACTCCATTTGTTTCCGCAAATCGATGTGATTGGCACGGCCCAGACCCCAGGTGCCGGTGACCCATTCTCCGACGCCGTCCACGGTGAGAATCGCCGCTTCATCGAAAGGCGAACATAGAAAAGCGCTGGCAGCGTGCGAAAGATGGTGCTCGCAGAACAGGACGCGGTCCTTGGGAATGCCCAATTCCGCAGAGATTGTTGCCCCCACCCAGAGCTTGTCGATCATCCAGGTAATCATCGACTCGCGGAAAACTTTATAGGATAGGGGATAGGTCTGCAGGACGGTCATCAGGATGCGGTCAAATTTTCGAAAGGGTTTTTCGAAGAAAGCGACGTAGTCGACATCGCTGCCGCGAATGCCTGCAGTATCCAAACAAAACTGAATGGCGCTTTTCGGAAAGCTAAAATCGTGCTTAACGCGAGTAAATCGCTCCTCTTCCGCCGCCGCGATCAACTGGCCATCGCGCAACAGTGTCGCAGCCGCGTCGTGGTAATAGCAGGAAATTCCGAGGATGTTCATTTAGCCTTGGCGGTGGGCCCATTCCAGATCGATGGCGTTGTGAGGATGGTCGATCCATTTTGCGGGACGTTTCTTGATCTTCAGGGGGTCCGAAAATAGACGAATCGCCAGGCCGAAGGGCAAGACCAGCACGGCATAGATAAGTGTGAGGAGGACGCGAGCCTGAAAATCGCCGATGCGATGGGCGATACGCTTCCAAGCTGCCCATAGTTTCTTTAGATTTTCCAGCATGTGGGGACCTAGAACAGGGTGTAGATGAACGGAGCGATGGCCGAACTCTGCGCCAGAATCAGCAACGCGCCAAAAAGGAACAGGGTGACGAGCATAGGCAGCATCCACCAGCGCTTATGGCCCCAGAAGAAGGAAAAAAGCTCAGCGGCGATCCCGAAGCGATGGCCGGCCGTCTTCATGAAACGCATTAATGCCCCCCTCTATTTCAATAGTGTTATTGCCCAGTGCTGCAATTCAGCGCCCACTGTTTGGCTTCAAGTTATTGAAAAGAAGCCAGATAAGAGCGGTCTAAACAGAGGAAGGCCTCCCGATAAAGATAAAGGGCAAAGGTTTTCCTTAACTGAGAAATTTCCGGGCACTCAAACGTCAGTGTGCTCCTCGTTCCCGAAGGAATGCCGCGCCTACGCGTTCACTGAACCCAACGAGCGAGGTTGTGAAATTGCAGGTGTCCGTACCTACACCACTAGGATGGGACTTGAGCCTTAATCCTGAAACGCGCCTGGAAAAGCCGGCTAAAACGGAAACCGGCGGAATCGTATCGCCTCGACCTGCGATTGTCCTCGGGGTTGTGCTCCTTAGCCTGGCACTCCTGACTTGGCCCGATATTCTCAAACGGTTTATTTCGCTCGACTGGCAGCTCGGGAACATGCGGCCCGTGGCGTACGGGATGTGCGCGATCCTCGCCGCGTGCGGCGTAGTGTTCCTATCGGTGCGGCGATGGATTAACACTCGTTATGCGGAGACCTTCCCTTCAAACAAGCATTCGGCCTTTGTCTTAATTACAATGTTGGTATCATAGCTTTCGCTATTCCGGCGGCAGACATAATTTTGCGGGTCGTCTATAAGCCCTTTAAGGAGCGATGGAATTTTTTCTGGGGCGATGTGATGCAGTTCGATCCCGATTGCGGATGGTCGCATTTTCCAAATCGGTCCGTGCCCCGAAAGATTGGTGGCAACGAGATTCCTCAATATTTTGACCAACGGGGCTCACGAGTCCGGGGACCTGCTGATCGGCCCGATCCAGCTGCTCCCACTGTGATGTTTGTTGGCGATTCGTTTACGTTTGGTCAAGGCCTGGCATATGAGGACACATTTGTCAGGAAAATAGGGCTAGAGCCAGCGTCCGCGCTTCAAGTGGTGAATCTTGGCGTTACGGGATATGGAACAGACCAGCCGCTGTTTATGGTGAAGCGCAAGTTGAAAAAGTTTAACACCAAGATCGTGGTATACACCTTCATTTACAACCACGTGGAGCGAAACTCTGTCAATGACTGGCGGTTGTTCCATCCATCCACGCGCGTTGTCGGGACGAAGCCGATGTTTGCCCTGACGCGAGGCGGCGTGCTTTATCTCAAACACAAAGCCGTTCCGGTCGAGGACTACAGATACTCACGGGTCTGGGCGTGTGTTCAGCTTGCCGCGACCCGCTGGGGGCCGAAACCTAGCCTTGATTTAACGCGTACACTGGTCGGGGAAATGAAAGTGTATTCTGAGGCGAACGGTGCGAAATTCGTAGTCGTTTATTGGGATCAGGGTCATTCTTGGGACGGTGGGCCTAGATACGCAATGCCGGCTGGTTCTCCATTTTCGGGAATAGATTTGGACGTAATTGACACCGGAGTAAGTCCCGCAGTTGGTTGGAGCGATTGGATCATTCCGGTAGATAATCACCCGGATGCCCGCGCCCATTCCCATGTAGCGCGGCTCGTCTCCAGAGAGTTGGAACGAATCATGAGCCAAACTCGACCTGCCGAGTCAGCTCTTGTAGGAACGGCCCCAGAGAGGAAATGAAACGCTCTTCGAACCGGCATTGAATATGGTCTGAGGTGATGCTTTCTCGAATTCTAGCAAAGATACGTCTCCGAGACTTTCGGTCGTCATTGCGGCCCGCAGCGGCGTGGCTCCGGTTTTGCGTTGCTTAGGTTCACTCGAAAGTTTGGCTGAGCGGCCCTTCGTGGAAGTTATCGTTGCCAACTGCTGTGGGCAGCAGGTTGGCGGTCAGTTGGAAGCGCTTCATCCTACCGTCAAAGTGATCCCTGTCAACGCAGATTGCTCGATCGCGCAGGCGAGGGAGGCCGGGATTCGGCGGGCTTCCGGTGAAGTCATTGCTGTGCTCCACGAGCGCTACACGGTCACGAAAGATTGGGTCCGGGTTGTTCTTGAGTCACAACGGGCTGACTATGATGTGGTGGGCGGGTGTGTGGGACCGCCGGGAAGATTGTCGTCCGCTGCCTGGGCAATGTACCTTTCTGAATATGCGCATATCGCTCCTCCCATGCCTGAAGGGCCCCTGGATTTCAGGGAAGCGACGATGCTGCCAGGAGGGAACGTCAGCTACAAACGCCGGGTATTTGGCCTCGCGAGCATGGAGGACGCCCTCTGGGAGCTCGATTTTCATGCGAAATTGTTTAGAAAAGGTGCTCGCTTCGCTCGGAATCCGGAGATGATAACCGAATTTGCGCACCCGCATACTCTGCGGGAATACCTATCAGAACGTTTCCATGTCTCTTACGGTCTTGCGGCGCAGCGCGCCGCAAATATGGAGTACGCAGCGCGTATTGTGGCTGCTCTTGCCAGGGTGGCGCTACCCGTCTTACTGTCGGTCAGGATCAGTAAGCATGTGTTTCACAGGCGAAAAGAACGAATGCGTCTGTTCGCCGCTTTTCCGTGGATTTTGTCTTTCAGCCTTATCCAGACCGTTGGCGAGGGGGCTGGTTATTTATTTCCACGAAAGACACCAGGAACCGAGTGACACAGTCGTATTTTCAGTGACTGCGCGGTGCGCATGGAGAAGGCGCGTCGGAAACGCACTGGCGACTGCTTTGAATGACCTCATGGGCGATTTCCACCGCGCGCAAGCCGTCATAGCCGGTCGCCAACTCTGTAGATTCTCCACCAACCGCCCTTGGAAATGCCTCGAATTCCCGAATGAAGCTTTGAACGCCAACCCATCGATAAGAGCGAAGATGCTCCATGATGTGTGTGATGGGGAAAAAGTAGTTTTTTCGACGGATTCGACCACCGCGCTCTCGGGACCATAGCACTTGCGTATACATCGGGAAACATCGAGCGCGGATGCAGCCACGCGTTCCGTAAATCTCCATCTGAAAACGGTAGCCTCGCCACTCCGTCCAGCTCGCCTGAAGCGAGGCCATCTTGCCACTCGAATTGCGGAGGAGAGCCAACCCGTTGTCCTCACATCCCTTGAACCCCCAGACCGAATTGGACGCAAACCCTTTAACCTCCACGACTTCGCCTAAAAAGTAGCGGGTCAGGTCAATTAGGTGTATTCCGTTATCGCGCAGGGCTCCCCCGCCCACCACGTCGACGTCGTGCAGATAGGACAACGTGTGTTCAGCGGCGGAATAACCTGTGTAGCTGCGGATGTGATCCAACTCGCCAATCAGTCCGGCGTCCAAGAGTGCGCGCGCATTACGAAAGGAAGGGTAAAACCGGTAATTAAAACCTGTGGCTACGAACCTGCCAGCGTCCTGGGCTGCGGCGAGGATCTGGCGGCACTCTTCTGGAGTTCGTGCAAGGGGCTTCTCGCACAAGACGTGTTTGCCGGACTTTAGCGCTTCGATACACATCTCGGCATGCAGAGAGGGAGGCGTGGAAACGATCACCGCATCCACCTCTTCGCGGCGAAGCAGTCCCCGCCAATCCTCGTCGATCACGCCACCGTAGTTCGAGGCGACGGCCGCCGCTCGTTCCGGCTGCACGTCAGTAACCGCCACGAGGCGAAGCGGAGCCGACCGGCTGAGCGCGGCAGCCCTTAATCGTCCGATGCCGCCACAACCAATCAATCCGAAACGCATTCCTGTTCTAGCTTCTTGCAATGCGGGCACAATTCTTTCGCAACAGTCTACCAACTTGGGAGCAATCTACCAGCCAAACGATCTCAAAGTCACGACCTCTCCCGCCTGGTTAAGTAACTGATTCTAAGTCTGTTAGCAACATTACCTGCGATGAACCTCTCCCCATTTCGAATTCCACGGATCTCAGCATACGAAAATTCTTGCCATTACTTACCATTATAACTGCGCTGGTCAGCAAATACAGGCCCGTCAAGCTCCAGTCCAAAAGCACCACGCTTGAGCAGCGAAATAGGGAACCGCTCAACTCCATTTTCTCGCGCTCGATCCTTCCCCGCAAAGATATCCACAAAACTCACCCGAAGACCAGCTTGCGGTGAGAGATAGAAGATACGGAAGCGATAGGAACAGTTTCTTGACATGTCTCCGCTTCGGAATAGTTCGGATAACGGTTCGAAGGCTCAGCAGAATCGGCAGGAGGCAGGCTCCCAAGGCAAACAGCGCGCGCTTCACTGGCCGCGCACCAGCCACGCGCCGGGCGGCGAACGATCGCCCGAGATGAAAATAAGTTCGCAGAATTTCGCCAAATTCATAATCCTTAGAAAGATAAGCAATCGCCGAGGGCGCGAGATACAAGTCGTGCCCCTGTCGCCGCAGCTCTTCGTGGATGGACGTTTCATAAAAGCCACCATGAAAAGCGTTCTCCACTTCTTTGAGTACTTCTCTCTTGTAAGAAACATTCATTCCGGACAGAGTTGCGGCGACTCGACCCTGTTCGGGCAGCATATACTTCCCATAATCGTAGAAATACACGGCCCAGTTTAGCGGCTTGTCCGGGCACCGGTTCTCCACGGCACCACCAATTATCGGATGGTGCGACCCGTGTGCCTTCTTGATTTCCGCACACCAGAAGTCATCAAGAGTGCAGTAATCCTCGACCAGCGCGATGATTTCTCCACGTGAAAGATAAATTCCCCGTGTACGCAATTCCGGGACAATCGAATCGGTTGCCAGCGTCACGCATTTGACGAAGGGGAATTGTTTTCGAATCTCCTCCTGCGCCTGACCGTCAAAATTGCAGACGGCGATGACCTCCGTGTCAACGGTCTCTGCCTGTCCTTTCAGACAGGCGAGGGTTCTCTGCAATGATGCGAGATCATTTGAGGCAGCAACGACGACCGAGAGCTTCAACGAAGCGGTTCCGAGAATCATGTGGGCGGCTATTGGGGCACTCGCGCTTTTTGATACTCGCTCATCGCTACGACGCGGCCCAGTCGCGCGGAGTCATAAGCGGCGGCAACCATGGCCAGAGTATTCCGATTGTCGCGCGCATCTCCGGGAGCGATGCTGCTTGACTGGAGGGCGTTCACAAAATTGCCGAAGTGAACCGCTGTCGCCGCCGCGAACGGATTGACCGGGTCGCGTGCAATCACGCGGGAGCGATTCCCTACCTGCAAAACGGCTTGACCACCTTTTGCGAATCTCCATTCCAAGAACGGTTGCCGGTTTCGGGTGTGGACGCCGGCCTTGACTTCGATGCGCCCTCCGATGGAGGTATGAATCGACGCGAATTCTCCATCGAGACGCATGTCCAGATAACGCTCCGGCCCTTTACTTAGCCGGTTCAGCATCATCGAGGCTGCCCGCCCATCCGCAAATTCCACACAGACCACATTAATCGCGTCGGACTCCGCTTTCGCCTGGGGAACCGGCATGTGCGCCATCAGTCTGACAGGCGTGCCCTCGAACAAAAATC
>WNFC01016394.1_pt1 | contig 13745 bp, 12 predicted proteins | sample 5400541 | NCBI WGS metagenome assembly WNFC01 (sample SAMN13153342, study PRJNA577476) | soil metagenome | isolation source: 120 cm saprolite under Douglas fir tree site 2 hole 2 replicate 1 | place: USA:California | collected 2015-04-18
CTGCCCAGCCTGAACATCAAGGGAAATGTCACCAAGAGAAAGGCCAAGTTCACTAGCAACGTCGTCTTTCGATATTTCAAGCACAGCCGGAGCACAGGCAGATAGACCGCTTGTGTCAGTCTTGAAATCGGGTTTGCCGACTCCGGTCGCAGCTTTCCCCGAATGAAAATGACCATGAGGATGGGGACCAGAGTGATGGCCAACAAAGACGAAAAGCCCACGGCCAGAGTCTTCGTCCAGGCCAGCGGACGGAACATGCGCCCTTCCTGGGCTTCCAGCAGGAACACCGGAAGAAAGGAGACGACAATAATAAGGAGAGAAAAAAACAGCGCCGGCCCCACTTGCTTGGCGGCATTGATCAGAATGCGCACGCGCTCCCGTTCAGCGGCCTTCTTCGTGGACTTAATTGCACTCGCATCTGTCTCTTTGTGAAGCACGGGCCCGTTCGAGTAATTCGTCTCGCCGAATGCCTCTGCTCCCGCCGCCGGGCATTCGGAAAGATGTCTATATCCGTTTTCCACCATCACAATGGCGGCATCCACCAACACACCAATCGCCAATGCCAGCCCGCCCAGCGACATGATGTTCGAGCTGACGTGCAGGTAGTACATAGGAACGAACGAGATCACGAGCGCAATGGGCAAGGTGAGAATCGGGATCAGCGCGGAGCGAAAGTGGAACAAGAACACGATAATGACCAGGGAAACAATGATGGCTTCTTCGATCAGACTGCGCTTCAAGGTGTGGATGGATTCGCTAATCAAGCCGGCGCGGTCATAGCCTGAGACGACCTCGACTCCCGGCGGCAGCGATCCTTTGATCTGAGCCAGCTTTTTTTTGACGCCGTCGATCACGTTCAGGGCATTCAACCCGTAACGCATGACGACAATGCCGCCCACGGTTTCGCCTTCGCCGTTCCATTCCGCCACACCTTCGCGGATATCCGGGCCGAAGGAAATCGTACCCAGGTCCTTGAGCAAGACAGGGGTCCCGTTCTTCGCCATCACCGGCACGTTTGCCAGATCGTCGAGCGACTTCAGATAGCCTAGGCCGCGGACCATATATCGCGTGCCGCTCAGTTCGAGCACTCGTCCGCCGACTTCATTGGTGCTCGACTTCACGCGATCAATAATGGTGGACAGCGGAATTCCATAGGCGAGCAGCTTGTTGGGATCGACGTTGACCTGGTACTGGCGCACGAAGCCGCCGATGCTGGCCACTTCGGCCACTCCCGGAACAGTTTCTAGCTGGTAACGCAGGTGCCAATCTTGCAGGCTTCGCAGGTCGGCGAGGCTATGCTTATGGCTGCGGTCAACCAGCGCATATTCATAAACCCATCCGGCGCCGGTAGCATCCGGACCGATCGCAGGATGTACGTCCGCGGGAAGCCGCCCGGCAATCGTCTGTAGATATTCCACGACCCGAGAACGGGCCCAATAAATATCCGTCCCGTCTTCGAAGACAACAAAAACGTACGAGTCATTGAACATGGTCTGCGCGCGTACCGCCTTGACTCGCGGCGCGGCCAGGAGCGCAGTGACGATCGGGTAGGTAACCTGATCTTCAATGATGTTGGGCGGCTCGCCTTCCCACTTGGTGTGAATGATCACCTGAACGTCAGAGATATCGGGCAGCGCGTCCAGCGGGATGTGTCCCATGGACCAGATCCCGGCCAGCGTGAGCAGAAGTACGCCGGTGAAGACCAGGAAACGGTTGTGAGCGCACCATTCAATGATTCGGGAGATCATGCTACATACCTCCCGTGGCATTGACTGTCAGCTGCTTGTTGGCAATCGTCTGCCCATTTTGTTGCGCGCGGATGCTCACTTGCCAAGTGCCGCCGGAGCCGAGGTTACCTTTCCCTTCATACACTCCGCCGCCTTTATCGGTAGTGTTGATCGCAGTTTTCATCGCGGCCATTCCCATGGCAGGCATCGCCGCCATATAAAAGGTCACGGTGACATTCGCCCCCGGAATTGGCTTCCCGTCTTGTCCAGTCAGTTTCACACGCACGATGTTGCTGCCTTTATGCGGAGGCTGGGGCTCTGTCGTCAGTTCAGCATTCGCCTGCTGTTGTGCAGGTGCATTCATCGAAGCCGCCTGACCTGCACCAGGTGGCGGAGGAACAAAGGCTCCAGCGGCGGCCTGCAGTTGCGCTTCGGAATCGATCAGGAAATTCGCGGATGTGACAATCTGTTCGTCAGCCTTGAGGCCTTTACTGACCACGATCTGATCGCCGACCTGCGGCCCGAACTCCACTTCGCGTGGCTCGATGCTGCCTTCACCCTGATAGACAAAAAGCAGGTTCTTGGTTCCCGAGTGAAATGCCGCAGAGGCCGGGACTACCAACTGACGCCCCATCGGTAACTTGGCGCGAACATTTACGTACATCCCCGGCCTCAGCTTCAGGCCGGGATTCGGGAAGACTAAGCGTACCGGCAGGGTGCGTGTGTTCATGTCTATTTGTGGGAGCAGGTAATCCACTCGCCCATTGAAAACACGGCCGGGATAGGCATCGACGGTGATCTCTGCCGAATCACCCGGCTTGATTTTTCCTGCATCGCTTTGGAATACCTGGGCCAGGACCCAAACATCGGAGAGATCCGCTACGGTGTACAGCATGGTTTCAGGCTGCACGTACATATTGGGCAGCGCCTTCTTGTCGGTGATGTAGCCCGAGACCGGAGAATAGATAGTGAGGTCCGTAATGGGCTTGCCGCCCTGATCCAGCTTCTCGATTTCGCTAGGAGAGACTTCCCATTGCAGCAGTCGTTCTTTGGCAGCGGTCAGGAGTGATGCAGCCCCTGAAGCCACTCCGCTCACCCCGCTCCGCTGAAGAGACTCAGAGTTTTTCTTTGCGATCAAGTACTCCTGCTCGGTGGATACCAGGTCAGGGCTGTAGATCGTGAACAGCGGCTGACCTTTGCCGATGAAATTGCCGGTAGCGTCGGCATAGACCTTACGAATCCAACCAGCAAACCGGGTCTGCACGTAGGCTTGCCGCCGTTCGTCAACCTGCACATTGCCGTAGAAACGGAGTTCCGAATTGACGGGCTTAGACTCGACCTTTCCGAGGACAATCCCAATGCTCTGCATGCGCTGAGGTGTGAGTTGAATTGGCGCAAGCGGAGTCTCCGCCATATTGCTGGTCTGCATCTCGCCGGCTGATCCAGGCCCGGACTCCGACATGCTCCCCGAAGAGGTCTGCGCCATCCCCTGCGTAGGGTCATTTGCGGACCCGGCAGCATGCTGCGACGCTGTTCCGACAGAGCTCAAACGCCACCACAGGACAGTGGCGACAACGGCAAGAGTTATCGTGGAAATCAGCGCAATCCAAAAAGCTCTGCGATAGACGTTGGGTTCTGGGTTGGACATGAATTGTCCTCTCTCATTGGTCTTGGTTGTGAAGTCGCGCTCATTCATGGCACATCCACCCCCGTAAGACGCTCCAGTTCGGCCAGCGCCGACTCATGCTCCACCAGTTCACTTGGCGTCCGCGATTGGGCAGCCGGATGCCAAACGTCGCCATGTAGTAATCATGGAACTCGCTCGCGGTGTGCTCATACGTGTAGCCGACGTTGAAGTCAGGACGAAAATTCTTGTGTGCCAGTTCCACTTGCGTGTCCTGCTGACGAATGGAGGCTTGTTTTGAACGCACGTCAGGGTTTTGCTGGCGAGCTCGTTGCAGAAGGTCAGTTGCGGTGTACTGAAGAGTTCGCGAGGTGAGAGTCTCGGCAATGAGGTCCTCGGACTCCTGCGGACGTGCCAACAGCTGCTTGATCTGAGCTTCAAGTAGGCCTTCTTCCTGATGATGGTGCGCGATCTCTTGAAGAATCTTGGTGTGCTGCAACTGTGTTTTCAGAACATCCTGCTGGTTGCCCTGGCCCACGCGATAGCGTGCCTCAGCCGCTTGCTCCACCTGATTCAAGAGCTCGTCACATTTCAGCAAAACGCCCAGGGTTTGCTGAATGTAAGCCAGTTGGAAATACACCGACTTGAGATTTCCGATCACCATCCTGCGAACTGAATCCGTTTGAGCTTCCATCGAGTCCGCTTCGGACTGAGCAACACGGGCACGCAATGGACGCTTGCCTGGATAGGGCAGGTCTTGTGAGGCGCCGAAACCGATGTATGCGAAATCGCTATTGCTGTACCCGGCGAAGGGCCGTGGGCTGCCCACGCTGAACTGCTGTACCGACAGCTGCGTCTCGGGAAGCGCGGAAACCTGCTTGGGAACATTTCGGGACGCCTGCCACCCATGAAACGATGCTGCAATCTGCGGGTTCTTCTGCTCCGCCTCTTGCACCAGCTCATGCAGAGAGGTTGGAGTGCCCATGTGTTCGGCCATGGCAGGAGATTCCGCCGCTGGAAGCTTCGGCTGAGTGGACGATTCTTGGGCATCAGCATTGCCAATAATCGCCACTGCTCCAGCAAACAAAACAGCCAGCATTAATCGATTACGAGTCCAAACGAAGTAGCTTCGGTACGAGCCAATGACTTGCATCTTTCCTCCGCAAACTTGAGTCGAGTGTGGACGCACAAACGTGCAGACGCACGAATGCGTTTAGCAGCTCAGAGGAAAGACGATCAGACTCTCAGGACAGTTGTCGGGACAGAGGACAGGCCGGGTGGGCCGTGTGGGGCGGACGCGATTTTGGTGATGCACAGCAGTGGCGAATCGCCCGCCGCTCGGAACGTCGCAGGCTGGATATGAAATTCGGCCAAAGAAACATTCAGCTGGAAAGAAGAGGACTTCAGGACCTCGAACTTGCTGGGTGAAGCCTGCGGCTGGCAGCAACCGTGCGACTTCGCCATGCCGGAATGGCCGCAACGCTCCGCCATACGCTTGCAGCAGTCGCGCTCTGCTGCCGTCATAGTGACCCCTGGAACGGTGCACACCATAACCGGCAACGCGCCAAGCAGCATTGCCAAAAGCGCAACACCGACTTTGGTCCCGAGTCTCACAGCCATAAGTCTAATCCTGACATTCCTTAGAGGCAACGAATCTAGAGAAGTTTCAAATCTTCGGTTTGATTTGGCCTCTATGGATGAGTTCGCAGACAACCTGCGATTGGTTACAGTCAACGCTAAAAAATTCCCCGGAAGTGGTTTTCCAAAGGCAGATCGAGTTGGACGCTTCCAGACACTCCGCATAACTAATAGAAATTGCATGCTTTACAGCTTTCCACGCTCGGCGACTTTAGCCATCTTGACCGCCGTTTTAGCTTACAATATAACTTATCTACTAAGCTAATATGCGAGCGTATGCGATGGGAGCTACCCGAAAGAGCAAACAGGATTTGGCCGAGGAGATCGTCGGGCGACTCGCGCGCCGACACAGCACGGCAGTTGTACTGTTTCACCACGCAGTCGCGGAGCGCCTGGGGCTCGGCCCAACCGATCACAAGTGTCTCGACTTGTTGCGCGAGCGAGGAGCGACAACTGGCAGCGAACTGGCGTCAATCACTGGCCTGACCACCGGTGCGATTACTGGGGTCGTTGCGAGATTGGAGCACCTGGATATGTACGGCGCGAGTCGCATCCACGCCGAGCCTTTGCGAAAAGATGTTGCCGCGTTGTTGGAAAATCTCGATACCCGACAGCTCACTGCCATTGCCGAGTTCCTGACTCAGAGCACCGACTTAATCTACCGTCACGCAGCACTGCTTCGCGCTCACAACTTGTACGCCCCACACTCTGCTGATGCGCACCAACCATTGATAAGAACACAGGAAATGAAAATACAACCATGACACCCACGGTCCGCAAGTTGACCATCACCGCGCATGTCGCGTTCTCGGTTGGTTGGCTGGGCGCGGTCGCCGCCTTCCTGGCTCTCAGCATCGCCGGCCTGACCAGTCATGATGCTGAAATAGTGCGCGGCGCTTATCTCTCGATGGACTTGATCAGCAGGTTTGCCATTATCCCGTTGTGTTTCGCTGCGCTGATCACCGGGCTTCTTCAGGCCCTAGGCACCCCATGGGGCTTGTTCCGTTACTACTGGATCGTGATGAAATTCGGGCTGGCCGTTTTTGCCACGATCGCCCTGCTGATACACCAATTTGCGGTGATGTCGGTGGCGGCGAAGCGCGTATCAGGAGCTGCGATAGAAACATTGTTCAGCGCCGACCTCAGTGCTTTGAAGGCCGAACTGTTGCGCGCTCCTAGCCTCTCCATACTGTTGCTGCTCGTGGCCACCACACTGGGGGTGTACAAGCCATGGGGCCTGACCCGCTACGGGCGATGCAAGCAGCAGGAGCGTCGTAAAGTACAGCAGCAACCTGACGACGAGACTCCGTTGGGAGTCAAGATCTTCTACGCCATGATCGGTGTCCTTGTTTTGGTCGTCGTCGTGCTGCACCTTACCGGTCATGGTTTTGGTAGCCACGTTCACTGACCCTGGAATGCCATCGTGTCTTCAGTCCCCGCCTTTCGTTGGCTGCCTTGACTCTATAGCTAGGTTTAGGGTTTAAGCTCATCCTATGCAAATAGGCGAGCTTGCAAAGCGGTCTGCCGTGACTGTGCAGACAGTTCGGTTCTATGAACGACTCAGGCTGTTGCCGGAACCACAGAGAAAGGATTCTGGTTACAGGATCTATTCAGAGCCTGACTTGAAGCGACTGCTGTTCGTTCGTCAGGCCAAATCGCTTGGGTTCTCGCTTGATGAAATCCGAGAAATCCTACGGATGCGTGAACGAGGGCATTGCCCGTGCGGTGACGTTGTCAGCATTGCTCAGCGACACCTGCGGACGGTCGAACAGCAGATAAGCCAGCTCTCGAAATTTCGCGATGGCCTGAGCCAGGCAGTAAACCGGTGGAAGAGGTCAGCAAAGCAGACGATTTCGGCGGATGCAATCTGCGTCTTGATTGAACGCACGTTGGAATCAGACAAGATACAAAAAAGTAGGCGCCAGCCACTAAAATTCCACTTGACTCTATAGCCGGCTACGCGGTTTAAGCTGATCTTGTTCGAAGGAGAACACACATGAAGAAATGGTACGCGCTCGCTGCCGTGGTTCTCGCGGCTGTTGGCGCGAAGGCAACTACACTGTTCGCGGCAGTCAGCGGCACAGGTCGCTGCCCATTCTGCCATCACTAGGGCAAACATCCGTGCCACTCAGGTTTCCCAGCCCGCAGTGGCACGGACTCATAATTCATCGGGCGGCTCTGTTGCTTTTGTCGCCGAAGAACAGGTACTTGATGAGCGCGGCGCCGGCCAAGATCAGTACGCCATAGACGACAACTCCGCCCGTTATCATGAGCCATCCACAATTCATCATGCCGTTCATCAGCGCTTAACTCCTTATCTCCTAGTATTTCTTGCAGAGCGATTGGTCTCGAACCTTGTCGTTTCCAATCCGTCTCTAATGAGTGAATTCGAAAAAGGTGTGGAATCGGTTACAACTCCGGCGGAGCAATTTCGAGGCAGCCGGAAATCCATTATTCGGGTGCGTATCGAGGTCGCAAATGGGTTACGGTTAGAACCCCGCGTTAAGTGGAAACACGCCCGATAGTGTCCTGGCATCGTCGAGTATCATGTCGAAATTAGGAATCTAATGAGCTCCACATTTGTAACCAAAAGACGAGGTCTTGCGAACTAATGGATGTGCCGTCGAGCGAGCCTGAACTAAGGGCGCTAATGACTGCTGGCCTTGTTGGCGACGCGATCGCATACAAGATGCTTTTGGAAAGGCTAAGCAGCCAGTTGCGCGCCTATTTCAAAGGCCAACTCAACCGCCTCAATCGCGGTCCGGTTGAAGCCGAGGATCTGGTGCAGGAGGTCTTGATTGCAATTCACACCCGCCGACACACCTATGATCGTTCCCAGCTTTTCACTCCCTGGGTGTATGCCATCGCGCGATACAAATTTGTTGACTATTTGCGTCGGACGAAACAATCAATCGAGGACTTGCCCATCGAAGAAACTGAAGAGATCAATGTTCGAGACGATGGCGCACCGGTTGAAAGCAGCTTGGACTTGGAGAGGCTAATGACGAGTCTGCCCCTAAGAATGAGACAGGCCATCCAAGCCGTAAAGCTGGATGGGCTAAGTGTCAGGGAGGCGTCCGAGCAATGCGGAATGTCCGAATCAAACGTAAAAGTGTCTGTTCACCGAGGGTTGAAAGCTTTGGCGCTCCAGATTCGTAAGAAGGGTCGCAACGATGAAGACTGACCACCTCATCGACATGCTCAGTACGAATATTGAGCCGGTGAAGGATAGCGGACGCCTCAAGATAGCCTTCGGTGTGGCGCTCATCGTCGGCGGAGCAGCTTCGTTCTGTGTGATGCTCGCTACGGTTGGTCTGCGCACCGCAGCGGGTGGCGGATTTCACCCCTCTTTCTTGGTGCTAAAGCTTCTGTTCATGCTGGTCCTCATTGCTGGCGGAACCGCTTTACTGGCCCGATTGATTCGCCCAGGCCAGGACGCGCACCGACTCTACAGGGCCATCTTTCTTCCGGTCCTCGTCCTTGGAGTTGCTGGCGTGATCGCGCTTGCCCGCGAACCAACGTGGGCCGCTTGCAAGCGGATGGTTCTGGGGACGGAGTGGGCAACTTGCGCGTTTTGCATACCGCTGTTTGCCATAATTCCGTTCGTCGCGTTGATATGGGCATTACGGCAGGGAGCGCCTACCAATTTGACGCGAACCGGAGCCATCGCAGGACTTGTTGCAGGCGCGCTCGGAGCGGCCGCTTACGCGTTTCATTGTCCCGACGATTCTCTGCCGTTTATTGCGATCTGGTACGGCGCCATGGTTATGTTTTGTGCGTGGATCGGCGCGAGACTAGGGCCGTGGCTTCTTCGCTGGTAATAATTCCTTCTTGCCTATCGAAGCACGCTCACATTACAAGTGCTCCGCCGCTGGAACGACGACATTATTGCCCCAACACCGAGTGAGGTCTGACATTTTATTGCAGTAGTCGCTGGATCTCATCTCTCGTGCCCCCGATGGCACGGATGACAGGAACACTTGAGGAAGCAGGTTCCGGCGGCGCTTGATCCCAAAGTTTTTCTGGCTGGTAAACAGCGACATAGTCCCAAACAACCGAGGAGCGATCCCGTTCGCCCAGCAAGCGAGACACGAGATGTTCCCTATCCCAGTATTGGGACACCCTCAAGTCGGAGGCGCGTCTCAGAGTCATTGTCGAAGCGCTCCCAAATCCGTCGGTAACACAGGTTCCCAAACTACAAAGACCCGTATTCGTGGATCTCGCTGCTCAGAAAGTAATTTGTTCAGTGCAGAGGCCCCCTGCAGACACACCGCTCAAGTGGGTTCCAGCGCTGACGGATTGTCGCGCGCGCTGAAACCGCAGCGCACAGCAACGGCTCCTCCAGCGATTGCCAGCAGGACCACGATGACTGCAGGCCACAGCACCAGCACCTTCACCAGTTTTCCCCTTGTCATTTTCACCTCCCTTGCGTCATGCTGCTGCCGGTGGGCAAATTGGTTTCGCGAACAGGCCGGTCAACTTCCGTGGGCGGAGTCGGCGCCTCCAGTCCGTCCGTGAGCAAAAATCCCTTTAGCGTGACGGTGCTTACCCAGAGATTTTCGAGAGATGCGATGTAGTCCGTCTGCAACTGAAACAAAGTTCTCTGCGCGATCAACACCTGCGGATAAGCTACTGCCATGTTCTTGTAGCGATCCAAATACAGTTTGTATGCTCTTTCTGCCTGCGGGATCATTTGCTTGCGGTAGCGTTCGACCGTGGCCTTGGCAGTCAGGTAGTTTTGGAATACAGAGGAAGATCGCTCACGAAGCAACAGCTGTACGCGCTGCTGTTCCAGATCGGCTCGTTCGATATTTGCTCTCGCGGCTTCGACATTGCCTTGATTGCGGTTGAAGATCGGAATGCGCACTCCCACTTCGGCAAAGCCTTGCAATCCGATCGGCCGGCCCGTGCTTTCCAGGAGCTCGCGGTTTTGCTGTACTCCGGCGCGTAGCTGTAGATCCGGAATGGGCTCGCGTTTCGCCCGGTCCAGTTCCGCCTGCGCGCGCGCAAAGCTCAAGTTCGCAATTTTGACCGCAGGGCTGTTTTGCAGAATATTGTCGAGCCACCGTTGCGTATCGACGTCAGGCAGCTCTTCCAAATTTCCTGCGAGATTTCCAAAGGGCAAGGTCGGTTGGCCAATGACTGCGGCGAGTGACCTCCACAGCATTTGTTGGCGCTGTTGTGCGGAGACGAGTGCGACCTCCTGCTGTCCGGCTTCGACCCCCGTTTGCAACACATCCGGCTCGTCTGCCTGGCCTACATTGAACAGCTGTCGGGCGGTAGTCAGTGCATCCTGTGCAAGCTTGAGCAAAGTTTCTCGTATGGCAACTGTTTCCTGCGCTGCGAGCGATTGGTAATAAGCCATCGCGACGGCATTCTGAACGCGGAGCAACTGCTCTCCTCGTTCTGCTTCCGCCTGCAGGCGTTCTTGCTCAACGACACGTTGAGCTGCGGCGAGTTTGCCGCCCAAAACGATGTCCTGCTGAATAAACCCGCCCTGTTCACCACCCCGTTGAGAACCGCCAGAAATCTGCTCCCCCAGATACCCGACGGTAGGATTGGGATAGAGTCCCGCTTGCCGTTTTCGGCCTTCGACTGCGCGGATTTCGGCTTGGGCCTGTTTGAGGGTGGGATTGTGTTCAATAGCTGATTGCTGCAATTGCTCCAGTGTGTAAACCGGACCGGGCTTGGGAGCCGGCTGTTCCGTTTCAGAGTTTTGCGGCATCTGCATTCCCGGCATCTGTTGCTGCCCTGCGGGCGTCTGCTGCTGTTGCGGTTGTTCTGGCGCGGGGGGCATTTGCATGCCGGGCATTTCCTGGCCCTGTGACGGCCGCGCGTCCGGCTGTGCACCCTGACCTGACTCGGGCATTTGCATGCGATCGTGCGGACCTTGGCCTCCCACGGGTTGTGATGTCGACTGAGAACTCTGGCCATAAAGCGCTCCCACCATGAGCAGCAACGCGAGTCCTTCAACGAGACGTGTCTTCATCGCTTTTCTCCTCTCCTCGTATTAGCTGCCGTGGTGATGGTGTTCCATTCCCGGCATTTCTTGTTGGTTCGGGGATTGTTTCGCCTTCATAGCCATGATCTTTTCGTACATGTCGGGAGGTAGCACGCGAACGAAGGTCATCATGCCCTGCATGAAGCCGCTCCATCCCGGACGTAGGCCGTAGTTCTCTGGCTTGTCCACCATCTTGTCCATGGCCATCATCGGCCCTTCCATGAAGGCATCCTGCGGGAAGCCTGGAACTTGATTTGCATTTTCGGGAAATTCTTCCTCGCCGTGTTGCATGCCTTGCATTTCTCCATGCTGCATTCCAGGCATGCCGGGCATTTCCTGATTCTGCATGGAGGCCGCCATAGCCTGCCTGGCACGTTCCTGACTCAGCGGACCATTCGGGGTAGGCTGGTCATTGGTTGAACCCACTCCCATGCCGCGGCCAAGGCTTGGCCCATAATCGTCACCGAGCGGCGCGCCGGGTGTCCCATCCAACATTCCCATTCCATTTTCCATGCTCACACCCATTGGCATGCCCGGACGACGGGTCAAAGGGCCGACGGTTGAGGACATCTGATTCATCATGTGGTGCGGCAGATGACAGTGCAGCATCCAGTCTCCGGGATTGTTGGCGACGAACTCGACATCGCGCGCCTGAGCGACTCCCACAAGCACCGTGTTCCCTGGCGCCCATGTTGTCTTCGGCTGCCTTCCACCTTCGCTGCCCGTGACCACAAACGTGTTCCCGTGTAGATGGATCGGATGGTGATCCATGCCCAGATTGATCATGCGAATTCGAACGCGGTCTCCGATCCGCACGATGAGTGGCGTAGTGGCAGGCCCTGCTTTTCCGTTGAAGGTGAGCCAGTTGAACTCCATGTTCATGGAATTCGGTGTCTGATTGCTGGGCAAGATGGCGTACTCCTGCATCAGGATCACGAAGTCGCGGTCCACCGGAGGGTCATACGCGTGTTTAGGGTGCATGATGAAGGCGCCCAGCATGCCAATCATTTCCTGCATCGCCATGTGAGAGTGATAGAAGTAGGTGCCTTCTTGATGGAGAGTGAATTCGTAGATAAAGCGCCCGCCCGGCTTGATCAGGTCCTGACTGGTTCCCGGCGCGCCGTCCATGTCGTGCGGGATTTCAAAGCCATGCCAGTGCATTGAGAACGGTTCGGGCAAATGGTTATCAACAATGATTCGAACCCGGTCGCCCTGATTCACCTGAATCGTTGGCCCGGGAGCGCTGCCGTTGAAGCCCCAGAGGTTCGCTATCTTTCCCGGCACTAGCTGCTGTTTCACCGGCTCTGCAACCAGGTGGAATTCTTTGACGTTTCCATCCATTTGCCAAGGAAGCTGGGCTATATCTGGCGACTCCACCAGAATGGGCTGAGAGAGACGAGTCCCGTGAGGCATGTTGTCGGCTGCCATGTGCATGCTGCGCTCGGCAGCTTTGTCGTGGCCTGTGTGCTGAGCAGCAAGCGCTTTTACCGAAGCAAGTGCTGCGGTTCCAAACGTGAGGGCAGCTTTTACGAAATTACGTCTGCTTTCCATAACTCCTCTTTATGTCCGCGACGGACAAATCTGTTCGCGAATGAACGCTGATGGATTACTGGAATTGACGGGCGACAATCAGTGCTTTATGCAAAGACACTGGTCCAAACTGGGGACTAGATCCGGAGAGCAGTGAGTGCAGACTTTACAAGGGAATTCGGCGGAGAGGCTGACGAGAAGATCGAGGATGAACCTTCAGAACGCGCAACCCAGGAAATCGGATTCTCTACAGCGGTGAGTAAATCCGGATTTACGCGAGAACGAACTTCGAGAACGGAGAGCTGAACGTGCGAAGAACAATTGGAACTGGTGACTTGTGGAGCGGCGGGACAGCACGTCGAAGCGGCAGAACTGTGGCCAGCATGCGAATGGTGATGCATAGCCATTTGTTGAATGCCGGCCTCAGCGTGCCTGGCCGAATTGGCGTGATTGCAGTTGATGCTGCAGGCGAAAGCCATAGCAGTAGCCTGCAAGAGTGCAAGCGAAACCACCAGTGCGATGGCGCGGCGAACAATCACCAGGTGATACTAAGCCGAGCATCTTGAATGTTCAACCTTATAGGCCTGCTGGTCCGGGTAGAGGCGTGACACTTTTCATTCCTTTCGTTGAGATGAGAGCTGGAGAAGAGACTGCTGTGGGGTCAAGTAGCCGTGGCCTCTAGGGAAGGCTGCTGGGCGGTGTGGAGGGAAGAGTTGGCGTTTACAATATGTCTACAATTATTTCCTTTTGGCGACGGGGCGATCCGTGGACGGAGTCCGAGCCAAGCTGGAACAGGGTTTGGAAATCCCGTTGTTCCCCCCGAAATAGCGCTCGCCTTTACGACACAGCTCGATCATCTTCTGTAGCCGCGCACAGAGTCGCTGCAATCACCATGGCATGGGTCAGGGCATCCTGGGGTAGGACCGTTGCGAGTGGACGAGCATGCCTAATCTCTTCAGTTGTGGGTGACGTAAACTCATCTGCAATGTAGTCGTTCCCCATATCCTCATTTGAACGGACCAAATCTAGGAACTTGTTTTTCTCCTCAGGAGACGAAAAGGAGAAGAGAAGCTCGTAAGGCGCGCCTCGCCGGGTAACCGAGCGGCCTTGCGACCGCTCAGTCCCCTAAGAACCGGACTTGAAAGTTTTCCTTCATCCGGCTCGAGCACTCAATAACGCCCCCTAAAAAAGGACGCAGCCTCATTCCATTACAAAATAAGACCTA
>WNFC01005641.1_pt1 | contig 13744 bp, 12 predicted proteins | sample 5400541 | NCBI WGS metagenome assembly WNFC01 (sample SAMN13153342, study PRJNA577476) | soil metagenome | isolation source: 120 cm saprolite under Douglas fir tree site 2 hole 2 replicate 1 | place: USA:California | collected 2015-04-18
CGCACGGTACGGTTGAAGACGATCGTGTCCAGGCGCGCTTTGATGGGCAGGTCGGCGGCTTTGAACTCACCTGGTGAGCCGAGCTCGATGCGTACGGCGTCGCGCACCCCGCCGATCGTCCGCTGCACAAAGGCGGGCGGACCGAACGCCGGCACCATCGGCCCTTCGGCGCGGATCGCGAGCAACGGCAGCGCGCGGGCCAGGCCGCGTGCGAGGTCGGCCGCGGCGGGCAAATCGGCGGATTCCGCCAGCGGCGGGCGCGATTCGACCCAGTCCAGCACAGGCAGACTCTGATAGCGGGTCGCATAGAACTCGGTCGCGCGCACCGACAGGCCGCCGAGCACAATTGCGCAGATCGCTAGCGCGTGTACGCCGCGGATCACATTGGCAGCCCATGGCCAGACGAGAGCTGCGGGTACTCGTGCCGACCGCTGCGCTCCGTGCCAAGTGTCGGAGCAACCTTCCAGAAGGAGTGAGTCATTGGACGAGGTGCGCCAGCGCTAGGCGCGCTCGAGCTTCACCAACAGCAGCCAGCCCAGGATCAGGCCAATGCCGGGGAAGCCGAAGAACTCGTATGCACCGATCGCCTGGCCGATCTGATCGACGAACAGGACGTTGTGCGCGTTGTTGGTCACACTGAGCAGCCAGCCGATCGGCAGCACGCGGGCGGCCAGGTTCATCGGCACGAAGACACCGATGAGGACGGCGGCAACCGCGCCGAGGACTGTCTCGCCGAGACTCCACTGCCTGGGCAGGCGCTTGATCCATAAAAACAGCCAGACCGCGAGGACGGGCAGGGCGGTCACCAGATAGTCCTGGGCGGTGTGCGGCGAAATGAGCAGCATCGTCACGATGGCCAGGCTGAACTCGATCGACCGACGCGGCAGCGAATCACGCGTGCGGCCGCGCCAGGCGGCAAACAACAGATAGCCAACGAGCAGCGCGACCAGCAGATACGCGAGCACATTCAACAGCGGCACCAACCCAGGATCGAGGACGTACACCGTGGTGTCGCCTTCGAGACGGAACCCGGCCGCGAGCTTGAAGATCAGCCCGCGTACCGAGTTGTTCTCGAAGTGGGTCGACCAGCGGCTGACCGTCTCGCTGCCGCCAGACAGCATCGCCAGCGGGTAGCCAAACCCCATCAGCGAGCCGTACAGCACCTGGCCAACCCCGAGCAGACCGATCACCCCGAGCAAACCGATGAGCCCGGCGCGCCACGAGCGCGCGAACAGATAGACCAGCAATAACGCCGGCAGGAGTTTGGTCAGCGCCGCCGCGGCCAACGGCAAGCCGGCCCAGCGCCGCTGGCTAGCCGTGCCCGTGAACAGGAATATTGACGCGCTCAAAAAGAGCAGCTGCCAGGCGTCGACCATGTGCTGGGCAACGACGTACAGCAGCGGCACCGCACTGGACCAGGCGATCGCCAGCACCAGCAGTCGCGCGGGATCATCGGCGGCGTAGCGCCGCGCGACCAGGACGAAGGCGGCGAGGACGGCTACCAGAGCGACCCATCCGGCGTAGATGGCCAGCGCGCCTGGGTTGGCGCCGAGGATGCGCACAGCGGGGTCGAACACCAGGAACACGACCACGCCGTACTGCCGTGGGTCGATCTGGGTAATGGCCTGGCCCTGGGTGAGCAGGCCGATCAACGGATTCAACTCCTCGTCGAACCAGGCCGGTACGCCGTAGCTGAACGCGGTGAAGAGCAGTCGCCCGACCGACAGCGCGGAGAGCAGGACCAGCACGCCGAGCCATGTCGCGCGCTGGGCATGGCGCGTGGCATGTGCCGGCGCCGCGCGGGTGGACTGATGGACCGCCGCCACGTCGCCGATCTTAAGGGTTGGCGCGAGTGCGCAGCACCGTCAGCGTCAGCGCACTGCCATGGTGTTCCCTCACGGGAGATACACGCTGACCGCTGCGCTCGTTATCGACTGTCGAGAAAATCCCTGGCGGGAGAGGCTCCGCCTTCGCCGACAGGGGACCCGTTCGATAGCTGACGGGTCGATCGCCAATCAGCTCGCGCCGAGCACCTGGATAACCACCTCGCGGCTCGCGCGCGGGCCGTCGAGCTCGACCAGGAAGATGCGCTGCCACGTACCCAGGAGCAGCTCGCTATCGGCGACCGGGACGCTCTCGCTCGTGCCGAGCATCAACTGCAAGCAGTGCGAGTGGCCGTTCGGGCTCTCGTCGTCGTGCATGTGCACGGTGCGCACGCGAAAGTCATTGTGGCGGTAGTGGGACTGGGCAGGCGCACTGCGCTCCAGGAATTCGCACAGGTCTTCGAGCAGCAGCGGCTCGGCTTCCTGAATACAGACCGCGGCGGTGGTGTGGCGCGAGAAGACGTTGGCCACGCCCTCACGGAGTCCGCTGACGCGCACCAGATCGGCCACTTCGTCGGTGATATCGACGAATTGGATGGGCGCATGGGTCTCGAACACCAGCCGCCGGAGCCGTGAGGCAACGCCGGGCGCGCTCGAAAGCTGCATCGGTTTATTCAGTCCTTTCCGAAGACACCATACTCTAGACGCGCTGAGCGCGCCAAATTCCAGGCGTCGACGTCAATTTTATCTCTCTCTACTCATGCAAACCCGGGTCCACGACTGCAATGTCTCAGACGCATAGCTGCTTCCGGCGTGCAGCCCGTATGCTCAGTAGACGTGAGCGATCGGGACGAAGTCCAGGTAGCGCGCTGGTCGGCGATCAAGAGTCGAGTTGGCACCAGCTTGCGGGAATTGCGCCAGAGCGACGCCGCCGCGTCAGGTTCGCGCAGCCAGGCGCGGCTCGCCGGCGAGCTCGAAGAGCTGGGCTACCACGTCACCCAGAGCATGGTCAGCCGCTACGAGCAGGGCTTGCTCGACGCGCCGCTGACCCTCGAGCGCATGGTCGGCTGGGCGCTGTGCTGCGAGGGACTGAGCTCAACTGCCTTTAAGGAGCTACTCGCGCTGGCGGGGTACTACCTGCCGTGGAACGAAGCCGACCTGGAGGCTTTCGACGACCTGTTGCGCAGTTATCGACGCTTGAGCCTGATCGATCAGGTCGTCTTGCGCGGGCGACTGCTGTGGCACATTCTGGGAATCGAGTCGAGCGAGCAGAGCTATGGCTAGCCTCGTGCCGCACGCCGAGACGACCGCGGCCAACCTGGCGCGGGTGCTCCGGGTGCACACCTTGCCGAGTCATCGCTGGGAGCCGCATCAGCGCGCCTCGGCGGCGCGGCGACTGCTCGAAGAGCTGGGCGTGCGCTGTGACGAGAGCGCCGCGTTGCACGACCTGAAGGGCTTTCTGCTGTCGAGCCCGCGCGGGACGGAGATGGTCGTCTCGCGCGACCTGTCGGACGATGAGCGTGTCGAGGTGTACGCGCACCTGATTGCGCACGCGCTGCTCGGGCCGGACGGGCCAGAGCTGGCATTGGCGGCGCGATTCGAATACGTACCCGGGCGAGCGCCAGGCGAACGACCGGCGCACGAATTGCGCGAGGAGTTGCTGGCCGATGCGGTAGCTCGGGCGATCCTGGCCGGGCGACTCGAGGCGGCGCCGCGGTTGATCTATTGCCGCGATCTCGGGCCCGGCCGCGGCCGTTTTTCCCGCGCGGTGCTCCGTGGACTGCACCTCGGCAGCCTGGCGCTGTATCGACGCTCACGCAGCTACCAGCGGTTGCGGTCGCTGCCGGTGGTGACAGCGCTCACCGAGCGAGTTCATTCGTTCCTCGGCAGCGCAGCCTGAGCCAAACGCTTTGAAACGCGCAGTGCCGGCGAGTCCGGAGATGCGGGAATACTTCGGATTTTCGGAGATGGCGCACCCGGACGACGCCCGCCAGTGGTTCGAAGACTTGTTTCGCCGCCAGCCGTTTGAGCCTACAGCCATCGAGTACTTCCGCACGCTGCGACTCGAGGTGGGCACGCTCGACGAGCCGATGGGCGGCGGCTACTGGTTCGGCGATCGGCAGCTGGTCATGGTGCGCGGCATCCAGGACGAAGCGGCGGTGCACGAGCTGGCGCACGCGTGGTGGGAACGGCACCGGGTTGCCGAGCGCGACGCGCTGATGAACGTGCTGCGCGAGCTGGGAAATCATGCGCCGCCAGGGTTTCCGCGGATTGCGGAGCTGGCCAATGTGTACTGCCACGGGATCAAAACCCAGCGCGACGATTCGTCGCCCACGGGCTATTGGCGGGGCATGCTGGCCGAAGACAACGATCACGAGACCTTCGCCGGGTTCTGCTCGGGCGTCATGGCCGATGCACGGCTGCTGCCGCCGGCGCTGCGCGGGTTTTACAGCGGGTTTCTGAGAGGCTAAGCCGTTAGCTGTTAGCCATCAGGAGCCAACTGCTAAACAGCTAACAGCCAATAGCTAACTGCTCGTCACCGGACTGTCCAGCGGCACCACTTCCACCCAGACGGGACCTGGGGGAATGACCATGGGCTGGCCCTGGGGGTCGTACCACTTCGTCGAGCTGCGCGGCGCGGGCTTGCTCCAGCTGCCGTCGCGGCGGGTGCCATTGCTGAACACGATCAGGTCGCCGCTGCCGCCGACCAGGTTCACGTCCAGGCGCAGCTTGGGATCGTTCGGAATCGCTTCGACATCGGCGAATTGCACGACGACCGTGGCGGGGGCGATCCGCTCGCCGCTATAGGCGTCGACGTGCGGCGCACCTTCCATTGACCGTAAGTACCGGCGCGAAGCAGCATCCCAGGCGTAGCCCACCCGATACGGCCACGGCAAGAAGCCGAGCGTGATCTGCTCGGCGACTTCCTGGCCGTGCGGCGCCTGGGCGTCGAACAACAGCGGACCCCAGCGGCGGGCCTGTTGCCGACCCATCTGCTGCAGAAAGCCGCGGTCCGCGGCGGTATCGGTGTAGGCGTTGTGCGGCGGCGGCCGCGTGCGCACCCGCCACACGCCCGGATCGCCCGCGGACTCGTCGAGGTGGCCCATCATCATCGCGTCACGCCATGCAAACCCTTCTGGGCTGGCGCCGATGTGGACCACGTCGGCGCCGTAGTCGGCGGCCAGGAACGCGAAGTAGTGCCGCAGACTGCGCACTGGCCCGACGACGGGAGCATCCCCTGACAAATACAAGGCGATGAAGCGGGTGATGCCGCCTTCGGCGAGCGCCTCATAGACGACGTCGGCGCTGGTCAGCCCAGATTGGGGCCGCGCGTCGGCCTGGTTTTCGATCATGATCGCCAGGCTGGCGTGCGCGGGCGGCACGACCAGGTCAACTGCGCCGCCGTCGGGCGGTGCGTCCGCCAGTGCAGCTACTTCGCCGTCGACCAGCGCGGCGAGCTGGTGCGGGCCACGCGCCGTGTTCACGCGGCCTGGCTGAATCGTCCGCCCATCGAGCTGCACTTCGGCTTCGCCGTTCCACAACCGGACGTCCAGCACGACCTGACTGTCGGGCACAGGCGACGGCGTTGCCGCTATCGTGGATGTGGCGACGGGAGCGGTTGGGGCGACCGTGGTCAGGGGTGTGGCCGCGGCCGCGGATTGGGGTGAGGGTGTACGCGCGGGCAACGGTGTTGACGGGACCGCCGTCGCCGGCGCGCTGGCCGACCTGGCGCAGGCCGCAGTCAAGCCCGCCAGTCCGACGACTAGCGCGTGGCGCCGCCGCATGAGCTAGCCGCCTGCTCCGCCGACCTCGAAAAACGCACGGGCCACGGCCTCTGGGTCGGTGGCACGTACGATCGCGGCGCCCACGCAGACGCCGTCGGCGCCCGCGGCAAACAGCCCGGCTGAACGCTGCGGGGTGATGCCGCCGATGACGACGAGCGGTAGCCCCGTCGCGGCGCGAACGTGACGCAGCAGCGCTTCACCCGCGGCCGGGCCAGCGTCGGCCTTGGTCGACGTGGCGAACATCGGGCCAGCCGAGACGTAGCTCGCGCCCTGGCTGGTGGCCATGCGCGCTTCTTGCGGCGTAGCTACCGAGACCCCGACGATCGCTGTCGGTCCGAGAAGGTGACGGGCGTCATTGGGCGATAGATCTTCTTCGCCGATGTGGCCGACGTGAGCCCCGTCGGCCTCGGCGGCCAGGGCAACATCGACGCGGTCGTTGACGATGAAAGGCACGGCTGCTTCTCGACACAGTCCGTTCAAGTTGCGTGCCAGCTCGAGCAGCTCGAGCGTCGTGGCGGACTTGGCGCGCAGTTGGACCGCGGTTACGCCGCCACGCAGCGCGGCGGCGACTATCTGGACGAGCTCCGCTGATGGCGCCAGGCCGGCATCTGCCAGCAGGTACAGGCGCAGCGCTTTGCGGAGGCGATCGGCATCCCAGTCGAGCATCCGGTGTGGCCCACAAGGGTAGCGCGTTGGCCCGCATGAAAGGACCGACTTACAATGCCGGCCCGTGCCGACACCGCGGGAGCAGGGCGGGGCGCTCTCGGAGGCATCACGCCTGCTCCAAGAAGGGCTGCAGCTACTCGACGATCGCACGCGCGAAGTCGACGCGCTGGTTCAGGACGCCAAGGAACAGGCGCGCGAAATCACCTACGACGCCGAAAAGCGAGCGCAGGAGATCACCGCCGACGCAGAGCGGCATCGGGCTGAGCTCGAAGAACAGGTCGCCGCACTGCGCACTGAGGTGGCGCAGGTGCGCGAGGAGCTGGCGCAGCTCAGAGCGGCGCAGCCGCCGCAAAAGGGCGGGCGTGCCGGCGAGCCAAAGGGCGGAGCGATGGCCGGCGGGGCCGTCCTTGGTGTTGCCGCGGTGGCTGACGCAGCTCCAATCTCGCCAGGTGCCGGCGCCGCCTCGGCGGGTGTCAGTGGCGCGGCGGCCGGTGTCAGTGGCGCGGCGGCCGGTGTCAGTGGCGCGGCGGCGGGCGTAGGGGGCAGCGCATCTCCAGGGGCGGACGTCGCCGCACCAGGAGGTGGGGGTGTTGGATTGGGCGAGGGTGACGCAGTGCCGTTTGGGCCAACGTTGCGCGATCCCGTCGCGGCGGCGGACGCGGCCGAAGCGGCTGAGGCGGCCGGGACACCACGCTGGGGCAAGCCGTCGTCGATCGCGTCGGCGCAGCAGGCAATTCGCTCGCGCTCGGCCCGGCCACGCTGGCTGCCGCGCTGGTTGCCGTTCGTGATCCTGCTGCTGGCAGGTGCGGGCGCGGTGACCGCGAGCGTCAACGGGCAAGGCAACAGCCGTTCCGTTGGCGAGCAGTCGAGTCCAGGGACAATCATGGTGACCCAGGCGGAGACCACTGCGAACACGGCCACGCGTGGGCCCGACCTGGCGATCGCCGCGACTTCGATCGCCACGTCGCTGGTCGCGGTTGGCGCCGCGGGGTCAGCTGCGCAGACGGCGCAGACGACAACGCCTGGTCGACCCGCGACGGTGGCGATGGCGGCGCGGGCTGCGTCAACGGCCAATAGCCCGGCTACGGCACTAGCGACGTCAACGGCGAGATTGGCCGAGACCCTCGCGACGACGCGCTTGCCCGCGGTGACCGTGCCGTCGCCGGCGCCACTGGTTACACCCAGCGCCGCACTGCCCTACGACGTCAGCCCCGCGGGGCCGATCGTGGCGGCGTACACCACCTATGCCACCTACAGTGTTCGACCCGGGGACACATTGAACCGCGTGGCGACCGACTTCGGTGTGGCCAGCGAGATCATCATGCGCGCATCTGCGCTGACCGACCCCAACCTGCTGCTGCCGGGGCAGGTGCTCACGATTCCGCGCGAGACGGGCTGGCTGTATCGGGTGCAATCGGGCGACACGTTGGAGACCATCGCGTTGCGATTCGGCATCAACCCGGGTGATCTGATCGCGGCGAGTGGGTTGACGACGCCAACTGTCCGGCTTGGGGATCTGTTGTTCATTCCCAATCGGGCGCTGCCCGGCATGAAGCAATAAGCGACCGCTCCGCGCCCGATGGCGCTTGACACTGCACCCGGCCCGTCCCTACGCTCCTGGCGTGTCCGTCCTCCAGGACGACGAGGGCAGCTTCGCCGCTGGCCGCCAAGCTCTGCTGGAAGCCCTGACGTCGCTCGAGCAACGGGCGCACGATCGGGCCGAACGCATGGTGCGCGATGCCGAGCGCGCCGCACGCCAACTCGCCCTCGAAAGTGAACAGCGCGCCTATCAGCTGACGTCTGAGGCTGAGGAACGGGCGCGGCTGATGATCGCTGATGCCGACCAGAAGGCCAAACAGGTCACGCTCGAAGCGGCGCAGCGGCTGGCTGATCTGGAACAACAGCTCAGCGAGGTGCGCGACAACCTGGAAGCCGCACGCGTCACTCTTGAGCAACAGGTGGTGTCGGTGCGCGGCCAGGTTGAAGTGGCACGGGCCAGTTTGAACACGGTCCGCGAGAAATTGACCACTGGCGGTGGGGGACGAGTAGCCGAGGCGCAGCCACGGGCGAACCCGCTGCCACGGGTAGCGATCGCGCCGCTGTCCTCAGAGACGCCGCCCGCGCGGCTCGAAGACGTCGCCGGCCCGAGTCTGAGTGATCTGCGCGCCGCGGTCGACGCGCTCAAAAAGCCGCGGCGCAGCGAGTACGTCAGCGAGCCCGACGCAGAGTTGGCCGAACCGCTCAAGCCAGCAGACTCAGCAGAGCCCGAGCCCGCCCCCGCCGCGGACGAATCGACGGACGCCGCGCGGCGCTAGATTCCGCCGCAGGCCATTCCAGGGACGGCGAGTTCCTTCCCCATGGGGTGGGGTGTTCCACGATCTCACCAGGAGTGGGGGTATGCCGGCAGGGGGATGCGAGTTCTCTCCCCAAGGTCTGGGATGGCATATGCGTTCGCGGCCGCCGAAGGCCAGGGGAGGTGCGGAGGGGACGGAGTTCCCTCTGTGATGTCGCGAGCAAGAAGAGCGACGAGCCGCACGAAAGCGGGGTAGAGGGGCGGAGCCCCTCCGGCGCGCAGCGCCGTGCCAAAGCAGACGTAGAGCGCGATTGCTCTCGGCCTGGGCGGAGCCCCTCCGGCGCGCAGCGCCGTGCCAAAGCAATACAAAAGCACGCAAGTAATAGGACGCCGGCTTGTTGCTATACTCCTGCGGTTTACCAACGGAAGTATTGAAAAGTTACGGGTGCCGCCGGCATGACTGACCGGCCTAGAGGTGGACTTGGCAGGAGCGCCCGTCGAGGAGGATGAATTCACTTATGGCCCTCGTCGAGGCCGATCGAGCCACCGTCATCGAGAAGCACCGGCTCCACACCAGCGATACCGGCTCTGCCGATGTGCAGGTCGCGCTGCTCACCTATCGCATCAATTCACTGGCTGAGCACTTGCGCACGCACAAGCACGACAACCATTCCCGACGCGGGCTCCTCAAGATGGTCGGCACGCGTCGACGCCTCTTGAATTACCTGTCGCGCACTGAGCACGACCGCTATCTGAAGCTGATCGCCGATCTGGGACTGCGGCGCTAGGCTCCCGAATCGCCCTCGCCCCTATGGCGAGCCTTCGCCTGTTACGAAAGCGCCGATCCCGTTTGATCCGCCGTTCCCGTCCGAGCCGGCATGGCCACTGCACGCCATTCGCGGCACATGTTTAGGAGTTAGTTACCTGTGGCCGTCCACAAACTAGATATCGAAATCGCCGGGCGTCAAATGACGCTCGAGACCGGCCGCCTGGCTGGTCTCGCTGACGGCGCCGTGCTCGTCACATATGGCGACACCGCCCTGCTGGCAACCGCCGTTTCATCACCACAGCCCCGTGAGGGCATCGACTTTTTCCCACTGACCGTTGAATACGAAGAGCGCATGTACGCCGCGGGCAAGATCCCCGGCGGCTTCATCAAGCGCGAAGGTCGACCCGGCGAACAGGCCACGCTCAACGCCCGCCTGACCGATCGACCCATCCGCCCGCTCTTTCCCAAGTACTACCGCAACGACATCCAGATCGTGAACCTGGTCCTCTCAGCTGACCAGGAGAACGACCCCGGCATTCTGAGCATCATCGGCGCCAGCGCCGCGCTGACCATCTCGAGCATTCCCTTTGCCGAGCCGGTCGCCGCGGTCAAGGTCGGCTATCTCGACGGCAAGATCGTGGTCAACCCGACCATGCGTCAGCTGCACGACGAGTCGCTGCTCGATCTGACTGTCGCCGGCACCCGCGACGCCGTGCTGATGGTCGAAGCCGGCGTACACGAGCTCTCTGAGGACATCGTCCTCGAAGCGATTATGACCGGCCATCGCGCGTTGCAGCCGATCATCGACGCCCAGGAGAAGCTGCAGCAGCTGGCCGGCAAGCCCAAGCAGGCCGTCACGCCGCCGGCCGTCGACGAAGCGCTCAAAAAGAAGCTCGTCAAACGGCTAGGCAAAGAGCTCGAGACGGCCATCTTCAGCAAGGACAAGGACAAGGCCGGCCGCGAAGACTCCACCCGCGAGCTGCGCAAGGCCGTCACCGCTGAGTTCGTCGAGGAAGGCGCCGACCCGAAAGAGCTGGCCCGACTGCTCGACTCGTTGGAGAAGGACCTGGTTCGCAATAAGATCCTCAAAGACGGCAAGCGCGCCGACGGCCGCGGCATGAAGGACATTCGCCCGATCTCGATCGAGGTCGGCGTCCTGCCGCGCGCGCACGGCTCCGGCTTGTTCACGCGCGGCCAGACCCAGGTCTTGAGCGTGGCTACGCTCGGCACCGAGTCTGACGAGCAGTCCATCGACTCGATCGGTCTGGACGAGCCGAAGCGCTACATCCACCACTACAACTTCCCGCCGTTCAGCGTCGGCGAGGCCCGCCAGCTGCGCGGCGTCAGCCGCCGCGACATCGGCCACGGCGCATTGGCCGAGCGAGCGCTGATCGCGGTGTTGCCCGACGAGAAGGACTTCCCGTACGTCATCCGCGTCGTCTCGGAGACGTTGAGCTCGAACGGCTCCAGCTCGATGGCTTCGGCCACCGGCAGTACGCTGGCGTTGCTCGACGCGGGCGTGCCGCTGAAGGCGCCGGTCAGCGGCGTGGCGATGGGCCTGATCACCGAGGACGGCTCAGCCAAAGGCAAGTACGCCATCCTGACCGACATCCAGGGCTTCGAAGATGCCCTGGGCGACATGGACTTCAAGGTGACGGGCACCCGCGAGGGCATCACCGCCATTCAGATGGACATCAAAGTCGCCGGGCTGACCGAGCAGATCTTGAAGGAAGCCCTGGCCCAGGCACGCGAGGGGCGGCTCTTCATCCTGGACAAGATGGCCCAGGTGATTACCGAGCCACGCGCCGAAGTCAGTCGCTTCGCGCCGCGCATCACGACGATCAAGATCAACCCGGACAAGATCCGCGACATCATCGGCCCAGGCGGCAAGATCATCCGCAAGATCACCGAAGAGACCAAGACCAGCATCGACATCCAGGACGACGGTTCGGTGAACATCGGCTCGAACAACGCCGAGAACACCCAGAAGGCCGTCGATTGGATTCGCTCGCTGACACGCGAGGTCGCGGCCGGCGAGATCTACACGGGCAAGGTAACGCGCATCATGCCGTTCGGCGCCTTCGTCGAGATCCTGCCGGGTAAAGAAGGCCTGGTCCACATCTCGGAGCTGGCCAACCATCGGGTGCCCACCGTCGAGGACGTAGTCAACATCGGCGACGAGCTGCAGGTCCTGGTGACCGAAATCGATCGCATGGGCCGCGTCAACCTGTCGCATCGGGCGCTGCTCGAGCCGGCCGAAGACGGCCACGAAGGCGAGGGTGGTGAAGGCGCTCCAGCGCGCAACGGCGACGGTGGTGGCGAACGGCGGCCGTTCAACGAACGGCGTGGACGCGAAGGTGGCGGCGACCGTGACCGAGGTGGCCGCGGCGGCTTCGGCGGCGGTAATCGCGGTGGTGGCGGTGGCTACGGCGGTGGCCGCGATCGAGACCGCGGACCGCGGCGCGAGCCGGAGGGTTCTGGCTCGCCAGCGCCATCGGGCGGCGTGCGCGAACGTGCCCCCGAGCATGATCGACCGCGGCGCGAACCGTCCGGCGATCGGCCGCGCGGCAGCGCCACGGGTCGCCGAGCCACGCTGCGCGGCGAAGGCGATCAGCCTGCGGAAGGGTAATTCGCTGACAACGCACCCTCACCCCCCGCCCTCCTGGGGCTCCCGAAGCGAGCCGCGAGGCTCGCGAAGTGGGTCTCCCAGAGGGAGAGGGGGCTGAGCGTGATCCGCGTTGTCGTGGCGGGCGCGACGGGGCGCGTTGGACGAGTCATGATGGACGGGCTGGAGAGCCAGCCCGACATCGTGGTCGTCGGTGGCTTCGGCAGCGCCAACCCGCTCGAGGAGCTCAATCGGCTGGCACCGGACGCCGATGCGCTGGTGGATTTCACGACGGGCAAGGCCGCGCCGGCGATCCTCAACGCCGCGGCCGCGGCCGGCTTGCACGTGGTCAGCGGCACCAGTGGCCTACCGAGCGCAGCCCTGGACGAGCTCGACGCGGAACTGCAGAAATACGGCAAAGGCGGCCTGTGGGCGGCCAACTTTGCGATTGGCGCGGCGTTGATGATGTATTTCGCGCGCGTCGCGGCGCGGTTCATGGATGCCGCCGAAGTGATCGAGCTGCATCACGACAAGAAGGTCGACGCGCCGTCGGGCACGGCCGTCCAGACCGCGCGCGACATCCGCGCGGCGCGCGGCACTGACCTGCCCGATCCGCAAGTCGAGCGCTGGACACTCGAAGGCTCGCGGGGCGCGGTCGACGGTGGCGTACGCATCCACAGTGTGCGCCTGCCCGGGTTCAACGCGCACCAGGAAGTGCTGTTCGGCTCACTTGGTCAAGTCCTGAGCATTCGCCACGATGCGCTCGGGCGCGAGGCCTATCTGCCCGGAGTCGCCCTGGCGTTGCGCGAGGTGCCGAAACAGGTCGGCCTGGTCCGCGGGCTGGATACACTCATGGGTCTGCAATGAGCTACGCCATTGGTGTTCTGGGGGCAACGGGCCAGGTCGGGCGCGAGTTTCTGCGCATCCTCGACGAAGGCGATCGACCCGACCTACCGATTGGTCGACTGCGCCTGTTCGCCTCGGAACGCAGCTCTGGAAAACGCATCACGGTGCGCGGCGAAGAAATCGTCGTCGAACGCGCCGAGCCCTCGGTGGAGCAGTTCAAGGGCCTCGATTTCGTGTTGTCGGCGATCGGCGATACCGAGGCGAAGCTCTACTCGCCCGTGATCGCTCAGGCGGGCGCGCTCAACGTCGATAAGTCGAACGCCTGGCGCATGGACCCGACCGTTCCGCTCGTCGTGCCCGAGGTCAATCCCCAGGCCGCGCGCACCCATCACGGCATCATCGCCGGCCCGAATTGCTCGACGACCCAGATGGTGGTCGCGCTGTGGCCGATCCATCAGGTCAATCCGATCGAGCGCATCGTCGTCGACACCTATCAGGCCGTCTCGGGCACCGGTTGGCGAGCAGTGGACGAGCTCCAGGCGCAGACCGTCGCGGCGCTCGCTGGCCGCGAAGTGCCGCGCGAGGTGTATCCGCACCAGATCCACCTGAACGTGATTCCCGAGATCGGCGGACTCAAGGCTGACGGGCTGTACAGCGAAGAGCGCAAGATGATCGACGAGACGCGCAAGATCTTCGCCGAGCCCGACTTGCCGATCAGCGCCACCTGTGTGCGGGTACCTGTCGCGGTCGGCCACTCCGAGGCAATCCATATTGAGCTTCGACGGCCGATGCAGCCCGACGTAGCCCGCGAGATCCTGCGTTCAGCACCGGGCATCATCGTCATCGACGATCCCAGCGAGTCGCGCTACCCGATGCCGTTGACCACGGCCGGCTTCGACGCGGTCTACGTTGGCCGTATCCGCCAGGATCCGTCACACCCGCGCGGCCTTGTGTTGT
>WNFC01005643.1_pt1 | contig 13741 bp, 11 predicted proteins | sample 5400541 | NCBI WGS metagenome assembly WNFC01 (sample SAMN13153342, study PRJNA577476) | soil metagenome | isolation source: 120 cm saprolite under Douglas fir tree site 2 hole 2 replicate 1 | place: USA:California | collected 2015-04-18
CGATTTGAAATTCCTTGCTGCGATCGGGGCTTTCACGGGTTGGCGCGCGGTTTTGTTCAGCATTTTTGCCGGTTCGGTCCTCGGCTCGCTGGTCGGTCTGCTCACATTGGTGTTGGGCAAGCGAGTTTGGTCGGCGAAACTTCCGTTCGGTCCGTATCTGGCGGTTGGCGCGTTGATCTGGATCTTTCTTGGCGACGCTTTCGTGCGCTGGTATATCGGTCTGCTTAATCCATAGCGCCTCGCCTGTGCAAAAGCGAGACGACCAGCGCCATTGGCGGACGTTGCTCATCCAATCTGGAATGCGGACCTCGATATCTTAAGGATATCTTAGACCTCGCATGCTTCTGTCGACGCGGCCGTGGAAGATTGCACGGGGACAGCGTTTGCTCGCGCACGGAAAAGAAGCCTTAGATTAATGAGCTCGCACTTCCACCACCGCAGCAGCCCTTTTCCAAACAATCGCCATAAGCGACCGTCCGGAGTAAATCCGTCATATAACTCGCGCCAGCCCGCGTTGCGTCTTCCGTAACAGCCGGTCGCCCACCGCCGTTTTCCCATCGCGACAAGGCGGCGATTGTAAAATTTCATCAGCTGCGCGAAAAATCCCCCGGCACGTCCCCGAAACGGCAGATTCAAAAACTCAGTTTCCGGATCGCGATAAAGCGGAATAACCAGCCCAACGTAATAGCTGCTCACATCGAGCAAAAGCCCGGCTGACATCAGTTCGGCATCGCCCATGTAGAAATATTTGTCCTTAAACAAAGTTTCGAACCAGTAGCGATACATCGTCGAATACTGTTCGTTGTAATAGCGAAGACGCTCTGCCACCTTTTCGCTGGCCAGCGCGCGCGAGAGAAGATCGGCAACGTAGTAGCTCGTATAGGAACAAAAATCGAGCCCAGGACTGTAAAGCGGATCGATGAAACCGGCCGCGTCGCCAACCATCGCCCAGCCATCGTCACAAACTTTCTCGCTGTGATACGGCAACATCGACAAGGCGTGCACGTCTCCCTCGATGATTTTCGCCGCGCCGAAGATTGCGCGCCCGACCGGATTACCGAGAATGTGCGCGTGCAACCGCTCACCCAAACTGGCACCTTCCGGCAGTTTGAAAATTCGGCTGTCGTAAACGATTCCCGCGCTTACGTCGCCGCCGCGCAATGGAATGATCCAGCACCACCAGCCGCGCCCCATCAAATGGTTCGTTGCCCATTCGCGCGCCGTTCGGCACACGTTCATGTAATCCGGAAATTTTCCACGCCATTCGTAGCTGTCCCATTGTTTCACTCCGGTGAACCGCCCCCACACGGCATTGATCGGGTGCTCGGTGTTCTGGCGAAAATGGCCAAGCTTGCGAGAAAGCATCGCCGCGCGCCCGCTGGCATCGACAATCCAGCGGCAAGTGACATTGCGTTCGGCTCCATCGACGATCGCCGTCACTCGCTGACCATTCCCGCCGTTGAGTTCCCAATTTGTCACCTTGGCCGGACGCCAAAGATCGCAACCGGCCTGCACCGCCAGCTCGAGCAAATGCGAATCGAGCGTCGAGCGATCGACCTGAAACGTCTGCAAACGCGCTTGATAACGCGCGCCTACTTCGGTGCAATCATCGAACGGCTGGTCCGGTCGATTTGAAAACCAAAGCCGCAAACCTTGTTTGGCCAGCTGATGATGACCGAGATAATGAGTCAGCCCCAAAATTCGCGTCATGTAACAACTGCTCGCTTCCGTCGTCGATTCGCCCACTTTGCGATCGAATTGCGTCGTCTTCTCGATGATGAGCACGCGCGCGTTCGGTCGTTTGCGCTTGAGCATGAGCGCGGTTGCTGCGCCTGAAAATGCGCCACCGAAGACCCCTACATCGTAATCGAACTCCATCGCAGGAGAGAGAATGGACTTTGCTCGCCCCAAAGGCAATTGTGCTCCCAAAAATGATCTTCACCAATGGCCGTCTGATCTTTCCTGATGGAATCCGCGACGGCTTCGAAATTGAGACGCGAGAGGGAAAGATCGCCGCGATTCAAAAGCGAGCGGATACGTGGGCAGATGAAATTGTCGATCTTAACGGAAATTATCTCGCGCCGGGCTTTGTCGATCTCCACCTGCACGGCGCACTCGGCCGCGATACGATGGAGGCTTTGCCCGAAGCGTTTCACGCGATCTGCAATTATCATGCGAGCGGCGGCACAACATCGCTGTTGCTCACAACCGCGGCCGCGCCTCTCGAGCGCATTGTCGATGTTCTGAAGGCCGTTCGCGATTGTCGATCTTCCACTAAACAGATCGCGGGCGTTCATGTCGAAGGGCCGTTCATTTCGAAAGCGAAGCGCGGCGCGCAACGCGCAGAATTCATTCGCGATCCGACGCCGCAAGCCGTGGAGAAATTGCTTGAACATGTCGATCTCATCAAGCGCATCACGATTGCACCGGAATTGCCGGGCGCACTCGATGTGATTGAACAATTCTCTGAGTACGGCGTGAGTGTGAGCGGCGGCCACAGCGATGCCTGGGACGAACAGGCGCGCGCGGCGTTCGAGCGTGGCATGCGCAGCGTCACACACACGTTCAACTGCATGTCGAGCGCGCGCCGCGACGGAATTTATCGTAAGGCCGGCCTGCTCGAGTTTGCGCTCAGCGAGCCGCAGATCACTTGTGAGCTGATTGCGGATGGTCATCACGTCTCGACCACGTTGATCAAAATGTTGTATCGGGCGAAAGGTGTTCGCGGAATTTCCCTGGTTACTGATGCAACCGCAGGCGCGGGATTGCCTAACGACTCGAAATTTTCGCTTGGCGGTCTCGATTGCATTGTCCGAGACGGCGTCTGTTTGGTGGCCGACGGCTCCGCGCTGGCCGGCAGTGCCTCGCGCATGATCGATCTCATCCACACCATGGTGCACGATGTTGATCTTTTGCTGCACGAAGCGATTGAGATGGCGACAGAAGCCCCCGCACGCGCTGTTGGTCTGGAACAAAAAGGCCGGCTCGAAGTTGGAGCGGATGCCGATTTTGTCGTTCTTTCGCCAAAGTTGGAAGTGCTGCGAACGTTTGCTGCTGGCGAGGAAATTTTCGTTGATTAGATCGACAATAAGAATTCGGCGATATCGAGCGAAGCACGCGGCCGGCTGAGCTTGCTAATGTTTGTCGCCCATTCGCGCCATTGCTTGGCGTCATCAGCGAATGCGCGCTGTACTTGCCCGACAACTTCCGCGGGTGAGCGCGCAATCACGCCGGAATTGGTTTCGACAATCAATCGCGCATTTCCTTCTTCCTGACCGGAAACGATGTGGTTGACGATCATTGGACAACCGGCAGCGATCGTTTCCTGCACAGTGGCGCCACCGGCTTTCCCGATGAGCAGATGGCTTTCGTTCAGCATGCGCGGTAGTTGATCGGTCCAGCCGACAATATCGATCTCCCGAGCGCCCGCGACAGCTTCGATTGCGTCGCGGACTTTCTGATCACGTCCGACGGTGACCGTCAGTTGAACGCTGAGGTCAAGCAGGCGCGCGACAGTTTTCGGAGCTTTGCCTGTTCCGGCGCTGATCATGTAGAGAACGTGCGGGCGCTTCGGCAAAGGAGCCTGTCGATTCCGCGCGAGATCGGCGAACTTGGGGCTGACGGGAAATCCGAAGATGCGGATTTTTTCTGGCACAACTCCGCCGGCGCGGACGACGGCCGCACTTTGTTCGTTAGGCAGAAGAAAATAATCAGCAGGCGCACGATACCAAATCGCGTTGACCGTAATGGAATCAGTAACAACGGCGACGTTCTGGCAGTGAGGGGCGGTCGAGATTTGCCGCAGCAAATATGGATAGGGCGGGAAGGTCGAGACGACGACGTCGGGCCGAAAACTTTCCACCAAACGCGCGAGATGATCTTTCAGCTGCGAAAACTTTGCGAAATCTTTATCGAACTCCTTTTTGTGGTCGAGCCAGCGGTACACGATCCCCCAGGAGCGCGGCCAGCGATTGATGATGGCGAGATAAGTTTTGCGGACGCGCTCGTTCAACTGGCCATACGCTTCGGCGAAGAGATCGCGTAATTCTACCTGCGCACTCGGGCCAACGCGCGCGACACCGTCCCGCACGCCGCGCGCGGCGCTGTTGTGTCCCTCCCCAAAGCTGGCAGTGAGGATGAGGATTCTCTTCACGATTCGTTAGGCCAGGAAAGGCGAGCTAAGCGGCGGAAGTTTAATGGATATTTGTGTGTGGCAAAGTAAACTCTCGCTCGCGTGAAATTGGTGCGTTTCATCTGGAAAATCGGGCGACGTTTCGTTTGGGAAACGGCGACCGATAACACGCCCGGTCTGGCGGCGCAGATCGCCTATCAACTCCTTTTCGCGCTTCCGTTCGTGATGCTTTTCCTCTGGCATCTGCTCGGACTTTTCGGGACCGATCCGGCGAAGTTGCACGGCATGTTCATTGTGCTGAAGAACTTTCTGCCGCCCGATCCGAAGGTGCAGGACATCCTCGACTCGGCCGTGGCCAGCGTGGTGGTGACCGGATCGAGCGGGTTGCTGGCGAATCTCGGGATTTTTTTCGGCATCTACCTCGGCACGGTTTTCATCGCAACCATCGCCCGAGCGCTCAGTCAAACACAGGGAATGCGGCAAGATCGCAATTGGTGGTCGAAATATATCGTCTCATTTTTTCTCCTTTTCTGGTTCGGCATCATCATTCTATTTTGTTTCAACGCGATTGTTTTCGGCGAGACGCTCGCTGGAATTGCCGAAGTCAACTTTCAACTGTCAATCCCGCTTCAACACTGGGTGGCCGCTTTGAATCTGCCGTTTACCGCGATTGCGCTGATTGTGCTCGCGCTCATTCTCTATCTGCTGACGCCGGAAAATTACCTGACGATTCGACAAGCGTTGCCGGGCGCGATCTTTTTCTCGTTCGGCTGGATCATTGTGACAAAACTGTTTCAGCTGTACGTCGAAAAATACAATCGCTACAATCCGACTTACCTCGCGCTCGCGTCAATCATCATGCTGCTCACCTGGATGTACCTCACCTGCTTGTTCCTGCTGCTCGGCGGGAAATTAAACGTGATTCTTCGGCAGGAACGCCAACGTGAGCGCGGGGAGGTCGTTCCCGTGTCGGCGCAAACAGCGCAGCCGGCTTAACTCCGGGAGTTTTCGCGCGTCGAGTCCGAGGTGCCTGGGGGGTTGATCGTGCGATGCGCTCTGTTACGCTGCGGCTCAGTGGGTCGCTTCCGGTTGTTATTGGCGATTGCGTTCAGCGTGAGCGCGACTGTTTGCGTGCTCGTTCATGCTCAAGTCAGCGACGAGGAAAAAGAAAAGCGTGCCGAATTTCTCAAAGCGCGCGCTTCGGCGTCGGCAACGCCGGACGCATCACCCAGCCCGTCGGTGGGAAGAAAAACGGCAAAGCACAAATCGAAAGCTGGTTCGCCGTCACCGAAGCCGAAAACGAAATCAAAGGAAACGCGTGAGGAAGCGGGCCCAGCCGCGACGCCGAAAGAAACGCCTGAAGCAACAGCGAAGCCGAAATCCAGCAAGAAAAAGACAAGCACCAAGGAAACGCCGGCCAAAGCTAAAAAAAAGAAGAAAACCCCAACTCCGGAAAAAACTCCGAGAAAAACTACTTCGGTCAAACCTGCTGAAACGCCATCGGCGCGCGAAACGACGCCTGTTCCGCATGCCGTGGCCGTGCCGGTCCCCTCGCCGCCTGGGCCGGCACCGACAATCACCGCACCAGTCGAAGCACCGGAACAGCTAACGATCGAAAAATATGGTTATGAGCAGCCGCGCAGTTTTTGGTCGCGCCTTTTCGGCCGAGGTCACAGCCGTGGTGGGGCTGGTTATCGATATCTCACAGCATCTGTGCGAGCGGCAATCGATCGTGCCCCGGTTGCACGTGGACGCTGGCAATACATCGTCGTGCACAACAGCGGCACACGACAGGGGAACGCCGCCGTGTTCGATTATTACCATCGGCACGTCCGCCGAATGCAAAATGGACTCGCTTATCATTTCGTGATCGGTAACGGGACATCGACCGGCAATGGTCAGATCGAAGTGGGTGACCGCTGGCGGCGGCAGATCAACGGCGGCCACGTGCACAGCGACTATCTCAACAACATCGGCCTCGGCATTTGTTTGGTCGGCGATTTCAATCGCGACCAGCCGACGCGCGCGCAGCTCGACTCGTGCGAGGAATTGATTCGTTACCTCCGGCAGCGGTGCGGCAAAATCGACAATCACTACCCGATCGTGAAACCGCACCGCGAAATGAATCCGCCGCGCTGGCCGACCGACTGTCCGGGCGACGTCTTTCCCTATTCCTGGTTCCGCCGATTTCAGGAATAGAAAAGCTTTGAGGCGTTGGAGCGATTGCTCTCGCCTTCGTAAGACGTTCGGAAAAGCATTGACATTTTGGTCCGTCTCCCCGCAGAATGCGGATCTCTGTCCGCTAAGCGATGCGAATGAAGGATCGCACTGCTGACAGTCGCAACCCATTCTCGCCTCAAACCATTCTTCTTCGAGGAACACAATGAAAAAACTCTTACTTGCAATGATGTCGGCTGCGTTGGTGCTGATCCTGGCTGCGGCCACTATTCCGCAGGCTCGTCACACTGCGAGCGCTGCGTCCCAATTAAAGTTCGTTCCGCTGATCGTTCTTGCGCCGGACGACAATCAAACGCCAGCCGCGGGACCGTTCGCCTGTGTGGACCCGGACGGTCATCCACGCTCCACGGTTTTCCACTGCTATACGGCGTCGGATATTTATGCAGCGTATGGAGTGGATGCGCTGCACACCGAAGGCACGACCGGCAAGGGTCAAACGATTGTGATCGTGGACTCTTACGGTAGCCCCACCGTTCAACGGGATCTGGACAGGTTTAGCGATACTTTTGGTCTGCCGCGAACGACCGTCCAGATCATCCATCCAAATGGCACGCCAACCTTCAACAACAGCGTGAACGGTTCGCCGGTGGGCTGGGCGGAGGAGACTAGTCTCGACGTGCAATGGGCGCACGCGATTGCGCCAGATGCGCGCATCGTGCTCGTCGCGGCAAATCCGGCTGAAACCGAAGGCGTGCAGGGCTTTCCGAGTATCTTCCTCGGCGAGCAGATGGCGATCAATCAATTCCACGGCGCGGTGATGAGCCAGAGCTTTGCCGTGACCGAGCAGTCGTTCCACTCCGCCGCCAATGTGCAGGTCGCCAAGTTCGACAGCATTTACAAGCAAGCCAGAACGAACCGTGTCACGGTCTTGGGTTCGAGCGGCGATTCCGGCACAGCCAATATTGACAAGCAGGGCAGGGTCTTTCCTTTCCCGACGGTCAACTGGCCTTCGTCAGACCCACTGGTCACTTCGGCCGGCGGTACCTGGTTGCAATACGGCTGGACTTGGAACCCCTCTTCGCAGACGGACCTAAGTTACCTCACGACACCGGGCTCGCGGACGGAGGCGGTCTGGAACGAGCCGTTCATCCAAGCGGCCACGGGTGGTGGGCGCAGCGTCCTGTTCCATACGCCGAGCTTCCAATCGAGTATTTCACAGAGCCTGCTACAAGGCGCGCGGGGCCTGCCCGATCTCTCTTGGAACGCCGCGGTAGATGGCGGTGTCCTCGTCTATACGAGTTTCCCCGGTGTGCGCGTCGGCTGGCACATTATCGGCGGCACGAGCGCATCCTGTCCGCAATTAGCGGGGCTGATCGCGCTTACGAACCAGTTGGCGGACGCTGCCCACAAGTCGCATGTCGGCTACCTAAACCCACTACTCTATACGCTGCCGTCGAGTGACTTTAACGATATCGTTCCGCAGACCTTCGGTCCCGGCCCAGTGACGCTCTCCGATAACAGCAACTTCGGCTCGGGGATTGCCGGTATGGCGACGACGACTGGCTTTGATCTGACCACCGGCTTTGGCAGTCCCAAGGCGTACTGTTTCGTCCACAGCTTGGCAAATGCCCTACCTTGAAGGGCGCGACGAGGGCATCGAGAGGCGTTAATTGCGCTGCCCGACGATCAGATTGCTTTCTTTGTAATTCCATCGGTAACCGAAGTTGAAGGTCAGCAGCGGCGGACTGCTTTGTTGATAAAGCTCCATGAGCTTGGGCTGATAGTGTTGTTTGAAGATCTCGATCGGGCCGATGTAGTTGCCGAAAACCCGGATGCTCCACTTGTCACGATTGAAATAGGCGAGCGGAATGCCGGCATCGTCTTGCACGATTGTCCTGCTGTGATCGAGGACGAAATTGCGGATCCGATTGAAACCGTCTTCAAACATCAGGTAAGACGATGATTTAAGTAGACTGCAACCCACGCCGAAGTGGTCGCAAAATTTGAGGAAGCCGGGACTCGAAGCGATCCCGCCATCGGAAATATCGGTCGTGAAATAATAAAGCGTTTGCGCGTCTCCAGAGTGATTGTCGTTGTACTGGATTCGCACGCCGGGCGTCCCGCCTCGTCCGGGCCGGCCTTCCTGAAATGAGCCGTTTGCGTTTAGCGAGCCGAATGTGACGTCCGTGATCGACTTGTCGGCGCGCGCCAGAAAAACGTAAAGGATCGGCAAAGTGCCTTTGAGCTCCTGCGAGCCCAAATCAACTTTCATGTCTTTGGTGATAAAGAAGCTGAAACGCAGCGAGCTGTTCATCGCGTCCTCGAGGTTGTAGAGCGCGGCGGACAAGTTTGCGATGCGCAGTGGATCGGGTGGTGGCCCCATCGATTCTTTGCCGCAAAGAATGTAAACGGAAGCCCGTGGAAAAAATTGATCGACGTAAAGAAAATCGGGGCCGCTAAACATATAGAAAGCGACCGGGACCGGTTGCAGCGATTCGGGCAGATACTGCGCTTGCCAGGCGTGCAGTTTCTGGAGCTGTCGCGTGTTGAGCTTGGCAAAGGCTTTCTCGAAATTGGCCGAGTGTTCAACCCAAGCCAGGTCGTGGGTGAGCGGCTCGAGCGGTGAATTTTTCGGCAAGGGCATGCCGGCGAGGAAACGCGCGGTGTCGTTAGGCGGCGGAGGTGGAGGGCTAGGCTGCGCTTCAACGCTCCACGGCGTGGGCAGGATCGACAATGCAAGGATCGACAAGGTGAGCGCCCTTGCCAGGATGCGTTTGTTCATGTCGTGCGAGATTTGGCCGCGCAGAAGTAGAGAACCAAGCCGAGAAACAAGGTGGCGAGTCCGCCTAACGATTCCGTGGGATGCGAGCGCAGAAGGTAAATCATCATCCAAACAGTGATAGTGGTAAAAACAAGCGGCGGCAGCGGATAAGCCCAGACGCGGTAGGGACGCGCCAGGGCGGGTTGAGTTGAACGTAGCACGATAACTCCAAGTACGGTGAGCAGAGAACAGGCCAACAAACTGAATTGAATGTAACGGAGGACCGTCTCAAAGCTTCGGGTCAGTAAGAACAAATTCACGATGGCCAGTTGCAAGATCCCGGCATTTGCAGGAATACCATGCTTGCTTTTCCGGCCGAGCAATCGCAGCAGCCAGTGATCTTCACCCATCGACATGGTCACGCGCGGACCGATCCAAGTCATGGAGCTGATCGAGGAAACCAAGCCCAGGCAGATGACTGCGCCCGCGATCCGCCCACCGTTGGCGCCAAAAATGTGTTTGCCCGCGATCAAGCCGACTTCGAGCTGCCCGCGCATTTCCTCTTGCGGGGTAGTCGCGAGAAAGATCGCGTTTAACAAAACGTAGAGCGCGATGACAATGGTGGTTCCGGCAAACAGCGCACGTGGCACATTTTTCTCTGGCTGTCGGATTTCAGCCGTGATGTAGCTGGCGGCATTCCAGCCTGAATAGGAATACATGACAAAGACCAGCGCGACCGCGAAGGGCGCGGTGAAGATCGACGTTAGATCGCCACGCACGGGCAGGAATGAAATCGATTGTTTCGGTTCAACAAAAAAACCGACCATAACGAGCGCGGCAACCAAGAGCACTTTCACCAGCGTCCAAAGATTTTGGAACGCGCTGCCTGTCCGCAGATTCCCAAGATGAAAGAGCGCCACGATCCACACGGCGACAAAGGACAAAACGGCCGGTGACCCGAACTCGAAAACTGCCTGAAAATATTTGCCGAAAGCCATGGCGGCGAGCGCGATGGGCGCAGCGAAACCCACTGTAGCGGAAACAAAGCCGGCCATGAAGCCGAGCGCCGGATGATAAATTTCCCGGAGGAAATGATATTCGCCGCCGGAACGCGGAAGAGCAGCGCTCAGTTCGCCGTAGCAAAGTGCACCGCAGAGCGCGGCGACTCCGCCGACTACCCACAGCATGAGCAGCGCAAATCCGGAATGAATATCCGCTATTTGAAAGCCGAGGCTGGTAAACACGCCGGTGCCGATGATGTTGGCGATCACAATCCCGCATGCGGTAAAAAAGCCGATGGTGCGCGCTGGCGCTTGCGCCGTCGCAGTAATGGGCAACGTAGCGGTCCTCATGCTTGGATCGACAATCCCGAGATTATCGGGAGCCGCGAGTTCTTTCGGAGTTCCATTCGCTTGCACGGTTTAGCTAATCGACTGCCAACTGCGCTGCTTTATTCGGGGATGGTCTAAATTTGTCAGGTTGTCAGCGGCCCGGCTTCGCGTCACCTTGCAGGCCATGAAACCTACGCTCTTGATGGAATCGGCCACGCAACTCGCAGTTTTTCTGGCGAATCGCCCCGGCGCGCTTGCCCGCGTGTGCGAAGCGTTGGCCAAAGCCGAAATTAACATTCACGCGCTCGCCACTTCCGACACGATCGATCACTCGGTTGTGCGCATGGTGGTGAGCGATCCGACCAAGGCGCTCATGTTGTTGGGCGAGGCCGGCGTGCTTGCGCTCGAATCCGAAGTGCTCATGATCGAAACGGAGAATGAACCGGGCGTACTGGCGAAAATCGCCGAGCGTCTGGCGGAGGCCAAGGTCAATATCGAATACGCCTACCTCGCGGGGAGCCCAAACGCGCCCAAAGGCCTCATTATTCTCCGGCCAGCCGATGTCGATAAAGCGCAGCGCGCGCTGCGTGATTTGTAACGCCTAACGAGTCGATTTGCCTACGGCATTGCCTATCCGACAGAACCCGCGTTTATGACTCCGGTCAAAAGTTGGCTGGGATATCCATATCCGCTCGGCGCGACGTGGCTGGGCAATGGTGTGAACTTTGCGCTGTTTTCGGAGCTGGCCACGAGTGTCGATCTTTGCCTGTTCGACAAAGTGGACGCGCCCCAGGAAAACATTCGCATCCCGATGACAGAGCACACGGATCAGGTCTGGCACGTCTTTTTGCCAGATGCGCGGCCTGGTCAACTTTACGGCTATCGCGTTTCCGGCCCGTACGAGCCGGAACGCGGGCTGCGTTTCAATAATTCGAAGTTGCTTCTCGATCCTTATGCGAAGGCGATCGCCGGCCAGGTAAACTGGTCGGACGAGATGTTCGGTTACGTCGTGGGCGACAAAATGGAAGACCTCGCGCAGGATTTCCGGGACGACGCCTGGGGCATGCCGAAGGCAGCCGTGATCGACAATGCATTTGATTGGAATAATGACAAACCGCTCGGCATTCCGCTGGCCCGATCGATCATCTACGAGGCGCATGTGAAAGGTTTTACAAAGCTTTGCCCAAATGTGCCCGAGCATTTGCGCGGCACTTATGCGGGGCTCGGAACCGACGCTGCGATTGGTTATCTGAAGAGTCTCGACGTAACGGCGGTTGAGCTTTTGCCGGTCCATGCGCATGTCGATGACAAAGCTCTGATCGACCGCGGCCTGACCAATTATTGGGGTTACAACACCATCGGCTTCTTCGCGCCGCACGCCGAATACTCGAGCAGCGGACGAATGGGAGAGCAGGTCACCGAGTTCAAAACGATGGTGCGAAGTCTTCACGCCGCCGGCCTCGAGGTGATTCTCGATGTTGTCTACAACCACACGGCGGAAGGAAATCATCTTGGCCCGACGCTTTGCTTCCGCGGAATCGACAACGTCGCGTTTTACCGATTGCTCTCAGAAAATCCTCGGTTCTATCTGAACTTCACGGGCACGGGCAATACCGTCGACACGCTGCACCCGCGCACGCTCCAGCTCGTCATGGATAGTTTGCGCTACTGGGTGCTTGAAATGCATGTGGACGGGTTTCGTTTCGATCTCGCGCCAGCGCTCGCGCGCGATGGCACCGGCGTGAACAAGTTTCACGCCTTTTTCAAGATCATCCGGCAGGACCCGGTGCTGTCGCAGGTGAAATTGATTGCTGAACCATGGGACGTTGGTGACGGCGGTTACCAGGTTGGGAATTTTCCCGCGCCGTGGTCGGAATGGAACGGGAAATATCGCGACGCGGTGCGCGCTTATTGGAAGGGGGACGAAGGTCGCATCGCCGAAATGGCTTATCGATTAACCGGCAGCCCCGATTTGTATCAACACGACGACCGGCGTCCGTACGCGAGTATCAACTTCGTCACGTCGCACGATGGTTTCACGCTCAACGATCTCGTCAGCTACAACGAGAAACACAACGAAGCCAACGGCGACAACAATCAGGATGGCGACAATAACAATCTTTCGTGGAACTCCGGCGTGGAAGGCCCGACCGACGATCCTAAGATCGAAATGTTGCGCCGGAAACAGCGCCGTAATTTTCTAACCACGCTTTTTCTTTCCCAAGGCGTCCCCATGCTCCTGGGCGGCGACGAATTCGGCCGGACGCAAAAGGGCAACAACAACGCGTATTGCCATGATAACGAGATCAGTTGGTTCAATTGGGAGCGCGACGAAAAGCAGAATCAGCTGTTCGTGTTCACGAAAGGATTGATTCAACTACGCAAGAATCATCCTGTCTTTCGGCGGCCGAAATTTTTCCAGGGACGGCGTATCCGCGGAAGCGAGATCAAAGACGTGATGTGGTTTAATCCCGGAGGCAATGAAATGAGCGATGAAGAATGGGAATCGCCGTTCGTGCGTTGTCTCGGGATGCTGCTCAGCGGCGACACGATCGACGTTTTGAGCTTCGAAGGCGAGCCGATTCGCGATGAAACCTTTCTGTTGCTGATCAACGCGCACTACGAAGCCACCCCTTTCGTGCTGCCGGGTGAGGAAAAGATCGAATGGGAGCTGATTCTCGACACAACAAATGAAGAGGGCTTTCTGCCCACAACCAAGAAATTTGCTTCCGGCGAAGAGGTTGATATCGGCGAGCGGTCGGCCTGTTTGTTAAAACTAGCGGCAGGTGCACAGGCGCAAGCGCGGCTCGAATCGTGGAAAAAACGTCATATCGAGCTTCCACCAGCGATTACTGCCGAAGAAGAGCGGGCGGGCGTGAAAAAGCCGGGCGAGCAGCAGAAATTCTGAGCCGCCCGATCTTGCAGCGGCCAGCGAATTCTATACTATATAGAGAACTTGATGCGCCATTGTCCCTTGCGCAGCTCCTGGTCAGTTGCTTTATGACTCCGGCCTCTTTGGTTATCGTTGCAGATCGCGGAAGTTTGAAAGCATATCGTGTGGATGAGACCCCAACCCGCGGTCCGAGCTTGCATTTGATCCAGGCATTCGACATCACCGATGCGCATGGAAAATTGATCGATAAGCTAACCGACGTCGCCGGAAGATTCCCGGTGCGGGACGGCGCGGGTCAGCACCATGGCGCATCTATTGCCGAACGGAAATTGGAGACAGAGACCGATCGCCGCATTTACAAACAACTGGCCGATCAAATCGTGAAAATCATCGAGCGCGGCGGCAAAGACGGCTGGTCGTTCGCGGCGCCGGCCGAAATTCATTCT
>WNFC01008453.1_pt1 | contig 13741 bp, 8 predicted proteins | sample 5400541 | NCBI WGS metagenome assembly WNFC01 (sample SAMN13153342, study PRJNA577476) | soil metagenome | isolation source: 120 cm saprolite under Douglas fir tree site 2 hole 2 replicate 1 | place: USA:California | collected 2015-04-18
TGCTCGGTCCTGCGTAGTCTAAGAACCCGCGCACGCTGAGAAACAACATGCACGAGAACCGGGAGATCTCCTGCACGTCTTGGTCAACCGACCAAGACCGGTCCGCGAAGGCCATAAACCGCACGGCGGACATGAACGTACAGGAGAAGTCGGACTGTGCCGTAGTACCAGTGAACCAGCCGAACAACGAAGGGCAGCAGCCTTCGGCGGAGGCCGGAGGGAAGGGCACAGACTGAGGAGAACATCGTTCCATCCCACATGCGTCCGACACAGAGCGGGAAGCGCATGTCCCAGGGATTGCTCGATGTGCGGCAAGCAGCACGTTTCGCCGCCATTCATCCACAGTAAGAGCCGTATGCGTAAACGCGCCCGTACGGATCTGCGCGGGGGGCGATCAGCGATGGTCGTCCCTACCGCGACAGTTACGACCTTCCATTGCTCACGTCGAGAGTGGCCCGTGATCCGGACGCAATCCCGAGAGGTGCTGTTACCCGCCTTCGCGCTCTTCAGCGAACAGTCATTCTCATCGAGATGTTCTCCGCAGTGTTTGCACTTTTGTGCGACCGCAAACATTTGCTCTCCGCAGAACGGGCACCGGGTAGTTGCATCCGGAGATATCGGCGCAATTCGGGATGCACGAATAGCGAGCCGACGAAATCTCGCAGAAAAGGATGACTCATCTGGCGCAGGATTTGTGGTCAGCTGCAAAGATCGAGCATCTGCCCAGCCAGTCGCCGTTAGAGGAATTTGCAACAGCGGTGGAGGAAACCCCACCCTCGTTCTTGGACCAAGGTGAGGGCCGGGGAGGATACTGGAGTGATGCCGCAACTGGCGCGATCACGAAGTTTAGGCGTCCCGGCCATTGTCCTTCTTAAATGTGGACGATACCGGACAGAAGCTCAGAGCGCCTCACTCTCCTATGCAGAGAGGCATCTAGCGAGATTCCAGATGGAAGAGGCCAGAAGCCACTGGTCGAGCAAGTACCATCCAAAGGTTCTAATAGTCCTCCGCTTGACCTCCGGGGGCGTTCGAGGTAGTGTCCGTGTACCCAAGTTGGACTTGCTAGCCCAGCTCATGAAAAGCTTCAGGATTTGTTTTGTTCACGAACGATAGGAACATTTCCTTTCGCTTTACGGTATTGAGTCCCCCAAGAACTCCTTCGCTATGAGCCGCAGTTGCGGGTGCGTGCAAGCGCTTGTCCAGGAGACAATCGTGTGCTCACTTCGCTTATTCTTTTTCCAGTGCCTCGGAACAGCTGCCCTGCTTTTTGCGCTCCCGGCGATGGGACAGACGCCCGGAGACAACGTCAACATGGTGTCCGGAACGAAGTGGCCCGGGGGTGACCCGTTTCTGCAGCGCCAAAATGAACCCGCGCTGGCCGTTTCCACGCGCAATCCAAGGCACCTCCTGGCAGGCGCAAACGACTATCGCTCCGTGGATATTCCCGACACAAACGCAACCGATGAGAGGGGGGATACCTGGTTGGGCGTGTTTAAATCATTGGATGGTGGCGCGACTTGGGGGAGCACGCTTCTCCCCGGCTATCCTCAAGATCAGTCTCTGACTGGCCTAGCCTCTCCACTTCATGGCTTTTCGACGGCCGCCGATCCGCTGGTGCGCGCGGGTACCAATGGTCTTTTTTATTACGGCGGAATTGCCTTCAATCGCTCCTCAAATCTAGGCGACATTTTCGTCGCGAGGTTCATGGACCTCAACAATAAGGAAAACGGCGACGCCAGCCAGAGCCTGGATCCTATTCAATACGTCAACACGGTCGTCGTGGACACCGGTACGTCGGGGCAATTTCTCGACAAGCCGTGGATCGCGGTGGACGCTCCACGCGGAACCGCCACATGCACCATCCAAGTTCCGCAGGGCGGCACAACAGTCACGCAAACGGTTCCCGCCGGGAATGTCTACATCGTTTGGAGCCGGTTCACGGGTAGCACCAGCACGAAGATCATGTTCTCGGTCTCGCAAGACTGCGGCGCATCTTGGAGCAATCCTGTAAAATTGAGCGAAAGCAATTCAATCAACCAGGGAACTACGCTGGCAATCGATCCCAACACGGGCGCGATCTACGTTGCATGGCGCCGATTCGTGACCAGCAGTCAGCCCGACGCCATCGTCACTGCCAAGTCTACCGACTTCGGAAAAACGTTTACGAAATCGCTCGACGTTGTGGATCTGCCGGTTTTCAATTCCAGCACCCCCAATTCCCCTTCCTTCTTCGACCAGGGCACGACGCCAAGTTCGTTCCGGACGAGCGCTTTTCCGACTTTAGGCGTGGACCCGAGAGGGACGGTCTATTTGGCGTGGTCACAGCGCGGGCTCGCAACGGGCGGGGACGCGCGAATTGCAATGTCGACTTCGCCCGATGGCCTGAATTGGTCTGCGCCGCTCGCTGTGGATAGTGGGGCGCTGAGCGAAATAAACCAACCGGTCCTGGACAGTCAGGGCGCCACGCTCATCCGCGGGCACCAGGTCATGCCACAAATCACGATTATCGCTGGAAAACTGTTCGTCCTTTACTACGATTTCCGCGAGGATCACACCATCGGCCGTTTCCTGCCGCATAACCCGTTCCTCTCCGATGCCAACGGCAATTTCTATAGTGAGGACCGGCTCCTCGAGGGAGAGATGCCAAACAGTCCGGGGCAAGTCTTTACTCCTTTCTTGACGGATTCCGGGTTATCGCAAAGAAGGCACACGATTGACCTGGTTGTGGCGCAAGCTGATACCAGTCTCACCCCGTTCGCTTTCACCACCGCCCGCGTCTCCCGTTACAATTTTGGCCTGCGAAACGACGCCAGCGACCTCCCTGGATTCCTTCAGCAATTGCAGGTTGATCCCCCGAACTTGCCATTGTTCAAACAGGGCAACGATCCCTTCATGGGAGATTACATCGACATCGCTGGGCAGACCTTCCTGCCTCCCAGCATTCCAGGGGGATCCTGGACCTTCAACACGTCGGCGGCGAATACGCCGGTAGTCTACGCGACATGGACGAGCAACCAGGACGTGCGACCCCCCAAGGATGGAAACTGGCAGAACTACACTCCCGTGGGCGGAGGAGGCAACAGTATTTTCAGTCCGGGCACAACCACACCGGCATGCGCCGTCGGGCAAGAAGGTATGCGAAATCAGAATATCTACAGCAGCCGCATCACACAGGGGCTGGTGGTGAGCGTTCCGCAGAACTCGAAGCCGCTCAGCACAACGCTGCAGCGCACTTTCATCGCATTGGTGCAGAACTTTACAAATTTGGACAAGTTTTTCCGGCTGACGATCGCTAACCAGCCCGCTGGGGGAATGGCTTCTTTCCTCCCTGTGCCTAATAATCCGCTTCCGAATCCGTTGCCTCCGCCAACGACCACGCTCGACGTAACCATTGCCGCGCATTCTGGTGCCGTTCGCCCTATCTTTGTTTTGTCCAGCAATCCCACGGCGAGCATCACTTTGAACGTGGTGGAGATCACCGCCCTCGGCGGCACGGGGAAAACAGGGGGGCTCAGCAGTTACGCGCTTCTGAACCCTGATCCCACTGCACCCGCGCTGGTCAACCCCGATGGAAACACAGCCGGCAGTATCTCGACTGCCGAAATCTATGATGCTAATATCTCCAATCCGAACGTCAATGCGAACATCTCGAATGCCAATATCTCCAACGCGAACATCTCCAATCCCAACGTCAATGCGAACATTTCGAACGCCAATATCTCCAACGCGAACATCTCCAATCCCAGCATCACCGCGAACATCTCCAATGCCAACATCTCCAATCCCGATATCGCTAGTGCAAACATTTCCAACGCCAATATTTCAAACTCGACAATCTCCAATGCGAATATCTCTAACGCGAACATCTCAAACGCCAACATTTCCAATGCTCCTGTTACCGACGCCACCTACACGGTAACTAACACCGGCAATACGACAGGTTCTTACGCCGTGAAACTGGCTGGGAATGCGCCGAGTAACGCCAATCTTCAATTGATCCTGAGCAAGGCTTACCAGACGCCTACCAATTTGAACTGCCAGCTCGCGCTACAGACCCAAATCGTTCCGGTGGTCAACGTGAACAGCCCAATCGTGCAGGGTTTCTCCACGGCCAGTTTGGCCGACCCGGCTATCACCGATCCCACGATCCCCAACGCCACGGTTACATTGGCGCCCGGCGAATCCGCCCTGGTTACCATAAGGGGCAACCTCGACCCGGTAGCCATGCAAAACGTTCCGACCCTTCTCGCGCCGGTGGTCATTGCCCATGAGGCCAACACCAATTCGGACACCCGGAAATTTGTGATAGCCCTGTTCATCCCTTCGCCAACGCTTCCCGCCGGGACCGTAAATGTCCCCTACAATGCGACGTTGCAGGCCATCGGAGCTGTTCCACCCTATACGTGGACGATTCCTGCACTTCCAGCGGGGCTGGCGTTTAATGCAACGACGGGGGCCATCACAGGCACGCCCACAACCGCAGGCACTCTTACATTCACGCTTGCGGTCTCTGATTCGAGTTCACCGGCGGTTACAACGAAGAGAGTCGTGACCTTGGCGATGCAACAGGCAACCACTGCCACGACCTTGGCTTCATCGGCAAATCCTTCGGTCTTTGGCCAGCAGGTGACCATCACCGCTACCGTAGGAACCGGCCCGGTCTTTCCCACGGGGACGGTGACTTTCATGGACGGTGCATCAGCGTTGGGCGCTGCGACGGCGAACAATGGGGTCGCCACTCTTGTGACTTCGGCGCTGGCTTTGGGGAGCCATTCCATCACGGCTACTTATGCAGGCGACGGCAATTTTGTCGGCAGCGCATCCTCGACTCTCACTCAAACTGTAAACCAAGCCAGTTCACTCACAGTTGTCTCTTCATCGGCGAGCCCTGCGGTTTTTGGCCAGCCGCTGACACTCACTGCTGCCGTCACAGCCGTTGCGCCTGGCGCGGGAACCCCGACCGGCGTTGTGACTTTTCTAGACGGTTCGAATCGCCTGGGCACTTCGACCCTGAGCAATGGCAGCGCCAGCCTTGGCATATCCTCGCTGACGATCGGAAATCACTCGTTCACCGCGAGCTACGGAGGCGATGTTAATTTCCTGGCGAGCGGCCCGTCCGCCGGTTTTCTCGAGACGGTTAACAAGGCAAGGACGAGCACGGCAGTTCTTTCAACGCAGAACCCGTCTGTCTTCGGCCAATCTTTAACGTTCACCGTAACTATTGCCGCCGTCGCGCCCGGGGTGGGAACACCGAGTGGAGTGGTAACACTAACGGATGACTTGACAACTTTGGGAACAGCAAACCTGAACAACGGCACCGTAAGTTTCACGACTTCGGCGCTCGCTTTTGGCAGCCACTCGATTGCGGCGAGCTACGCAGGGGATATCAACTTCCTCGTCGGAACATCGACGTCTCAAACACAGACCGTTAACAAGGCTTCCACCACGATGGCTCTCTCAACCTCGGTGAATCCGTCAGACTTCGGCCAGCCGGTCACTCTAACGGCAGTCGTTGGCACCGTCGCACCGGGAGTAGGAATCCCAACCGGGAGTGTCACATTCATGGATGGTTTGACAACTCTGGGCACGGCTAGCCTGAACAATGGCGCAGCCGGCATCACAATTGGCGTACTCACGGTCGGCAACCATTCGATCGCGGCAATCTACGCAGGCAGCGGCAGCTTCCTGGGCGGTGCTTCTGGAGCACTGACGCAGATCGTAAGCAAGGCAAACACAACGACCACGATTACTTCGATCTCGCCAAATCCGGTGATTGTGGGACAGCCAGTGAAAGTAACTTTCAGCCTCACCGTGAATGCACCTGGCAACGGCGCACCTACCGGCGCAGTGACAGTCAGTGACGGCGCTGGAGCCGGTTGCGCCGCCACGCTGCCGGCGACGAGCTGCTCGCTAACTTCTGCAACAGTCGGTACGAAGACACTGACGGCGGCGTACTCCGGGGATGCCAATTTCACTGGAAGCTCGGGGACTTCGACTCAGCAAGAAGTGGTCACCTATGTGTTCACCGGATTCTTCTCACCGCTGTCGGCTGCTGGCACTCTCTCCAATCCAACTAACTCGGGTTCCGCGAAGCTTGGCAACGCCGTGCCGGTGAAGTGGTCCTTGCAAGATGGGTCAGGCAACTACATTTCAAACCTGAACACGACGTCCATTTTAGAGGCGATTCCCAATCCGGCCTGTTCCGGGGCGCCTTCAGGGCAGCCGATCGTGCTTTATTCTCCGACGACCGGCGCCAAAGGCGGAAGCACTTTCCGATTTAGCACCAACCAATTCGTCTTCAACTGGGACACGTCAACCGGAGTGACGAGCGGTTGCTACACCCTCGTGCTGCAGCTCAATGACGGCTCACCTGTGAAGGCGACGACGATCTTGCTGAAGTAGAGCTCCAGCAGGCTTAGCTACAATCTAGGTCGGTTTGGTTCGCCGCCAAACGAGCGGCGGGCTTGAAGGGCGCTGTCTCGGCTCATTGAATGGCTAGCCGGCGGCGGGCATCTGCCACGAGCGGGTCTGCGTCGCCATGTCCGCGGATGGCCACAAATGTCTTGTACGAATCGGCAGCCGCGGGGCTCTTCAAACCTTCCTGAACTCGTCCGAAGTAGTAGTACAGTGGCGGGAAGACACGATAGGTGGGCTCTTCGTCCAAGAAGGCCGAAGCCGCCTCACCCCGCCTCTTCAGGCACATCTCTAGCTCCGAATCCGCCTCGGTGAACGCCCCACCCTCCACGTAAGCTAGCCCCGAGTCATAGTGGCCCAGCCAGGTGTCCGCCAGCTTCTGGGCCTGCTGGAACAAGCGGATCGCGTCGTGCACTTTGCCTCGCTTCAAGAGAACTTCACCTTCGATTAATTTTGAGTACGCTTGGGGATCCGGTTGGAATTGGCTGGCGAGTTGCTTGGCAAGTAAGAGAGCCTTGGAGTCCTCGCCCAAGGCTATATAAACTCGCGACGCCCAATAGAGGACGCCGATGTCCTGACTCATACTGACGGCCTTGTCCGCCGCTGCTCGCGCGGCAGGCAAGTGTCCAGAAGAGAGTTGTGCTTGCGCAAGCATTGCAAGTTTTATCGCCGCAGCGTCTGTGCTCTTTGCACTCAGGTCTGCAGCAACCGCTTTTTCCAGAATTGCCGCGGCTTCCCCAGCGCGTCCCTCGTACAATGCCAGGTCAGCGAGCCCATCGGCGGCCATCGAAGCGCCACGGAGGTCGATCTTTCCCAGCTTCTCATACGTTTTCTTCGCCTCCTCCACTTGCCCCTTTCCCAATTGCGACATAGCCAGCCCCGCGTAGGCGAGCACGAAGGACGGATTCATCTGGAGTACGGCCTGCTGTTCACGGATTCCTGATTCAAAATCACTATTGTAAGTGGCGAACAGTCCCAGGTTGTTCCGCTGGGGCACGTTGTGCGGCGAGATCTCCACTGCTTGACGTGCTTCTTCGACCGCATGCGGCAGGTCGTGGCTGAGTTCGTAAGCGAGCGCCAAGTTGGCTACGCCCGCCGAATCCGCCGGGAATTGCTTCACCAAGGCGCTGTACTCCACGGCTGCTTTGTGAGGTTCACGCGTAAGCAGGTAATAACCGCCGCGCGTGCGGTACTTTTCGCGATCGCTCATTTGGTCCAGGTGGGCCATCGCCTCTTGATAATACTTCTGCGCTTCCCGTTGTTGCCCAATATTGGCATTGACGGCGGCAAGGCCGGCATAAGCTCGTCCGAAATTTGAATCGAACTGCACTGCCTGCAGATAATGTTGAATGGCATCGTCCCACTTTCCTTGCCATTGCAGGTTCTGGGCTAGCGCATAGTTATGGGCGGCTTCTAGCGATTGTGTAGTGTAGGTCTCCGCCGCCGCGATTTGCACTGATTCAGGAGTCGTATCGCCGAGCGCGCGGCGCGTCCGGGCCGCAATCTTGTCCACGACGCCAAGTACGCCCTTCTTGTCTTTAGCTTGCTCTTTTGCTTCCAGAACGATCTTTCCAGTCGCCGTTTCCAGAGTTCGGGCTCGGACTTCGAAACCGCTGCCACTTTTCTCGATGGCGCCAGCAATGATGTAAGTGATTCCTTCGCGAACCCCCAGCAGCCGCGCGGCCGTCTCATCAAGCCCAGTTGCGCCCGGTTGCAATTGGGCCGCAATTTTCCTGGCTTGATTGCGATTGTAGGAACTGATAAAGGATGCGCCTTCAAGAGCAACACTGAGAGGCGGTTCGAGAGTTTCATCGAAGACGGAGTCTCCAGTGGAATTGGTGAAGTCTGCCACCAGAACTGAAACCGGACCATGTGTAGGTGCAGGCTTGGATGGACTTATCACCCGGATTACAACCACGGCCACCACCAGCAACACGCCGAGAGCTGCTGAAGCCCACTTCCAATAAGCCGGAGTTCGCGGCGCGGGCAGAAAAATCGTTGAGTTCCCCGCCGCGGGCCCCAACCAGATATCCAACTGCTGGCCCATTTCCCGCGCGCTCGACAATCGTTTCTCCTGTTCGATCTCCAGCGCGCTCATGACAATGTCGCTTAGGGGCTTCGGTACCGTCGCATCGATTTCTGCAGGAGGTTTTGCTTTTTCTTGCAAGCGCTTCCACAACGTTGCTAAAGGCGCTTCACCGGGGTAGGGCGACTTGCCGGTAAGCAGCTCGTAAAAAATGACTCCCAGGGAGAAAAGATCGGAACGCTCGGTAAGTTTCTCGCCACGCGCTTGCTCCGGAGACATATATTCCGGAGTACCGATGAGCGCCCCCGTCTGCGTCATTCCAGGCAGATACGCGGACCGCGCAATGCCGAAGTCCATTACGTATATGCGCCCATCCGGAGTCAGCATGATGTTTTGCGGCTTCAGGTCGCGGTGAATCACGCCTTCGGCGTGGGCCGCTTCAAGGGCCCGGCAAATCTGTAACATGACGCGAGCCGCTTGCTCGGGAGGAAATTTGCCTTTTTCGAGCAACAATGCTCGGAGGTCCTGTCCCTCGACGAAATCCATGGTAATGAACTTGATCCCGTCGGATTGTCCCAGGTCGAATATGCGAATGACATTCTTGTGCGTGACCTGCCGGGCAAGAATCAATTCCTGCTTAAAACGCTGCAGGATCTCAGGATTTCTCGCGAGTTCCGGGCGGATGAGTTTGAGGGCAACGATGCGATCGAGTTCGGTGTCACGCGCCTTGTAAACCGCGCCCATGCCGCCACGCCCGAGCAACTGGAGAATCTCATAGCGGCCGGCTAAAACCGTTCCTTTTTCTAGATCACCGCTTGGCGCTGAACTGCCGGTCGGCTGTGGAGTAACTGCCACAGACCAGGCTTCCGGTACTCCGCCCTCATTGAGGGTTTCCTGTGATGATGCAAGGGGAAGAGGCGTGTGGCATTCTCCACAGTGCGAGGCCGCGTCTGGGTTCCTAGCCGCGCAGACTGGACATTCCATGGGTGGGTCGCTCAACCTCCGATTGGCCTTCATTATGACCTCAGCTGGTTCGAAAGCAAATAGTCTCTGGAAGCGTAGCTCGCGGATCCGTGTTCTCAACCTTCTTCTTACTTAACTCGACGCCTGTTTTCTGCAGGTGTCCGTGAAGTATCACTTAACCGCGTAGAAGTGGCTCTACTCCGCGTTTTGATTCGAGCTACCATGAGATAACTCCCGGATGGTCGGCAAGCCGGAAGTAATGGCGCTGGGAGGCCTCCTGGGATCACTTCCGCATAGCACTCAGGAGAGGAGGCGCGACGAGGGTTGCTATCGCTGTACGATGCCGGGCTTTGGATTGGGCCAAGCTGAAATGTCTATTGCACCTATGCCCGATCGCCCCCGCCAGCCTAACTGGAACAGGTTTGCAATAAGAAAGATAGCGGAGCTTGAAAGAGGGTACTCAGGAGCCACTCGCAGCGCGGGCTGCCTGTTGGCTGGCCATTTGTTCCTTCATTTTCTGTTGCATTTCCTTAGGTGTGGGTTGTGCAATGTGGGTAGCGACCATCCAAGTGTAACCCTCGGGATCGACAACGGTTCCACAGCGGTCGCCCCAAAACATATCCATCACGGGTCCCTTGGGCGCGGCGCCGAGCTTTACGGCCTTGGCAACCGCCTTGTCTGCGTTCTCCGTCAGCAGATACAAACTCGTCGGCGAGGCGCCGATTGTTTTCGCGCCGCGGGAACCCATCTGCGGCATTTCCGGCCCCAACATTAATGTCGTGCCGCGGAGTGTCAGCTCGGCATGGATCACCTTGCCGTCTGGACCATTCATGATCCCCCGTTTGGCAAAGCCGAATGCCTTTTGATAAAAGGCGGCTGCCGCTTTCACGTCGGTCACCGTTAACATTGCTGTTACCGAACCGTAGAGCTTTTTATTGAGCGGATCGACTTTTCTGGGCATAACACTCCTTGCGTGAGGCGAGCATTCGAGTTGAATTTCGGCGAAAGTTGTTCATGATGTACCGCTCGTAGAAACTTCTGGGCAACGGAAATCAAGAATACTTCAATGAGAAACGTCCGGTCAACGTGCGAGTCGATGGCACAGGACACCTCGCCGAGCTCTTCCCGCGCCCGAGGGCAGCTGACGAATACCTGTGCCTGCCAAAAAGTCCGTACACATTGAAATCGTTGCATTTACAGAGTCGCGACCGGTTGCCTTCCCAGGCCATGCTGACTCTACTTTTCTCTTTGCGAGAATGTTTCCGACCCCGCGCTGTTCTGCAAGAAGAGATTCTTGCTCTCCGACATCAGCTCTTGGTCTTGCATCGTTCGAACCGTCCTCACAAGCTCCGCCTCGGTTGGGGATTTGCCTGTAGTCGTGATTTCGGAAGACTACCATGCGACACCGTACACCGACTGGCAACGCGACCTAGCGCAGCTCTCTTTGCTCGGGCGACATCTGGTGGCGAGCACCAGCGGACACTGGATCCATCTTGATCACCCCGAACTGGTCACCAGGGCTATCCGCGAAGTGGTCGCTGCTGCACGTTCACTGTGGCGCCCCTCGTCGAACCTAACTGGGGTACCCCACTGACGGCACGCTGCTGTAGACGCTATACCTTCTTCGGGCTTGAGTCCTTCGACGAGGCTCAGGAACTTCGCCCTTTGCGGCACGATCGAAGGCGGTGCCCCTTACAGGTTGCAGTCACGATGGCTCGGTCCAATGTGCTGCCAACAAGCATGACCGTTAAACCGGCCTATCACCTCTCGCGCGAAGATGCAGACGTCGTTGCACCGCCGGCATTCTTGTTGAATTATTGACCCTTCACGCCATTATGGCGCCGCAAGTGCCTGCTGCTATCGGGAGAAGGAATTTGCGGCCCCTCATCGAGTTCGTTTTGCAGCTTCCTCTCGAGTCCCACAAGATCTAGCCGCCACTGCCCTGTACCCGAGCATCCGTGCTAGTTCGCAGATCGTTGCGCACAACTCTGCATTCCCTGGGGATTGAATGATCGCACCGGTCTGCTCCTCCAGAAGGTTCTTGTTCTGTGGATAGAATTCATCCGCAATTTCTGGGGCACGTTCCACTTCGCTTTCCCGCACGACAAATGGCGCTAGTTGTTCACCGGCAGAAGCAGACTGCGCTTCGAGACAGAGCTTTGCCGGCTCGTTCATCTTGCTAACGAGACTGTTCAGTGTTGTCCCTCCGATCTCCAGGCTCAGAATGGGAACAACTGAACTTTCCCACTCCTTTGACCCATTTCAATCGGCCCCCATTCCAACTGTGGAGTTGCGCCACGGCGTTTGACAAATTGGGGACGGACGTCTTGCTCCCCGTATGCAACCGACAGATGGCGCCCAAGCTAGGGAACTTTTCTAGGATGAAATAAAGATCTGCCGAGGGCCCGCATTTGCCACTTTCCAATTCGGGGCAGCCTTCGCCACAACCTTCGATTGGCTGGCCTTCCTTCGGTCCATCGGCATACTTGTGATTACCCGGCCAAGACTCCCCCTCTGGGTGCTCCGTTGTCCTTCGAATTGCCTGCATTTCGTAACGCGGCGCATTGCCGTTGGCGATCTGCACAAGCTCTCCGTGACATAGGCGGCCCTTTCGCGTCCACAGGGCGTATTCCGACGGGCATACCTCTCTGGGGTCATCATGAAGGAAGATCACTGCCAATTCTGTCGGTTTGTCTCCAAAGACTTCGGCGATATCTGGCGCTGGTTCCCAATACACCATTTGTCCCCGCATGGTTCGCCGCTTAAAAACGAAATGAAAAAGCGCCTGTGGACTGCTGGTCTCGTCGCCTGGCGTCGGCCCTTCCCCGATGGCAACTTTGATCGTCACCGGGAGTTTCTCGAGGGCCGCGCCGTTCTCGTCGTGTGTTAGTCCGAGAATGCCCATTGCGCCCTCCTTTTCTTGCGTGGTTGAAACGTGTCTGTGTCAGTATGACTTACGGCTTTCAGCTCTCACCGAAATTACAATCTATTCAGAACAACGTGAGCTGTTCGTCTGGCGTCGCGGTGGTCGACCGTCTGGAACTCCTCCGGCGGGATGATTCCATTGCCGGGCCGAGTGCCGCCCACTGCTCGACTTGAGGCGAGATGGTCTCGATCAACGGAATTGCAGCGACAGTTTGCTCGGCCACGGCCTCCGAATCTTCTTTAGCTGGTGTGCCAAGTATGGCTTCCTGCTTCTTCTGAAGCGTCGCCCACACGGCATCGGCTCGCTCGCCGATTCCCTTCTCTGTTACGAGTTCGCGGGCCATGGCCATCAATATGTCATCTTCGTCGTTAATCGCTTGCAATCCTTCCGAAGAGAACTTGCCTTCCATGGCCAGCGACACCAGCAGCTTCTTCCCCATCAGCCGAAGGCAGCTCTCCTGCATTGTCTCGGAGTAATGGAGGAACTTTACTTTCACCGGAAGGCGCTGCCCGATTCGCCAGCTTCTCCTGCTCGCCTGCCTAAGGACGTAAATGGAGTATCCCGTCTCGTAAAACAGGATCGTGGGAAAGTCGATCAGGTCGAGGCCCGTTTGCACCAATTTTGGGTGGCAGATCACAGCCTGTACTCCACCGCGGAGTTGGCGGTCATACCAGCCCTCTCGCGTCTCGGGAGGCACATCCGCGGTCAGCACCCAACGCGGATCCCCTCATTCGTGAGGATGTGCTCCAGTCTTCGAGTCACATCTCGCTTTTGCGTATACACAGCGTAGATCTGGCACCGACGACCACACGCCAGCTCTGCTTTCACTTCTTCCACTAAGCGGCGCTCCTTGGCGTAGACATGCTCCTCGTTCAGATCTGGCGTCTCTGCAATGAGGAATCTTTCACGTCGCTGTGTCTGCGGGTCGAATTCCCAACCGAACAAATTCCCTAGGTGAAACGGCCGGTCCGGATAAAGTAGCAACGCGTTCAGCGCCACACTCATTACTGACTGATTCCCGCGATGTTCCTTCAGCGCGGTTTTCACGTCCTCTTCAAGTTTCTTGTAGGCATCCTTCAATGGAGGGTCCATCTCCACGCTGACGACCTCCTCCCGGTAGGGCGGCAGCGCTTCCGAAATGTCTTCGAGCGAAATGAACGCTCCCAGGCTCATCAGAAAACGGCCAAAGAGCAGCGGCGACGCCCCTGGACGCCGACGAACACGTTTCGTTACCCGTGCCTCCGAGCAAGCGTTATCCGCCGGCTCAATTACCGTGATCTTTTCGAGCAGCCCGTAGGTTTCCGTGAACGCTCGCACGCCCGCTTCCCCATACTCAAACCCTTCCTGGATCATCCTCGCCGGATGCATGCGGAAGAGGATGTTGAACACCTCATCCGCGTAGCCTCCGAGGA
>WNFC01005649.1_pt1 | contig 13735 bp, 21 predicted proteins | sample 5400541 | NCBI WGS metagenome assembly WNFC01 (sample SAMN13153342, study PRJNA577476) | soil metagenome | isolation source: 120 cm saprolite under Douglas fir tree site 2 hole 2 replicate 1 | place: USA:California | collected 2015-04-18
GACCGATGGCGACGTCGCAGGCCCTCCGCCACGGCCGGGGAAATATGCTCGTCCAGAAGCAGCTTGAGCATGTCAACCCCGTTCGGTCTTACGGGAGGCAAACAGGACGGCCTGGGGCAGCATGCGCTTTAGCGATTCGAAATCTGCTGCGTCATTCTCTGCGGTCGCCTCATCGATCTCCTCGGGGAACGCTTCCGCATAGTTGATAGCCGCTCGAACTTTGGCTTCTGGCCATCTAAGGTGTTTGGCGACGGCCGCGACGTTTCCTTTGTAGCTGCGGAGCAGGAACATCACCTCCCACACCGCGAGCGTGCTCCCTTGCATATAGGCTTGCCGGCCTGCAGGTGAATCGCGAAAGTCGAGGAAGGCAAATTCTGACCGCCTTAAACCCTCTTCCACCAAACGCGCACTCGCGTCGCTAGGTGTCCATCCATGCCGATTGGCGATGCGCTTTAGACGTCTTCCACTTTCAACTGGCAGGCGCATGCTAAGAACTATCGAACGAGCTGGTTTCACCGAAACCTCCTTTTGTAACTATTGTAAGTATTGTAGCACTTGCGGCTAGGAGCTATCTGGACGGTCCGTTCAATGTGCTTCTATGGATGGACGTCAGGTGGCACAATGCGTGGGACCTCATCCCGAATGATCGGCCGTCGATGACGGGGGTGCTCCGCTGGAGGCCTGCGGTGCCGCAGCGACTTTTGTCCGGCAAACACTGAGTGCAATCGAAGCCGTTCGCGACGAGGTGCTTGCCGACGATATGACGCGACAGGTCAAGACTGGATTGTCGGATGAAGTGGGCATTTACCTCGACTACGATCCGGAGCGCGCTGTTGCAGGAAAGAGCGCCTGACTGAAAGCTCTGACTAATCTCTCGCGCTGGCGGAATGCGCTCCCGAGTCGAGGCTCTTCACTCCGAATGGCGTTTTGCGCGATTCGGCCGCGATTCGGGAATTTTTCGCGAGGTTGTTCGAAGAGTTCGCTAAGCCGGGGGAAGTAGTTTCAGATGCTGCGGCAGGATGTCGACGGCGACACCGCCTACATTGTTTGGAGGGCCGAGACCGCGGACAACCGCTTCGATTTGGCTACTGATACTTTCGTTGTGCAGAACGGGAAAATCGTGACCCAGACATTCGCTGGGAGGATCGTTCCAAAACGGTTACGCAATTAGAAACAACTCGAAAGGAGGGGGGAAAACATGCCGCTGTCAGATTCTTCCTTGAATCACTGACCACAACCCTTCCGGTATCGCGCTCAACTTGACGCGCTCTGTCGTCGAAAAGCAATACCATGTCCCAATCCTTCTCGTGAGTGATTGGTAGAACTTGTCCAAGGTGGCGTTTAGACCAGGCTTCAATGGCCCGGCGAGCACGGAGCGCCTCGATTCGGCGGTGATAGGGATTAACGCGAGCAGTGAAAATACGAACATCCTGGCCCTGTGCAAGCCATTTCTTTACTTGTTAAACTTTGCCGGATATTGGGACGATCCCGCGGCAACAAGAGAGGCGCTGCGAGACGGCTGGCTCTATAGTGGCGATCTGGCTCGGCGTGATGCCGACGGATACCTCTGGTTCGAAGGTCGTAAGAAGGAAGCTGGCCTGACGGTGGGCGGCTTCTACAAGCACTTCGATTCGCGTGACCACTTAGTGGCCGAAGCGGTCAACTCTGCATTCGGCGGGTGGAAGCGTCGAGTGGAGGCTGCCAAATCCAGCGGTCCGCCAGTGTCCTACGAAAAGCTGATTGACGAGTATCTGAACGAAGCGCACCGAGATAATCCGGGCACCGGCTGTGCCTTCAGCGCGCTGGCGCCGGAGATCGCACGCAGCGATAAGCGGACCCGTGCGCTTACCTCCGAACAGGTCCGGAACGACATTCAGTTGATTGCCGCTTTGCATCCAGCCAAAGATAAACGTACGGCGAGATCGAGAGCGATTTTGACTTTCAGTGCGCTCGTCGGGGCTATGTCCTTGGCACGCGCCGTATCGGATGAGGCATTTTCGCGCGAGATCCTGAACACGGTGGCAGACCTTCTGAAGGATTCTGCCTACGAACACCAGCAGGGTAAAAGGGTGTGAGAGCAGGGCAGCTCGAATCTTTGTCACTGGGTTAGCTGGGTCGTGGGTTGAACTGGGAACAGAGCGCGAAAGTCTTCTCAAGGTGCTCGATGAAAATCCGCACTTTGGTGGACATCCGGCGGCTGGCAGGCCGCACGGCAAGGATTGGCACTGTTCGCTCAAAGGGAGTCAGAAGCCGGACGACGGTTCCTTCCCTGAGTTCTGCGGCGAAGAGCCATGCCGGCGCTTGGGCAATTCCCAGGTGTTCCAGGACACCCATCCTCATCTGTTCAATATCGCTGGTACGAAAGACCCCTGTGGGGATAACACGCTTCACGTCTTGTCCAGAGCCAAAGCCCCAAGGCTGTATGGAACCTCGCTCGACAAAAACGACCGACCGAAAGCGGTGGAGATCGTCCGGAGACTCCGGCGCACCATGTCGGGTCAGGTACTGCGGAGTCGCGACGAGAATGATCACCGTCTGCGCGAATCTTCGCGCAACCAGAGTGGAGTCTGGTAGATCACCGGAGTGGATCGCCAGATCGAAGCCGTCTTCGATGATCGTGGTCGGGCTCTCCGACGCGGCCAGCTCAACTGCCATGTCGGGGTAGGCAGCAAAAAAAGCAGGCAGCTTTGACACCATATGAAGGCGGGCAAACGTAGGAGGAACGGTCACACGAATGAGGCCTTTCGGTGCGGTTTGGCCGCGACCGATTCGTGAAGTCGCATTTTCGACGTCGTCGAGGATGTGCAAAGCAGACTCGTAAAAGTCGCGACCTGCCTCAGTCAGTGCAATGGAACGAGAGGTACGGTGAATCAGTTCGGTGCCGAGCTCATCTTCAAGAGCCGAGATCTGTTTGCTGACAGCAGGCTGACCAATTCCACGTTCCTTGGCGACAGAGGAGAAACTCCCTTTTTCAATGACTCGGACGAACATCTGCATTGCATCCAATTTGTCCACACCAGCCTCCCTATTCCTCCATGGAATGGATGCTATGCGAGGAATAGCGATTCTTCCGGCCTATTTTCCGATGCAGAAACACCGCTCTCCAAGACAATTTCCTCTTCAGCGCCATGCATTCCTGTTGGGAATAGCTGCTATTCCCCAGAGTGCCAAATCTGCTCGCACTACTGGCACATCAGATAGGAAGTCCGAGAGTTTCAAGCAAGATTTCAGTGGAGTCGGGAGTTGTTAACAGACGGTCAAAGGAGATTTTATGTCTAAGTTAGCCAATAAAGTGGCACTCGTTACCGGCGGTTCGCGTGGCATCGGCGCAGCAGTCGCCAAGCGTCTGGCCGCAGATGGAGCGAACGTCGCCATTACGTACGCGAAGGACGCCAAGGCGGCTTCCGCCGTGGTCAAAGCAATTGAACGCGCTGGCCAAAAGGCGATCGCAATTCAGGCGGACGCCACTGATGCCGACGCCGTCGCAGCAGCGGTCGAAAAGACCGTGGCGACTTTCGGTAGGTTGGACGTCCTTGTGAACAATGCCGGCACGGCCATTCCGAAAAAGTTCGAAGAGGCCACGCTTGAAGAGTTGGATCGCGTGATCGACATCAACGTCCGTGGCGTATTCGTCACGACACAGGCGGCGCTGAAGCACATGAATGATGGCGGTCGCATCATCATGATCGGCTCGTCCGTGGGTGAGCGTGTCATGGTGCCCGGGCTTGTGCCCTACTCGGCCACGAAGGGAGCCGTGAAGATTTTTACTCAGGGGCTGTCCAGAGAGGTCGGTAGCCGGGGGATCACAGTCAACAACGTGCAGCCGGGTCCGATCGACACGGACTTGAATCCTGCCGCGGGCGATTGGGCGGTACCGCAGAAGGCCGGCACAGCACTCGACCGCTACGGGCACGTTGATGAGGTCGCTTCGCTGGTGGCATTTGTCGCCGGTCCGGAGTCCTCGTACATTACCGGGGCGAATCTGACCGTGGATGGCGGAATGAATGCCTGAACCAACGCTTAACCGCATGTTTAAGCGACGATGAAGTGGGAGCAGCCATCTCGGCAAGGGTGATTCTGCAGGACAACGAATGCCGCCGCCGCAAAGTGCAGCGAGATCAACAAGCAATACATATGAGGTGGAGGAACGATTCCAATGACTAACGTGATCAAGAAACACACCATCTCTTCTGAGCTAGCACAGAAAATTGTGAACGCAGCGGTGGCAAAAGCCAGAGAACTTGGCGTCGGCGAGAACGTAGCTATTCTCGATGACGGCGGCAATCTCAAGGCCTTTAGCCGGATGGATGGGGCGCCAATCCCTACCATTGAGATTGCGCAGAATAAGGTGTACACAGCTCTGTTCGGCGTCTCCACGCAGGACTTTTTCAGTTTTATCCAGGGCGACCCGTCGCTTTTGGCCGGCTCCCTACCCTTGCACGCGTGGCGGCGTGGGGTGGTGGGTTTCCCATCAAGGTGGACGGAGAAATTGTCGGGGCGATCGGGTTGAGCGGGGCGCCCACGGTGCAGAACGACGTCGATTGCGCGAGAGCAGCCCTGGCGCTCGTATCGGATGCGGTGCCTGTTGAGGGTTGAATTCGCAAGCCGAGGCGCGTGAGAGAAGTTCATGCAAGGTTGGGGGTAAGAATGGCTCAGCATAAGAAAATTGCCCTAGTAACGGGGGCTTCCCGTGGGATCGGGCGAGCCACTGCGTTGGCGCTTGCTGAGACGGGTGCACATGTATTGGTTCACTATGGCCGTTCCGCGCGGGAAGCGAAATCTCTCGTCACCGAGATCGAAACGAAAGGCCGCCGCGCGAATGCAATCTCGGCGGATCTAGGAACTCCGGACGGGGCTGCGTTGCTAGCCAAACAGGTGCGCTCCATCGTCGGTGATCGATTGGACGTGCTTGTACTCAACGCCGGAATCAGCAAGGCGGCACGCCTCGCGGATTACACAGTAGAGGATTTTGACAACCTCTTTGCGACAAACGTCCGAAGTCCGTTCTTCCTGGTGCAGCAACTGCTGCCCATTCTAGGTGACGGCTCGAACATCATCGTGATCTCTTCGATCGGGTCCCACGCCGTAATTGGCAAGCCCGGCGTGGACAACCCTTCGATTCTTGCCTACGCCTCGACCAAAGGAGCATTAGAGACTTTGGTCAAGAACTGGGCTGCCATTCTTGGGCCGCAAGGTATTCGCGTAAATGCAGTCGCGCCCGGTGTGATCGATACGGATATGTCGAATTTTACGAAGACTGAAGCAGGCCGCGAGGCCACTCTTGGGATGCAGGCACTAAAGCGAATCGGCACGCCGGAGGACGTGGCAGATGTAGTCGCGTTCTTAGCCTCGGACAAGGCGCGCTGGATCACCGGTGCCAGTATTCCCGTCGATGGCGGCTCGAAGCTGTAACTAATACCGTGAGGAGCGCAATGGAGACTAAGACGAGCAAAGGCAAGGAGATCAGAATTCCTGGGCCTGACCATCCCATCACGATTTCTCCGGCTGAGGGCAGGGTGCGTGTAACGGTCGCCAGAAGAATAGTGGCCGAATCGACGCGGGCGCTTCGACTGGAGGAGAAGGGATATCCGCCGGTTTACTACTTGCCGCGCGACGATGCGGACATGTCGTTGCTGGTTCGGACCAAGCACTACAGCTATTGTCCGTACAAGGGTGATTGTACGTACTACAGCATTCCCATCGGCAGATCGAAATCGGAATACGCCGTTTGGACGTACGAAAAACCTTATGAGGCAGTCGCCAGCATTAAGGAGTACCTGGCGTTTTATCCCTCACGAGTCGATGCAATCGAAGTCATGTCCTAGTGAATTGGTCCTCGCAAATCGCTCAAAAAACAGGAAGTGCGGAGAATCACCCGCCTGCATTTGCACCACAAAAAGCGATACGCTCACTTTCGCAGACAATAGAAGGCCGAAAGGACTACAAGCTGCGTAGGACGTGCATAAGACTGTCAATCTTGCGGGCCGAGGAGTTCTTGCCAGATTTGAGATTGTGCTCAATGCACAGCCCGGAGAAAAAGACCAATACCATCTCTGCAACGGACTCGGGGTTCATTTTCGATTCTTCCGCTTCGATGTTTTTTACGAGAAGACGTTTGAGTGACTCCCGGCTTTGCGTCACGATGGAATGCGCCTCGTCTGGCAAGATCGCAAACTCACGCATAGAACTAACAGAGAAGCACCCCTTCTGCTCCTTCTTGCTGTGAGGTCCATGTTTGAGAAATGTTTCAATGTTCTTCCATCCTAGGGGCTGTGCCGTCAACAGTCCTCTCTTTTCTTGGGTCGCGATATAGTACCGAAGAGATTCGACGAAAAGGTCTTCCTTGTCTCGAAATTCCGTATACAGTCCCGACTTGTTTACCCCGGTGGCCCGTTCCAGATCCTGAACGCTCGTGTCGGAAAACCCTCGCCTCCAGAACACAGGGATAGCCTTCTCCAGCACTTCCTCTCGGCTAAAGTTCTTCGGGCGCGCCATATGCGTATTATCCGATAAAGAACTAAATAGTTCAATATTCCTGCATCCTTCTTGCGACTTCATCAATCATATCGAACTGATTGGTTCATAACCTTGCGAGGCGACCCGACGTCGCAAGCTCGCCGATGGACATCGCTGGAGACCTTATGTCAAACACGATCTCCCAACCTCTCCTTGAGCCTTACACACTTGGCGACCTCCCACTTCGCAACCGCATCGTGATGGCGCCGCTTACGAGGACCCGTGCCGCCAACTTTGGACACGTTCCTACTAACTTGATGCGGGAATACTACGAGCAGCGCGCAAGTGCAGGACTCATCATCAGCGAAGGTACCTGGGTGAGCGAAGCCGGAATGGGTAAGTACGGGGCGCCCGGAATCTACAACAGCGAGCAGGGCGCGGCGTGGAAAGCGATTACGGACGCGGTTCATGCCAAGCGTGGCCGGATGTTCGTTCAGCTGTGGCATCAGGGAGCGGTATCGCATCGAAGCTTCTTCCGCGATGGACGCCCCCCGCTCGCTCCCTCCGCAATCGATCCACAACAATTGATTCACACCGCCAGTGGCACGGTGATGAGCGAGACTCCGCGAGAGATGACAAAGGCCGACATCAAGCAGGCAGTTGCCGACTACCGCACCGTCGCTCAGATTGCGAAAGATGCAGGTTTCGATGGCGTTCAGATTCAGGCTGGTTTCGTCTACTTGATCCAGCAATTTCTGCATGAGCCGACCAATCTTCGCACCGATGAGTACGGCGGCAACATAGAGAATCGCGCCCGTTTTCTATTCGAGGTGCTCGACGCCGTTATTGAGATATGGCCAAGTCAACGAGTAGGTATCAAGACCGGACCGATGATGAACGAACTCGGGCTATTCAAGGCGGTCGCGTCGACATTGCCGACGTCCGAATATGTCTACGACAGGCTGAATGGCTACAACCTTTCCCACGTCCTGCTAATGCGGCAGATGGCTGACCTTTCCCATACACCCATCGCGTCGCTCGCTGGAGACCAAGTGATATACCACTTCCGGAAACGCTATGACGGGAACCTAATTCTGAACGTCGGAATAGATCGAGAACATGGGAACCGGCTCCTACAGGAAAGATCTGGTGATCTCATTGCTTTAGGGAGAGAGTACATCGCTAACCCGGACCTGGTGGAGCGAATTCGCCTGAATGCGCCTCTGAACCAGCAGCGTCCGGAAGGCTATTACGGGTCTTCGCATGTCGGCTATACCGACTACCCCTATCTGACCAAAGAACAAATAGTCTCGAACAAGCCTGCGGTCAAAGAGGGTGCTCATGTCTAAACATTTCAATGGAGGGACCGTCGAGTCATATCGGGAGAAGCACGCCGTCGAAACACCGCTGACTCTGGTGGCTGAAACAGTCGTAGGAGAAGAGTCAAAGACGTTCTAAAGAAAGCAGGAGCAAGGCTATGAACTTAGCTGGAAATACGATCTTCATCACAGGTGGTGGTTCGGGCATCGGTCGTGGATTGGCCGAGGCCTTGCACAAGCTTGGTAATCAGGTAATTATCTCCGGCCGCCGGAAGGGTCCTCTCGAAGCCACCACGAAAGCGAATCCCGGAATGAAATCAGTGGAGCTGAACGTGGAAGACCTGGCGAGCATTGCGTCAGTTTCCAAGCGCTTGATCGCCGATTTTCCACAATTAAATGTGCTCATCAATAACGCTGGCATCATGCAACCCGACGACGCAGCTAGCGTTATTGACGATGCCGTACTGAGGTCAACGATTACAACGAATTTGTTAGGGCCGATTCGCCTGACTTCGGCGTTGATCGAGCACCTGAAAAAACAGAAGAAGGCAGCTGTCATCTACAACACATCTGTTTTGGGGTATGTCCCACTCGCACTGACCGCGGTGTACTCCTCCACCAAGGCGGCGTTGCACTCATACGTGCTCTCGCAACGCTACAAATTGGTAGGAACTTCGGTCAGCGTACTGGAGATCGCGCCACCATGGGTGCAGACAGAATTAATGAACAGCAGCGCGAACCCCAACGCGATGCCTTTGCGAGAGTTCATCGACGAGACCGTCAAAGTCCTCGGTACGGATGCGCAAGAGATTCTTGTGGAACGTGCGAAGCCACTGCGCAACAACGTTGGCCCTAATGAGGGTGCATTTGTAACGCAGTTCAATGATTTCATGCACCAACTGCAGTAGGCGGAGGTTTCATGCCAACAATAACGAGATTCCAATGAGCCCAATGTTACGAGAGAAGAACAAGGAGACTCAATGCTGAGCGATTTCAAGAGGCAGGTCGTCGAACTGCTAAAGCGTCTTGAGACGGGTGACCGCAGCCCACTCGCGACCATCAATCCCAATAAATATATTCAACACAACCTGCGCGTCGCAGATGGCTTGGGGGGATTTCGCGAGCGGTTGGAATCTCTTCCCAAGGGCGCTGCCAAGGTCAATACCGTTCGTGCCTTCCAAGATGGCAACTTTGTCTTTACCCATACGAAATACAACATCGGCGGCCCCAAGGTTGGTTTCGATATCTTCCGATTTGAAGAAGGAAAGATATGGAGCACTGGGACAACCTGCAGCAGACCGCCGCCGAGCCGAGTCCGACCGGTCACACGATGACGGATGGCCCGACCGTCGCGTCCAACCTCGACAAGACTGAGTTCAATAAGACCTTGATGCAAACGTACATGGATGACCTGCTGAATGGCCGCAAGGATAAATTGCCGGGCTATTTTGACGACAACAATTACATCCAGCACAAGGCACTTGTCACCGACGGGCTCACCGGCTTGATCGCAGGGTTGCAGTCCTTGACCGAGAAGGGTTTTGCGGTGAAGTACGAACGAGTTCACAGAGTGCTTGGGGAAGGTAATTTCGTGCTCGTGGTGAGTGAAGGCACCTTTGGAGAGCGCTCCGCGTCTTATTACGACTTGTATCGGCTTCAGGATGGAAAGATTGCCGAACACTGGGACACGTTGGAGTCGATCCCGCCGCGCGCCGATTGGAAAAATGCGAACGGCAAATTTTGACAAATCGGCGGACACCACGACCGGGGATCAAACCGGGTCGCCAGGTTGCACAAATCAGGGCTCTGAGGGAGCGGAGAAAGTGAAACAGACAACTGAAGCGAAAAATAAGGCGATTGTCCTTGAGGCGTTCGATACCCTGTTCAACGAGCGCGATTACACGGCGGCTGAGCGCTACTGGTCGCCCAACTACATCCAACATAGCGCTCATATCGCACCTGGTCGTGAGGGTCTGTTCAATCTCATCAAGAGCCTTCCGCCCACGTTGAAGTACGAACCGGGATCGATCGTGGCCGAGGGAGACTTCGTGATCGTACACGGGCGATTTAGCGGTTTCGGTGCCCCTGTGAATTGGATTGCCGCAGATATTGTCCGCATTCAAAACGGAATCCTTGTCGAGCATTGGGACGTCATTCAGGATGAGGCCACGGAAGAGCAATCGAAGAGTGGCGCTCCCATGTTCGGAAAGACTTTCCCGACATACAAATGAGTCGGAGTGCGGGAAGTTCATTACAACTCGGGCAAGAACGGAGAAAAACGGTGCCTAAAAAGCTCGAAGGTAAGATCGCCGTCGTCACCGGCGCCACAGAAGGGATCGGATTCGCTACTGCAAAGCTTTTCGTCAAAGAGGGCGCCTATGTCTTCATCACGGGCCGCCGCCAGAACGAACTCGACGAGGCCGTGAAGGCAATCGGCACCAACGTTTCTGGAGTTCAAGGAGATGTCTCTCAATTGGTCGACCTCGATCGCCTTTACGAGACCGTCTCTAAGGCGAAGGGGCGAATCGATGTTATCTTCGCCAACGCCGGCGTTGGCGAATTTGTTCCCCTTGGCGCCGTCACTGAAGAGCATTCGACAAACTATTCAACATTAATGTGCGGGGAACATTGTTCACGGTGCAAAAGGCGTTACCGCTACTGAAAGATGGTGGCTCTATTATTCTCAACGGCTCCGTCGCGAGTGTTAAGGGCACTGCCGCCTTCGGCGTCTACGCCGCGAGTAAGGCTGCAATCCGCTCTTTCGTGCGTACCTGGACTACAGATCTGAAGGACCGCCGTATCCGCTCAAACGTTGTTAGTCCGGGTCCCATCAATACGCCACTGGTGAGTCGCCAATCTCCAGACGTGATTGCGCGGATTGTCTCCACCATCCCGATGGGACGCATGGGGGAGCCCGATGAAGTTGCAAAGGTGGCATTGTTTCTGGCCTCGGATGACTCCAGTTTCGTTACCGGCATCGAACTATTTGTCGATGGTGGCAGAGCTCAGATCTAATCGATCAGCGTGACCATACGTCGACTGAATCGAGAGTGATCAAGAGTTTAGGAACAAGGCGAACGTGATCGTTTCTGAATTGTGATGGGCCTTCAAGGAACGTGTACGAATGACGATAGCCCATATTCAAGGCGGCCCTTGCATCGAACTGGAGCGCTCTTTACCAAGCGAAGTGGCTGCGATTTCTCCCTTCGTGGATAGGCTCATGCTCTTGTTCAGGAAGTGCGGCTGTGTTCCTGAGGACGAGAGCGGGGTTGAGATCGCATTGCGCGAAGCCCTCGCCAACGCGATCATTCACGGAAATCATGAGAACCCCGGAAAACACGTCCATGTTCGTTGCCGCTGTGAACCTAGTGAAATCTCAATCGCGGTAAAGGACGAGGGACGAGGATTTGACGTTAAATAAGATAGCGGATCCCACTGCTCCCGAGAATACCGGTTCCGTTCACGGTCGTGGGATTTACCTGATGAAAGCGCTGATGGATGAAGTGCGCTTCGAAGAAGGTGGAGTTGTCGTTCATATGCGAAAGAGCACCGGCCAAGCTGCAGCCAACGATGCACAGAGGAACTCGCTGGAGTAGGTCAGTTTCCGATTACGATTCGAAATCGCTATCGAGAGCATCTATACGGAGAAACTTTATGTCTGCGATTATCCAAGCCAGCCCCCTCGAGAAGTTATCGCAAGAACCACTGCCCACCGGAGATTCGTGTGTCCTGATTATTTTTGGAGCTTCGGGCGATCTGACGAAACGAAAGCTGATCCCCGGTCTGTATAACCTCGCATGTGAGGGCTGCATGAATCCGCAGTTCGAAGTTCTCGGGATCGGACGCACGCCGATGAGTTCCGAAGAGTTTCGCAAGAAGAACGGCGAGGCAGCCGCCAAGTCGAAAGACACGCGCGACTTCAGCGAGTCAGGATGGGAGGACTTTGAACAGCGGCTGCACTACATGGTAGGTGACATCAACGATCCGACTTTCTATCCGCAGTTGCGGGTTCGTCTGGAGGAGATGGCGAAGAATGGTTCGAGCCCAAACCATTTGTTCTATGTGTCGACGCCCGCGTCAGTTGCGGGACCCATCATTGAGGGTTTGGGAGCGGCTGGACTCAACCGCCGCGACCATGGATGGACGCGAATTGTTCTGGAAAAGCCCTTCGGGCGGGACCTGGAATCGGCGCATGCGCTGAATGATGTTGTGCGCGGGGTATTCGACGAGAAATCGGTGTACCGCATTGACCACTATCTTGGCAAAGAGACGGTTCAGAACATCCTCGTCTTCCGCTTCAGCAACTCGCTATTCGAACCGGTGTGGAACCGGAACTACATCGACTATGTGGAGATCACTGCGGCTGAAACGGTGGGAGTCGAAAACCGCGCGGCATTCTATGAAGAGACCGGAGCCCTACGCGATATGGTGGCGAACCATCTGCTTCAATTGCTGGCACTGACTGCGATGGAGCCGCCGGTGGCGTTTGATGCCGACTCGGTGCGTGAAGAGAAGGTGCAGGTATTTCGATCCATTCGGCCAATGAGTGTCGAGGATGTAGCACGATTCACCGTTCGAGGGCAGTATGGTTCCGGCACGATGGACGGGAGACCGGTACCGGGCTATCGGCAAGAGCCAGGCGTGAATTCCAGTTCCATAACCGAGACCTACGCAGCGGTAAAGTTTCACATTGAGAACTGGCGTTGGGCGGGAGTTCCTTTCTACATCCGGACTGGGAAGCGTCTTCGACGAAATCTGACCGAGATCCGCGTGCATCTCAAACCGACGCCACAGGCTTTGTTTGCGAGCACGTCGTCGGTTATTGATCCGAATGTCATCACCATCAGCATTCAGCCGGACGAGGGAATCTCGATCGCATTCGACGCGAAGCGACCGGGAACACAGGTACGGACGGTGACGGTTCAGGCCAACTTCTCTTACCAAGCGAGCTTTGGGTCGAAGGGGCCAGTTGCGTACGAAACTCTGCTGCTCGACTCGATGCGTGGCGATGCAACGCTATTTACGCGCCGAGATGAGGTTGAGGCGGAGTGGCGCATCACTACACCGATTGAAGAAGCGTGGGCACATTTGCCGCCGCCGGACTTCCCCAACTATGCCGCCGGCAGCGAGGGACCAACCTCGTGGCATGAACTGCTCGAAATCCGTGGCAATGCTGCGGAACGGGCGAGCGGCCACCGCGAGTAGGGTCGGCTTGCAACAGGGACACACTTCGCTGTGGACGCAATCCCTAGGATTCGTCGTATTTCGCTCGACGAATGAGCTGACGCCTTGTTGTTACCCGATAGTTTCAGGATGGTCGGCAATAGTAGGTCATTCCAGCCATAAAAAAGATAACGGGAAGTCGGCAATTGCGGCGGGTCAAGACATCCAAGGCGGTCGCCGTCGCAAGAGCCGCACCGGTTTGCAGTGACCCAACGTTTCCAGGGTCCTTCCGTGCGAGCGCCTCGCCCCATCCTTCAATCGTGGTCTTCAATCTGCCTTCTTCCCCGGCAGCATCTTCCCCAGAATCACCCGGATCGCTTCCGGCCGGTGTTCGTCAGCCGAACCCTCCAGCGTGTAAGACCGTTCGAAGGCGTTCGGCCCGACGATCCTCATCTCCCACCGGTCATTCACCTGGGAGCCGACGATCGAGACCCGCCACTCCCCGGGCCGATTCGCGAGCACATGTTCGATGACCGCCGCAACCTCCCGTTGCCGGGTGGGATCGCCCGTGTGCTGCATCTCCACCGTTACTGCCATACCGAAAGTCTATGCCACTGCCTCGGGTCTATACTCATCGTGAGATCTTTCGTGAAAGGCGAGTTGCAATGAAGATTAAGAGTTTTCTACTCGTTCTGATATTCGCTCTGACGCCCGTGATGTGGGCACAGGAACAACTCGCGCAAGCGCCTCCCGGCCCCGGCGTTGGAGACCAAATGCGGCCCGAGCATCGTCAACAG
>WNFC01020349.1_pt1 | contig 13735 bp, 20 predicted proteins | sample 5400541 | NCBI WGS metagenome assembly WNFC01 (sample SAMN13153342, study PRJNA577476) | soil metagenome | isolation source: 120 cm saprolite under Douglas fir tree site 2 hole 2 replicate 1 | place: USA:California | collected 2015-04-18
ACCTCGAGAATATGTTTAACCTGGTCTGGCAGGGAAGAACTCAGGCCGGCTGTTAAGATTATGAAAGTCGATACGAGCGTAAGTCATATTCCTAGATACCATACCTTTTTGACCAATGAGTCCAACACTGGCGAGGTCTACGAGGTTGTTCATTGAGGTGAGGAAGGTGAAAACAGGCCAGTAGCCGGTCTGCTTTGACAAAGCACCGACAAGACGCGTGTCCGAGTCGGCGCGTTGTAGCTCCGCGCAATCGATGATAAGCACTGGACTGATAATCACGAGCAAGGGTCACCACCATGGTTGAGGCAGAAGAAATGCATTAATTGTACCGCTTCTTGTCCTGAAGTATGTGGGACAACATTCTTGTCTTGCCACTTCCCTGGGGTCCATGGACAAACGTGATGTTCGCTGTGGTGTGTGAGCTGACACGGCAATCCAATATTCGCTGAAAGGCATACTGGGCATGTCATCAAGGTAATTAGTGAGAGTCGTTTCGACATCCTGGCGCTCTTGCCAAGCCGCTTCTGCGTTTGCATCGAAGACATCCGGATGCTTGAAGGTTAATCTGTCGACAGTGTTCCTGCGGAGCCATTGATACAGGCGAGATTCTGCGAATAAGATCAAGACGGACACGGGAGTATTTAGAAGATGAAAAGCTACCTCTATAATCAAACCAGTCAAGGATCTTTCCCTCGACCATAAATGCGCGTATTGGATCAAAAATCTGGCGAACGTCGGCGGAGAGGATATAGGTAAAGAGATGCCACGGACAGTATATGTCAAGGTGCCCAAGAAGAAGACGATGACCGGAATGACGATACGAGGATGCTTAGCAACCCAGTCGCGGATGACATGGGCCTGTACTGGAGGAAGAAAGGAGGTGCGAAGGCGTGTTTTGTCAATGTAGAGGCCGTGGACAACATTGCGAGCAACAATAGAGGAACGAAGGTCAGAAAATGTGACGGTGGAAGCACGGTAAGATGTGCCAGAAACGGGATTTGGGGTCGAGATGTCGACTATGCGACCATACGGCTGATGATGGATATCAGTGAAATGTTATCGTGGACAGAGATGGAGGAGATACTCTGAAAGTATCATACAGGGCCTCTTCTTGTGGGTCCGTGCCATCAAACATGACACGAAGGAGAGGAGATGCAAATCTGTTCATGTCCTGAATTAACATTTAATGGCTGGATTGCGCTGAATGGAAAGAGGAGTTGTACCTCTCGCCATGGTTGTCCTTGCACGACCCAGATATTACCCCTGCGAAGACCTGCAGACGACGGGACGCCGCCTTTAGATTGGACGTAGCTTCTAAGATCCGACTGAATGTTCGAAAGGATGTCCTCTGAGTCGGAAGGGGTGTATTCGATAAGTACGAAAACACCTCCGTCCTTTACGTGAGGCTCGATAGAGATTGGTTTGAAGCCATGAGTGTGCACCCCTGATATGAGTTCTGAGAGTGAGTTGAGAACACGTTCTTGACGGAGCTGGCCGTAATAGTATCGAAAACTGGATGGATTATAAGAGTGAGTGTACGAAGAAGAGCAGAGGGTGACTGACTCCCAAGCCGCAAATTTTACAGGAAAGACTGAGTCGATGAAGAGCCACGCTTTGTTTTTCCTGGTTGACGACGAGAATGCGACAGCCTGTGAATAAAAACGAGCGAGCGAATGTATGCGCATGAGAGAGACGCGTCGGTACTCTGGCATCGCCGGTGACGTCAGGGACGCGGCTGTGCCACGTGATGCTGACGCCAAGGAAAGAAAGCCAAACAAACAGAAAGAGGAAAATAAGTGCGCGCGCCGACAGATTGGCCCAGACAACATGTTGACCTCGTCCCCGTCGCTCGCAACACGCGCGGCCTCGTCCCCATCGTCGTCGGCTCGTCTCACCAGCCTTCGTCGCAAAAAACCTTCTCATCATACAAGGAGACCTCCCCCTTCTCGCTCTATTTCCATGTTTTCATCCCTTAAATCCCTCGTCACCACTCCCTTGTCATGGTTCGCTAACGCCACGAATGACTCTTTCGAATCTGAGGATACCCCTGGCAAGCGCAAGCTCGTCCACAGTCCTGCCAACCCATACGACAGTGAAGGGGATCAGAAGGATGCTCCCTCGGCATACAGGGCTAAACGCATCCGTCTCGATTCACCAGACCGTGTCGCCACTCTGCCAGTCCCTCCTGCCCCCGCCCAATACCTCGACCCTCCCACTCCCTCATTTCGAGCGTCGACTCTCCCTCGCATCCATGCTTCTAAGCCCGCACGGCTATACGCTCCTTCCAGCAATACTATCTCTATTCCGCGCCCGGATACCTCCCGACTTTCGCCTCTTTCGTTCCATCAGCCCCCTCGTACCCAAGCTGCCCCGATTGCCCGCACAATGTCTATGGATCCCCCAACAGCTCGTCGCACTTCCATCCAAGAGCTCCCTCCTCCCATTTCGCGCGATGTTTCTATGGAATCTTCTCCAAATACCTCTACTCAACCCTCCAATCCTCCCTTCCGCATGCGATCGGCCCTCACCCCCCAGCCTGGTGCTCCACCCTATGGTCCAAATCCACAGAGACGTGAACGTAATCCGTCTGAACCCCCGCCTCTTACTGCTCTCATCGAAAATCCAATTTTCGTGAAGCCGCCCTCTGTGCAGCACGATCAGAGGCGCATGAATGATGGCTCAAACCTTACTCTTGGTTCCCTTGTCGATACTCAGAAATCGGTATTTATTCTCCCTTCCTGGTCACTTGTCTCTCCCCCTCATCACTTCATCAGCAGAGCCTTTCCAATCGATCCCATTCTACCCTTGTTCTTCGTCACGAAGTCCCCGACGGTAAGCGCCCTTCTTTGTTCTCCCACCCCTTGTTTCAAATATGTTTCAGGTCTACGTCCCACCAATGCCGCCGAGCTTGCGCTCCAACAGCTCGAGAGATACCGCACTCCCCTCGTCCCCTCCCGTCTTGGGTCAGGCAACGTCGATGTTGCACTTCCAGAACTCTTCCAAGCGCGCAAAAAAGCTCGTGCTCTTGTCCTCATGAAGCGTGATAAACGCGATGACAAACCCCGCCTTGGTCACGCGAGCAAGTATATCAACTCTTCCAAAGAAAAGGACAAGGATACCCCGTCGAAGAGTAAGAATAGTAAGCCGTATGCTGGCGAGGGTGGTCTCAAGAAGTTGTTGGCCCGGCGCAAACAAGAGGTGATAGATGCAGAATTTGTGGAGGATCCAGACGTACAAGCCATGGCCGATGACAGTGAGCGTGAACCTGAGCTCACTAAGCGCATGAGCAGGATAACTGAACCCGTTCGCACTCCTGCTACTTTTGCGCGCAAAGTCTCTGCACCGCCACCTTCATCTGTCCCTTCTTTCGGTTTGACCAGCCGGAAACCCACTCACTTCCGCACAAATCGTGCACGCACGGTTGGCCCCACGCGTACGAGAAATCGTTTTACAGCAGCGTACGAAGACGATGAAGCGGACGGTGCGGACGACTTGGCCGTTATGCCCGAGGAGCCACCAAAGGAGAAGGATAGTAGCAATTCGAATATTCCGAAGTTTGAACCTCCGAGTGGATTCAGTTTTGCCCCTGTGCGTCTCTTTTGTCCATTTCAAAGGCAGATACTAATTATTCTTCGATAGCCGCCATCCGTTACTTCGATACCTCTGGCCCAGGACACGTCTTCTGGTCGTGATGAACCGCCCATTAGTGCCCTTCCCTTCACATTGTCCAAGCCTCCAATGCCGAAGGTCATGATCCCAGCACCGGCGACCTTCACACTCGCCTCGCAACCGCCCATGATTGCGTTCGTCCCACCTACCCCAGAGGGACCGCAGAGAGACGAGCCGGCATCGGAACCAGCTCCCCCGAACTTTTTCACCAGTTCCCAAATTTTTGCACGCACTGGCATAACTCCACCTCAGTCTGTCTCTAACGCTGTATCCAAACCTGAACCCGAGCCTGTTTCTCAGGTTGCGGATCCTGCGCCAGTCAGTAAGTCCGAAACAGGAACAATACCAGAGCCGTTGGCCACATCCACACCGCCGTCCCGTGCACCGGACGCAGCGGCCTCAACCTCTGCGCAGTCTCCAAGTTCGGAAACTGAGAAACCACCTCCGCCAACTCCATTCAATTTTGGCCAAAGCACGTCGATCCAACCGACGTTGACGTCGTCGTCTAAGCAACCATCTACAGGCAGCTCACTTCCGTTTAGCCTGACGCCTTTGTCTGCGCCGCAGCAGCCGAAGAAAGATGATGCCGGCGCAGCTCTCCCTAAACCTCTATTCGGCGGCGCGACCGCATCGTTTCCTGGATTTGGGACGTCTGTGTCGGCAGCAGGGCCTAGCACAAAGGCCACAGCCCAATCAGCGGGAAATGCAACTGCCTCGTTCTCGTTTCCGAAAATAGCAACGTTAGCTCCAGCGGAGAGTGTTGAGCCCTTGAAGCCTGGTTTTTCGCTTGCACAGAGTCCCTCATTGACTTCGGCATCTGCATCTGCGCTTTCGACTGAGTCATCCAAACCCCCTGGATCATCTACTCCTTTTTCATTCGATCAATCGGCCAAACAAACCGCAACCGCTGCGCCTTCAACTCCAGCTAAAAGTATATTCACGTTTGGTCCTTCCTCGACCACTCCCTCGACAGCTGAAAAGCCTACTGTTACATCTACTGGGTTCACCTTTGGTCCCTCGACCACAACCCCTGCCAGTGCACCCACAGGGCTTTTGTTTGGTTCGCCAGCGCCACAATCCGAAACTAAACCTGCGACCAGTACCGGAGGCTTTTCGTTTGGTACTCCTGCCCCTGCTCCCGCAAATGCGTCGAAGCCGGCATTCCCGTTTGGTACCGCAACGCCGGCTCGTACCGTAACTCCTCCACCTGCGGATGATGGTATGCGTATGGAAGAGAGTCCTACACGCGGAGGCGGAATGGACATCAACGGTGGAAGTGCCAAACCGCAGTCACTCCCACAATTGCAAATGCCTGGTGCTTCCAAATCTGGCTTTTCTTTTAGCACCAATACCAGTGCTGGATTTGGGTCACCATCACCTTCCCCGTTCGGAGGAAATTTGGGGAGTGGCTTCACATTTGGACAGCAGAATCAGACTTCAAGCCAAGGTACGAACGGAGGGTTCAACTTTAACACAAATACAAAGGCATCGGAAGGCTCAAATGGAGGATTTTCATTTGCTGCATCAAAGCCTGCGGAAACTACTCCGGCTGGGTTCACATTCGGCCAATCCACGACGGATAGCAACCCTTCACCCTCCACCGGATTTACTTTCGGCCAACCAGGACCTAAAACAGCAGACGCAACATCTTCTGGGTTCTCCTTCAAGGCACCGGAACCAATCCAACATTCGACGAGTTTTACGTTCGGACAGACACTACCTGAACCTGCCCGCCCGTCTTCTTCGACTGGGTTCGGTTTTGGACAAGCGCAGCCTCAGCAACCGGCGACCACTGCTCCGTTCACGTTTAGCCCTCCCGCAAGTGGCGGGGCATTTGGATCTGCACCTGCCAGTCCTGCATTTGGCGCACAGCAGTTGGCACCTGCGCCGTCTACGCCATTCCCATTTGCAGGACCCACCAGTGCACCAGCGCAACAACCTGCGCCAAATCCGTTCGGGTTTGGTTCGGGGGGTGGGCAACCCACGTCGCCTGCCGTACAGCAAGGCTTCACGTTTAACCTTGGGGGAGGCACGCCGCAGACGCCGGCAGGACCATTCGTGACATCCACACCGCAGACCCCAGGGACGGGCAATAGCGAAAGTGCCATTTTCACGATGGGCGCCCCATCGCCGAAGGCAGTACCACCACCCGGGTCCCGCCTGGTGAAGAAGCTACCAACGCGCCGAAATGCCAACGTCAAGCGATGAACAGCACCTGCATTGCGCGTACCGAGTCCCGTTATGACCACCGCCTTTTTCTTGTTCCTCTTTCTCCCATCGTGAATCTCAGCAAATCCACTTCTACAACACATGTTTTCCAAGAATTATGGCCTAATGGTTTTTCTGATCAGGTTTGTTGTCTTACGTCTTTCGTAGTATTCAATCGTCTCCTAACACTACAACTCAGGTCGCCTTGTTTCCATCTTCAAATGGCCAAGTGTTTAACAACACCGTCTGCTCTCACATCGATCGTACTTAACGCCCTTTCCTTGCTTTTTATCACCATTACACAACCATGCTCTCTGACTTGCATTTTGTTTTTGTTTTTGCATTACTGGGATCTCGATATCTACGAGTAGACCTACACACAAACAGCACGATAAGTTCTCGCAGGCTCAAGGCCACGCACCCCGCATATTATCATTATCACACGGCTTAAGGCCGACTGGCATCTTTACTACGTATTTTTCCACAATTGTACCTTGTCCCGAAATCGACGGACGTTTGAGTGAGGCGTGTCCGTGTCATATGATCTACGCGTGAACGCGTCTCGTGCCAACGATCGTTGTAAGTTGTCGTCAACACAACACATGCCTCGCGAAATTGTGACCGTACAAATCGGCCAATGTGGCAACCAAAGTATGAGTAATAGCAACTCAGCTTTACAATACTCACCTGTTCCGTCAATGCGTTGTAGTGGGCTCCGTCTTCTGGCAGCGGCTCTGCGCCGAACACGGTATAAACAAAGAGGGCATCCTCGAGGATTGGGCGACAGAGGGAGGTGACCGTAAAGACGTATTTTTTTATCAGGCAGACGATGAACATTACATTCCTCGCGCGATCCTAATCGACCTCGAGCCACGGGTGCGTTTGCTTTGTATATGGGAGCCGTCGATAACATAAACTCTGAAATGTGTGCACACCCCGCAGGTCATCAACAACATATTGACATCGCCGTTCGCGAACTTGTACAACCCGGAGAACATCTTCATGTCCCAGGATGGTGGTGGTGCCGGAAACAATTGGGCACAAGGATACGCCACAGGCGAGAAGCTATACGAGGACATCATGGAGATGATTGACCGAGAGGCTGAGGGTAGTGACTCGCTCGAGGTGTGTGACCCCTTCTCCCTCTCTCTCCTTCATCAAGGGCCCCGCGAAGGGGGGTTGAACAACTCAACTCAACCCTACCGGCACCCCGCCTCCGTCTCGACGGCGGCGGTGTCCATACTTGTTTTTCTCCGCAGGGCTTCATGTTGATGCACTCAATCGCAGGCGGGACGGGCTCAGGATTGGGCTCGTTCCTGCTCGAGAGGCTGAACGACAAGTTCCCGAAAAAACTGGTGCAGACCTACTCGGTCTTTCCGAACGCGCAGGAGGGCGACGTCGTGGTGCAGCCGTACAACGCGCTCCTGACGCTCAAGCGCCTCGCGAACCATGCCGACTCGGTCGTCGTGCTCGACAATGGCGCGCTGGCGCGCATCAATGCGGATCGTCTGCACCTCCAGACGCCCTCGTTTGACCAGACCAATCAGCTCGTGCGTGTTTGCTTTTTTTTTTGTAGCTAGGTTATTGATTGGTCTTTTCACGGCGTCGCTGTGTTGCCTGTCGCGAATGTGGTGTGTTATAGGTGTCTACGGTTATGGCGGCGAGCACGCAGACCCTACGGTATCCAGGATACATGAACAACGACCTGGTCGGCATCATCGCTTCACTCATACCAACGCCGCGCTGTCATTTCTTGATGACGTCCTACACACCGTTCCCTTCAGATTCGATCGACAAGGTAACGGCAGTTTATTCCGTGTCATCAACCGAACAGAAAAGTGTCTGACCTCTCTATCTATCCAACAAGGCCAAGCCGATCCGGCGTACGACTGTGCTGGACGTGATGCGTCGTCTCCTGCAGCCCAAAAACAGGATGGTTTCAACCGTACCGAGCAAGACAGCTTGCTACATTTCAATCCTCAACATTATTCAAGGTGATGTCGACCCCACCGACGTACGCACAGTTCCCACCTGCCTAGTCCCAAAAGTTGATGCCACAGCTACGCATTGGCTATTTTTTTAATGTAACAGGTACATCAATCGCTTCTCCGCATCCGAGAACGCCAGCTCGCCAATTTCATACCTTGGGGCCCGGCGTCCATCCAGGTTGCGTTGACACGGCGATCGCCATACGTTACGACGAACCACCGCGTCAGCGGACTTATGCTTGCAAACCACACGAGCATCGCTTCGGTGCGTGATCACCGGTCCAATACAAATCCTCATGTACACGCTGACTAACCCCTTCGCGTCAGTTATTCAAACGCATGTTGGATCAGTTTGATCGCTTGAAAAAACGAAATGCATTCCTTGAGCAATACAAAAAAGAACGGATGTTCGAGAACGGGCTGGAAGAGTTTGACGATGCAAGGTACGAATCGTATCATGGGTCTGGCGTGACCACCGTCAATGACTCATGTGGCCATAAGGGCGACTGCGGACGAACTGCTGAAGGAGTACAAAGCTTGTGAAAGTCCAGATTATATATCTTATGTAGGTGCCCATCTCAGTTCTTGTCTGCGTTGTGTAATGGACATTTGCTAGGGATCCAACGAGGGCGAACAAACAGGTTGATCCGTCAATCTCCGACATTTTTCTGTATACGTACTGACCGACATTCCCACTGGATGTACTTGTCGCCCTTCTGAGAGAATAATGTAATTGAAATGGTCCCACGATCTAGGTTGTCTATAATCTAATCGAAGTTGGAGCAGAAACTCACGGGCAGCCGTAATGGGATGGCGACTGTGGAGGGAACGAATTACGACTTTTTCGGACCTTCCAGCTTCTTTCCAATGTCACTACCTAGGGTCGGAATATGAACACGAGAATCAAAAGAGGGAAGGTTGAAACTAAGGTGACGCACCGCGCAGCTTTACTCCAAGGGTACGCTCGAGCTTAGCGAGGATCTGAGGGTTGGGGATGGCTTTGCCCGACTCGTAATCTTGCAACACGGACGGCTTCTCATTTATTTTTTGAGCAACGTCCTTCTGCGAGAGCTTCAGTTCCATGCGTGCGGTTTGCATCGCCTGTTGTGTATGTATGTAATGGATTAGCAGGGTGAGACCACGCGGCATGGGCTAGGGCCAACACGCACACGTCCGACGCTGGGGGCCACCTTGCTTGGAGGAGCGACCTCGTTCTCGCGGTCAAGTTTGACAATCCGTTGGTGGTCCGTGCCTTTAGGGATGGTAAGTAAAGTGACGAGAGAATAGCGAACTACACTGTGTCTTTCTACCTGAGTGAGCTTTGTTCGTTCCACTAACGGCCTTGGCCTTCTTTTCGGTTCCGACGACAGCACCTGCCCGACGGGCCTAGCGACCATTATTTTTATTTATTTTTGTTTTCGAAAGAAAGAAAAAACCCACAGCTACAAAGGAACGAGAGGGAAGGATAAGTTTGTTTCAACGTGGCACGCGCTTTAATTGTCCGACGTACCATTGAGGTCGGCAGAATTCTTGGTGACTTTTGCGGCCTTGGCCTTCTGGCCGATGACGGTCTTCGAATCCCAGTCAATGACGTTGCTCATCGTGTTTGAGGGAGGGAGGAGTTGAAAGTTGAAAGATGTTGAAAGAAAGAAAGAGAGGAAGAAAGCTGTGCTTTGATCGCGCAGGTACGCTAGTACTGACTCATACGACCTTCTCTCGGCTGCTCGGAACAACATTCCTCTCCCAGCCCTCGTCTAACAGCCTTTCGATCTGCCCTTCGTCCAGCCCAGCCAGGTCATCCAACTCCCAGCTCGTGCATAGGTCCACTATCCACTTCATCCGCCTTTTGCTCACCTCGCCGCCGACTCCCGGCGCACGCACCATGAGTTTCTCTCGCAGCAATCCGACCTTCTCGACGGCCTCTCCCGCGCCCTTCGGTATGCTCTCCTCTATCCTCTTTCTGATGATGTTTGCCAGCTTTGGGCTCTTCCCATTCGTAGAGATCATGATCTGCAGCGGGCCCTGTCGAATTTGGGAGCCAAAGTAAAAGTCGCAGTAGGATGGGTCGTCTGCGACGTTCACGGGGATCCGACGGGCTCTGCACGAAGCGGCGATGTCTCTGGAGAGCTCGACCTCATCGATGGCCGTTAGGACCATGTCCGCGTTGTCCAGATCCGTAGATAGGAATGTACGATCACAGAATACGATGCGATTGGCGTCGATGAGCGATTTCGTTTGTTCCGTCACCCCTTGAGCGGGTGAGACGACGGTGACCTTGGCGCCGGCCGTGAGGACATGTTGAATTCGACTGGAAGCGACTTCTCCGGCCCCCACGACCAAAACATGTTTGTTTTTGAGTTGCCAAGCGATGAGCAGAGAACCCACGGACTCCGAGGTGGTGGTTTCCATGGTCGATGGACCATCCGTTCACCCTAACATGACGACACGACCGCCCTTAGGCAACACCTTGGTCACGGACGCTTACACACCTTATATATATGTGGTACGACGGCAAGGAATGACAAAGGTGAACGGGGAACATCCACATGGTGAGGCGAGTAGCCATGGAAACAATAATGGTCTTTTGTGGTCACAAAGACCACGGCAAGGACACGACAAAGACTCATGGCATGGCAAGGCAAACACAAGGCCGGTGTGGCCGTCCACTCGCAGTGACTACTTCCTCCACGAACCATCGACTGGTCAACGGGGCGTTACCTGGTAAGTTATTTAATCGCTGAACGTTGCCCGATTGATGATGGGCTGACCAAGTGGATCACTGCGCGCCTATTTCACGATTTTGTTTTGACGGTTGCGATTCACTTTTGATCGGCCGGCGGCGCAGGTGCACGACGGGTCGTGACTTTTCCATTTTCAAGTCGTCATTTCACATCCGCAGGTACTTTCTCTCTTCCTCCTCCACCACTCCCTCCCTTCACCTTCTTCCGGGTGCAACGCGCCCTCCTTGGACTTCACTTACTTTCGTCTTCCTCAGTGCAAGCCCTAGACGTTGACCGTCACCCTCCGTTCCTTGAACAACTCTTCATTCTTTTGGTGCTGGCCCCATACCCTATCTTTATCTCAGAAACCGGAAATGTTCCCAAAATACCTGTATGGCTTCTACGGGTTCTTCACGCTGGGCGTTGCAGTCTCCGGCATTATATCCCTTGTGTTCTCGATCCTGTGGAGGAGGAATGACCTGCTTTTGAATATGATTTTTAGTCATGGTGACCTGGATGGTATGTGTTGGCTGGAACCATATATCGTCGTGCTCTTCTCATGACAGAGTCTATCATTAGCTGGACTTCTCATGGGCGTTGCGTTCCTGCTCACCAGCTTCCTGTCCGTCGGAGCAATCATCCAACGAAATCACGTTATGACGGGTCTCGTCATTCTCAACTGGGTCCTCATCGCCGACGCTGTCATGGTACTTGTCGTTGGCACCGTTATCTGGTTCTATACCCTCCGCGAACGCGCGGAGTTTCATACTGTATACGCAAATCTGCAGTCTTCACAGCGTATCACCATCCAGGATCAGGTAAACCCATTATGGTTACCTTTCCTCTGCCTTTCTAACTCGTCCCCCCTACAATCAGTTCAAATGCTGCGGATATTTTAACTCATCGGATCAAGTTGATTTTGGCGGAAGCTTTTGCCAGAGCCAAGCGTTCGTTAACACACTCAACACGACCATTACGAGCAACTTCTGTGTTACACCCATCACGCAACAAGCTGATTCTTCTTTGAACGACGTATTCACGTATGTTCGAATCCTTTTTTCCGTCCTAGAAACGATGATTTATTATTATTAGGACGACCTATGGCTTCATGGCCGGCATCATCGGCCTGTTCCTCTCGTCACTATGCGTCGTCAAAGTCGTGCGTGCATCATCCTATCTGTTGCTTATCTGGGTTCTGACTCTCCTTGCAGAGACAAGAGATCGAACGGTTCAGGAGGATCGATGCAAAGCGTGGGGGAAGAGGATTTGTCTGAGACAAATACCAACCACGAACCATTCGTATCCCCTCCCCTCATGTTGTCTCATTGGTAATATCTATTCCTCACTCCTGCGTCGTGAGAAATCCAGCAAGTCTAGTAGATAGGGTTTTTGATATCATCTCCTTCCTTCATTACGTCCCTTACCTTCATCGAACATGGTTCCCTTCTCGGTTGCATCCAGAGTTTAGTTCCCAGGTCATACATAACAACAGCAGAGGATTGAGTAAGGTGGTATCCATAGTTGGTACTGTTTTGGTGTAACCATTGCTGTGCTACAGTATGTAAGTTGCATCACACAGTAAGCACCGTCACTTTTGGGCGATGCGTGCGAATCCGATTCCAGATCAACCCATCACTGCATCGCTGTCAGTGTCCCTTGATTGATCTTGCGCGCTCGTTCAAGTTCGCGCAGTGGCACTGCTCCTACGTAGCTACTGTATGCCTAGAATCTGCCGCCGGCGCAAACTCCCCGTAACACTCGCTGAGGGACATGGCTCATCCAGTACACCTCGCGCGAGCCGCACCGTTATCCGTAGATTTCATACATTGCTCAAGCAACAAAAATATGCCCAGGATGACGCTTTAGCAAGTATAAACCGCGAAATAGAGGCGCTCGGTGGGCTCGGGGAATATCAGCGCATGTCATGCATTGGACAAAGTAATGACAGGGGCGGCGGGAGCGAAAAGGTATTGATTGGATGGCTGAAACAGATGGGCTGGGCAGATGCTATTGGAAAGGAAAAGCAGAGGCACAGGTAAGTCCAAGTTGTATGCTCACTCTGCGTCCCCCCCTGAGTCCCATCGGTGTTATTTTTTTTTCACTCTTTAAGATTACTCGAGGTCGGCGCCGTGAGGGCCGACAATTATCGCGGCTGTGCATCTTGGATGGACGTGACGGCCATCGACCTGCATTCGCGGCATCCGTCCATCCTCGAACAAGATTTTTTGCTCATGGACCCCGGGCCAGCGAGCCAGCCTGAGCATCGCGAGGCGTGGGACATCGTAAGCCTCAGCCTGGTCCTCAACTTTGTCCCGGATGGGAATGATCGCGGTACGCGCGAAACTGTCAATAGCCGAAAAAGAAAAGGCTCTACGGCTGATTTCGATGGTGTTTCCTTTTTTTTCTTTTTTTAGGCCGGATGTTGGTAAAGGCACACGCGATGCTTCGTTCGGGCGGTCTGTGCTTTCTGGCTGTGCGTCTTACGAGTTCTCAGCCCCTGAACGATCTATCCTCACTTGAACGCCGCGCTGTTTGACCGCGGACCACAGCTTCCCCTTCCTTGCGTCAATAATTCACGGTATATGACCTTCGAGCACATGAAGGGGCTCATGAACGCCATCGGCTTCTCTCAGATAGAGGAACGATGGAAACCCGGAGGAAAGATGATATATTGGTTGTTTCAGAAACGAGCATCGCAAGAAAGTCGCGTTGGCGACTCGGAGCATTTCGGCAGGAAGGAGGTGCTCCGCCAAGGAGGGCACAGGAATAATTTTCACATCGTCTTGATTTGACCATGCGCCTGCGAGACGATTCTTATAGGTGTGATTATGGTAGCCTTGCACTCTAACGCTGGCTTCCTCGATGAGACTTCTATGCCAAGTACCTATTACGAGATGGTTGAAAACGAAGTTGTCTTTCGCCGTTCTCAGCTAATGTGTTTGCACAGAGCGTAGATAGTCCTGACATCACTGGCAGAGCAAGTCATATGGCACATGGCGCACCTCAGCCCGGCTTCCTAGTGGAGAGAATGCGCGAAACTCCCCAGGTGCCAGCTCTTGATCATGTCTCTCTAACCCAATTTATCAAAATTTGAACGTTTGAACGTTTGAACAATAGATATGACTCTAATATCTCGAGCACAGGGCAAGT
>WNFC01006036.1_pt1 | contig 13734 bp, 15 predicted proteins | sample 5400541 | NCBI WGS metagenome assembly WNFC01 (sample SAMN13153342, study PRJNA577476) | soil metagenome | isolation source: 120 cm saprolite under Douglas fir tree site 2 hole 2 replicate 1 | place: USA:California | collected 2015-04-18
CCGAGCAGTTCGGGCCGCGCGATCTGCTTCGCTACGGCGTCCTCGCGGAGGAGCTCGGCTTCGACAGCGCGGTGGTTTCCGACCACTTCCACCCCTGGCGCGACACCGGCGGGCATGCGCCGTTCGCGTTCGCGTGGCTCGGCGCGATGGGGGCGAGCACGACGCGCATCCGGCTCGGCACGAGCGTGGTCACGCCGACCTTCCGCTATCAGCCGGCGATCGTCGCGCAAGCGGCGGCTACGCTGGCGCTCCTGTTCCCCGGGCGTTTCTTCCTCGGCGTCGGCTCGGGCGAGTCGATGAACGAGACGCCCGTGACCGCGGCCGAGTGGCCGGAGCCGGGCGAGCGCGTGCGGCGCCTTCGCGAAGCGGTGCGCCTCATGAAAAAGCTCTGGGCCGAGGACTATGTCACGTTCGACGGCAAGTACTTCAAGACGCGCGAGGCGAAGATCTTCGACAAGCCCGCGGGCGGCGTGCCGCTGTATATCGCGGGCGCGGGGCCGCAGGTCGCGGAGTTCGCGGGCAAGGAGGCCGACGGCTTCATCTGCACGTCAGGGAAGGGCGCGGACCTCTATCGCGACACGCTGCTGCCCGCGCTCGACAAGGGCGCGCGCGACGCGGGCCGCGATGGGGCGAAGATCGAGAAGACCATCGAGATGAAGGTCTCGTACGACAGCGACCGAGGGCGCGCGTTGGACGAGACGAAGGAGTGGGCCGCGCTCGCGCTGCCGGCCGAGGACAAGGCCGGCGTCGATGATCCACGGGAGATGGAGCGGCGCGCGAAGGCTGGCGAGGCGAACGCGCACACGCGTTTCATCGTGTCGACCGACCCCGACGAGCATGTGGCCAGGATCCGCGAGTACGTGGCGTGGGGCTTCACCCACCTCGTGTTCCACTTCCCCGGCCAGGACCAGGAGCGCGCGATGCGCCTGTACGCGCGCGACATCCTCCCGCGTCTGCGCACGTGATCGAGCTCGACGCGGCGTCGCGTGAGCTGCTCGACGACGCGCGTGTCGCACACCTCGCGACCGCCGACCAGTACGCGCGTCCGCACGCGATACCGATCGTGTTCGTGTGGGGCGAGGGCCGGCTCTACTTCCCGCTCGACCGCAAGCCCAAGCGCGAAGACGACTGGCACGCGCTGCGCCGCGTGCGGAACATCGAAACGAATGGCCGCGTCTCCATCGTGGTCGATCGCTATGACGACCGGGACTGGACGAAGCTCGCGTGGGTGCTCGTCGAAGGCCAGGCCACGATCCTCGAGACGGGCACCGAGCGCGACACCGCGGCCACCGCGCTCGCGGCGAAGTATCCGCAGTACCGCGACGGCAGCCTCGAGCGACGACCCGTCGTCCGGGTAGACATCGAACGGGCCGTGCACTGGAGCGCGGGGGACGCGGCAGCCGAGGAGCGCGGCGGCCGCTAGTCCTCGAAGAGGTGGCGCAGGAACGCGTCGCGATCTTTCAGAAATGACCGCGTGAGCTCAACGACATCCGCGTCCTCATACGTGCGTTCTGCGATGCCGTTCTCGGAGAGCGCGTAGATCGTCGCCTCCGGATATCCCAGAAGCACGGGCGAGTGAGTTGAGACAACGAACTGAGAGCCCTGCGCGACAAGGTCGTGCATGCGCCGCATGAGCGCGAGCACGCCACGGAGCGACAGCGCTGCCTCCGGCTCGTCCAGAACGAAGAAGCTGTCGGGCCCGAAGCGCTTTGTGATGAGCGTCAGGAATGACTCACCGTGCGACTGTTCATGCAGTGACCGGCCGCCATACGGTGCGAGGCCACCGTCGAGCCGCTCGAGGTAGGTGGCCACGTTGAAGAAGCTCTCAGCCCGTAGGAAATAGCCGTCGCGAGGTCGGCGCGTTCCTCGGACGAGCCTCAGGTGGCGATGGAGATCGGACTCCGATGCGCGAGTCGACAGTCTTGCATGCCGGCTACCGCCCTCGGCGTTGAAGCCGGCGGCCACCGCGATTGCCTCGACCAGCGTCGACTTTCCGCTGCCGTTCTCGCCGATGAAAAACGTCACGCCCGGATCCAGCGCGAGCTCGTTCAGATCGCGGATCGCGGGTACAGAGAACGGATACGCATCGAACGTCTCGACCGCGTCGCGCTTGAGGACGACGGAGCGCACGAAGGGATCGGGCACGCGACGAGTATCGCCCCGCGTGCCGTCAGACCGGCGGGCCAGGGCTAAACTTCCGCGTCTCATGGAATTCGGATTCACCCTCAAACCCGACGTGTCGCTCGAGCGCGCGGGCTCGCTGGCGCGGCTGGCCGAGCAGTCGGGGTTCACGTACGGGTGGATCTTCGACAGCCACGTGCTGTGGAAGGAGCCGTACGTCCCGCTCACGCTCATGGCGCAGGCCACGACGAAGATGCGCTTCGGCACGTGCGTCACCAATCCGGCGACGCGCGAGCCGTCGGTCACTGCGAGCACCCTCGCGACGCTGCAGATCCTCTCGGGCGGCCGCTTCGACCTCGGCATCGGTCGCGGCGATTCCGCGCGGCGCGTGCTCGGCAAGCCGCCGACGACGCTCGCCGTCCTCGAGGAGGCGACGCGCGTGATCAAGGAGCTCGCCGAAGGTCGAGCGGTGACGTACGAGGACACGACGATCCGCCTCGACTGGGCGCCGAAGTGCAGGCTGCCGGTGTGGGTCGCGGGGTACGGGCCAAAGGCGCTCGAGGTGACCGCGCGTATCGCCGACGGCGCGATCATCCAGCTGGCCGATCCGAGCCTGGTGGGCTGGTGCGTCGGCCTCATCCGTGACGGCGCGAAGAAGGCCGGCCGCGATCCGAACGAGATCGCCGTCATGGCCGCGGCCGCCGCGTACGTCGGTCCGCGCGACGTCTCGCTCGAGCGCGTCCGCTGGTTCCCCGCGCTCGTGAGCAATCACGTCGTCGACCTGGTGAAGCGGTACGGGGAGGCGGGACTCCCAAAGGACCTCACCGCGTACGTGAAGGACCGCAAGGGCTACGACTACAAGCATCATGCCGAGGTCGGGTCATCGAACGCGGCATTCGTGGACGACGAATCGGTGGAGCGCTTCTGCATCGTCGGCGACGTCGACGCCCACATCGCGAAGCTGCGCGAGCTGGCGAAGGTCGGAGTGCAACAGTTCAATGTCTATTTGATGAACGGTGATGAGGAAGCCCAGCTGCGTATTTATGGCGAAAAGATCATCCCCGCCCTGACGGGCGTGCGTCCCGCGGCCATCGCCTGACCACCTACTCGACAGCCGCGCGCACTGTCCTTCCCTGACATGCCCGAGCGCATGCTTGAAGGTGGAGCGGGTCGTGGACTCCGTTTGCTGGAGGTATGAGTGAAGGAAAACCACAACATCACGACCATGAAGGACCTCGCGATCTCGCTGAAGCAGAACCGGCCCGGGGAGCTCGCGAAAGCCGTCGCGGCCATCGCGACCGCCCAGGTGAACATCGAGGGCTTCACGGAGATCGAAGGCAAGTTCCACTGCGTGACCGACGATCCAAAGAGCGCGCAGAAGGCGCTCGAAAGCGCCGGCTTCTCGGTCAGTGAGACCGACGTGCTCGTGTTCGCCGCCGAGGATCGCCCGGGCTATCTCGCGAACGTGCTTCGCGGGATCTCCGAGCAGGAGGTGAACGTCATCACGTCATACGTGCTGACGAACACGCGCATCGCGATCGGCGTCGATCAACCAGCTCGCGTGAAGGAGACACTTCAGGAGTTTGCGCCGCAGACGGCGCAGCGCCGATAAGAAGCGCCGATAAGACCTGACCCGCGACGAGCCGCGACCCGCTCCGTTCTACCGCTTCTCCCTGATCGCGCCGACCTCGCGGCCGTAGGCCCACACGTCGATAGCCGGCGTCTCGAGTCCGTGCGCACCGAGGATCGTGCCGATGTGCGCGCGGTGATCGCCCCCGTGGTGCGCGAACTGCGTGACCATCATCCAGGACTCCATCTCGAGCGGCGGATCGCTGGGCACGCTCCTGCGCGCATCGACGATGACGCGATCGGGATCGAACTCCTTGCCGGCGAAGACACGTTCGACGCCGCCCTTCACCTTCTCGAGGAGCGCGGCGATCTCGTCGAGCGGGACATCGTGGTCCTCGCGGAACGGCGTCTCGACGACCACGAATCCGATGCGCGCGAGGTAACGCGTGTCGGCGCCGACGATGTGCTCCAGGGTGCGGCGGATCGTGCCGTACGTACCCGGCGCGGTGAGCTCGAGCTGCGCATCGGTGAGCGACCGGCAGTGGGCGATGAGCTTTTCCGTCGCCCAGACGTCGTGGCGCAGCTGCCGCAGCATCGGTGGGGTCGTCACGATGGTCTCATCACTCCTTGACCTGGCGTGTCGCGCCGAGCCCCATCGCGTACGGCCAAACTTGCAGATCGATCGTCTCGAGATCGTGGACGCTGAGGATCGTGTCGATCTGCGAGCGGTGATCGACCCCGTGGTAGATCAGCTGCGCCGCCGGGACCCAGGTCGACATCTCGATCCGCGGGCCGCCCTGAGCGCGAAGCGGTGTGTCGGTGATGACGCGCTCCGCATCGAGCTGCGGCCCTGAGAACAGCCGCGCGACGGCGGTCTTCACGTGCCCGAGATGCGTCGCGATGTCGTCCAGCGTCGCCGGGTCGTTCCCGCGGAATGGTGCTTCGTGCAGCGTCGTTCCGGTGATGCGAACGAGATAGCCCTCATCGGCGGACACGATGTGCTGGAGCGTCGCGCGGATCGTCCCGTAGGTGCCCGGCGTGGTGAGCTCGAGCTGCTCCGGCGTGAGCTTGCGGCAGCGCTCGATGAGCTTCTCGGTCGCCCAGTTGTCGTGCTGCATCTGTCGATGCAAGAACGGATTCGGCATGTCTACGGCTCCTTCGGCCCGAGGCCAGTATCCATCGCGTACCCCCACGCGCTCACGCCCGGCGGCTCGATGCTGCCGGCGCCGAGGATCGACTTGATTTGGGCGCGATGCTCGTTGCCGTGATGGACGACCTGCGCGTAGATGACGCCGGCAGTCCACGTCTTGCCGTCGTCCGTATTCACACGCCGGTCGGCGTCGTCGCTCGGCGCGAGCTCGAGCAGGCGCTGACCCGTGCGCGCCGCGATGCTCATGAGGTCGTCCATCGGGCGCGGCTCCTTCTCCTCGACGGGCTCGCCGATCCTCTCTCCGCTGAGGAGGCCCACGTACCACTGCTCGCCGGACACGATGTGCTTGATGGTCTCGAGGAGCGTGCCGTACGTCCCGGGCATCGCGCGGTCGAGCGCGGTCGGATCGAGCGCGGCGCAGAACTCGAAGAGCGCGCGATTCGCCCACATGTTGTGTCGGAGCACCAGGTCGAGCGCCGGAGCCACTAGGTCTGGAGCAGCGGGCTGCCGCGCCTCACGAACTTGCCGCGGCCCTTCTTGCCCAGCCACTTGTCCTTCTCGACGACGACCTCGCCGCGCGACAGGACCGTCGTGGCCTTGCCCTTCACCCTCCGACCCTCGTACGGGTTGTAGTCCACGCGCATGTGATGCGTCTTCGCCGAGAGCGTCTGCGTCACCTTCGGATCCCAGACCACGATGTCCGCGTCGCTGCCGACGGCGATCGTGCCCTTGCGCGGGAACATCCCCATGATCTTGGCTGGGGTGGTCGAGGTGAGCTCGACCCAGCGGTTCAGCGTGATGCGCTTGCCGACGACGCCGCCGTCGAAGAGGAGCGCCATGCGCGTCTCGACGCCGGGCGCGCCGTTCGGGATCTTCGAGAAGTCGCCCTTGCCGAGCTCCTTCTGTTTCGGGAGTCCCTTGAAGCCCTCCTTCATGCAGAACGGGCAATGGTCGGTGGACACGACCTGCAGGTCGTTACGCGCGAGACCCTTCCAGAGCTCCTCCTGATGCCACTTCTCGCGGAGCGGCGGGCTCATCACGTACTTCGCGCCTTCGAAGCCGGGCTCGTCGTAGTTGTCGATCGAGAGGAAGAGGTATTGCGGGCACGTCTCGGCGTACGCCGGAAGCCCGCGGTCGCGGAACAGCCGCACCTGCTCGAGGGCCTGCGCCGCGGAGAGGTGGACGACGTATAGGGGGATGCCGCCGGCCATCTCGGCGAGGCGGTACGCGCGATACGTCGCCTCGCCCTCGGCCTCGGGCGGACGCGTGAGCGCGTGCCACTTCGGCGCGGTGTTCTTCTTCGCGAGCGCGCGCTTCACGAGGACGTCGATGACGCCGCCGTTCTCGGCGTGCATGCAGATGAGCCCGCCGTTCTCGCCGGTCCGCGTCAATGCCTTGAAGATCGCGCCGTCGTCGACCATGAACACTCCGGGGTAGGCCATGAAGAGCTTGAAGCTCGACACGCCCTCCTTGACCATCGTGTCCATCTCTCTCAGCACCTTGTCGTTCACGTCGCGCACGATCATGTGCAAGCCGAAGTCGATGGCGGCCTTGCCTTGCGCCTTCTTCATCCAAGTGTCGCGCGCCTTCGCGAGGGGCTCGCCGAACCCCTGGACCGCGAAATCGACGATGCTCGTCGTGCCGCCGAACGCGGCCGCGATCGTGCCGGTCTCGAAATCGTCCGATGCCATCGTGCCGCCGAAGGGCAGCTCCATGTGCGTGTGCACGTCGATGCCGCCCGGGATCACGTACTTGCCGGTGGCGTCGACCTTCTTCGCGCCCGGCGCCTTCACCGTCTTGCCGATCTGCGCGACCTTCTCGCCCTCGATGAGCACGTCGCCGCGATACGTATCGGCCGCGGTGACGATCGTGCCGCCGGTGATGAGCGTCTGTGCCATTGCTCCCCCCTTGATGGTCCGGGACGGCGGGATGCTAACCCCGTTTCGACATAGACTTTCTTCCATCACCGAAACCGTTGCGCGCACGCGGCGCATGACCGCGGACGACATCCGCTCGCGTGGCGAGATGCGCCTGGCGGATGCGCGCGAGCGCCTTGCGCAGCTCGAGTCGTCACCGCCAAGAGAGCGCGCCGCGTTGCTCGCCGCGATCGACGAGTTGCAGCTCGCTCTCACCAACGTGTCGAGCCAGCTCGGCGTCCTCGTGAACGTCCACCCCGACCTCGGGGCACGCGAGGCGTGCGAGGCGATCCAGGTCGAGGCGACGCAGTTGAACGTCCGTGTCGGGCAGTCGCGCCCGATCTATGACGCGCTCACGGCGGTGAGCCTCGACGGCCTCGACGGACCCGCGCGACGCGCGATCGAGCTCACCCTTCTGGACATGAGGCGGGTCGGCGTCGCCCTCGACGAAGCAGCGCGGACACAGGCGCAGCAGATACGGTCGCGCATCACGACGCTTTCGCAGGCGTACAGCCGGAACCTCCGCGACGACGTCCGCACGGTCGAGCTTTCGGCGAGCGCGCTCGACGGCACGCCGGGGGACTACCGCGCCGCGCACCCGGCCGACGCGCGCGGGATGGTCCGCGTCACGACCGACCCGCCGGACATGGCGCCGCTCATGGCGTACTCGAAGGACGCCACGGCACGCCTTGCGCTCTCGAAGGCGTACTACGACCGCGCGCCCGGCAACATCGAGGTGTTCGCGCAGCTGCGGGCAGCGCGCCACGAGCTTGCCGTGACGCTCGGCTACCCGAACTGGGCCGCGTACAACCTCGAGGACAAGATGATGGCGTCGCCGGAGAACGTCGACCGTTTCCTCGACGACGTGCGCGCCGCCGCACGCGTTCCGGCGGAGCGGCAGTACGCGTCGCTCGTCGAGTTCGCGCGCCGCGAGGCGCCGGGCACGGTGCGGATCGGGCAGTGGGACCTCGCGTATTACCTCGCGCGCGTAAAGGATGAGCGATTCAAGTTCGACCCGCGCGAGGTGCGACCGTATCTCGAGTACAACTCGGTCCGTCAGGCGATCCTCGACCTCGCCTCGCAGCTCTTCGGCCTGGTCTTCACGAAGATCGAGCCGGACGAGACGTGGCATGAGGACGCCGAGCACTTCTCGGTCACCATGGACGGCCGGCCCGCGGGCGTCATCACGCTCGACATGCATCCGCGGCCGGGCAAGAACAAATGGGCGACGTCGTTCGGGTACAAGCTCGGCCTGAAGGGCCGGCAGCTCCCGCACAACGTGCTCGTGTGCAACTTCCCCGACCCGAAGGCGAGCCGAGCGCCGGCGCTCATGGAGCACCAGCAGGTGGTCACGTTCTTCCACGAGTTCGGGCACCTCGTGCACGGCATCGTGCGCGGCAACGTCGTCGAGTGGGCGCGCCTAGGCCGACCGGCGGAGAACGACTTCATGGAGGCGCCGTCGCGCTTCCTCGAGGACTACATCTTCGAGCTCGACGTGCTGCGTCGTTTCGCGAAGCACGTCGAGACGGGCGAGGCGATCCCCGAAGATCTGGTCAAGCGCCTCCAGGCGGCGCGCGACTTCGGCCGCGGCGTGCAGGTCGAGCAGATGACCGTGCAGAGCCGGCAATCGCTGCGGTTGCACGACGGGGATCCAAAGGGCCGCGAGTCACGCGGCGTGGCGCGCGAGGTGGCCGACCGCGAGTCGCGCTTCGCCCAGCTCGATGGCTCGAACTGGCCGGTGAACTGGGAGCACATGGGCAGCGAGGCGTACTCGGCGTGTTACAGCACGTACCTCTGGAGCGACACGATCGCCGCTGACATCCGGAGCGGCTTCACCGATGGACTGATGGACATCGCACAGGCGCACCGCTACCGCGATGTCATCCTCGCGCCCGGCGGCAACATTCCAGCCGCCGACGCCGTCGCGCACTTCCTCGGCCGGCCCTACAACACGAGCGCGTTCAAGCAGCGCCTCGCGAAGAGTGGCTAAGCAGCGCGTCGAGACAAAGAACCTCGACATCTACGGCGACAAGCCGCTTCCATGGTCGCGTGCACGCCGGCAGCTGGCCGCGGTGACGAAGGGGACGCCACGGTCGATAAAGGGCTCGCCCTGGCTGGCGACGACCGGCCCCGGTGGACGCACCCATCTCACTGGCGTCGGCGCGCTGTGGGTGGACGATCGGTTCTACTTCGTGAGCGGACCGCGGACGCGCAAGAGCCGGAACGTCGCGCGCTACCCACGCTGCGCGATCTCGGTGAGCCTTCGCGACATCGACGTCGTCATCGAGGGAAAGGCGCGCAGGGTCACCGACGCGAAGACGCTCCGCCGTCTCGCGCGACGCTATGTGGCCCAGGGCTGGCCCGCTCGCGCGGAGAAGAAGGCGCTCACCGCGCCGTACAGCGCGCCGAGCGCGGGCCGTCCGCCGTGGTACCTGTACGACCTCACACCCGAATTCGCGTTCGGGGTGGCGACGGCGAAGCCGTACGGCGCGACGCGGTGGACCTTCAAGGGATCGGCCACGCGCGGCTGATCGCGTAGTAGTGTCGGGACGCGACATCCCGCGTTGATGTCGCGAGGGATCTGATGACTCGTCTGGTCGCGATGCTTGTCCTCGCGCTCATCATCGGGTCGCCCATTACCGCGCAAGCAGCCGACCGCACGAGCGCCTTGCTGGCCGAGCTCGATCGCTGCGACCCACGCGTACCCGCGACGTACGCGCCGAAGCTCGACGTCCTGCTCGCCCTCGCCGACGGACGCTCAGCGCTCGAGCTTGCCGGGGTCCTGGGCGGAACACGCGCGTGCATCGGCCACGTGACGACGTACGGCAACGGAGCGGACGAGCTCGTCTTCATCGGCGGACACGGCGCGGTCGGATCCACCGGCGCGCTGCTGTGGGTCGACCGCGGCTACTGGCGGATCGCGGCGCTGCCGCTGGGCTATTTCTCTGGGACAGGCGAGGTGCGACGCGAAGGCGAGGCGCGTGAGTTGTTCGCCGGCATCGGGAGCACCGGGTCGGCCGGGACGATCGGCGTCCTTGGCGTAAGGATCCTCGGTGCGACCGCGACGGTGACACTCCAGCTCACGCCCGGCGGTGAATTCGGCGACCTCCGAATTCTCGACGACGACCACGTGTACATCGCCGGCCGGCTCACGAACGACAGGCTCTTCACCTGGGCAACGCATCCCGCGTGGCCCGGCGGAGCGCAGTGGATCTTCGAGCGCCGCGGGACGTCCTTCGTGCAGATCGCGCAGCGGCAGTCACGCGATCCGGACTGGCTGACGATGGGCTTCATCGGCGCACTCCTCCAGCGCGACGCCGCGACGATGCGTCAATTCGCGACCGACTCCGCCGTCGCGCAGGCGCTCGACCTGCCGCTGCTCGACCGTCGGATAGAAGGAGTGCAGCTGTTTGCAGACTCGTCATTCACGACGACCGAGCGCATGAGCTGGTCGGCGCTTCCGGACGGCCTGCGTACGATCGCCGCGCCAGGACCCGTCTTCGGCGCCGTCGTGAACTACGACGACCACCTCCGGACGGTGCAGCAGATCGCGGTGCGCTTTGACCGCGCTGGCGACGGCTGGGTCATCAGCGCGTTCGATGGCCGCCCACTCTGCGCGACGTGCGTGCCGCGAATCGTCCCGTGACCGATCGACGCATCCCGCCGCTTCTGCAGGCGCTCGCCGTCGGGCTCTCGATCGCGCTCGCGGGTTGCAGCGAGTCGAGCGCCTCGGTGGCGATCGCATCGCCCGCGGCTCGGACGCCGATGCCGCCGAACGGTGAACCGGAAGCTATCGGCGCGGATCCGCGAGCCGGATCGATCTCCGGCGGATCCCTTGCGGGCTGGAAGTACGACGGCCGCACCGGGACATTGAGCCGAGACCTGCCGACGGCGGTCGGCGACCTCTCGCCAAGCGGTCGTTGGCGGCTCGAGTCGCGACGGGTCGTGAGCGGCACGATCATCGAGCGAACGGATCTGTGGCTCATCGATACGAGGAGCGGCGACGAACGTCTCCTGTACACACCGCCGGAGCTGCCACCGCAGATGCTCGGCAAGAACATCCAGCCGAACCCGAACGTTCCGCCTTACGTCTTCCAGCGAACGGAGTACGCGCTCGCGTGGTCGCCGGACGAGAAGTACCTGACGGTGGCGCGGATCGACATCGTGAGCGCGTCGGCCGACGCCGATGGTCGACCGCTGATCGTCATCGATGTGGCCAGCGGCGCACTCACCGAGCTGGGCTATGCGCTCTTCGGCTATTCCGGCGTGTGGCGCGCGCCGCACACGCTTGCCTTCGTAGCGGGAGCCGGGCGCGAGACCTGGCGTGGCAAGACGCTCACCGTATGGACTCCCGAATCGGGCGCGCGCGCATTGACCGATCCGCTCGAGGTCGGGCTCGCACCGACCTGGGCGCCAGACGGACGGCTGTGGTTCGCCGCAGGGCCCGCCGGTCAATACGACGTGCCGACCTATTTCGCTGGACACGGCGTCGGCGACCGCTCGGTCTACGCGATCGATCCCTCGACCGGGCGTCGCACCGTGTTCCCGCGCGTTGCCGGATACGCGGACGAGGGCGCGCGCGTTTCGGACGATGGACGCTACGTACTGATCAACCGTCGACGGCTCGATCCGACACCGGGTCCCGGCACGAAGGACAGCTGGCTGGAGCTGTGGATCGCGAACGTCGATGGCTCGGATGCGCGAGCGCTCATCCGAATGAGCGCATACAACGGATTCGGTTACTACGGCGGATACGGATCGCTCGCGAAGCTCGAGTGGAAGCCCTGATCGAGCGCTACGCACCAGCGGCGAGCGGGATCCCGGCGAAGAGCGGAAAGAGCTGCACGAGGACCGGAAGGTCGAACGGGCTGCGCATCCCGGCGACGCGCGGACGCGCGGACCAATGCGAGAACCCCGACACCGCGCCGAGCGCGATGAGGATCTGGGCGCACCACGACGGGACGAGGGAGGTCTCCGCCAGGGCCGCACCGAGGAGGGCGATCGCGAAGAAGCTGCCGACCATGAAGATCGTGAACAGCGATCCCGCCCAGTGACCGAGCGCGTCGAAGAGCGCCCCCGCGACTGAGTCGCGCGCGGCGTGGACGGTGAAGTCGAGACGGAAGGCGAGCTCGGCGAGCCAGAGCGGGGCCGCGAGCAGATAGAGGACGAATGCCGCGATGCCGTAATTGTTCGGGATGGCGCGCGCGGCGAACGCGAGTCCCAGCCCCATGAGCACCGTCCCGATCGCGAAGAGCCACGCGTGTGCGCGCCACTGCGCTTCGTGCTCGCGGATGACGCGGAAGTAGTCGATCTGCGGCAGCATCCAGACGCGCTCACGGGCGAGTGAGGGCATCGTGGCGGCGACGAGCGACGAGACCGCGGCGGCGATCAGCAGCAGACCGGCGATGCGCGCATCGGTCATCGGCCGAGGTTGATGGTCACGCTCTTGCGCTGCGTGAAGCCCTCGAGCATCCCCTCGAGCGAGTTCTCGCGACCGAGCCCGCTGTGCTTGTAGCCGCCGTACGGCTGTCCGACGATCTGCCCGAGGCCCTGGTTGATCTGCACGAATCCGGCGTCGATCGCATGCGCGGTGCGGATCGCTTTGGCGATGTCGTTGCACCAGACATACGCGGCGAGCCCGAAGTGCGTGTCGTTCGCCATGCGGACCACCTCCGCCTCGTCGGTCCACGGGATGGCGACGAGGACCGGGCCGAAGATCTCCTCGCGCGCCAGGCGGAAGTCGTTGCTCACGTTCGCGAACACGGTCGGCTGGATGTAATAGCCCTCGGCCAGCGGACCTTCGGCCGGCGGTAGCCCGCCCACTACGGTCCGCGCACCGGCCTGCTTCACGCCGTCTGCGATGTAGCCGGTCACCTTCTCGAACTGCTGCTTGCTCACGATCGCGCCCATGTCGCTCGTCTCGTCGAGCGGGTCGCCCACCTTCATCTTGCCGAGCTTCGTCGCGAGCCTCTCGAGGAACGAGTCGTAGATGCTCTTGTGAACGAAGAGGCGCGAACCCGCGGTGCATGACTGGCCTTGGCGCGCGAAGCGCATGCCGGCGATGACGCCATCAGCGGTCTTGTCGTTGTCGGAGTCGGGGAAGACGATCTGCGGGCTCTTGCCGCCGAGCTCGAGCGTCACCGGGAGGATGCGGTCGGCCGCCTGGCGGAGGATCGCCTTGCCGGTCTCGGTGTTGCCGGTGAAGGAGATCTTCGCCACGAGCGGATGCGTCACCAGCGGAGTGCCCACCTCCTCGCCCGCGCCGGTCACCACGTTGAGCACGCCCTTCGGCAGGTGCTTCTGCGCGATGCGCGCGAACGCGAGCGCGGCGAGCGGCGCGTTCGCCGAAGGCTTGAGCACGACGGTGTTGCCCGCGAGCAGCGCGGGTGCGACCTTCCAGGCGGAGATGAGGATCGGCACGTTCCAGGGCACGATCGCCGCGACGACACCCCACGGCTCGCGCCGCGTGTACGAGAACACGCTCTCGCCGAGCGGGATCGTCTCGCCTTTCAGCTCGCCGCCGAGACCGCCGAAGTAGCGGAAGAGATCCGCCGTCGTCTTCGGATGCGGCTCAGCATGCGTCCGCGGTCGCGCGGCGCGATGGCGCGCCACGCCGGGAACGCCTCGTGCGCGGCGCGGACCGCGCGGTCGACATCGGCGGCGGTGCCGCGCGGAACCTGCGCGATGACCTGACCGCGCTTCGCGGGTGTCTGCACCTCGAAGGTGCGGCCGTCCGCGGCCGCGACCCACTCGCCGCCGATGAGCATTTGCTCGCGCGTGGGCGCCGCTACCGCCATGTCACGGCCTCGTGATGTCGTCGTACATGTCGGGACGACGGTCGCGATAGAACTGCCATGTATCCCGGACCTCACGGACGAGATCCATGTCGAGGTCCGCGACGAGCAGCTCCTCGTTCTTGTCGGATGCCTGCTTGATGATCTTGCCGCGCGGGTCGGCGAAGTACGAGGAGCCGTAGTA
>WNFC01006305.1_pt1 | contig 13731 bp, 20 predicted proteins | sample 5400541 | NCBI WGS metagenome assembly WNFC01 (sample SAMN13153342, study PRJNA577476) | soil metagenome | isolation source: 120 cm saprolite under Douglas fir tree site 2 hole 2 replicate 1 | place: USA:California | collected 2015-04-18
ATCGCCCTAATTTGCTAAGGTACCGGACGAAGGCAAGATTTCCGCCGTCTGTGGCGTAGGTCCGGGCGGGCCAATGACATTCAAGATCCTATTGTTAATAGCCCTGATGGCGCCGATTCTTTTGGTTGCGATCGGCGCGATGATGCATGGGCCACCGCACCGACGCGCGCCTAAAAAGGGCGAACTGGGGCCACTACCATAGGCCGCCTCAGTTGGCGGCCCAAACGGCAAACTCCGGCTAGCCTGGGGGCGTACCGGGGTCGCGCCGTCCAGGGCAACGTTCTGGGGAACATGCCCCTTACCGAACGGCGCGGCGAGATTATCAATGGATGACCGGCTTGCAAGCCGCCCCAGCCGGCCGCCGCCACCGGTGGAACCAATCGCCCCTGAATCAAGTTAAATGCATCAGAATTCCCGACCCCCGGCGCCAACTCGCCGGGCCCCGCGCAGGATACCCAAGCGTCGGATTAACAAGGCCGCCCCTGGAAACTCGGGCGGCCTTTTCACTGTGACCCTCCGTTATGCCTCGCTGACGGACGCGATAAACGCCATAAGCAGTTTTTTGTTCCAAAGGATTAGGTGGCCTGACGCACGCGCATGACGCATAACCCTGTAGATGTGCCAAGCATTTAGCTCCGCTCGACTACTCATTCCGCCCTGGAACCATTCTGCTGATTCAAAAATTTTATATGCGAGGGCAGGCAACCCCGGAGAGTGGGTGCCATGAATCGCACTAACGAATACCGGGCCAAGGGATTCGAACTCTTATCTCTAGCAGAGAGCATGAACGATCCGGAGCGGCGAGCAGACATGCTGCGATACGCCCGAATGTGGATGAGTTTATCGGAACCGATGCCTGATCTGCGCCGCTCCCATAAGGGAGCCTAATCACACAAGAGGCCGCCAGGTGCCGGCGGCCTCTCAGTTTTGTCGCATTTAGGCTCTTTTATGGGCGTGCCTCTACTTGAGGCGTTTCCTCCCTGACCTGGCCCCGCTCCGGCGGGGCCCTCTCTTGAACCTTCCTCCCTGATTGGGCCCTGGCTGCACCACGGTTAGACAGAAACGGTGGGACGTTGCTGCATCATTGTCACCGCTACGACAAAGCCGATCGCAACGGCCAGACTTATCGCAAAGAAGGAAATCCACATGCGCGGCCCCCCATTGTTGAGTGCAGGATTGAACTCGCTGAAGGCACATTGGTTCCGGGCCGAGCGCCTATTGCACTGCACACGAGTCCATCGAGGACCTGCGGAGGAACCGGCTGCCGACCGAATCAGTTAGGATTGAAAAGTCCGACCTCCGGCGCCAACTCGCCGGACCCCGCGCAGGATAAGCCAAGCGTCGGACGCACAAGGCCGCTCGTGGACAACGCGGGCGGCCTTTTTCACGCGACCTTTCCTTCCTCGGGGTGCCAACCGGAGTAGCTTGATGCCGTACATCGTCAAATGGATCCCAAAGGACCTCGATATGCCCATTGACCATTCGACTCATTACGAGCAGCCCGAACAGGCCATGGAATTTGCCTGCAACATCCTGGCGCTAGAACCAAAGAGAATCTGGATCGAGGATCACGAAGGCTTAATGCACACGGATCACGACAAGGTCCTGGAGCATTCCCGGACTCGTGCCTCCAGATCGAGGTGAAGGCTGGTCGCTGCGGCGCGCCTACGTGTGGCGACACCATGCTGCCCACCGCGACGGCACGACCATCTTCTGCGACCTGATCGGCAAGCTGGGCATGCTGCGGATCGAGTGCGCCAAGTGCGGGCGCACCGGCAAGTACCGGCTCGCCGTGCTGATCGCGAAATACGGCCGCGACGAAAAGCTCTTCACTTGGACCGATGAGCTCACGGCCGATTGCCCCCGAAAGCTGGCGGGGAACGCGAACGACCCCTGCGGCGTAAGATGTCCGGATCTTCCAAAGGTACTCTAATCGGGTCCATCTTTCTGCGGGTACGCCGAGCCGATTACGGCCAGACATGTCCGTTCATTGGGGTGAAGCGGTCAAGGTGACTCCGCGCTCGAAATGACGCGATTGACCCAACTCGGACATTCGCCGTCGCGCTCATTCGATCACCGCATCGGCGGGCGAGTAATGAGGGGGTCACGGTTACGCCAGGACGCTGACTCACGGCCGCGTTGCACAGACATCGTTCGAACGTGATGGCGGGGACGCAACTCGCGACCAGTCCTCGACTGGAGCCGTACAGCACCCGCCACAACGATCGCGCATCGTCATTCAATCACCCCGTCGGCGCGGAGCAGGATGGATCTTCAGGGACCGTAAGGGTGAGCATTGGAGTCGGCGCTCGACAACCCGAGCGGGATCCGCAACCAAGCGATCGCCTGGCGAGCGGGGCGGGGCATGAAAAAAGAGCGGCCCGGAGACCATATCGATCCACCCATCCCGGCCAGAAGAGGCACCGGTTCAAAATTTTGCCCAATTTTCCGGGCCCTGTACTTTCGTATGGGTACCAAGCCTCGAATGGCGATTGCCGAGCTGATGGCTGCCTTGGAAGCCAATTCTGAGGCTTTCCGCAGCACCAATGAAGCATTGCGAGAGCTGATCGCGCTGCGTCCGTCCATGACCGATCTGGATTTCGAACGCCGGGCCGCGGAACTCGACGCCGAATCCACCGAACTGGAGAAACGCCGCCAGGAACTGATGTTCGCCTATCGTGATGCACGGCAGCGACTTGAACTCTCGCGCGGTCAGCTTTCTTCTGATTTAGAGGAGCATCGGTTTGGAGCTGATCCTGAACATTTTACGGACAATCCCAACATCGCGAGCTTTGAACTGGAAGACCCAAACCCGGAGGCAACACCACCGATAAGGTCGCAGCAAATCCTAGTGAGCTCGGGTCCGATCACCTCGGCAATGGCGCAATCGAAGCCCTCGAGATCTCAGTTGCTCCGGCAATTATGTATCCGGACAATTGGCACCGCATTTCGAATTGTTAGTAAATCGGCGGCTTTCACATCGAATGCACGGCAGTTTCTCGGCGCCGACGTCTTGTCGAACCTTAACCGGTCGCTGGTGGTCACTCGGATCTATCGTCTAGGTGCGCGTAGCCTAGTCGCGATAGTGCTGCTGATCGTGGCTTTAATAGGGGTCGGCGAGAAGCTGGGTGCTGACCACCTCATTCGGAGGCTCGACGCCGACCAGGACGGAATGATCAGCCAACAGGAGCTTGAGGCCGCCACTGGGGGACGCCTGAGCTATGTAGTGTCGACGTTCTTCGAAGCGGCAGACAAGAACCGTGACGGTAAGCTGGATAAGGATGAATTGAGTAGATCCGGAGAGAGCCTTTTCTGGTTTATGTTGGGTCGATCCGAAGCACCCGCGTATAGGTTAAGGAGAGAGGACGGCTAGTTCGAATTTGCGTAGCCGCCACCGTCCTTCCGGGCGGCCTGCTTTTTCCCGGAGAAGATAGGCGCGTTCGGCGTTAAGGAAAGATGAAGGGCACCGCCTACGAGGTCTTCGACCGATGCAGGAAGCGCGATTCCGCTGAAGCGCGCCGCCGCGGGTGGATACCGCATCGGCGTGGCGATCGCTTTCGTTCGCTCGCCGCGAGTTGGTGGCTTGCTGCTCTTGGGCGGCCGTCGACGAAATCACATCATGGAAGCAGGATCAGGAATAAGATCAGAACTGTTGTGGCCAGAAGGCCAGCGAAGACATTCCTGAGCCAGGCCGCCGAAAGCTGCTGCACGAGATCCGCCCGACAAGCTGCCATTTTTACCACCATCGCTGCTAGGCCTTAATCCGTTTGTGAGCTCGGCGGATCAGGCAGCGAGCGCCCGCCGCGAGCTTCTCGGCCACATAGGCGTGCGACAATTCGCTTACTCCTGCAGCAGCTCCCGTCGATATCAAGCTGATCCATGTGTGCAGCCATGATGATGGTGCCAAAGGCGGATGCACGACGAAATAGCGAAGCGATCCGGATCTAGCCCACGTGACCTGCCACGGTCCCGGTCCTGATACAAAGGACCTTGACCCGCTCGTTCTCGGCAAGTTCCTGGCCGAGCGTTGTCCCGGCAAGGTAGGCCTGTCCGCGCATCGCGCACATCGACGGCGAGGCTATCTGCTCAGGCAGCTGCATGACCTGCACGGCATTGTTGCGGTCACAATTCCGCAAATAGTCGGGGGTGACGGACACCGAGCAGACGAGAACCAACACCGTGAGCATGATCGACACTCCTGCGATTCCCCGCGCTACGGACTCCGTTCGTTTTGAAAGGCACCCCAAGACTAGTTTCCTCAGACGGCCGACTCCATCCGACTGAGGTTGATTTGAATATCGTATCGGTATGTGAGCCCTATACCTTGGTTTACCAATGCATACGCGGGTCGCCGGACAAATTCTGTGGATCGAGTCCGACGTCAGGTTTCCCTTAAGGGGAGCCATCCTTCGGAGGCCAAAGAATTAGGGGGCGGTTCTGCCTCCATCAACGGCGAGTTTCGCGCCCTGGATGAAACTAGAGCGATCTGTCGCGAGGAAGATAATGGCTTCGCCAAGTCAAAGCCGCCGTCACCCGCCGTCAACACCACATCGCCCCGGGCGGCGAGATTGGGGGTGGCACCATTTGATAACCGCCGTTTCGTCCACTCGGCTGCTCATTGGTGAGGCCGCTCGGATTGTGAATTTCGCCACTGTTGAAGAGATAAGCGCCGTTCTCTCACAAATGCGTACCGAAGCGGCTCGATGAAGGCGCGCAAAATTATCCTCGAACCGGCGTGCGCATGCCCAGGATCGTCGGCATCGTACCGGAGCAGCAAAGCAGGAGCGGCGCCGAGGAAGGGCCGGCGAGTGGACGTTTCGATCATCGCGCCGCGCAGGCGTTGTCCTGCGCCATTGAATGCTCGTCAGAATAAGAGCCAACTAAGTCCCACCTAAGTATGAGGGGGTCAACCCAAGGGACTATGCGGATCAACCTCTGCAGAATGGAATTGCCGGCTTTCACTGGAATAGTATCCGAGCAGCCGATCAAAAGCGGCGACACGGCTGCCAGTGTGGCGTCGCGGGCGGAAAAGGCAGTGCCGTTCCCGGTGCCGCGTTGATCGGTGCGGTTCAGCGAACGGAGGTCCGAATGGCCGCTTTCTCAGATTCGTATGTCTTGCGGGTGCTGCTTGCCGCTCACGTGCCGGCGCGCGGCGTCGATCTGGTTGCTCGGCGCCGGCGGAAGATGCTCGATCCCTACCGGCCCGAGCCGTACTACATGCGCGGTCCCGGACCGAAATGGCGTGAAAAGCGCGGATGCGGCACCCCACGCTAGATGCCCGCATCCCTGAAACTCAATGGCGCATCAATATCATTGGACAGGAGAAGTCCGGTGAGTACGCGTGACGACTATCGCCAAAATGCCTGGGAGTGCCTTCGATGGGCGCGAACCGCCGTCGATCCGCGCGATAAGGCAATCTTCGTCCGAATGGCGCAAACCTGGACCAAGTTGGCAGATCAAGTCGCAACGCTGCAAACGCCGGCCCGCTACTTCCGATGAAGCGCCACCGAGTTGCACCTATGGACATAACTGAGCGTACCGCGTTTCATGCGAGCCTGCAGGAGCTAGGCTGGACGCCCGACGAGGTGATCGAATGAGGCGGTGGGAGTTCATCGCGGCTGCGCCAATACAATACAAACGAGTTGACCCCGTGTCGACGGCAGTGTTGGCGAGATCGATCCGCGAAAAAGGATTGGTGAATCCGCCGAAATGGCGTAACCCCGTTTCCAAGCGTATTCCCTCCCACCATGAGCCCCTGAAGATGCCAAACGTTATCGGTCCAGCAATCTGTTTGTGCCTCAGCCTGTCAACTCAGGCGTTCGCGCTGCCGTGCTCGCTGACCGAGTCGGACTATCAGGCGCTGGCGAAGACCACGGAGAAGTCATATACGAAATCCGACATCGAGGCATTGGAGCCCACAGATCAAGAGGCATTATGCAAGGCGCGCAAGTTCTACCGTGAGGCACGCGGCAAGGACCCACGGGTGTTCGCACGAACTCATACGTTGAATGATATCCCCGTGAGAATGTCGCGTTTTTTGACTGCAGAGGAATATGGCCAAGTGCGTTCAGCGATGAACGAGGTAATTGTGGAGGACTCTGTTAGGAAAACCAATCCATCCAAAGGTCGAAAATAGCAAGGCGAGTGCGTTTGGTCCGGTCGAGCATTGTGCTCCGGGAGATTCTGAAACCTCCTACCCGTCGGCCGCGAGACCGAGGAGCGGCGGAAGCGATTGCGGCCGCAAGGCTCAGGACCTGCCGCGATCCCTCGTGGGCCAGAGGCTGAGCAGGCGGTCGCGGACCGCGCGCAAAACGCTGCGGGCACCATCGACCGCCGCGACGCGCTTGGTGGCGCGGAACTCGCCATCGCTATCGGAGGGCAGCTCCAGCACCACCCGGTAAGCGGTGGCGGTATGGGAGCGGCGGTCCATCGTCGCGGCCACCGTCGCGAACAGAAGGAGGAAAGTCCGCCACAGGCGCTCGCCATGCTCCGCCGTGATACGCGCGCGGTTGCGCATCCACCGCTCGTACATGCCGCGAGCCCAGAGGTGATAGTTGCGCCGGTCGTTGTCGACCCGCATCAGCTCGAACGGAGACTCGCGGACCGCCTCCATGAACTCCGGCATGAACACCATCCGGAAGGTGCCCGGCCAAATGTGTTTGGTGACGAAGCTGTGGGTGTCGAAGCGCTTGCGCTCAGCGGCGAAATCGAGGTAGGCGCGGCCGCCGGGCTTGAGCCAGCGCGACAGCAAGCGCATCACCGTGCGGTAGTCCGAAAGATCCTCGATCACCCCCATCATGGAGATGGCGTCGAAGCGTTCCGTCGGCTGAAAGGTGAAGAAATCCTGGTAACGCACCTCGGCGGGGAGCTGCTCCTCCATGATCCGCTGTTCCACATATTCCTTCTGAAGCCGTGACAGCGTGAGGCCGGTGACCTGCACGCCGCGCTGCGCGCTGTAGCGCAGCATCCCACCCCAGCCGCAACCCACCTCGAGCAGGCGCTGGCCGGGCTCGAGGCGCAGCGCTTCGAACGCCAGCGCGAGCTTGCGATCGGCGCCCGACTCGAGCGCCTCGTCGTCGGAGCAGTAGACCCCAGGGGTGTAAGTGTGCCAGATGCTCTCGGCGGCGTGAAGCTGAGCGTTCTGTGCGTCATAGTGCAGCGCGATCCAGGCTGGGTTCACGCGCGGGCGGCCGAGTAGGATCGGCTTCACGCGGCGCCATAGGTAGATGGCGGGATGGAAGTCGCCGAGGCGCTCCTGGTAGGAGAACGCCGCCAACAGGTCGCCGTCTATGTCGAGGTCCCCATCCATGTAGGCGTGCGCGATGGTGAGCGCGTCGAGCGAGGCCAGCGCATCGAGCCCAGAGGGGCGGTGGGCACGTAGCGTGAAGGCGGGCTCCCCTTTGCCGAAGTCGATAGCCACCCCGTCGGGCGGGACCAGACGGAACGTGCTTCCGCCGGCTTGGCGAGCGAGGCGATCAAGCGCGGCGATGGTTCGCTCAAGGGCGATGCGCTGCGAGTACGTCATAAATCGTGCCTCGATCGCATGGCCGATATCGTGGCGCCCTTGGGTCTGGCCGCCCCATACCGAGGTCAACGTAGTTTGTCTACAGCGCGCGTTCTCGATCGTTGACGAGGATCCGGGCGAGCGCAACACGCAACCCGCCGCGTTGGGGGCGTGAACGAGGTGGCGCCGGTCGCGCCGGCAGCTGCCGTTCGCGCCCATCGGCGAGCCAACCCGATCGATCTCGTTGAGCTTGGCGGTCTCGATCAGAGTGTAGGAGGTCCGCTGGTGGGGCAATTTTCGGACCGGGCCCGAGGTCCGCCACGAGTTCGTGAACCGCCGCTCCCGGCGAAAACCTCGGTCAGGCCGCGGCTTGCTTCGCGGCGCGACGCCTCGGCGCTTTCTGGGCGGCGGAAGCAGCGGGTCGGCCCACACGCGCAAACGGGCGCCGTCTTGAGGTTAATGACCAGATCGAACCTCGTTGGCCGCTGCATAGGCAAGTCCGCGGGGCCGGTGCCGCGGGAGGAGGGGCCTCTTTTAGATCAATGACCGCTCGGCGACGCGCTAAGGGCCGATGCTCAAGATCGGCCTACATCGGTGGAACAGCGGTCAGTCCCTGGCCGCCGAGCACGACAATGGGCTGGCCGGGCTTATATTCGGGAGCCGCGCTGACCTGATCGCGGGTCAAATTGAGGCTGATGCGATCTCGCTCATGGGCGGGTGCAAAATGCAGCGCGCCCCAATCAACTACGATCTTTCGGCTGCCCACGCCGAGAAAACCGCCGAAATCGATCACAGCAGCACGCACCTGCCCGCCTTGATCGACCAGGACATCGACGATACGACCCAGGTTCTCCCCGGTCCCGCTGCGGACCTCTTTGCCGAGCGCACCCTGAACGTCATGAGAGAGCAAAATCGATTGCCAGGTGTCCTCGCTGTAATGGGGGTCCCTGGATGTGGACGTTGCCGCCCATGGTTGACGGATCTCCTCGGCCAAGGGAGCCACCGCGGGTAGCGCGCAAACGCTCGCCGCGAGGATTGCAGCGGTAAGCAGGCAACTGCGCATGGAGCCCTCCCCATAGGATCGATATCCGTTGAACGCGAATCACCCGCGTCGGTTTCGGTTAAATGCTCGTCCACGCACCTGGCCGTGTCGAATTCCGAAACGGTGCAGCAGAGGAAGCGGTGAGGAGGGCGAGCGACCCACAGAATGCCGAGTACTGGCGCCGGGTGGCCGTCGAGATTTGGCGACGACAGGCAATGTAGCAGTAGCGAGCTCGAAGAAGGGCTAATGCCAAAACACGCTTTCGCGCATCGAACTTACTTGCCCCCTAACCAGGCGGTCGGGGTTCCTGGCCTCCGGGATCGGAACGCTTCTCAACCAGTGTTCCGATCAGGCGCAACAACTCCGTATGCTGAGGTCCGTAGCTTCGCTCACAAAGGAATGCGCCAATTTCAATGTCAGTCGCTTTTCCACCAGATGGCATATTAGGAATGTGCCTGACAAAAACGCGCGCTGATTCGGGTTCACAAGCGAGCAACCATCTATCGCCGTTTGGGCTGCTGTAGAGCTGCCTATTTTCGAGCGCCATGGACCATCTCTAGGTCGAGGCTTTATCGTGTGTCGCCTGATGCGGCTTCCGGGAACGGTAATTGTTCTGCGAGGTGCACCCACCAGTTCGCAAGCTTGAGAACCGCCACCTGCCTTTTTGGGTCTGTAATCGATAAGAGAGGCTTAGACATTCCTCCGCCTTCTTCCTGCAAAACTCGGGCGATGGAGGTCAGAATGTATGCCCGTCCGCTCCTGGTCAGGTTCTAGTCGATCAAAATCAACAGCCACGACAGACCCCGTTCAGTTTTCGAGCGAGTTCCTTATCTCTCCTGGCGCTCTCCGCCGCGTCTCTCCTCCACTCCGGCGAATCGACGGTCGGCGTCGTGGAACTGCTATAAGGCGCTCCGGGTGCTATATCAGACTTTGCTTCGCGCCGCGTAACGGACGTTGGCTCGGATCGACGATTGTGCTGGTCTCCAATACCCAGTTCCTTTGCGGACGCGTGCGGGACTAGGTGCGGCAAAACAGCTGTCGAACCGCAATCCCAGAGCGTTAGCCCGGCTGCTACTAAAATGGCTCTGTGAATTGATAACATGCGGGTCTGCTTAGGCTCTTTCCGAGAAGGAGTCGAGTCGGATCCGCGACGGGCCAACGTCGCCGGTGTCGGACCCTCCTCGCTGGGGAGCAGAGAAACGCCGCGACTTCCAGTCCGTATTCATGATCTTGGAGAGCAGTCAATTTCAACCCCGGTGTGGTTCATCTACCGAGCCACGCCGGCTGTGCCGATCGCGCCGCGTCCGTCACTCGTGCGGCTGAAGGTCGAGCGAAAGGATCTTGCGTGGATCCCGGTTCCACCGAGAGCGGGGAGATACCTTATTATTACCTTGCGCTTCCTTCTTACCCTTAGCGTCGGCTTCAGCTGCCTCTTTCGCCAACCGGAGTGCTCTTAACCGCGCGATCTTCTCGTCAACGCCGCGATACTGGACTTGATAGTCGGCCCAGGCTTTGTTGCTCTCCCGGGCCTTCTCTTCTTTCCGTTTGAAATTAGCCTCGGCACGAGCCTTAGCTTCGTTCGAATTCGACACCGTCACCTCCTACATACGAATTGGGCAAAGCCCGGACGCGCATCCGCCCGGGCTTCGCAATCTTTGGAATTATTACGACGCTACACGGAACGGATTCGTCGGGCCGTTCGCAAGCGGGTGCGCAGTTGAGGTTGCTACTTTCTGCACCAGAGCCGACAACTCTTTTGTCTGCTCCGAGAAGGTTTCATACGCCTCGCGAGTCCGGCCGCTCCAAACCTCGACGAGCTCCGATGATGTCTGGACGCTCGCAAGCTCACGCGCAAGATCGAAACTCGCGACTGTATTTTCCTGCGCCATCTCGAGCATCTTGAGATAACATTCCCGCACCCCGTTGAAGGCGGTCAATGCGCTCTGCTCGACACGACGCGTTTCCTCCGCGCTCGCGGCGCCCGCCTTATCGAATGTGCTCTTGGCCTGCGCTGCACTCTGTTCGGCGAGCCTTCGCGTATTAGCCGTAACATTACTCATGCAGTTGCCTCCAATGGCTTGCTGTCCCTCTGGCCATAGATAGGGAGTAAATGCTGCAGCGCAACAAGGTAGACACAAAACGTGATCGGGCCGGAGGCGACGAAACCGGCGCGCGAAGTGAGCGAGCCGGACGCGCTGTCCAGGGCTATGCTGGCAAACATTTATGTGGTTCTCGCACGTGATGGGTCTATTTGAAAATGTTGCAAACGCGGGCGGATCAATCGCGGCTGTCGATTTTGCGCTTGCTGGCTCGAACAATATGCCGAAGGGCAGCGTGCGTTCACATGATCGCCCTGGCTGGACGGTAGGGATTTCAGCGGGCGTTAGTCTGGTTTTGGCACTTTCGGACCTGGGCTGACGTCCGCCTCGAGTCCATAATGCGCTCCAAACCGGACGTGGACCGCCGCTCCCGGCGAAAACCTCGGTCAGGCCGCGGCTTGCTCGTCGCGCCGCGGCCGGGTGCTTTCTTGCGCGGTGGAAGCAGCAGGTCGGCCCACACCGGAAACGGGCGCGCAGCCGCTGCACCATCGCCATGCCCAGCCGCTTGTTCCCGTGCAGGGTTTCGCTGACGCGGTGTCGCATCGAGCTCCCGGACCCCTGCTCGAACCCGAAATGCTGCGGCCGGCTCGGGACCAGGGGGTTTGCGACAGATGTCCGATAGCGGCACGACTGCGACATCAGCGGTGCGCCTTGGAATTCCGCTTGCGGCGCCTGAGCGGACGTGGAGCGGAAACACCCGCAGGACCGGGCTTGACCCAACTCGGACATTCCGCGGCAGGGATGGCGACAGGAGAGGAGCGTCTGTCTCCGGCTGCTACGGGAGGTCGGTATAGGGGGTGGGCAAGGTCGAGGATTGTTCCTTGTCTCAAGAAGGTGCATCTTGTAACTTCATCGTAGATCGCGGCAGCGCCAAGAGCTGAACCATGAAGAGCTTTGAGGTTGAAATTAGCTGTCACAGTGGCGGGACAACCCACAAACATACGATTGTTGTCGAAGCGGGCCAAAGCCCCGTCTTCAACGCTAGCAAACCCGTGAAGGTGCGCTTGCAGTACGTGTGCCCGGTGACTGCTCAGCAGCTTATCGCGATTTTCACACCGCCACTCGGAGCTTCGAGACCTTTCACCGTAGCGAAAGTGGGTTGATGGCCGGTCATATTATTCATGGAGAGAGTTCAGCGCTGTCCGAGGAAGACGCGCGGAAACGAGACCTTGTCAAGAAGCTGATGGAGTCTGAAAACAAGACTATCGCAGAATTTGCAAAGCACTTGGTTACCGTCGCTTTCTCTGCAATCGGCGTCGTTTTGGCCCTAAAGGATAAGTGGCTGGACGCCCATGCGCCTTCCCAGCAAAGGATAATGCTCGGTATCGCCCTCGCGTTGTATCTGGCGGCTGGCCTAATATCGTCCATGGCTGCCGGCGTATATGGGCACCGTATAAGTCTGTCCGACTACGAAGACGTCGATGCTGAACTTCACCGGGTGGCAACGTTCCGCCATCGCCTGACGAGTCTCGGATTAATGTTGACCGCAGCCGCGACAGTCTTAATCGCTCTCGTTGCACTCTGAAAAGTGCCCGAAGACCATCAGGTTCTCTAAAGACGGGCCTGGACGTGCCGCCACAGTGTTTGCACGAGGCCAAATGTGCGAGCCTCGTCAAGCGGGTACCCCCCGACCTGCCCCCCCTGTCTTGCTGGATCAAATGCGGACAGCTCGTCTCGCGCCGCTACAAATGCAGGCATTATTTGGTCCCACGCGAATAAAATGGTGTTGTAACATGCTGACGCTTGGCCGATCTGGTCTCCGAATTCCTTCCGGTAGTCGCTCATTTGCAGCCATTCAAGCAAACTCACCGTGCGTTCATAGGGTGTCGGGTAGCTAGGGTCGGTCAGAGCCGGTGACGGTCGGCCTTCATACGCCACCGCTGCGCGGGCCAATAAATCCAGCCCGGCGAGGTATAGAAAGGGTCCAAACACGCCGCAGGCTCCCCCATTCTTTCCCCGTAACACCTCCACCGTTGCAATAAATCCAGCTCTATCTGCTCGCAACTCTTTTTCATGCCGTGAGGTATCCTGCTGGTTCGGATTAGAAGGATGGGCGTTATAATCACCAGCGGAGACATGGGCGTATTCGTGAGCAATGACGAACACGCCGATGGCCCACTGGAAGTTTCCAAACCGAGACTGAAAGTCCGTAGGGACCTTGCGCGGATAGGCGTACAAACAAGTGTTCAGAATAGTGTGGGTCGCGACCAAATCCGATACTAACTGTAGCGTGACCGTAGAAAACCCCCCTTTATATTGAGCGTCATACGGGGCGAAGATCGCTAACTGGCTCATGATCGTGGCAAATTTGAAGAATCCGTTGTCGATAAGAATGAGCGGAGTTCCCGTCGCGGTTGGCTGTGTTGTAGCTGACTCCCGTCCTGTTGTCAGTGTACCCACAACAGGGAATTCGGAGAGAGGCCAGTTAAATCTGGCAAAGATTGCTTCGATGCTGGCGCAAATCCTGGCGAGATCACATCGTATATTTGGCAGTTCATAACGCGACCACTGGGTCGGGTCATCTAGATGCCAGGCACGCAGCATCGCGGCGCATTCTTCCTCTGCCTGTTTCTCACTACCAACGGTGGCGTGAATAATCGCTTCGAGGTTTTTGGTTCGCAATCGATCCAGTCGATCAGAAATAATTTTCTGATGGATGTTCTCTTTAAATTGACGCTGAAAGTCCTCAGGGCTGAGCAAAGGCTCCCCAGCTGCCTCCCGCTCATTTTGTTGCAGGGCTTCAAGTGCTCTCACAGCCTCGGGACGCCTCGCTCCAAGCGTAGGTACCGTCGGGGAGCCCTCCCTACGGCCCAAGCTTCTTCGGGCAGCTGCGCTCTGTGGTGCGCCATGAAGATAGCGTAGAATACTGGTTGCGATCACAACAACCAGCAGAATGGCGAGCACGATCCAAAACGCTAGATAGCTCATCAGCCGTTACCACGCTCAGGACGGCACGTTTAGCACCGCCTCAAACCGGGATCTGTGACGTACTTCACACTCCCCTGAGAACGCCTGGGATGTCTCCTGTTGGCACTTTTCGGACCTGCCGACGCGGCGTAAGGACTTCCGCTCACGGCAGGATAGGA
>WNFC01009047.1_pt1 | contig 13731 bp, 17 predicted proteins | sample 5400541 | NCBI WGS metagenome assembly WNFC01 (sample SAMN13153342, study PRJNA577476) | soil metagenome | isolation source: 120 cm saprolite under Douglas fir tree site 2 hole 2 replicate 1 | place: USA:California | collected 2015-04-18
GCGCGGCTCGGCCTTGAGCTCCAGTCCGCGGTCGAGGAGCGCGCGCAGCTCGTCGGGGCTCAACTCGGTCCCGGTGAGGAAGTGCCTCGGCAAGCCGGAGAGTGTAGAGACCGGAAAGCGGGAAGATTCAGCGAGGAGCCGGCGTCTGATCACCGAAGGCCCCGTCAAACGGATCCGAACCAGGAGGTCTCGCACCCCATGAAACGTCTCTACTCCGTGGCGGCCTGCCTCGCACTCGGCGGCGCGCTCGTCGCCGGCTGCGGCGGCAGCAGCAGCTCCAGCTCGAAGAGCAGCTCCAACAGCACCCCGGCCGCGGCTCCCGCCACGAGCACGCCTGCGGCGGCGCCGGCCGGCGGCGGCGCGTCCGCGGTCAAGATGCAGAACATCCAGTTCGCGCCCAAGTCGCTCACCGTCAAGGTCGGCCAGACGGTGAAGTGGACGAACGACGACTCGGTCGACCACAACGTCATCGCCACCTCGGGCGCGACGTTCAAGTCCAGCACCGTCGCTGCGGGCAGCACCTACTCGTTCAAGATCACGAAGGCCGGAACCATCCAGTACGTCTGCACCATCCACCCGGGTATGACCGGGACCCTCGTCGTCACCCAGTAATCCGGGCTCGCTGGGCTCGTGCCCGCGGCTGCACACGTCAGCCGCGGGCGCGCAGCCCGAAGCCCCGCACCAGCAGCAGCGCCCGCTCGCCGAGCGTGCGCCGTCCGGGCAGCAGCCCGAGCTGCACGGCCGCGCCGTAGAGATCGAAGAAGCCGCGGACGCGCACGAGGCGCCCGTCCTCGATCTGGCAGTAGAAGACGCCGTGGGCGGTGATCGAGCGGCCCGTGGCAGGGAGTCCCGCGAACGGCCGCCGGTGGGTGCCGAGCACGCGGCACGGCACCGCCAGGTACTCCCCGTCGGTCAGGCGCGCACCGGTGCCCTCGAGCCGCACGTCCGGAAAGCCCTCCCACAGGCGATGGGCGTGCTCGCCGATCGACGCCGCGCCGCGCAGCGGCAGGTCGGTCAGCGGGTCCTCGTAGTGCACGTGGGGCGCGCACAGGGGCCCGAAGGCCGCGGGGTCGCGCCCCGACCACGCGCGCTCCCACTCGTCGATCAGCTCGTCGTGGTCCACCGTCGCTAGCTGAAATCCGGCAGGCCCTCGTCGGGCGTCGAGCCCTCGGCGTACAGCCGGCGCGGAATGCGCCCAGCGGCGCGCGCCAGCCGGCCGGCCTCCACCGCTGCGCGGATGGCGCGGGCCATCGCGACAGGGTCTTCAGCGCGGGAGATGGCGCTGGCGCACAGCACGGCGTCGCAGCCGAGCTCCATCGCGAGCGCCGCGTCTGACGCGGTGCCCACCCCGGCGTCGAGGACCAGCGGCACGGACACGCGCTCGCGCAGGATCGACAGGTTGTAGGCGTTGCGGATACCCATGCCGCTGCCGATCGGCGAGCCGAGCGGCATCACGGCGGCGCAGCCCGCGTCCTCGAGGCGGCGGCCGAGCACCGGGTCGTCGTTCGTGTAGGGCAGCACGACGAAGCCGTCGGCGACCAGCTCCTCGACGGCGCGCAGCAGCTCGGGCGCGTCGGGCAGAAGCGTGCGCTCGTCGCCGATCACCTCGAGCTTGATCCAGTCCGTCTCGAAGGCCTGGCGCGCCAGCCGCGCGGTCGCGACCGCGTCGCGGGCCGTGTAACAGCCGGCGGTGTTGGGCAGCAACCGGACGCCGGCCTCGTCGATCACGTCCACGATCGAGCCGCGCTGGGTCGGGTCGATGCGCCGCAGCGCGACGGTCACGAGCTCGGTGCCGCTCGCGTGGATCGCGTCGGCGAGCGCGTCCAGCCGCGGGAAGCCGCCGGTGCCGAGGATCAGGCGTGAGCGGAAGGTGCGCCCGGCGATCACGAGCCGATCCTCGAGCGCGGTCTGGAGCGGTTCCGTGGCCACGCGCTCAGCCTCCCTGGATGGCGTTCAGCACCTCGACGCGGTCGCCGGCGCCGAGCGGGCGGGCGTCCCATTCCGAGCGGGGCACGACCTCGGCCTCCACGGCCACCGCGAGGCCGCGCCGTGGGCCGTTCACGTCGAGGCGCTCGAGAACGTCGGCCACGGTCGCACCCTCCGCGAGCTCCGTCGGCTCGCCGTTGATGTGGACGATCACGCCGGCACCTCGGTCCGTGCGCCGGCGCCAAAGCGCCCCGGCGCGAGGAGCGCAGCGTCGGCGCGCGGCGGCACGTCCGTCACGCCGTCGACGACCAGGTCGGCGGTGAGCGGCGCCAGCAGGACCCCGTGCCGGTAGTGGCCCGTGGCCCAGTGCAGCCCGTCCAGCTCGGCGGGTCCGATGGCCGGCGCGTTGTCGGGCGTGCCCGGGCGCAGCCCCGCGCGCGCCTCCTCGAGCTCGAGCTCCGTAATCCCGGGCACCACCTCGACGGCGTCGCGCAGGAGGTCGTGCAGCCCACCCGCGGTGACGGCCTCGTCGAACCCCCGGTCCTCCACCGTGGCCCCGAGGACGTAGCCACCGTCACCGCGCGGCACGACGTAGAAGTCCTCGGTCCGCAGCACGCGCTCGAGCAGGCCGGGGCCCGCGTGGTCGCGCAGGCGCAGGAGCTGCCCCTTGACCGGCCGTACGGGTACGCGGGCACCGTCCGGAAGGCCGGCGAGCGAGCCCGACCAGGCGCCCGCCGCGACGACGACGGCCCCGGCGGTGAGCCGCTCGCCGCCGGCCAGGCGGACGCCGGTGGCGCGGTCCCCGCTCGTGTCGAGCCCCGTCACCTCGGTGCCCTCGCGCAGCTCACCGCCCGCGGCGCGCAGCGCCGCGGCGAGCGCGGCCAGGACGCGGCGGGGGTCGACGGCGTGGTCGTCCGGCGCAACCGCGGCAGCGCGCACCGTTGGGGCCAGGGCCGGCTCCAGGTCCCGCGCACGGCTGGGCAGCAGGCGCTCGACCGCGAGTCCGAGCGACTCGCGGAAGGCCAGCTCGCGCTCGAGCGCGACGGCGGCGTCGGCGTCGCGCGCCGCCAGCAGCGTGCCGCACCGGCGGTAGCCGGGATCCAAGCCGCTCCGCTCGGCCAGCTCGGCCGCGAACGCCGGCCAGCGCCGTGCGCTGTCAAGGTTGAGCGCGAGCAGGAGCTGCTCGCCAAAGACCGCCTCGGACGAGGGGGCCAGCATCCCGGCGGCCACGCCGGAGGCGCCCGACCCGATGCCGCCGCGTTCGAGCAGGACCGTGCGCAGCCCGCGTTGCGCCACCCGCCAGGCGACGGCGAGGCCGATCACTCCGCCGCCGACGACGACGAGGTCGGGGGACTGCTGCTGCGCTGACGACACGACACCTCCCTGCGCCGGCATGACCCGGATCAGGTTCAGACGGTCGGCGGCGAGAACGCCGCCCTCTCAGCCCGGATGCCGGGCTCCCGTAGGACCCTCATGGTACCGCGGTGGCCCATAAGCTTCGGGCGTGCCGGACGACGAGCAACCGGATCGGCCGGTGTCGGAGCGGCCGCAGCGCGAGCCGCGGACGAAGCTCGCGCGCGGCGCGCAGCGTGCCGACCAGGAGCCGCGACTGCTGACCGCGGCGCGGATCGCCCGCGGGCTGCTGCCCGGCGACCGCGACCTGGGCGGGGATCCCCTGTCCACGGCCGGCGACGAGGCCTCGAGCGTGCTGGCACGCCGGCTCGCCGCGCTCGGCGAGCAGCGCCCGAGCGTCGCGCGGGAGCTGGGCCTGGGGGCACTCCAGGTCTGGCAGGCGATGGCGGAGGCGCAGGGGCGCGGCCGTGGGCCGGTGGAGGTCACGATCCTGTTCACCGACCTCGTCGACTTCTCGAAATGGGCGCTGGACGCCGGCGACGACGCCGTGCTGGCGCTGCTGCGCGAGGTGGCGAGCGCCACCGAACGGCCGATCGAGGACGCCGGCGGCCAGGTGGTCAAGCGTCTCGGCGACGGATTGATGGCCGTCTTCTCGGAGCCCGGAGCGGCCGCGCGCGCCGCCCAAGAGGCCTGCGACGGGGTCGGACAGCTCGACGTCGGCGGGTACCGTCCGCAGCTGCGCGCCGGCCTGCACAGCGGACGGCCCCGCAGGATCGGCGGCGACTACGTGGGTGTCGACGTCAACATCGCCGCCCGCGTGGCCGAGGCGGCGAAGGGCGGCGAGGTCCTGGTCTCCGAGACGGCGCGGAGCGAGCTGAACGAGGCCGATTTCCGGATGCGCCGCAAGCGCCGCTTCCGCGGGAAGGGGACGCCGCAGGGCCTCGAGGTCTACGCGGTCGAGCCCGAGACGGCCTCTTAGAGGTTGTTTCAGAACTCCGCGTGTGCGGCTGGCGGACGACGGATCAAGCGGGGCAAGGACGCAGGGGCACCGCCGGCGAAGCCGGTGGTCCGCGCAGATCCGCCGCCGCCAGACGTGCGCGGGGAGTTTTGAGACGGCCTCTTAGACTTCGTTCGTGAGCGACGATCGACGCCAGCGGCTCGCGCGGGCGCGCCTGTACCTCGTCTGCGACGCCTCCTTCGGCGTCGCGGGCGTGCACGCGGCGCTGGCCGGCGGGGCCGACATCGTACAGCTGCGCGAGAAGGACGCCGACGACGGTGCGGTCCTCGCTGCGGCCGCCGGGTTCCGCCGGGCGGCGGACGAGCACGGCGCGCTGTTCATCCTCAACGACCGGCCCGACCTCGCCGCGGCCGCGGGCGCCGACGGAGTGCACGTCGGCCAGGACGACGCCGCGCCGGCTCGAGCGCGCGCGGTCGTCGGCGACGACGCGATCGTCGGGCTCTCCACCCATTCCACCGCACAGACCGACGCGGCGCAGGGCTCCGGCGCCGACTACTTCTGCGTGGGACCGGTCCACGCGACGCCGACGAAGGCCGGGCGTCCGGCCGTGGGGCTGGAGCCGGTCCGCCACGCCGCGTCCGCCGCGCGCCTGCCGTGGTTCGCCATCGGCGGGCTCGACGCGGGCAACGTCGGGGCGGTGCTGGACGCGGGCGCGCGACGGATCGTGGTCGTCCGCGCGATCACCGAGGCCGCCGACCCGGAGGCGGCAGCCCGTGCCCTGCGCGCGGCGCTCGACGCGGCGGCGGAGGCCGGCGTTGGGGCAGCGTAGCCGCCGGCGCGAGCGCGCGGCCGAGCAGCCGGCACGCTCCGGACGACCCTCCCGACCGTCGCGCAGCGAGCAGCGCAACGCCGAGGCGCGCGCCCGGCTCGAGCCGCTCGCACCGGGCGAGCGCCCCGGCGCGGTGACCGTCGCGGCGGCGCTCGCCATCGTGCTCGCCCTCGGCAACATCGTCTTCCTGATCGCCGGCGTGAAGGTGGGCGGCAAGCAGCCCGCGGCCAGCGGAGTGGTGGCGTTCTCGGCGCTGATGGTCGCCGCCGCCGTCGGGCTGTGGAAAGCGCGCTACTGGGCCGTGCTGGGGTTCGAGGCGCTGCTCGGCGTCAGCATCCTGGTCGCGGCGCTGTCGCTGACGGTCGCGTCGAACTGGCAGGCGGTGGCGCTGTGTCTGGTCACCATCGCGATCTGCGGCCCGCTCTTCTACAAGCTCGTGCGCGCCATGGCCCGCATCCAGATGCCTCAGCGCCGCCCGCCCCAGTGAGCGACTGGCCGTTCACCCACGCCGACCGCGTGCGCTACGCGGACGTGGACACGATGCGCCACCTCAACAACGTGGCGTTCGTGCGCTTCTTCGAGGATGCGCGCATCGCGTTCATGCACTCGCTGTTCCCCGAGCACGACCCGACCGACCCCGAGGAATTCCCGGTCGTGTTCGCCGAGCTGCACCTCGCCTACCGCGCGCCGGCCTACTACGGCGAGGAGGTCCGGACGAGCGTGCGGCCCTCGCATCTGCAGCGCTCGAGCTTCCACACGGAGTTCCGGATGGAGGTCGGCGACCGCCTGATCGCCGAGGGCCACGGCGTGTACGTCGGCTACGACTACGTGGCCGAGCGCGCCCAACCGCTGAGCGAGCGGATCGTCGAGCGGCTCTCGCCGCTGCTGGCCGGGACCGCCTGACATCGTTGGGTAGTCTGGCCCCCGATGGCCGACTCCTACGACTGCATCGTGATCGGATCCGGCCCGGGCGGGTACGTGGCGGCGATCCGCGCCGCCCAGCTCGGCTTCAGGACCGCCGTCGTCGAGAATGACGACGTAGTCGGCGGCCGCTGCCTGAACTACGCCTGCATCCCGGCCAAGGCGGTGCTGCGAACGGCCGACGTGCTCTCCGAGATCCGCGAGGCCGACGATTTCGGCATCAAGGTGAAGGACCCCAAGGTCGACTTCGCCGGCGTCACCGCACGCCGCGACAAGGTGATCAAGACCCTCACCGGCGGCGTGTCGGGCCTGTTCAAGAAGAACTCAATCGAGGTCATCAACGGCCACGGCGCGGTCACGGCGGACGGCAATGTGAAGGTGGGCGGCGACTTCGACGGCCGTGAGCTCGAGGCCAACGTGGTGGTGCTCGCGACCGGCTCGGTGGCCAAGCCCGTCCCGGGCACGCAGTTCGGCGGCCGGGTGATCGACACCGCCGGCGCGTGGCTGCTCGACGACCTGCCGGCCTCGATCGCCGTGATCGGCGCGGGCGCCTCGGGGGTGGAGATCGCGTCGGCCTACGCGCGCCTGGGCACCGAGACGATCCTGCTCGAGGCGCTCGACCGCGTGCTGCCGACCGAGGACGCCGACATCTCGAAGCTGGTCGAGCGCGGCCTGAAGAAGCAGGGCGTCGCCGTGCACACGAGCGCGCTCGCGCAGGAGATCGCCTCCGGCGAGGGCTCGGTGACCTTCACCTACGGCGACGGCCAGTCCGGGGAGGTCGAGTACCTGTGCATCGCCGCCGGGCGCGGCCCCGACGAGGAGGGCCTCGGGCTCGCCGAAGCCGGGATCGAGCTCGACGAGAACGGCCAGGTCAAGGTGGACGGCGCGATGCGCACCTCGCGTCCCGGCGTGTACGCGATCGGGGATCTCGTGCACGGCCCGGCGCTGGCCCACAAGGCGTCCGACGAGGGCGTGATCGCGCTCGAGGACGCCGCGGGCCTGGACACCCACCCGATCTCCTACATCGACATCCCGCGCGCGACGTTCTGCACGCCCAACGTGGCCTCCTTCGGCCTGACTGAGGCCGGGGCGCGGGAGCAGGGCCACGACGTGACCGTGGGCAAGGTCCAGTACGGCGCCGTCGGCGCCGGGACGGTGTACGGGGACCGCCAGGGCCTCGTCAAGATCGTCGGCGACCAACGGTACGGCGAGCTCCTCGGCGGGCACATCGTCGGCGCGAAGGCGACCGAGCTGATCCAGGAGCTGGTCAACGCCAAGGAGCTCGAGGGGGGCTACCCCGAGCTGGCGCACACGGTCCACGGCCACCCCACGCTGGCCGAAGCGGTGATGGAGGCCGCCCGGGCCGCCGACGGCTGGTTGATCCACGGGTAACCGCCGTGAGCCAGCCCGTCCTCTACTTCGACCTGGTCAGCCCCGAGTCGTACATCGCCGCTGAGCGTGCCGCCGAGGTGCTCGGCGTCGTCCCCGAGTGGCAGCCGATCCACGCGGCGGCGCTGCCGAAGGCAAGCGAGCTCGACGCCTTCCGCTGCGCCGAGGAGCGCGACATCCTCAGCGCCGAGCTCGAGCGCCGGGCCGCGGCGTGCGGGCTGCAGCCGCTGCGCTGGCCTCCGGGATGGCCCGGCGACACGGCGCTGGCCATGCGCGTGGCCACGTACGCGAAGTCGATCGGCCGCGTGGTGGCGTTCTCGCTCGCCGCCTTCCGCCAGGCCTTTGCCGCCGGCCGCGACCTGTCGGACCCCGACAGCGTCGTGATCGCCGCGGCGGCCTGCGAGATGCACCCGGCCGCCGTCCTCAAGGCCGCCGACACCCGCGGCGTGGCCGAGGCGCTGGCGCGCGCGACAGCGGAGGCCGCCGAGGCCGGAGTCCGCGGAGTCCCGGCGGTGCGCGTCGGCGACCGGGTGTTCCACGGTGAAGCGGCGCTCCAGGATGCCGCCGACGCGCTACGTGGGACGCGAGCGGCATGAGGGCCAACCGCGCCTACCACGTGATCGTGTCGCGCAAGGGGCCCGCCCCGTCGTTCTTGGCCGACCCCGAGCGCGTGGACACCGTCGAGGTGGTGGGCATTGCGTCCGGCGAGGTGGAGCTGTTCTGGGACTGCACGCCGGCCGCCGCCGGCCGCCTCGCCCGCCGGCTGAAGGCCGACCTCGCTCAGCTCGAGGCCGACGAGTTCATCGCCGCCTGGCGCGAGCGCGCCGACGTCGACATGATCTGACTCGGGCGGAGCCCTGCGGACGCGGGAATCCCCTGCGCTAATGTGGCCGCAGGACCATGGCCGACCGGGTGATCGCAGCCGTCGAGGGGCAGGGCGAACCCGCCCCGCGGCCGCTGCCCGAACCCGCCGTCGCGCGCGAGTGGCTGGAGGCCATGCTGCTCATCCGGCGCTTCGAGGAGCGCGCCGGCGAGATGTACGCCAAGGCAAAGGTGGGCGGCTTCCTTCACCTCGCGATCGGCGAGGAGGCCACGATCGTCGGCGCCGCCCGGGCGATGCGCGACGCCGACTACCTCGTCTCGACCTACCGCTCGCACGGCCACGCGCTCGCGCGCGGCACGAGCCCCAACGCCGTCATGGCGGAGCTGTTCGGCCGCGTGGACGGCTGCTCGCGGGGCCGTGGCGGCTCGATGCACATGTTCGACCTCGAACGCCGCTTCATGGGCGGGTACGGGATCGTCGGCGGCAACCTGCCGCTGGCCGCCGGCATGGGGTTGGCGGCGGACTACCTCGGCACCGGCGACGCGACCGTGTGCACGTTCGGCGACGGCGCCTCCAACCAGGGCACGTTCGGGGAGACGATGAACCTGGCGGCTCTCTGGAACCTGCCGGTCGTGTTCATGGTGACCAACAACCAGTTCGGCATGGGTACGGCGCTCGAGCGCCACTCCGCCGTGACCGACCTCCAGCGCAAGGGCGAGTCGTTCGGCGTGCCCGGCCTGCGCTGTGACGGCATGGACGTCGTCGACACCCACGCCGTCGTGTCCGAGGCGCTGCGCGTCGCCCGCGAGGAGCGCCGGCCGACGCTCGTGGAGGCGGTCACCTACCGCTTCCGCGGCCACTCGATGGCCGACCCGGAGGAGTACCGCACCAAGGAGCAGGTCGAGACGTGGCGGCGGCGCGACCCGATCGCGACGTTCGGCGAGCGGCTCGTGGCCGAGGGCGTCTCCAGCGCGGAGGAGCGCGACGAGCTGGACCGGCGCGCGCAGGCCCGCGTGGACGAGGCCGTCACGTTCGCCGACGCCTCCCCCTTCCCCGAGGCCTCCTCGCTGTACGACGACGTCTACGTGCTCGGCGACCAGGTTCAGGGCTGGTACTCGATCGACGAGCGCTCGCCCGGCGTCCACCGGGGGGAGGACGAGGGATGACCGTGATGCGCTACCGGGAGGCGCTGAACACCGCGCTGCGCGAGGAGATGCGCCGGGACGAGTCGGTCATGCTGATGGGCGAGGACATCGGGGTCTTCAACGGCGCCTTCAAGGTGACGGCGGGGCTGCTCGACGAGTTCGGCGAGCGGCGCGTGCGCGACACGCCGATCTCGGAGAACACGATCGTCGGGATGGGGGTGGGCGCGGCCATGACCGGGCTGCGGCCCGTGGTCGAGTTGATGACGATCAACTTCTCGCTCCTGGCCTTCGACCAGATCGTCAACCACGCCGCCCACATCCGCTACATGTTCGGCGGCCAGGCGAAGGTGCCGCTGGTGATCCGCATGCCGCAGGGCGCCGGGCACCAGCTGGGGCCGACGCACTCGCACTGCCTCGAGGCGATGTTCCTGCAGGTGCCCGGGCTGCTCGTCGCCGTTCCGTCAACCGCGGCGGACGCGAAGGGGCTGCTGAAGGCCGCCATCCGCGACGACAACCCGGTGATCCTCATCGAGCACGAGTACCTGTACGGCCAGCGGGGCGACGTCCCCGAGGGCGAGGACCACGTGGCCGACTTCGGCCGCGCGGCGATCCGCCGCGAGGGCGGCGACGTCACCATCGTCGGCATCTCGCGGATGGCCGTGACGGCCGAGAAGGCGGCGGAGGTGCTCGCCGCCGAGCACGACGTCGAGGCCGAGGTGATCGATCCCCGCACCCTGCGGCCACTGGACCTCGACACGATCCTCGCCTCGGTGCGCAAGACCAACCGCTGCGTCATCGTCGAGGAGGGCTGGCCGCACGGCGGTGTCGGCGCGAACATCGCCGCGCTCGTCCAGGAGCAGGCGTTCGACGACCTCGACGCCCCCGTGGCGCGCGTCACCGGAGCCGACCTTCCGATGCCCTACTCCAAGCCGCTCGAGCAGATCGCCTTCCCGCACGAACCCCAGGTCGTCGAGGCGGTGCTCGCCACCTTCCGTGATCTCTGACCTCCGCGCTACCATGCGGCGCGGGCGCTGTGCAGGCTCGCTGGAACGAGAGGGCTAGGCATAACGCACGACATCCGTACCCCAGGTGCTCTGGACCCACGGACGGGGACGGAGCAAGCCGACGCGGGCGCTGCGCCCGCCATCGGCATCGAGCGCGTCGCGACGCGCCTCTTCTCGTTGTCCCTGGACCTCCTGGTCACGGCCGGGTTCGACGGCTACATCAAGCACGCCAACCCGGCGTTCGAGCGGACGCTCGGCTGGACCGCCGAGGACCTGCGCACGCGCCCGTATCTCGAGTTCGTGCATCCCGACGACCGCGAGCGCACCGCGGCCGAGGTCGTGGCGCTGGCCGGCGGCGACCACGAGACGCGCAACTTCGAGCTGCGCTTCGCCCACCGGGACGGAGGCTGGCGCTGGATCCTGTTCAGCGCCCAGGCCGGCGTGGAGGAGCAGCTGCTGTACGCCGTCGGCAAGGACATCACCGAGCGCCGCGAGGCCGAGGAGCGCTTTCGCAGTGCGTTCGAGAACGCCGCGATCGGGATGTCCATGACGAGTACCGACGGGCACTTCCTGCGCGTGAACCGCGCGCTGTGCGAGATGACCGGGTACTCGGCGGACGAGCTGACGGGCCGCGCGGTGCGCGACGTCACCCACCCCGATCGCGCGGTATCTCGAAACCGGCCGCGCGCACGTCATCGGCCGCACGATCGAGCTGGTGGGGCTGCACAGCGACGGCACCGAATTCCCGCTCGAGCTCTCGCTCGGCGAGTGGCGCCGCGGCGAGCGCCGCGCCTTCACCGGCGTGATCCGCGACCTCAGCGAGCGAAAGCGGACCGAGCGCTACCTGGCGGCGCAGTTCCGCGTCGCCACCGTGCTCGCCGAGAGCCCGAGCCTCGAGGACGCGGCCCCGCGCTTCCTCGCCGCCATCGGCGAGAGCATGGGCTGGCAGGTCGGCGGCCTGTGGACGCCCGAGCCCGATGGCCGGCACCTGCGCTGCCGCGCGGCGTGGTACGAGGCCGAGGCCCAGGTCGAGGCCTTCCGTCAGGCCACCATGGAGATCGCGCTCGAGCGCGGTGAGGGGCTGCCGGGGCGCGTCTGGGACAGCCGCGAGCCGGTGTGGATCCGCGACGCCGGGTCCGAGCCCAACTTCCCGCGCGGCGGCGCGGCTGCCCACAGCGGGCTGCACGGCGGCATCGGGCTGCCGCTCCTCAGCGGCGGCGAGATCGTCGGCGCCATCGACTTCTTCAGCCCGCAGATCCAGGAGCCCGACCACGCCCTGATCGAGCTGATGGGAACTCTCGGCGCGCAGCTGGGCGGGTTCGTCCAGCGCAAGCAGGCTCAGGCCGAGCTGGCCGCGACGACGGCGGCGCTGCGCGACCGCGCGGCGGAACTCGAGCGCTCGAACGCCGACCTCGAGCAGTTCGCCTACGTCGCCAGCCACGACCTGTCCGAGCCGCTGCGCATGGTGGCCGGTTTCGCGCAGCTGCTGCAAAAGCGCTACCAGGGCAAGCTCGACGCCGACGCCGACGAGTTCATCGGCTACACGGTCGACGGCGTGAACCGCATGCAGGCGCTGATCGACGACCTCCTCGCGTTCTCACGCGTCGGACGCGGGGACCGCGAGCTGAGCGACGTCGACGCCGGGATCGTCGCGCGGCGGGCGCTCGAAGCGCTGAACGCGCCGCTCGCCGAGACCGGAGCGGACGTCGAGATCGGCGATGAAGTTCCACGGTGACGAGCCGCCCCGCGTGCGGGTGACGGCCGAGGCGGGTGCCGCGGAGTGGGCGTTCGCCGTGGCGGACAACGGCATCGGCGTCGAGCCGCGCCACGCGGAGCGGATCTTCAAGATGTTCCAGCGCCTGCACGGACGCGACGAATACGCCGGGACGGGCGTCGGATTGGCCATCTGCAAGAAGATCGTGGAGCATCACGGCGGCCGCCTCTGGGTCGAGCCGAACGCCGATGGCGGCAGCGTGTTCAAGTTCACGCTCGCGGCGTCCGAAGGGGATGGTGGATGAACCGGTCCACCCCCTCCGAGCCCGTCCAGATCCTGCTGGTCGAGGACAGCCCGGGCGACATCCGCCTGACCCGCGAGGTGCTGCGCGACGCCAAGATCGCCAACGAGCTGCACATCGTCGGCGACGGCGAACACGCCATGGCCTTCCTGCGCCGCGAGGGCGAGTACGCCGGCATGCAGCGCCCCGACCTGATCCTGCTCGACCTCAACCTCCCGCGCAAGGACGGCCGCGAGGTCCTCGCGGAGCTCAAGGAAGACCCCGAGCTCCATCTCATCCCGGTGATCGTGCTCACGACCTCGGCGGCCGAGCAGGACGTGCTGCGCTCCTACGACCTCAAGGCCGCCTGCTACATCACCAAGCCGATCGACCTGGACGAGTTCATCTCCGTCGTGCGCTCGATCGAGTCCTTCTGGCTCAGCACCGTGCGCCTCCCGCTCCCATGATCCCGCCGATCTCAGCCCTCCCGATCGACGACGTCACCGACCCAGACGTGGACGACCTGCGGCTGCTCCTCGTGGAGGACAACGCGGGCGATGCCGTACTGGTGCGCGAGATGCTGCGCACGGCGTTCGAGGATCGGGTCGAGCTGGTCCACGTCGAGGCCCTGTCGGACGCGTGCGCGCAGGTGGGCGAGCTCGGGCCGGCGTGCGTGCTCCTCGACCTCTCGCTCCGCGACGCGGTCGGCCTGGAGGCGGTCACGCAGATGCAGGCGGCCGCGCCCGACATCCCGATCGTCGTCCTCAGCGGCCTCGACGACGAGCACCTGGCGCTCAACGCCGTTCAGCACGGCGCGCAGGACTACCTGATCAAGGGGCGCGTGGACGAGGTCTTGATCTCACGCTCGATCCGGTATGCGATCGAGCGCAAGCGGGCCGAGGTGGCGCTGGCCCACCAGGCCCTGCACGATCCCCTGACGGGACTGCCCAACCGGGCGCTGTTCCTGGACCGGCTCGAGCACGCCCTGGCGAGCGCCCAGCGCAGCGCCGTGGGCATCGGCGTGCTGTTCCTGGACCTCGACCGGTTCAAGGTGGTCAACGACTCACTCGGCCACGAGGCCGGCGACCGCCTGCTGGTGGACGTGGCCAATCGCCTCAGGGGCGTCGTCCGCCCCGGCGACACCGTCGCGCGCTTCGGCGGCGACGAGTTCACCATCCTGTGCGACGTCCGCGGCGAGCGCGACGCGGTGCTGATCGCCGAGCGCGTGGCGGCGGCGGTGGAGGCACCGTTCACGCTCGACGACAACGAGGCCTTCCTCACCACGAGCCTGGGCATCGCGCTCACCACGGGGCGCGAGGATGCGGGCGCCGAGGCGCTGATCCGCGACGCGGACGCCGCCATGTACCGCGCCAAGGAGCGCGGCAAGTC
>WNFC01005652.1_pt1 | contig 13730 bp, 12 predicted proteins | sample 5400541 | NCBI WGS metagenome assembly WNFC01 (sample SAMN13153342, study PRJNA577476) | soil metagenome | isolation source: 120 cm saprolite under Douglas fir tree site 2 hole 2 replicate 1 | place: USA:California | collected 2015-04-18
CGCTTCAACAAGGAGAGCTGGGAGAAGCAGGCGCTGGCGCTAGTGAAAGCCGGATTTCGTGTACTGGCCATCGACTTCCGCCGGCGCGGCCAGTCGCGCGGCCCCTAATCCAAGTCCGAGGACGACGGGGTGGAGTACGAAATTGAATCTGTGAATGCGGCGGCGTTTTCCACGTCGAAGGGTTGGGCGGGACTCCGAGGACTAGACTCGGAGTGAACGGCTTTGTAGTATGACGCGCATGAAAAAAGCGAAATCTAGGCATCGCAGTTCTGGGGCGAAAGGCAAGGGCGCTCCGAAGGGCGTTGATGAATACCTTGCTAGCGTCCCGGAACTCGCGCGCAACATGTTGAACAAGATGCGCACGACGATTCGGTCCGCTGTGCCCCCGGAGGCTGCCGAGACCATCAGCTACCGGATTCCTGCGTTCAAGCACAAAGGAATGCTAGTGTGGTTCGCCGCGTTTTCGAACCATTGCAGTTTGTTCCCGGGTTCGTCAGTGATCGAGGAGTTCAAGACTGAACTCAAGGGCTTCTCCACATCCAAAGGGACCGTCCACTTCCCCACGGACAAGCCACTGCCGACTGCACTTGTTAAGAGACTGGTGAAGGCGCGCGTCGCCCAGAATGAACGCAAGAAACAACGCTGATCGGGCGGACTTCCCGCTTCTCTATTCTCTTGGAGCTCGGACACGCTTGGCGCGTTTGTGCCAGCCTTCGTTTCGCAACCACTCTTCGAGCGTATGAAGGTGAACTTCGGGATACGTCCGGCGAAGGCCGGGGATGTCCGCCTTGTATCCAGCTTCATTGAACCAACGGAACATGGTGTAAAACTCTTTACCCAAGACGATGCGGACGAGGGGCAAGGGAAGTTTTTTAAACTTTACCGGCTTGCCCAACACGCGGCTGAAGATCTTGGCGGCCTCAGGGTTGGTCAACTCGCTGCCGGCGATCTCCAATTCTTTTCCGATGAACTGAGTTGGCCGTTCGAATGCCAGAGCCACGAACGCTCCGATGTCGTCCGTCGCAATGGTCTGGTATGGCTTGTCACCGCTGACGGGGTCCACTAGTTTCCCTTTCAGAAGGCCGATTTCCACCTGGTCGATGTAGTACCCCTCCATGAATGTGACGGGCCTGATCACGGTGACCGGCAGACCAAGACTTCGAATGTATTTTTCGACTTCCCACTTGCTCTCCCAATGAGGAATACCGGTGTTGCGCTCTGCCCCGCCAACAGAACTGTAGACAAAGTGTTTGACACCAACTTTTCTTGCCGCGTCCGCCACATTCTTGCCCTGCTGGACCTCGCGGCGCGCGCCCACGGCCCAAAAGTCCTGAACGCTATAAATGCCGTAGGCGCCTGCCGCGGCCCGAACGACTGAAGCCGCATCCTCCAAGTCACCGTGAATTAGTTCCACGCCCTGGCGTGCCAGCGATTGAGCCGCGTGGCCCTGCGGATTGCGAGTCAACACTCTTAGCTTCCATCCCTTGGGCAGCATGTGGCGGACGACTGCCCCACCTTGCCGTCCCGTGGCTCCGGTTACCAGCACTTTCCGATCCGCATCATTCATACGCGAACTCCTCCCATTCACTTAACCGCGTAATCTTTCGACAATGCCAGCGCCGGCACTTATTTTTTTGAGGGCCTCTAGAATCTTGGGGTTTTCCGACTGGATGCGTCCGTCCATGGCCACATTTTCAACCGGGTATTCACGCAGGAAGATCAGCGTGTCCCCTATGTGGTAGGCTTCCTCGACCGCTTCGGTAATTTTTTGCATCATGACTCTTTTTTTTCTCGGGGCGGATGCCCGGAGGCGCTTCGATAAATAGAACTGGCATAAGAGATTCTCCTTTAGTGGCGTTGCGCGGCCGGCGAGTTTGGGCTACCCTCTTTCGGAACGTACCGGTACAATCTTGACGCTCGGCAAGCGGAGCATCTCCGGGCTTCGACGAAAGGTAGCCGATACCGGCGTAAAGCAGGAACTTAATAGCGGAGCCAGAAACGGAATACAAGTACAAATTGGAGGTATGTTCGCGGTTCTACCTGGATGCGGATACAAGCTGAGCTGTACCTGAGAGTACAGTGAAAGGAAGCCATGAAAGCCCGATTTGTGAGAGGCGCGGATACCAGGATGCGGATCATTCGCACGGCTGCCGACCTGTTTCACCAACGAGGGGCTCGTGCAACGAGCCCGGATGAAATCATCGAGGCTTCGCGGACGGGGAAGGGGCAGTTCTATCACTACTTCAAGAGCAAGGAAGGCCTGATTCACGAAGTGCTTCAGACCTATCTGGAGGAGATCAAGAGCGGGACATCGCAGGTGAACTACGAAATCAATTCCTGGCCGGAGCTGGAGCAGTGGTTCCTTGCGCATCTCGAACTGCAAAAGAGCTATGACATGACGCGTGGCTGCCCGTTCGGAACCTTGGGGAACGAAGCAACTGAGAATGATGAATTAATCCGGCAGGACGTCAGCCTCATTTTTGAAGTCGTGAAAAACAAGCTGGCGGCGTTCTTCCTCAGGGAGAAAGCCAAGGGGCGGCTCGCAAGGAAGGCCAGCGAGGAGAGTATGGCTGACTTTTGCATTGCCACGATACAAGGCGCGATGCTGATGGGCAAAATAAAGAGGAGTAGTCAAACGGTTGAAACAACCGTCCATGAAGCTGTTGCGCACCTTAAAGGTTATTCGATCAGGCGCAAACATCATTAGCTCGATGGCGACATGTTCACGCGGAGTGTAATCCTCGCGTCACAGGCGGAATCCGATTCGGCGCCGAACGCCTGGGGATGGCCATGCGTCTTGACAGAATCTGGATGGGCGTGCTACTAAGTTCCCTCGTCCCCTAGCCATAATAGAGAGTCCTGGAAAGGTCAGTCCCATGAAAATACTGTTTCGAATCTTCCTTGTAGTGTCGGTATTTGCTCTCACGGCGGCGGCGGATTCCGGCAACCGCTTCAAGAATTCGGCTCCCAATCCGCTGGCCAGCAACGATGACGGCCTGTTTACACCCGAGCAATTTGAGGCGGCGATGGCCGCTCGTCCCGATCCATCGAGAAAGGTCTTCGTATCACGCTGCCGCTTCGCCCCGTTTAGCACCACGGCAACGCTGTATGTGCCGTTTGCCGGCACACAAACGGCCGACGCGATCGCCGGCGACACAAAGTTCTTCTTTGCGGACGGCACCAGTTGCTACAACCCACAAAACGAGTCGAACATCGTCATCAACCCGACCAATTCCAACAATGTGGTAACGTCGGCCAACGAATACCGCATCGATGGCGATGAGGTCTACGTCAGCATGGATGCAGGGAAGACCTTCACCGACGTGGTATTGCCGGGCCGCACCGGACCGACCGGCGGGCAAGGGGTCTTCGCGCGTGTGGGTTCTTGTGGCGACCCGGTACTGGCATTCGGGCCCGACGGCACTTTGTACTACGTGGGTCTGAACTGCAACTTCCGAAAGGGCAGCACCGCCAGCGGCGTGGCCGTGAGCGCCTCGCACGACGGCGGAATGACATGGGACGCTCCCCATATGGTCCACTTCACCGACCCGAACCAGATTTTTAATGACAAGGACTGGATCACGGTGGGGCCGGATGGCACGGTCTATGTTACTTGGACGCGTTTTAAGTCGAATGGAGCTCTGCAGGGGTTCGCCGGCTCGCCCATTGTGATATCCGTGTCCCACGATGGCGGGAATAGGTGGTCCGACTTCGCCCGAGTCAGTGATGGCTCACATCCGTTCAATCAGGGCTCGCAAGCACAAGTGGCGCCGGATGGAACAGTTTATGTGGCCTACGAGGGGGCGACGCCGAGCACCAGCTTTTTCGGTGATGCAATTATCCTGGCGCGCTCGACCGATGGCGGCAGGACCTTTACCAACACCGAGGTCGCCCGCGCCTACGACGATTTCAATTGTTATCCGTTTAACGTTGCGCAGGGCCGGCAGACGCTGAGCGGAGAACAATTCCGCATCAACAGTTTTCCGAGTTTTGCCATCGATCCCACGAGCGGCCACATGGGAATCACTTGGACCGATGACCAGGCGAACGCCAGTTGCGGCTTCGAAAAGGGCGGCCACTTCGTTGGGCCAACCTCCAATCAAGTGAAAGTCATCACTTCTTCGGACGGCACCACGTGGAGCGCGCCGCAGGTGATCACCACAGGGGCCGCAGACAAGGTTTATTCCGCCGCGGGCTTTAATGCGGGACGCCTGATCGTCACGTATTACACACGCGCGTACTCTCCGGACACCGACGACTGCCACGCCGAGGTGCTGGACACGACGACCGGCACGCTCGGCTTCCTCCCTGGTCCAGTCTGCCTGGACTATGCTGCGCGTAGTTCATCGGATACATTCGGGAGCGAGACGCGGCTGACGACCGAGTCGTCGAATCCCTATATCACGTTCGCAGGATCCTTTATCGGCGATTACACGGGCGCCGCGGTAGACGGCACAGGCCGAGGATTCGCGGCTTGGGCTGACTTCCGGGGGAACCCTGGAATTACAAATCCCAACATGGACATGGATGTGTATAGCCTGTATTGAGGGGTAGGGACGGATCGGGTTGAGGCAAGATTTCCGCGTTCACGAAATCGTGAAGGATGCTGAGGATTGCCCGATTTGCTTGAAATAAAACCGTATGGAACTATTTCAACGTCTGGCGCAAAGGCGGCGAATAGCCGAGCAGCTCAAGGCGAGCAGATTTAAAGCGAGAAGCTAAATTCAACTCACGGACGATCGGGGCTTTCGAATGCTTCGTGGAGGGCAAACACGGTTATAGCCGCAGTGGCGCCGACAACGTACCAGATGAACTTGCTCTTGGCGGCCTTGATCGGCGGTCCGCCGTAACCCTTGCTGCCGGCCCCGCGCGGTCCCTGGGCTGCGGCGGCGTTGGGATCAAGGACGACACGATACCCGACGCCTTCCGGAATCACACGCACGTCGTCTTCGACGGCGATGCTCAACGACCCGCGAGTGCTCCGGACGATTAATTCCTTGGGATTCAGAATGGTAACTTGCCCGATGGTGGGCTGGTCGGTATTCGGACGGATTACCGCAGAACCCACATGCAAGGCGAAAGCTTTCGAATTGGCGGTCGAAAAAGTCGCAGAGCCAGCGGTCAGCGTGGCAGCGGGATTGGCTTCATCCTGAGAGAAAGTGGCGCTGCTGGAGCTAGAAAGAAGCAAGCGCGCCGCGCCGGCGCGAACCTGGGCGCTCCCGGTTTGCTCTGTGCTCAACTTGTCGCCACTGAAGATGGTGGCGCCGACAGATGCCCTTGCGGAACCAACCACCGCGCGATCGGCGTAGACGACAGTACCAATGGAAGACGAAGAAGCAGCCCAAACAGGAGTGCTTAGGAGGGCGAAAGAGACAAGCAGGGCGAGAGCGCCTTTCGAAATTGAAATCCAATCACAAACGCTAGCCAAGCACTTCATTCTACTGACGACCGTAACACGGTCAATTATTCTGGCGACCGTAGGACGGTCGACGCGCGGGCGCGTCATTAACGCCTCCAATAGGGCGAGAAAAGAATACTGAGTTAAGTTTACTGCGTCAATCGGTAAACGCGACTCGAAGGCGTAAGAGGCATCCACGAAGCGGCGAGCGAGTTTGCTGGCCCATGAGGCTCTCCGCTGTTACAATGCAAGCAAAAGATGACCGACTGGAAACAGATTACCGCCCGCATCCGGCGCGCGCGCACCAGCAAAGATCCCGCGGGGCAACTTTCGAATCTTTACCAGAAGACGCGGGACGCGATGGTGGCGTTCGAACTGGCGAAATTCTTCGAAACGTCCGGGCAGAACGCGGACGCGGCGAAATGGTATTCCGCAGCGGCGGAGAGATTCCGCCGTGCCGACTGGAAAATCAAGGCGCAGGAAGCAGCGGTCCGGCTTGGCGGCACAGCGGGAGAGCTTCCGTTGGAAGCGGCGGCGCAGCCGACGGGGGAGTTTGCCCTGACGCCGCCTCCAGTTTTGACTCCGGAAGCGAGCTTGCCATTCGAACAGAATGCAGAAGCGCTGGAATCATCGGTGGCGGTCAGCAGCGAGATCCAGCAGGCGGCGGAAGGCTCGGCGAGCGCGCCCATTTCTGCCGAGCTGGAGAGAAAGGGCCGTCGGCGGGGACGGCGCGGAGGCCGAAACCGGCGCAAGGGTGGAATTCCGAGAGAAGCGGCGAGCGCTCCTGCTCAACATTCGCAGGAAGCGCCGGCACCACGCCGTGGATTGCCTCCCACTGTTTTCGCCGATACAGCTGAGCCGACTCTTCCCCGAGTGACACAAAGCAGGGCGATTCCCAGCCTGCCCGTGGAGCCGATCGGAGAGCCGGGCGGACCAAGCGTGAAAGGCCGCTACGGTGATCCCGGGCTTTCCTCCCGAATTTCTTTGCTGGAGATGCAATTTCGCAGGCTGATGACCTGCCCGCCCTCCAAACTGGAAGAAGCGGATCACGCTCCGGCAGGACCGGGCGTATTTGTCCTTACGGATTCGGATCTCACCAGCTATTACTACGTGGAAGCTTGCCAGACGCTGCGCATCGCCGTCGCCAACCTTTTGCGGGGAAGTTCGAGCCGGCGTGGCGTGGAATCGATCAAGCCGCGGCTGGCCGAACACCTGGGAATCGCGGAAGCGCGCGTGGGGAAGTATCTGGCCGAGCACTGCGTGGTGCGCTGGCTCCAGCTGGATGAAGGAGCTTCGAATTTTGCGCATTTCGTGATCGCAGTTCTTCGTCCGGCCCTCAACGAATAAGCGAGTCCGAGTTTCACAGGGCGCAAGCCTCGCCTGCGGCGAACTGCGGTAGTTCGTCATTGCTGCGCTAGCGAGCCCGCCAAGATTAGGAAATCCTAGGCAGGAAGTAGGCAGAAATGTTCCACAAAAGCGGAAAGCTCCAGCCATTTCGGACTACTAGTAACCCCGTCTTGGAACCCCCAAAATGACCGTTCGATGCCCCCCATTGCCATTTAACCCCCAATTTCGACCGTTCAATGCAAGATGCTGGCTTTGGCTCCCCATAGCCGTCAAACTATAGGAGTCCAAAGACTTATTGGACGTACCTAATGTTCATGGTACGGTTTTAGAGCACGCAGATATGAGCCCGGGGGCAATCGTTTCGGCTTGGTCCCAACGATTGAGTGGGCTCCAAAAAACTCAAGGCCCAGGTCCATAGAGTATTTTTGAAAGAGGGGGGAGAGGTTTATGCCGAATCAAGTAGGCACGCAAATCGCGAGGACGTTTGATTGGGTCGTTTGCAAAACGGCTGGAATCACTTTCGACACCATCCAGTTCTTCAACAAGCGCAATCCGAATCCATCGGTCACTCCGAAATGGTCCGATAAGCCGCTGCTCAAATCCTGGGAGAAGACCAAGCCCACCCTGGGCTTCCCGAGGCAAACCGATTCGCTTTGTCCCGCGTGCGTGAAAGAAGCGCGCGAGGCGATCATCGCCGGGAAGAAGGATTGGCGCGACCTGATGAGCGAAAAGGTCGGCGAAATCAAGGCGCAGATCATCGAACGGGACGGCCAGGTATGGATGGTGAAAGACTGCCCGCTGCACGGGCACTACGAAGACATGATGGCCGTGGATTCCAAGTGGCTAAATTGGATCGAACGCCAATACCCGGGCCGCGATATTCCCGCGCACAACGACGAAGACCTGCACAAGCACGGCTCCAGCACGGTGCGCTATGGCCGCGGGTCTGTGCTTACGGTGGACCTGACGAATCGCTGCAATATGATGTGCGATCCGTGCTTCATGGACGCGAACCAGGTGGGTTACGTGCACGAGTTGGGCTGGGAGGAGATCAAGGAAATCCTGGACAACGCGCTGAAGATCAAGCCGCGGCGGCAGATGTCCGTGCAGTTCAGCGGCGGCGAGCCGACGATGAGCCCGTACTTCTTCGATGCAGTGGCCTATGCGCGCAAGATTGGCTACAACAGCGTGCAGGCCGCGACCAACGGCATCGAGTTCGCGAAGAGCAAGGAGTTCTGCAAGAAGGCGTTTGAAGCGGGCATGCGCTATGCGTACCTGCAATTCGACGGCATCGGCAATGATGCCAACAGCCACCGGCAGATCGGAAACTTGTTCGACGTGAAGCTGCGCGCCATCGAAAACATGCACGAGGCGGGCATCGAAATCGTGCTGGTGGTGACCATCGTCAATAACGTGAACAACGACCAGGTGGGCACGGTCGTGAAGTTCGCGATGGAAAACCCCAAGAAGATCGCCTTCGTCAGCTTCCAGCCGGTATCGTTCACTGGGCGCGACGAGGACATCACTCCAGAACGCCGGCTGCGCCAGCGCTATACGCTTTCGCATCTGGCGAAGGACGTCAGCAACCAGGTGGGCAAAGTCGAGCCGACACGCGATTGGTTCCCGATTTCGTTCGTGAGCACGTTTGCCGGATTCTCGGACATGGTCAAGGGGCAGGAGTCGCAATGGGGCTCGCTCTCGTGCGGCTGCCACCCGAATTGCGGCGTGGGCACGGCGCTGATGATCAACAAGGAGACGAAGGAATGGGCTCCCGTTCCGCGCTTCCTCGATGCCGTACAGCTTACGAAGGACGTCACCGACATCACGGACGCGGCTCGTGGCAAGAATTTCTCAAACTTCATGATGGCCATGGCGCTCTTGAAGAACTACAAGCCCTTCCAAGGCCCCAAGGGGCTGAAGCTGTATGACCTGTTCAAGAAATTTGACAAGACCTGGGCGCTGACGAAGAAGTCGGATACGAAGTATGGACGGACTTCTCCGGAGCGCACGTACGAAGACGCCATGAAGCGCCGGCAGACCGATCCTTGGAACTTCCTGTTCATCGCGGGGATGTGGTTCCAGGATTTGTTTAACTATGACTTCCGCCGCACGGAAATGTGCATCATTCCGTACGCGACGCAGCAGGGTGAGATCAGCTTCTGCGCGTACAACACCGGCGTGGGCTGGCGGCAGATCATCGAGAACATGCACAAGAATGCGACCGTGGCCGAGTGGTACAAGAACCACGGGAAGCATGAAATCTATGCCAAGGGCAAGACCGTCAACCTGCAGAGCTTTGAGCACTCCTTGAAGATTGACTCCGAGGACGCGGCTCGCGTGCGGCACCTGGAACACGACGTTCCCGTGACCGCGGCGGAAGAAGACCGCGCTCGGCGTAAGAAGGCTTACGAGGAGCAGGCCAAAGTTCGCGCGATTTATGAAGAGCTGGTGTTGAAGAAGCCTCAGCCGACGGTTGTGCAGATCGGCACGGTCAGCGACATCGCCAAGGCGGTGCCCGCCAATTTCGCAAACGCCGGCAAGCCGGTCAGCATCGATTCGGCGAATGGCAACGGCAATGGCCATGCCAACGGCAACAGCGCCCCCGCTGGTGCTCCATCCGCAGAAAAGGCCGCAGAAGCCGTCGCCGGCGACTAAGCATCCTGTCCAACTCCGCAGATTTGACCGCAACCTCCGCGTTGAGCGGGGGTTGCCGTTTTTCTGGCGAACTAATTGCCGCCCCGCCACGCGGAGAATAGACTTAGACAATGGTGGGAATCCTAGTCGGGCTGAATATCATTCTCTGGTACTGCGGATTCTTGCTCCCGGCTCCATGCTTCTTTTTGTCTTGTCGTGGATGGTTTAAGACGAGAAACATTCCTCCTTCCAAGGTTTGGCGTCGCCAGGCTTCCCAAATCGCTCTCGGCTTGTTCGGGCTCGGACTAGCCCTTTGGATATATGCCTTGCTGCGAAATTGGAGCGGTAACTACGTCGCTTATGGCGGCTCGATCGCTAAAGTTGGGGGTTGGGGATCCGCGTGCATGATCGTCCCGTGCGCGCTCGCAGAGAGCAAAATGAGAACGTACTTGCTGCTTGGAGCGATGGGTCTGCTCTTCTATTTTGCCGTTAGCTTAGGCGATATAGCGATTTAGACGACCTTCATCACGACGGATCTGATTCGCCTGGAGCCAGTGCGTTCTTACCGCTGTGTCGCTATACTTGGCCATTGGAGGCCAAATTAGGCCATGCCTATTTACGAATACATCTGTGAGGATTGCCAGACGCACTTCGAGAAGATTGTGCTGAACAGAACGCAGGAGATTGCGTGCCCGAAGTGCGCGGGGAAGAAGAACGCGATTCAGCTTTCCGTGTTCAGCGCTGCGAATGGGTCGAGCAACGGGGCTTCGGCCAAATCATCCGGCGGGTCATCGAATGGAGGCGGTAGCTGTTGCGGCGGCGGATGCGGCTGCAACTGACTTGTGCAGGAGCTCCTACCTAATGTTGATCAGTCACTCCTCACTGGTATTGTTCGTTACCGGCGCCGCGATCCTGTTGGTGATCCCGGGCCCGGCGGTGACGTATGTGGTGAGCCGGAGTATCGGACACGGACGCGCGATGGGTCTCGTTTCCGTCCTGGGCATCGTGACCGGAACGCTGTGCCACGTGGTGGCTGCGGCTCTGGGGATTTCCGCGCTGCTGGCCTCTTCGGCTGCCGCGTTTCAGTTCGTAAAGTATCTCGGCGCGGCCTACCTGATTTATCTCGGAATAAAGACGCTGAGGCGAAGCGATGAACAGCTTGTGGAAGCCGATACAGGCGAGACAAGGTTGATGCGCATCTACGGTCAGGGCTTGCTCGTCAATGTGCTCAATCCCAAGACGGCGCTCTTCTTTCTGGCTTTCCTGCCGCAATTTGTCGATCCAACGCGCGGACACGTCACGCTCCAAATCTTACAACTAGGAATCTTGTTTGCGCTGATGGGCTGGTGCAGCGACTCGGTTTATGCGGTGATTGCCGGGACTGTCGCCGAACGCATTCGCGGCAGCATGCGGCTTAGGCGTGCCCAGCGCAATATCTCCGGGGGTGGGCTCATCGCGCTGGGACTGGCCTCCGCGTTCTCCGGATCGCGATCAAAATAGAGCGGGCGCACCCCGTGGACGGCAGCCTCTCCGCGCACTTGGCTACTGCGGGCGCGAATAATTCAACACATTTGGCGGAATTGGATTTGCCGGGTTGCTACGGGGATCGGGCACTGGCGTTTGCGCGGTCCATTTCATGGGAATGACTCCGGTCCACGCGGTAGAAGAATATTCCTCTCCGTTATCGACGGCGAAGCCGGTGCGCACTTTGGCGGAAGCCTCTACGAGAGGCACGGAAAGAACCATCGTGCCCTGTAACTCCTGCTTGCTGGGAGGGCGCACGGCGGCCCACCGGCCGCGAATCACGTATTCGACGAAGTCGCGCATCGCGGCGAGTTTTGCAGCTTCGCCTTCGACAGGCTCGGCTTTCCCCATGACCACCACGGAGCGGTAGTTGACGGAATGGCCCGTCGCGGTGGGCGAGAGCACAATGCCGTCGAGCAACGTCACGCTGAGGCAAAATGGCGCGCCGCTCGCGAGCGTCTTCATCAAGCGGCTAGCGATCGAGCCATGCAGGAACAACTTGTCACCGACGCGTACGTAGTTTGTTGGCACGACGAAGGGCTGGCCGTCCACGATGAAACCGACGTGGCAAACAAAGGCTTCATCCAGAATACGGTAAATCAATTCGCGGTCGTAGCTACCGCGATCGGGCTTGCGGCGCACTTTCGTTCTTTCCGTAGGAGTAAAGTTGCTCATTCAGGCAGAGTAGCTGGCACGCACGGTTCGCGGCAAGGGCCAATCTGGTTCGCGGCCATGCGAGAGCTCGATCACATGCCGCGGAGAATTATTGGGCCGCCCCGAATTGACGTTCACTAGGAATCGTGTAGGCTGAGGGGCGCCGCGCAGTCGTGCAAGCGAAAAAAGACCGAGGCGATCCATGGCTCCCAGAAAGGCCGTCTTCACCCGCGAAACATTCCGATTCTTCAAGGATCTTGCGCGCCACAACCACAAGGAGTGGATGGACGCACACCGCGACCGCTATCAGGCTGCTCTTGTTCAGCCCTTTCGGCGGTTCCTGGAGGAACTTGCGCCCGCGGCCCTGGCGCTCGATTCGCGCTTTGACACCACTGGCCGCACGGGCGTGAATTTCTCGCGGATCAACCGGGATATCCGCTTTGCGAAGGACAAAACTCTTTACAAGACGCACATGTACCTGAAATTCTCCGTTCCCGCGCCGGGCAAGCGCGAAACCGGGCAGCTCTACGTCGGCCTATCGGTGGATACGGTTACGGCGGGCTTCCGCATCTATTCGGGCGGGAAGCGCAAGGAATCCACCTTCGCGCTGGTCGCGGAGCCGCGCGTGGTCGCGGATCCTGGTTGGGCTGCCAAGCAGAAGAAGCGCCTGGGACGGCGCTACGAAAGCTACTGGTACACAACGGTGAAGGGGGAGTGGACGAAACACAACGGCTGGCCCACGGCCCCGGAGAATTGGAAGAAGATATTGGCGTGGATCGTGCGCCGCAAATTCGCGCCCTCTGCTGCCACGCGTGCGCCATTTCCGCTCGATGTCACCAAAATTTTCCGTGATCTTTATCCGTTGCTGCGGTTCACATCGTTGCCGGACTAGAGATAGGAGAGAGACCATGAATCGTCCCACCGAGCAGATCAAGACGCGCAGAAAATTTCTCCGGATGCTGTCTGCGAGTCCACTGCTAGCCAGCCCGGCATTTCTTGCCGGTTCTTTCGCCAATCTTCTAACTGCGGGCGAAGTGAACGAGAAGAAGTTTCTTGGCTGGCTCGACTCTTTTCAGCAAAGCGATGAAGTGATTTCCTCTCCAGACCAGGCTTTCGACGTGTTGGATTTCGAGCCTGCCGCGCGCAAGGCGCTGCCTCCCGCGCATTTCGGCTATCTGGCGACCGGCGTGGACGATGACGGGACGGTGCGTGCGAATCGCGAAGGTTATTCGCGGATCCAGATTCGGGCGCGCAGGCTGATCAATGTCGAAGACATCGACATGTCGGTGAGCCTCTTCGGCACGAAGTGGAACACGCCAATTGTGCTTTCCCCCGTGAGCGGTCAGAAAGCCTTCCATCCCGAAGGCGAAGTCGCTGTGGCCCGGGCCGCGCGCGCCAAGGGTCACCTGATGATGTTGTCCACCGTCGCGACTTCGTCGATTGAAGACGCAATTGCCGCGCGGGGCGGCCACGTCTGGCAGCAGCTCTATCCAACAAACGTTTGGGAGGTTGGCCGGGCAATCGTGAAGCGCGCCGAAGCTGCGGGGTCTCCCGCCATTGTCCTCACAGTGGACTTGCAGGAGGGCAGCAACCGCGAAACTCTATTCCGCGCTGAGCGCGTTGATAAAAGAGAGTGTTCCGCTTGCCATCAAAGTGCCTACACCGGCGACGCCCGTGGAAGGGTTAGAGGTGGCTCGGGAGGCTTTGCCCAATACGCGGCCCGCAAGCCGATGTTCAACGGCCTCGATCTGTCCAAGGTCACAGCTGCTCAGCCCGCCAATCTGAGTTGGGATTTCGTGAAGCGGCTGCGCGATACCGTGACTGTCAAGCTGCTCATTAAGGGCATCGTTACGCGCGAAGATGCGCAGCTCGCGGTGGAGCATGGTGTGGACGGCCTGATGGTCTCGAATCACGGTGGCCGCGCCGAGGAGACGTTGCGCCCGACGATCGAAAGCCTGCCCGAAGTGATCGAAGGCGTCGCCGGCAAAGTCCCGGTGATCATGGACGGCGGCATCCGGCGCGGCACAGATGTTTTCAAGGCGCTCGCGCTCGGGGCCACAGCCGTCGGGATTGGCAGACCTCACGCGTGGGGACTCGCCGCCTTCGGCCAGCCGGGTGTCGAGGCCGTACTCGAAATTCTGCGCCGCGAATTGCGCACGATCATGCGCCAGGC
>WNFC01005653.1_pt1 | contig 13730 bp, 9 predicted proteins | sample 5400541 | NCBI WGS metagenome assembly WNFC01 (sample SAMN13153342, study PRJNA577476) | soil metagenome | isolation source: 120 cm saprolite under Douglas fir tree site 2 hole 2 replicate 1 | place: USA:California | collected 2015-04-18
GACACCCCGGGCCGGTGATCAGCATCGAGCACCGCCTGCTCTACAATCTCGATTTCACCGTGTCGCCGTCCGACAAGCGCGTGCCGCTCACCAGCTACGTGGCGCGCGAGGGAACTGACGTCACCGTCGTCGCCACATCGGTCATGGTGCTGGAGGCGCTGCGCGCCGCCCAATACGTGCAGGACGAGGCCGGCATTTCAGCCGAAATCGTCGATCTCAATTCGATCAGCCACCCGGATTGGGATCTGGTCGCCGCCAGCCTCGCCAAGACGGGGCGTCTGGTGATCGCCGATACATCCTGGCTGGAATACGGCGTTGCCGCGGAAGTCTGCCGGCAACTGGTGGTTCGCGATCCGCGCCTGCTCCGCCAGCCGCCGTCAATGCTCGGCATGGCGGCGGCGCCGTGCCCGACCGCCAAGAGCCTGGAAGATATTTATTATCCGAGCCAGCACGAGACCGTGGATGCCATCCTTACCCAGGTCAAAGGCCAGGGCCACGGGATCGCCCTGCCCGTCGAGCGTTCGATGACCGAGGGTTACAAGCGCTTCCGCGGGCCGTTCTGATCAGCCGGCTTTCGCCTGCGCCCTGTACCACTGAATGGTGCGCCGCAGGCCTTGGTCGAGCGGTGTCCGCGCCTTGAAGCCGAGTTCCCGGTTGGCGGCGCCATCGTCCATCAGCCGCACCGGGATGGTGCTCGGCCGAGAGGGATCGTAGCGGACGTTGGCGTTGTCATAGTGGTCTGCGGCCTGGATCTTCTGCAGGATCTCCCGGACGGAGTGGCCGGTTCCGCTGCAGATGTTGATCGCAAGATAGGGCTGGTCGGCGGCAAAGGCGGCAAGCAGGCCCTCGATGAAGTCGTCGACATAGATCAGGTCGCGAATGTCTTCGCCGGTGCCCCAGACCTCCAGCGGACTTTGGCGTTCGACCACCCGCCGGATCAGGGCGGCCGTCACATGGCTGACGGCAAAGTCGAACTTGTCGTAGGGGCCGTAGACGTTGGAAGGCCGCACCACGACGGTGGGCATCGGCTGGGGAATCTTTTCGGCGTAGGTACGGCACAGGATTTCGGCGTAGCGCTTCATCCAGCCGGCGGCGAAATAGACGTCGTGCGGATCGCCGTCGAACATCTCGGCTTCGCGCACCGGCCGGTCGGCGGTCGGAGGATAGGCAGCGCCGCTCGAGATGAAGCAGAATTTTGCGACCTTGGCGCGGTGAGCAGCCTCGAGCATCAGCGTGTTGATCAGCACGTTGGGCGTGATGTGCACGAGGGGCGTGGTCCGGATGACGGCGGCGCCCGAGGTATGAGCGGCGCACAGGAAGACATAGTCCATGCCCTTGACCGCCCGGGCGCAGTGCTGCGGCCGGCGCAGGTCGAGGGCCAGGACCTCCGCGCCCGGGATCGAGGCTTGCAGAGGCTTTTCATGGATTGTCAGGCGCAAACGGGCGTTTCGGGCGGCCAAAGCGAGCGCCAGATTGGTTCCGATGAACCCAGCGCCGCCGGCGATTAGTACCTTCTTGTCTGTGAAATCCATTCTGGTCGGCTCGTGCTTTCTACGAAAAATCACAATTAGGCCTGCAAACTCAAGGGATTGCGGCATCATATTGCATTGCGTTACGCAACCGGGCAGCTTACCTCTACGCCAATGTCGACTCCCAATCGACCCGACCCTGTGCCTGCCACTGCTGGACGCGCCCCGGCGGCGCAGCCGCGCCCGCCCGTGGTGGTAGGCCTGGTGCAGATCAATAACTCCTTCTCCGGGCAGAACTATCTGCCTTATTCGGTCGCCTTGCTGCAGACCTATGTGCAGAAGATGTCGACTGACGCCGGCCGCTACACCTTCCTGCCGCCGCTCTACAAGCGGGTGCGCATCGCCGACGCTGTCGAGGCGTTGAAGGATGCCGACCTCGTCGGCTTCAGCACCTACGTGTGGAACGGCCGCATCTCGCTCGAAATCGCCCGTCGGCTGAAGGTGGCAAAGCCCGGTATGGTCATCGTCTTCGGCGGGCCTCATGTGCCCGACCAGCCGGAGGCCTTCCTCCGGACGAACCCCCAGATCGACCTTGCCGTCCACAATGAGGGCGAGCGCACGTTCTTGCAGCTTCTGGAAGCGTTCCCGGATCGCGGTGCCTGGCAGTCGTTGCCGGGTGTCAGCTTCGTCAAGCCGGACGGCAGCTTCGTGCGCAATCCCAATATCGACCGTGTGCGCGATCTCGACGAGATTCCCTCGCCCTTCCTCGAAGGTGCGTTCGACTCGATCATGGCGGCCAATCCGCAGGAGAGCTGGATCGGCCTGTGGGAGACCAATCGCGGTTGTCCGTTCCGCTGCACCTTCTGCGACTGGGGATCGGCGACGGCGGCCAAGGTCACCAAGTTCGGCGAGGAGCGCCTTTATCGCGAGGTCGACTGGTTCGCCGAGAAGAAGATCGAATACATCTTCTGCTGCGATGCCAACTTCGGCATCCAGAAGCGCGACGTCGACATCGCCAAGTATGTCGCCGGCATCAAGCAGGACACCGGCTATCCGGTCGCACTCTCGGTGCAGAACACCAAGAACGCGACCGAACGGGCCTACGAGACGCAGAAGATCCTGTCCGATGCGGGCCTGAACAAGGGCGTGGCGCTCTCCATGCAGAGCGTCGATATGACGACCCTGGAGGCGATCAAGCGCGACAACATCTCGCTTGGTACCTACATGGAGCTGCAACGGCGCTTCACCCGCGACAGGGTGGAGACCTATTCGGACCTGATCCTCGGCCTGCCCGGCGAGACCTACGAATCGTTCGTGCTCGGCGTCGATCAGCTGATCGAGAACGGACAGCACAACCGGATCCAGTTCAACAATCTGTCGATCCTGCCCAACGCCGAGATGGGCGACCCGGCCTACCAGGCCAAGTACGGCATGGTTACGGTCGAGTCCAAGATCATCAACATCCACGGCGAGCGCATCGAACTCGACGACGACGTGCCGGAAGTCCAGGACCTGGTCGTCGCCACGGCCGCGATGCCGCTCGGCGACTGGCGCCGCACGCGCGTGTTCTGCTGGATGACGGCGCTGCTGCACTTCGACAAGCTGTTCCAGATCCCGCTCATCCTCGCCCACGGCATTTCCGGCATTCCATACCGGGACATGATCGAGGCCTTCATGGCGGCCGATCCCGAGCGCTTTCCGATGATCGCGGAGATCAACGCCTTCTTCCACGGCGAGGCGGAATCGATCCAGCGGGGCGGTTCGGAGTACGTCTTCTCGAAGGAATATCTCGGCATCTACTGGCCGGCGGACGAGTACATCTTCGTCAAGCTGACGGCCGAGGGAAAGTTCGACGCCTTCTACGCCGAAGCCGGCAAGCTTCTCGCCGAGACCGTGAGCGCCCGCAACTCCGGCCTGCCGATGGACATCATCGACGAGGCGATCCGGCTCAACCACGCGCTGGTGCACCAGCCGTTCGCCAAGGGCAACCTGAAGGTCCGCGTGCGCCACGACCTGCTCGACTACTGGCACAAGGTGCGCGGCGGCGAGCAGGCGCTGCTGCGCGAAGCGCCGATGGCGATCGAGGTCGATCGTGCGAGCAAGCCCTATGATGACTTTCAGAAATGGTGCCGCGAGATTGTCTGGTGGGGCAACAAGAAGGGCGCCTATCTCTACGCGCCGCGCGCGGCGGAAATCACGCCCGAGCTCGCCGGCCACTATTGATCGTCCATGAACTACCGCAGCCTCGGTCGGACCGGACTTGTCGTCTCGGAGATCGGCTTCGGCGCTTGGGGAATCGGCGGGCGTACCGTCAGCCAGACCTCCTACGGCGATACCGATGACCGTACGTCGCTCGCGGCACTCGCCCGTGCCCATGACTGCGGAATCACCTTCTTCGACACGTCGGCAGTCTACGGTAACGGCCACAGCGAGGAGCTGATCGGCAAGGCGCTGAGCGGCGTCCGCCGCAAGGCGGTGCTGGCGACCAAGGCGGGCTACGAGGCGTGGGACCGGCCGCCGGACTTCTCGGCTGCGGCGATCGTTGCGTCGACCGAGCGAAGCCTTGGCCGGCTGCGCACGGACTACCTCGACCTCCTGCTGCTGCACAATCCTCCGCTCGATGTGCTGTTGGCTCTCGATGTGCAAGAGGCGCTGGCGCGCCTCGTGGCAAGCGGCAAGATTCGGGCATGGGGCGCCTCGTGCAAGGGGCCGGCTGACGCCTTGGAAGCCCTGCGAGCCTGCGATGTCTCGGTCATCCAGGCCAACTTCAACATGATGGACGTCCGGGCCGTGACGAGTGGCCTGTTCGAAGAGGTGAGCCGTCAAAATGCCGGTTTCATCGCCCGCACGCCGCTTTGCTTCGGCTTCCTGTCGGGCACGGTCACGCGAGATACGAAGTTCCCTCCCGGCGACCATCGGCTGGGCTGGTCGAGTGCTCAGCTCGCCAACTGGATCGACGGCGCGAGAGATCTGCTCGAAGCGGTATTGGCCTCGCCGGGACTGGCGGGCGTGCAGGCCGCACTGCGCTTCTGCCTGGCGTTTCCGGAGGTCGCATGCACGATCCCTGGCATCCTGACGCCGGCCGAAGCCGGCCAGAATGCGGCTGCCAGCGGCTTGGGTGCGCTCCCGAAAGACGCCGTTGCCGCCGTCCTGGAGATCAATCGTAATCGGCAATTCTTCGTCGCGGCGGCAAAAGCTTCCTGACGAAGTCCAACAAGTTGCCGCCGCTTGGGAAAAGGTGGCCGCGAATGCCCGCTGCAGCGGCGGCCTCGAGATCCGTCGAGCGGTCGCCGACCAGAAACGATCGTGCAACGTCGACCGGCCATTCAGCGAGCAGCTTCTTGACCATGCCTGGAGCGGGCTTGCGCAAATCCGAGACGCGACGATAGCGCTCGACGGTGCCCTCGGGGTGGTAAGGGCAGAATTCGACGCAGTCGATATGCGCGCCGCTCTTGCGAAGCTCCAGATTCATCCAGTCGTGGAGATCATTCACGTGGTCTTCGCTGTAGAAGCCGCGCGCGACGCCTGCCTGATTGGTCACGATGAACACGAAATATCCCGCATCGTTCAGCCAGCGTACCGTTTCGCGCGCGCCTTCAACCCAGCGGACCTGGTCGCTTCGGTGAACGTAGCCCGTGTCCTCGTTCAGCACGCCGTCGCGGTCGAGAAACGCGGCGGGCCGCCTCAGGATGGAGGGAACGAGGGTTTGCGCGCGCTCGAAGTCCTCGGGGATCCCGATATCGATGAACGGTCCCTCGACGACACAGCCGTCGATCAGGCCTGCCGTCGCCAATCCCGGCAGAACGTCGTGCTCGAGCGAGCAGGGTGCTGCACCGATCTTCGACAGGAGCGCCTTGCGCATGAGATAGATGCCGGCGTTGATCGGCTGGTCCGAGGGCCCGGATGCGGCGAAAGTCCGCACTTTCGGGCCATCGACGACCACCCGTCCGTAGCGTGTGCCGGCAACGCCGCCGGCAAGGGCCATGCGCACCAGGCTCGATGATGATTCACCCGGCGCAGGGCAAAGAGCCAGCCAGTTGAAATCGAAAAGCGAGTCGCCGTTGATGAGGAAAAAGTCGTCATCAAGTCGGTCAGCGGCCAGCGCCAAGGCGCCGGCGGTGCCGGCAGGACTCGCCTCGACCACCGTATCGATGCGCATGCCGCGAATAGTGCGTCCGTCGTAGGTGGGCGTGAGATCACCCGCCCGATATCCGCACAGCAGCAGGGCGCGTTTGATGCCGTAGCGGCTGGCCTCATCCAACAAGTAGTCGAGGAAAGGCCGGCCGCCGACGTCGAGCATCGGCTTGGCTCTTCCGCTCGTCAGCCCACGCAACCGGCTGCCAAGCCCGCCGACCAGAAAAACGGCCTGCTCGACGTTCACGTGACCGCAGCGCTGCTGGCCATGTCCCAACTCGCCCGGCAAAGAATTCTTTCCTCGAGAGATTGATCGCCCAATCCCCAGTTCTCCGGCTGCGACAGTTGCGGAACGGTGCCATGCGCCCATTGTTCGGCGGGCTTGACGAAGTTGCGTTCGATCGACGGGCCGAGAACATTTTCGACACCACGGACCTTGCGCGTGGGATAATCGAACAAGCTCCGACACAGCGTCTGCACCCGCCACCAGCCGAGGTTGGCCAGGAACCTGTCGAGCCTGGACTGCCACGGCGACCAGACTTGCGTGATGCGATTGGTGAACAGGCGCGCGTGGCTGCCCTTGAAGATGCGGCAGGAAGGAGGGAGACAGATCTCATGCGACCCGAGTGCTGCCGCGGCATGCATTATCAGCGAATCGCAATCCAATGACAGGACCGTGTTGTCGAGCGGGAAGCCACGAACCGTGTGCCACATCTTCCGGCTCATCAGCAGAAAGTCGCCGCAGGCGTTGGTATGCAGGTCGCGTATGTACCATTGAGGCGGATGCGGCATCCGGCTGTGCCGGGTGCTGTCCAAGCTCTCGAGACGCGCGAGCAGCGAGTCGTCTTCCAGATTTTCGAGATCGCGAGCGGAAAGCGCGACATCGCAACGGTCGCAACGATATAGGGCGTTTTCGTGAAGATCGCGACGCGCGATCGTAGCGATGATTTCATCCGACAGGTAGGTATCTGCGGCCTTTGGCGAAACAAAGCGACCTTGCGCCCGACGGAGACCGACGTTCGCCGCGGCGGCGGGATTCATGCCCCACTCCTGCGAGCCGATGAACGCCTGGTGATGCTCCTTCCCGACGACAACTGCCCGTACACTCACGTTGCCGCCCTGTGGCAGGGCGCCCAGCGACTCGATGATGAGGGGACGGCCCGGTGGTGGGTTCCATTCGACGAGGATTACCTCGGAGTCGAGTGCCGCCCGTTGCAACTGTCCGACGAGGAAGCGTGTCGCCCGCTTGACGCGCAAGACAAAGTCGTTGGTGTAGTTGTCGTTACGAAAGTAAGAGACGAAAGTAACGTATGGCTGGGCGTTCACGTTGAACTGTCTCGAATGGAAAAGAGCCGCATTCAGCGATATACGGGATTTGACATCGGATCGTAAGAGCCATCGTCACGACGGGGCGCGAAGTTCCGGCACTCTCCGGCACTCTCTGTTGTATCATGCAGCCCATGGAGATATCGTCGCCGTCCATAGGCTTGAGCCTTCGGGCTCGCCGCAAGCCCGGGAATCGAATGGTGTGCGGTGGCCCCCGAGGTGCAATGCTTAGTCGCCACTTTCCGCACTACGTAGTCATATTCAGATGAGTGGGCAAGTCAAACGGCCAGCCCTGCGTGGCAGGCACGATTGGCTTTGGCGCCGCGCCAGGGACTTCGTCGCAAAAGGTCTCTTAAAGGAGGGCAACAGGATTTGGGCGGACGATCCGCACCAGATCCTCAAGGCGATCGAGAAAATAGAACAGGCGTGGGCACTGACCCACGATCCTAAGATCGCCATACAGCTTGCCACGATGTACGATCTGACAAATCGGAATCAGGACGCACTTGTCGTTCTCCGGCAGGCGGTTCACAGGGATCCGCGACATCCGCTCCTGAGGCATCATGCGGCGATAGCCCTGCTGAGACACGGCGCGGCGGCCGATATTCGGGATTTCTTCGCCAGCGTGCTGAGGATCGACCCCGACGATGCTTTCGCGCAGTTCGTCATATCCTTGCTCGACAGCTACGCGGTCTGGGTCGATGAGTTGGTCTCGTCGATCGGTCGGGCACATGACGGGCGGCAGCCGTTCATCATCTCATGTCCCGTCTGGGGGCAGCCCTTCGCAGACAGCTTTGTCCGCTATATCTGCGCGGCGCTCCTTTCGCCGAACAACCTGCCCGAGTTGACGAAACGCTGTTCGGTCCATCTCGTAATCTTCACCACCGCCCAGACAGAAAGCTACCTCATCGCCGACCCCTTGTTCGCTCGTCTCAAGGAGTACGCCACGGTTCGCTTCGTGCACTACACCGAGCAGCAGATAGACTATGGGAAACACATGGAGGCGCATTACGGGCATGAAGAAGTGTTTTATTCTCATCGCCCCCTGGCCTTCTACTACGCACGCAGCTGCAAGTTCGCCCTGATGTCCTGCGCACACTATGTGGCGCTTGCGGCGGGCCGAGCGACTGACGCGTTTGTGAGTTGTCAGGTTGCGGATACGCTTCTGAACGACGGAGCGTTGACGCTGATGGCGGCTCGACTTGCGGGCGGGGTCGACGCCGTCTTGATCAACTGCATACAAATCGATAGCGAAGTCCTTCGCCCCTCGCTGGATCATACTTGTCGCCGGGATGACGGCGTGCTTCAGATCTCCTCCGATGATTGTGCAAGGATTTTGGTCGAGCATCTGCCTGAGTACAATTTTGCCGATTCCGGCGAGCTTCCACGAATGCGGCTACGGATTTGCTGGCGGGTCGGCGCAGATGGAATTCTCATGCATGGCAACCACTATCATCCGATTGGCCTGCGGCCGAAGGCGTTTGCTCACCCGTTGCACCTGACGATCGACCCAATTGACAGCCGATTCATCGATCGCTCGTCGCTCGAAATGGACAGGATTCACCTCGTCCAGGACGCGAGCATCGTCGGACTGTCGCTGGAGGACTCGCTGCCTGAGCAATTGGAGCACGGAGGTGGGCCTCTTCCAATCGCCGATGTCGCCTTGTGGTTGTGGGGATATTGGGGCCGGCTCCGAGCGGTTTTCTTTCGGTCGCCGCTGCGTTTTGGCCCGGTGTCATCGCGCGAGGAGTGGACGCGTGTCGAAGCTGCCGCTTCCGCTGTTGTCGATGCCATCGTCGATCAAGCAGCGCGCTTCGAAGAGAGCCACCAAGTGGAAAAGTCGTGGCGATTGTGATCTCCAAGGAGGCGTGTGGACCCATTCGTTTAGCGACGAGCCGAAGGCCGGCGCATTGGCGCTTTTAAGCCTGATCCTGGGAGTGGGCCTGGCTGAACGCCGCCGATTCGCGAGCTGCCGCTCAGCAACATGGTTGACCTGCTCAACATGAAGCTTCATATGAAAGGGCGGTCTTGATTGGCACTTCCGACACTTGCGGCCCGACGCGCCGGTGTGGCTTCCGAGAGCATTCATTTGGTTAAGAGCGGTGGATGAGCAGCGCACGTCAGTGTTGCCTTTGTAAGGGGAGAAACCTCTCCCTCCTTTTCAACCTGAACGACCTTCCGATCTCTCACTTTCTCAGAAAGAAGCGGGATGATCCGGACCCGCGATTTTCCGTTGGCTTCGAGTGTTGCCAAGACTGCGGTTTGTTGCAGATCGTCGACCCCATTCCTGCCGACCTGATCTATGGCGAGGCAGATACCTATACAACCGGATTTCAGCAGCCGCGGCACCTCGAGGACTTGATCACCACGACCGTCGCCCGCCAGGATCCTGGGAAGGCAATCGACATTGGGTGCAACGACGGATCGCTTTTGGAAGTCCTTCGTCGCGCCGGCTACGCACAGGTCGTTGGTGTTGAACCCAATCCGGTTGCCGCATCGATTGCCAGGAAGAAGGGCCACCAAGTCTATACCAGCTACCTGACCAAGGAGCTCGCCTCGCAAATCGTCGCCGATTGCGGTGCGTTCGACACGGTTTATCTGCGGCATGTGGTGGAACATGTCAGCGATCTCGAAGCCTTCTTTGGGGCGATCCGGGCGCTGCTTCGGCCGGATGGGCTTCTGGTGCTGGAGCTGCCTGACGTGGAAGAGGGCTTTGCGCTCGGCAGCCCGGCCATCCTCTGGGAGGAACACGTAAGTTACTTCACGCAGGCGTTGGCCGAATACATGCTTGAACGCTTCGGATTCCATATTTCGGACCGGCGCAGATACGTGTTCGGCGGCGGCTCCCTTGCCTTTGTCGCACAGAAGAAGACTGTGCCGGTCACCTGCAAGGTCCCGCGTCCCGATCCTTCTGCGACGACCGAGCTGCTACGCGGCTTCGTCGCCGGCATGGAAAGGCAAAAAAGCGAGATCAAAAGCGTCGTTTCGCTGGCGCGGTCGGGCGGCTACAAGGTCCTCATCTATGGCGCCGCGCCGCGCTCCTGCCTCCTGGTCTCGGTGAGCCGAATCGCGGAAATGATCGACTTCGTGGTCGATGATCGCCAGGACATACAGCATCGGCTGATGCCGGGAACGGACCACTTCGTTCGGTCGCTGGCCGACGTCGCCGACGCAACCGGAAGCAAACTGCTCTGCCTGTTGGGCGTAGGGTCTGAAAGCGAATTCAAGGTCCGGGCCAAGATCGAAGCGGCCATCGACGCGAGTTTTGTCTTCGTCAGCCTGTTTCCCCCGCGCAATACGCTGGACAGCCTGGCCGCGGCGCGGCGTGCTATCACAGCCAGTCAGAAGTGAAGGATAGTTCGAGAATGTCGCGCATAGATCTGCCGCTGCAGCCGAATGGACATCGGGTTCAGTGGTCCTATTTGCCGAAGCAGTTCAGCGCCCAGAACATCGAGGAAATCCTCGACCTGTTCCGGAAGTTCGTTCCCACGGGCGATTTCACGCTCGGCAAGCCGGTACGCGAGTTCGAGCAGAAGTTTGCCGCAATGATCGGCACGCGTCACGCCATCGGCGTGAATTCGGGAACCGATGCGCTCAAGCTGTCGCTCAAAGCTGTCGGTGTCGGACCGGGAGACGAAGTGATCACGACGGCCAACACCTTCATCGCGACCGTGGGGGCGATCGGTGAAAATTATGCCCGTCCGGTCTTCGTCGACTGCACGGATAATTTCTGCATGGATGTTAGTCAGGTCGAGGAGAAGATCACGAAGCGCACCAAGGCGCTCCTGCCCGTCCATCTCGCGGGACAGATGACCGACATGCCAGCGCTCATGAAAATCGCCAAGAAGCACGACCTGCCGGTGGTTGAGGATGCCTGCCAGTGCATCCTTGGCAATATCGGAGGGAAGAACTCGGGCACCTTCGGCCGCTCGGCGGGCTTTTCATTGCATCCGCTCAAGAACCTGAATGTCTGGGCGGACGGGGGAATGATCGTCACCGACGACGATGACTTTGCGACGCTGCTCCGGCGACTGCGCAACCACGGCCTCAAGGATCGTGATAGTGTGGTTCTCATGGGCTGCAATTCGCGGCTCGATTCGCTGCAGGCCGTGGTCGGGAACTGGCTCATCGGCCAGGTCGATTTCATCACCGACACCAGGATCAAGAACGCCGCGTATCTGGATCGCGGCCTCAGCCGTATTCCCGGGATCAAGCTGCCAAGGCGCTTCCCGGACAGGAAGCTCGTGTTCCACCTATACATCGTGTTCGCGGAACGTCGGGATGAGCTTCTTGCCCATTGCAAGAAGCAGGGGATCGAGGCGAAGGTGCACTATCCGGTACCCTTGTATCTTCAGGAGGGCTTGCGCCCCTTCGGCTACAAGAAAGGCGATTTTCCCGTGACGGATCGGCAGGCCGACACGATGATCTCCTTTCCGGCGCACGAGCATCTGACCGAAGAGCAGCTCGCGTATGTCGTTCAGACAGTCGAAGAGTTCTATGGGGCGTGAGATGGCGAAACATGACATTCCCTACGTAAACCTTCCGGCCCAGGGGCGGGATCAACTCGAGGATCTTCATCGCATCTTCGAGGCGGTTCTGCTGCGCGGGTCGTTCGTCGGGACCGACGACGAGCTTGCGGCGCTCGAAAAGCGAATTGCCGAGTATTGCGGTGCGGCCGAGGCGGTTGCGCTCAATTCTGGTACGGATGCCCTCATGCTGGCCATGCTTGTGGCAGGCGTCGGCCGCGGCGACGAGGTCATCACCCCGCCGAACTCGTTCGTCGCTTCGACGGCAGCGATTGTCCATCTCGGCGCGACGCCGGTCTTCGCCGATGTGCTTTCGGATCAGAACATCGACCCCGAGAAGATCGAGCGCGCGATCACGCCGAAGACGAAGGCCATCATGCCGGTCCACCTCACCGGCCGCGTCTGTCGGATGGACGAGATCATGGACATCGCGAATCGGCATGGCCTGATCGTCATCGAAGACGCCGCGCAGGCGATCGGCTCGATGTACAAGGGCGTCGTGAGCGGGTCGTTCGGCCATTTCGGGTGCTTCTCGGCGCATCCGCTCAAGAACCTGAATGCTCTCGGCGATGGCGGTTTCGTCACCACCAACGACGAGGTGGCCGCCCAGCGCATGCGCCGACTGCGGGCGCATGGCATGGCAGATCGCCAGACTGTCGAGGAATGGGGACTGGTCTCGCGGATGGACACGCTGCAGGCGGCGATCCTGGACTACCGCCTCGACAAGCTGCCCGACGTGATCGCCAAGCGGCGGGCCAATGCGGCTCTGTACCAGGGCCTTCTGCGTCACGAGCGGCTCTATGTGCCGCCGTGCCGTAACGAGGAATTCAACACTTTCCACACCTTCGTGGTGCAGGTCGATCGCCGCGATGAACTGCAGCAATACCTCAGGGAACGCGGCATCAAGACTGCAATCCATTACCCGATCCCGATTCACCTCCAGCCCGCCGCCCGTGATCTCGGGCACAAGAAAGGCGATTTCCCCGCTACCGAGCGCCAGGCGGGCAGAATTCTGACCTTGCCGGTGAATCAGTATATGAGCCAGGCCGACGTCGAGACCGTTGCAAGCGAGGTCCTTGCCTTTCTTGACGGCTGATCGGTTCCATATGAACCATCGTCGCGTTGTTTGGATCGAAAGGCTTTCGCGGTGACACAGTTCTCGTTGGGCACTGAAGTCTTGTCGGTCATTCCTCTCGGAAGAAAGGGCCAGCTCTGGCGTCTGTTCCCGTGACCGCTTGCCATATCTGCGGCTTTCACAATGTGGAAAAGCTCCGACAGGAGCGGACGCCTTTTCGACTCGTGTCCTCGGACGCCCAGCTAGTGTCCGGCATGGCCGAATTTTCCCTTTGCGCCAATTGCCTGACTGTCCAGAAGGCGGTCACGCCGACGTGGCATGCCATGGCCGAGCAGATTTACGCCCGGTATGACATCAATCATCAAAGCCAGGGCGCCGAGCCGATGATCTTCGATTCGGGCAAGGGCAGTGGCCCGCGGTCTTTGATTCTGCTGCGAAATTTTCTTGACGCCGTTTCTTTGCCCAAGGAAGGGCGGCTTCTCGATTTCGGGTGCTCGAACGGCAATCTGCTGAAGAGCTTTCATGAGCTGCGCCCTTCCTGGAAGCTCTCGGGGTCCGAGCTGGTAGACACCTGGAGGGAAGCAGTCCTGTCTCTGCCAGGCGTCGAGCATTTCTATAGCGGACCCAACCCCTCCTATGACGGGACATTCGATGTCATCTCTCTTTCGCATGTTCTCGAGCACGTTCCGAATCCGATCGCGTTTTTGAAGCAGATCTCCGGACAGCTGGCCGAGCGCGGCCGCATCCTGCTGGCGTCACCCAACTTCAGGCAGAATCCCATCGACCTCGTCGTTGCCGATCATTGCACCCATTTCGAAGAGCATAGCCTGGCATATGTCGCCGAAAAGGCGGGGTTGGCTGTCGAACTGCTATCCGCCAGCCTGCTTCCGAAGGAACTCGTTGCCGTTCTCTCGCCCCGCGGCGATGCCACTGCATCTCAGATGGCGAGCGATAGCGCCGATATGCGGGGGACCGATTCGAGGGAACGGTGTCTATTTTACTTCAACTTGCTGGATGACGTCCGCAAGGCGGCCCGGAGCATGGCCGGTGAAAAGCGTCCATTCGGCATCATGGGCTCATCGATCGCCGCCTGTTGGATGATGCTCGAACTCGATGGGAGGGTGGACTTCTTCGTCGACGAAGACCCCCATCGCATCGGCCACGAACTGACGGGTCTGCCGATTCTGGGACCCGAGCAGG
>WNFC01007684.1_pt1 | contig 13730 bp, 10 predicted proteins | sample 5400541 | NCBI WGS metagenome assembly WNFC01 (sample SAMN13153342, study PRJNA577476) | soil metagenome | isolation source: 120 cm saprolite under Douglas fir tree site 2 hole 2 replicate 1 | place: USA:California | collected 2015-04-18
ACGACTTGTCTTTCCGCCAAGTATCCACAACGGTCCAAAACGCGTCCCCGGCCCTATCCAGGCATTTGCGCAGATCGCGCTCTTGTTCTGGTAGAGGCGTCTCAAGAATCCTGGAGAAAAGTTCCTCGTGGCACTGTTCCAGCGCTTCCTGGACCGAATCCTCTGAATACACCGCCACGAGGCCGTCATGTTGGTACTGCCCGGTCGTCGAGTTCTTCAAAGAGCTGACGTAGTATAACCTGCCAAAAACGCTTGGGATGACAGTCAGCGTCCGTGACGTAAAGTCCTCAATCACGCACCGGCTCTGCTGAAAACGCTCGAAAGACCCCACAAGGTCACCTGTTCTGATTTCTGAACCTTTTACCGTGCAACCAACACGTCCGAAATGCCTTGAGTTATTAAGGTGGCGATCCTGGAGGGGTCATCCACCATGAAAAAAATAGCTGTGATATCTTGCCTCACCCTGCTTGCGGTAACAATGCTACTCCCCGTTGCACGTACAGTCAACGCCGCATCGGTTACTCATCCGATTTGGAGCCAAGGACCTATCCCCCCACCGCCTCCCGGCAGCGGCGGACACTAAATCTTCTGGCCCGGGTTGAGTGAGCGCATGGCAGTTATTACCGAATCGGGACGGTAGTCCCTGTGTTACAATGCGCTTTCTCGGCCCGGTGCCATGACTCATCGCGAGCTACTTCTTTACTGGTTGACGGTAGGGTTCGAAATCCCGCTCTGCGCATTTGTGTACCTCAGGAACCTGCAGCGCCATCTGCCCTTTTTTACGGCCCATTCGGCTCTCTTACTAACATGCACGCTGGGCAACCAACTCGTCTACCACCATTTCGGGTTTCGGTCCCTCACATCTTATTACACTGCCTGGATGACGGTGGGAGCGGTTCTCATTGCGCGCTCCTTTGCCATCGCGGAATTGTGCCGTTATGAGCTTCGCGCGTACCAGGGCATCTGGGCGCTTACGTGGCGGATCTTGGCTCTACTGGCGGTTTTCTTCCTCGGACATGCCGCCGTCGATGCGTGGGGCCAGGTCGGCGGGATTTCGATCTACGGATTAACGATCGAGCGCGACATCGCCATTTCGTCGATCGTGATTCTGCTGGCGTTATTGCTCATCCGCAACTATTATGCCCTCACTCTTGAGCCTCTACACATGTGGATTGCAACCGGCATCTGCCTTGTCTCGATTATTGACATAATGAATAATACAATTCTGCGTAATATTTTCATTGGACATTTATTTTGGTTCTTCGGCAGATATGCGTCTTCCTGGTCAGGATTGAGGCCTCAAATCGAGAGCGCGAATGGTTTGTGGAATACGATTCGCACATCCGGCCTTATCGTTTCGATTAGCATCTGGTGTTATGCGCTGCGCAAACCATTGCCGGCCCCCGCGAAGCAGCCCGTGCTTCTTCCGGCGGAAGTTTATCGCGAGTTGTCACCCGCGGTAAATTTGCGGCTGCGCGCGTTCAATGACAGGCTGCTGGAGATGCTGAAGTCATGAGTTGGCTGACGATCATCCTCGTACCTCTGGCGATCGCCTTCTTCGGAGTCCTATTGTGGCTCCTGCGACCCCGGCGCCGCCCCGCAAAGGCTGGTCGATCTCCGAGCGACCTAAAGATGGAGAGTTTCCTTCCCCGGCACTATCGTTACTTTCCTCAAGTCCGCCGGGCCCTCTCCGCTTCCGACGAAGAATATTTGGAAAGAGTGGCGCCCCGCGATGTGGCGCAATTAGCGCATCGGGAGCGGCGTGCGGTGGCACGGAAGTTTCTCGCCGGGCTGCGTGAAGATTTCTCAAATCTTGAGCGGCTGGCCCGGATGGTCGCGGCGCTGTCTCCCGTAATCAGCAGCGAACAGGAAACGGAGCGTCTCATTCTAGGCCTGAAATTCCGCTTGCTCTATGCCTGGGTGTGGCTGCGTCTTTCAACCGGACGTGAGCCTCTGGAACAGCTCGAGCAACTGACAGGTTTGGTGGGAAGACTCGCGAGGCGCATGGAGCAGGCCATGGCTGCGGTTAGCGCCCTATCGGTCCCCGGACTTAACTCCAGTCTTAACGCCTAATTGCGGACATTTTATCCGAACCTAGGGTGTGATGCACGATGGCGAGAAATTCCTCCACACCAAACGGCTTTTGAAGAACCGGGCAGCTGCGCTCTGCCTTCAGGAAGTTCGCTTCCTCGATGTTGGTCCCCGATGTCGTGAGGATGACATGGCTGGACAGCTCCGGACGGTGCTGACAAATCCAGTCGTAAAGATCGCGGCCCGTGAAATCACCTGTTATTTTCAAATCCGCCACGACCAGGTCCAACGGCTCGCGATCGAGCACCTGGAGCGCCTCGCGGCCATTTCGGACTGCGTGGATGGTTCCAAAGCTTTTACCCAGGATTTCGCGTTCCAGGTCCAAGACCGCATCTTCCTCGTCTACCAGCAAAATGCGGCCCTCCCCTCTCAGCCGGTCCTGCACAACCGCAGTTTGATTGTAGCCGCTCGCGACCGGCGATAGGGGCAGCAGAATGGTGAAACAGGCGCCCCGCGGAGGGACATTGCGAACAAGAATCTCGCCCCCGTGTTCGGTCACGATGCCATAGCAGATGCTCAAGCCCAGACCTGTTCCTTTCCCAACCGGCTTGGTCGTGTAAAAGGGATCGAACACTTTGGGAAGTTCTTTCACCCCCGCGCCACTGTCGAGGAAGGCAACGAGAAGACGATCGCCCTCAATGTCCGTCCGCACCCACAGCTCGCGGCCGGTGGGCATCTCTACCACCGCGTCAACGGCATTGTTCAGGATATTCAGGAACACCTGCTGGAGTTGGTGCGGATCCGCCATGGTTTGCGGCAACTCACTTGAGAACTCGCGGTGAACCTTGATGTTGTTGATGCGGAGATCATATTCACGCAAGGCGACCGTGTCCTCAATAATCTGGTTCAAGTTCACCGGCAGCCGCTCCGGTTTGTGCTGTCGCGCAAAACTCAAAAGGTTGTGCACGATTCGATGCGTGCGCTGAGCTTGCTTGTAAAGTTTGTCGACGTACCCCGCACCCTGAGAGCTGACCATATCGCTCGAGGCTAACAATTGGCCGTACCCGAGAATTGCCGTCAAGGGATTGTTCAACTCATGCGCCACCCCTGAGATGAGCTGCCCCACGGCAGCCATTTTTTCACTTTGCAGCAATTGCTCCTGTGTGCGCCGCAGATTCTCATAGGCCGCGCGCGTCTCTTCATAGAGCTGCAGCTTTTCCACCGCGACGGCGATCTCGTTCCCAACCGTGGTGAGCAAATTGAGTTCGGCCCCTGCAAATTCCTTTGGCGACAGGTGGCCCAGCGACAACAATCCGATAGGGCGGCTGCTGGACCACAGGACCACGACCTGTGAAGCAACGATGGCTTCCGTGCGCTGAATGTCGCGAAACACCCGTGGCAGCGGAAGGCCGGGTTCCGAGAGAATGGTCGCGCGGACTGCGCGGACATGCTCCAGCAAATCACCCGGAAACGGAGTTGGAGGGAAGGCACGCGCATACTCCGATCGCATTCCGAAAGCAGCCGCGCGCAACAGGACATTGGTGTCTGGTTCGAGCAGATAGATGGCCCCTTGGTCCCCTCCAAACAGCTCCACGACCTGCCTGAGGGCGCAATCCAGCATTTCGTGCATTTCGAGGGGTTGATTGAGCGTCTGGCCGATGGCATTCAATACCAATAGCTCCCGGTTCCTCCGGCGGATCTCCTGCTCGGCTTGTTTGCGCTCCGTGATGTCGAGCACAAACCCTTGATATGCGGAGATCTCTCCCGAAGGATCCCTCGTGACAAAGCTGGATTCCAGAACCGTGCGAATTTCACCGCCCTTTCGGCGCACCTGAAATTCGAAATTGGTTACAGAGCCGTGGTCTTGCAGCAGTTTCATCAGTCTGTCGCGGTCGGCGGGATTGACATACAGATTTGCGCCGACATCATTCAAGTGCATCAACTCTTGCCTGTCTTCGTAGCCGAGCATTCGCATGAAGGCTTCGTTGAAATGAAGGAAGCGGCTGTCCGGCGTGGCGATGAATACGCCCTCTTGCACATTTTCGACCAGCGTCCGGTACTGTTCTTCGGCGCGCCGCCGCTCGGTGATATCCTGCAACACGTGAATGATCCCCAAGGGCTGTCCATCCGGATCGTGAAATTGCGAATTTGATGCCAGCAAGAATCCGCCAAGGCCGGGATCGGGTTCATTGCCCTTTCCAGCGGCACCTTCGCAATACGGGCAACGAATCCACTGCCGCGCACCTCGGCGGAGCGCTTCGGCGACCGGGAGGCCCGCGAGCGGCTGGAGGGCTGCGCCCGCTCGGCTTTCGAACGCCTGATTCACGCGGATGATCTTTCCCTCCAGGTCATGGACGAGGATGGGGTCGTCGATGGAATCGAACGTGTTCGCCCATTGACGCTGCACGGTGGCGACCTGCTCAAACAGCCGGACGCCCTGCACCGTCAGGCCGAGCAGGTTTGCAACATTGATAAGGAATGAGATTTCCTCGGGATGAAATCTTCGCTTCGTAGTCGAACCCACCAGAATCCAGCCCAGTGCAGCGTCCGGCCCGGGGAGCCGGACCAGAATTGCCGAAGATAAACGCTCACGCTCCATCCTGGCCGGGTTCTCCGGATCGTGTTCGGGATCGAGCGTCACATAGGCTTGCTCCTGTTCGAGCGCCTTCCGCGCCCACGGCACCCGCGCGGAAATCTTTTCATGTTCCAACAGATACGCATCGCTGTATCCGATAGCAGAGCGAATGATCAGCTCCGCGTTTTCACCGCTGCCCGAGATCAAGCGCACCAGTCCGTGGCTGGTATTGAGGCTTTCCACCAAATGGTGAAGGACGACGCCGAGCATTTGATCCACGTTAAACGACTGCGTGCTCGCAGCGGTGATCAAGGTCAAACGCCGCAATTTGTCGTTTAAATCTTCCATGCGCACGCGCGTGGCTTCAAAGACGAGAACGGCCATGGCAGTACCCGCGGCGACATTAAAAAAATCCTGAAAAGCAACGCGAAGCAGGTAAAGGGGCTGCGCTCCCCACGTAACCATGTCTGCGCCGTGCAACCCAGCGAGCAACATCGTTACAGAGAGCAGCCTTTCACCATATCCGGGGCGTGACTGGGAGTATCTCCAAAGCAGCCATCCCGAGGTAACAAGAAGAGCACTCAGAAGGATCGCCGTAAACCAGTGACTCTCAGCCGGGGGAGTGGCCGGGTGACGTTCCACCGAAGCCAAGACGACGGCTCCCAGGGTCAGCAGCGGCCAGAACAAATACGGGCGCACCCGGCGCCCTGTGTATTCCCAAACGGCGGCCAGAAACAATGAGGCGCCCGAGACGTGAAACTCAAGCGCAACCAGGCGGCTGGCGTTCCCTTCAATCACGGGAGAAAGAATGAGCAGGCCGGACCAGAGGGTCAGCGCCACCCAGCCGGCTATCCAAAATCGGAAAAAGCGGGCTGGCCGGCCACGATCGAGCAGAAAAAAAAGGACGAGGAGGATGGAAAACGATATCGCTTCGAAAAAAGTGATCGCCAGAAGGCCTTGGTTTGGCGTGGACAACCGAAACCTCCTCTTCCTGGCGGGCTCCACGCCCCAGACAGGCCGGGGCATTCAGCGTAATGGCCGAGCCCGTGTACGAAGCGGCCGAGAGGAAGGCGCCGCACAGATACTAGGGGAGCAGGCCGCTGGGAGGAGACCGTTTGCAAACTTAGCACGCCCTGTTTTACTCCCGCAAGAAACCCTTGGTGGAACTGTGTCCTGGCTTATAATGACGTATCTCGAGGCGCTGCTTGATCAAATCGAAGATCCTGGTTGTTGATGACGAAGAAGCAATCCGGGAAGTCGTTTCCACCCTGCTCGAAGCCCAAGGCTACGATTGCTCCACGGTGAGCAACGGTCTACTGGCTCGCGAATACCTGGAAAAGAATTCGGCGGACCTGGTCTTGAGCGACATGGTGATGCCGGAAATGGACGGCCTCAGCCTGCTCGAGTGGGAACGCAAGCACGACCCCGATATCCCGGTCATCATGGTCACGGCGATGCACGACCTATCAACGGCGCTGGAAGCCATACGCCGGGGCGCCTACGATTACATCCTGAAACCCTTCGAGAAGGACCAACTCTACCTGGGCGTGCGGAGAGCGCTCGAACATCGCCGCCTGGTGCTGGAAAACAGGAACTATCAGCGTAACCTCGAAGAGCTCGTCGAGGAACGCACGGCCCAGTTGAAAGGCGCGCTCGAACAGCTCGAGCAATCCTACGACGACACACTGGAGGCGCTGGGCGGCGCTCTCGACCTGAAAGACGCCGAAACTGAAGGCCATTGCAAACGCGTGACCGCGTTCACGATTGCCATCGCCAAGGCCATCAAGGTGGATCCCGTGCTGCTTCCCCAAATCGCGCGCGCCGCGTTTCTCCACGACATCGGGAAGATGGCAATTCCAGACCAGATTCTGCGCAAGCCCGGGCCGCTCACCGCCGAGGAGCGCGAAGTAATGCGCACGCATTGCGACATCGGCTATAACATGGTCACGCGAATCCCATTCCTGAGGGAGGCAGCAGAAATTGTGCTGTCGCACCAGGAATATTTCGATGGTACGGGATATCCACGCGGTTTAAAGGGGGAACAGATTCCTCTTGGGGCGCGCATTTTCGCTGTTGCCGACGCGCTCGACGCCATGATCTCCGACCGGCCCTACCGGAAAGCCTTATCGATATCCCATGCCCGGGACGAAATCCAGCGTTGCGCGGGGACGCAATTTGACCCAGCCGTCGTCGAAGTGTTTTTAGCGATGCCGGGCACACTGTGGAACGAATTGCGGGAAAATATTGGCAGGCCATACCGCCTGTCTCAACTGAAGGCCGTTTAGGTGACTCTTCGCAGCGGTGAAATTCTTCGCCAAGTCCTTGCGAAAATCGCGAGGCGCCTGTACTATCCTGCCGAAAAGGATAAATCGAATGGCCCTGGTACCTATTAAGACCGCGTCAACCACTGGATATTGCGACTGCATCCACGGCTGCTACGAACTGGCGAGCCTGCGCGACGAAGACACCGGGAAGGCGTTTTGTCCTCGCTGCGCAAAAGAACATCTGGAAATGAATGTGGGCATCGGGTTGCCACAGCCTGCGCCTTCCAGGATCTCCGCAAACTCAGGCGCGCCGTCATCGACGCCTCAGATTCCGCCGCCTGCGGATCCCCCAGGCCGCCTGCGGTAAACTCCCAACGCAACTTGTTGGCGGAATCGCTCCCAAAAGTTGCGGCAGCGGTGGCAGTGGCTCGTCCAAGGACCGGGGCCGTTTTACCGGCGCTCTCGTTCCACGGGTCGTGACGAGCGCCTCCTCCTCAGGAATCGAATCCTCGAATTCGTCTCCAAATTGGCCGGTTCTTTTGCTTCTTGGCCCTGGCATTTGCCGGTACCGTATGATACTGTACCGCACCATTACTTACCTTCCGTTTCTACTAAAAGGAGAGACGACGTCATGGCCAACAACGGATTTGCTTTCGGCGATCCTAAGCCGTCTCCCGACAACTTTGATAGTTTCAATCCGAAGGATGTCTTCGCGGACTCGGGTATCTTTGTCCCAGCCGTCCCGGAACCGATCCCGGCGTCAAGGCGCACGCCGCCCGTCATGTCTCTGGATGAGGTTCTAGGCAAACCAGCCGTGCAGCTGATCCAGAATTCGGGCCGTATTGTGTTTCATTCGATCGGCGACTCAGGCGGAATCAAGGAGCCGGCGCACCAATTCGCCGTCGCGGACGCCATGACTGCCGATTTGCCCGGAAAAGATTTCAGTAAGGGCAGTCCTGCGTTCTTGTTCCACCTTGGAGACATCGTCTATTACTTCGGCCAGGAGGTGTATTACTTCGACCAGTTCTACGATCCCTACCGTGACTATAACGCCCCGATTCTTGCTATTCCAGGGAACCACGATGGCGTCATGTTCCCGAAAGAGGCGGCCAAGTATTCGCTCGAGCCTTTTTTTAACAACTTCTGCTCCGAGAAACCCACGCATCTCTCCGAGGCGCAGGGATGTGCGCGGACGACAATGACTCAGCCCGGCGTCTATTTCACTCTTGATGCGCCATTCGTGAAAATCATCGGCTTGTACTCGAACACCTCCGAATCAACCGGAGAGCTGCACGGCCCGAGTGGTGACACCCAACAATTAAATTTCCTCGCGGCCCAGTTGCAAGTCGCTGTCACTCAACGGAATCATGGAGACCAGCGCGCACTCATCATCGCCGTGCATCACCCACCGTTTACCGGAAGCGTCAACCACTTCCCCAGTCCCGGCATGCTCAAAGATATTGACGCTGCTTGCAAGCAGGCTGGAATCATGCCCGACCTCGTTCTTTCAGGTCACTCGCATCTGTACGAACGCTACAATCGCTCCATCGCTGGCCGGCAAATCCCCTACGTCGTCGCCGGCAATGGCGGCTTCTACAACTTGGCCGGCTTCAAAAGAGGAAAAAACGGCAAGCCGCCGGCTCCTGGCGTCACTGGGACAGACGGCGTGGGCAATCCCCTGACGCTCAAAGCGTACTCCGAGAGCATCTTTGGTTTCTTGCGTGTCACCGTTGACTCGAAATCAATTTTCGTGGAATCGGTAGGCGTTGACCGACAGTCCCGCAAGACTCCCCTCCAGGATAGCTTCACAGTCAATCTCGAGCAGCACACCGTCAGCGATGGAGGTGCGGCCAAGGGTGGAGGTGGGCGCGGCGGCGGCGGTGGCCGTAAACCGAAACCCCGCCCAGGTGGCGGACGGCCCGGAGCAGGCAAGAGGAAAAAACCCTAGTAGCGTGCTGCGGAAGCCGAGAAACCTTTCAGGGCGCGGCTTCGGCCTTGGCAATTTGGGAATTCTGACGCTACGGTGGATTCTTGTAGCAGCGGGAGTGAGGATTCACCGTGGAGGATAAACGGAATGCCCGTATATGCTCTCGATACCTCCGCACAGTGTCATAATGGATGCGGGCTGTACGATGCCGCAAACACCAAAGTACGACATTTTTCTGGACGGGTCCTGTTCGTTCTGCCGGTGGTCGCAAGCGAAGATCGAGCCATACGATTCCGGTGGACGGCTGCGATTCCTGGATTATAACGACGCCGCAGTAGCGGCACAGGCGCCCTTCCCGCGCGCCGATCTCGACCGGGAAATGCATGTGCGCACTCCGGAAGGAAAGTGGCTGCGTGGATTTGAAGCGTGGCTGGCCCTGCTGCACGTTTTGCCCAGGCTGGTTTGGCTCGGCCGGATTGCAAGCCTGCCGCCCCTGCGTTGGCTGGGCCCTCCCTTGTACGGCTTTATCGCGCGCCACCGTTACAGTCTTCCCGGCGCGCCCGCGCGCTGCGAGACCGATACGTGTGCCGCCCCTGCGCACCGTCGGTAGCGACTCAGTTTCCAGGAAGCTCCCTTGTGTCGAAGCGATGGTTTCGGTAGCGCCGGCATCCTGCCGGCTCCTCGCTCTATCCGTGAAATCCAAGACCGCCGGCAAGATGCCGGCGCTACCATGGCGTCCACGGTGAGGCGATCGTTCGAATCGCGTGATACCATATTCGCGCAGTGAATCCTGCAAAGAGCTGCGATGCATTCTTAAATTCTCGATGACCTCATCGGCGCGTCCTTCTCCGGAAACGATTCCCATGCTGGACCTCCGCGCGCAATACGAATCGATCGCGCCTGAAATTCGCGCGGCGATCGACGAGGTACTCACGGCACAACAATTCGTGCTGGGCCCGCAGTGCGCGGCGTTCGAGGAAGAGGTCGCGCAAGCCTGCGGCACTGGCTACGCAATCGGGGTAGCGTCGGGAACCGACGCGCTCGAACTGACGCTCCATGCCTGCGGCGTGAGTGCCGGCGACGAAGTCATAGTGCCCGCATTCACCTTTATCGCCACGGGCAGCGCCGTCACGGCGCTGGGCGCGCGCCCGGTGTTCGCGGACATCGAACCCGCTACGTTCAACCTCGACCCGTCACGGCTGGAAATGCACATCACACCGCGCACCCGCGCCATCGTCGTCGTGCATCTGTTCGGTCTCGCCGCGGACATGGATCCCATTCTTGCGCTCGCAGCAAAGCACGGCATCCCCGTGATCGAAGACAATGCGCAATCCATGGGAGCGGGCTATCACGGGCGCAAGACGGGCTCGATGGGACGCGCGGGCTGCCTGAGTTTCTATCCGAGCAAGAATCTGGGCGCGTACGGCGATGCGGGAATGATCGTGACCAATGACGAAAAGCTTGCCACGCGGCTGCGCGCTCTCCGCAACCACGGGCAAACCGGCCGCTACCTCAGCACGGAGCGAGGTTGGAACAGCCGTTTGGACGAGCTGCAAGCGGCCATCCTGCGCGTAAAATTGCGCCATTTGGCGGACTGGACCGCTGCGCGCCAGGCACACGCACACCGCTACAATTCTTTGCTGCGGGATTTGCCCGGCATCACGCTTCCGCGCGTCCCGGATGGACGAGAGCATGTCTACTACCTCTACACAATTTCGGTATCCGGCCGCGCACCGGGTCGCTTAGCAGGTGGTGCGGCGGGAAAAGACCCTGGCGGGGCAACGCGCAGCGACATCGTTCAGCAGCGCCTCGCGGACCGAGGCATCGTGAGTGTAGTCTATTACCCTGTTCCGCTTCATCTCCAACCGCTTTACGCTTCCCTTGGAGGCAAGCCAGGGGATTTACGCATCAGCGAACGCGCTGCCCGCGAAGTGCTTTCGATTCCTCTCTACCCCGAGCTTACCCTCCCTCAAATCGAGCGCGTCGCTCAGGCGGTTCGTGATTCCGTGCGCGATTAAGAACGAAAACCTGCCCGCCCAAAAAACGGGCGGCCTCTACAACTTCTGCTAAAAAGGAAGCCTCCCCGTCCCATGTTTTCCGGGACGGAGAGGGCACGTTTCTTTTCAAACCGAATTACCACCCAAAACAATGCGCGCTGGAACCTCCTGAAAAATGATGATAGTGTCGCTCAAATGAATTTTCCATGATTGGCCAAACCATCTCGCACTATCGCATTCTGGAGGAGCTCGGGGGCGGCGGGATGGGTGTGGTCTATAAGGCTGAAGACACCAAGCTGGGCCGCTTCGTGGCCCTGAAGTTCCTGCCGCAAGGAATTGCCAAGGACCGCCAGGCTCTGGAGCGTTTCCAGCGCGAAGCCCGCGCCGCTTCCGCATTAGACCACTCGAACATTTGCACCATCTAGAGATTAGCGAGGACGGCGGGCAGCCCTTCATTGCCATGCAATTTCTCGAGGGCCGCACGTTGAAGCATCTGATTGGCGGCAAGCCTCTTCCCACAGAGCAAGTTTTGGACTTGGGAACTCAGATCGCCGACGCGCTGGACGCCGCGCACACGAAGGGCATCACTCATCGCGACATCAAGCCTGCAAACATTTTTGTCACCGATCGCATGCAGGCCAAGATTCTCGACTTCGGATTGGCCAAAGTGGAGGGGCGGCAAAGGGTGGCTGAAGGGGCCAGCGCTTCGCAACTGCCGACAGTGGGCGGCTCGGAAGATGCCCTCACCAGCCCTGGCTCGGCGCTGGGCGCGGTGGCCTACATGTCGCCGGAACAAGCGCTGGGAGAGCCAGTCGATGCGCGAACCGATCTGTTTTCCTTTGGCGTGGTTTTGTACGAGATGGCAGCCGGCAAACTTCCGTTTCAAGGCAATACCACGGCTGGCATTTTCGACGCGATTCTCCATAAGACTCCGCTCCCGCCGGGACGTTTGAATCCTGAATTGCCTCCGGAACTGGAACGGATCATCAGCAAGGCTCTGGAGAAAGATCGCAAGCTGCGTTATCAGAGCGCCGCCGACATCCGCGCGGATTTGCACCGCCTCATCATTCCATGGGTAGCGAGCCCCTGGTGGCGCAAGCGGGCGGCACTCTGGATTGGTGCGGCTGCGCTAATAGCTGTGTTGGTAGCCGGGGGCTGGTATTACGGATTTGCCCGGCGCGGCGAAACGATCGACTCGGTGGCGGTCCTGCCCTTCGTAAATGCCAGCGCCGATCCCAACACGGAATACTTGAGCGACGGTATCGCCGAGAGCCTCATTAATAGCTTGTCACAGTTGCCGCATTTGAAAGTGATGTCGCGCGATTCCGCCTTCATGTACAAGGGCAAAGACACAGATGCGCGAACGGTGGGGCAGGCGCTAGGAGTTCGGGCTGTTTTCAAAGGCCGAGTGATGCAACGCGGCGACGATTTGGAGATCAGCGCCGAACTGGTTGACGCGCGAGACAACAGCCACATCTGGGGCCAGCAATACAGCCGCAAGCCATCTGACGTTTTCGCGCTTCAGAACGAGATCGCGAAAGAAATAACCGCTACGCTGCGGATGCGCTTGACGGGCGAAGACGAGAAGCGCATGACGAAGAGCTACACCCCAAATCCCGAGGCATATCAGGATTATTTGAAAGGCTTATATTGGAGGGGAAAGGCAACTGGTGAGGGATTTACCAAGGGTATAGATTACTTTCAGCGAGCGGTCGCCAAAGATCCTACTTACGCGCTCGCCTATTCAGGGTTGGCTGATGGCTTCGGTGGACAGGCAAATAACGGTTTTGTTTACCCAAGGGAAGGCTATCCGAGAGCCAAAGAGGCCGTGCTGAAGGCACTGGAATTGGACGATACCCTCGCTGAAGCCCACACATCCTTGGCATTCATCAAGACGGACTATGACTGGGACTGGTTAGGCGCCGAGAGAGAATTCCAGCGAGCCATTGAGCTCAATCCAGCCTATGCGCGCGCCCACAATTTATATGGTTATCTTTTGTATAGGCTGGGACGGTTTGAAGAAGCAATCGCCGAATTGAAACGAAGCGTGGAACTAGATCCCCTCTCACTCCTCAATAATAGGGTTTTGGGACAGGCATTCTATAACGCACGGCAGTATGACCAAGCGATCGAGCAATTCCGGAAGACACTAGAGTTGGACCCAAACTTCTCTAGCGCGCACCGGTTCCTCGGCAGAGCCTATCTCCAAAAATCAATGTATAACGATGGGACCGCCGAGATTGAAAAGGAGTTGACGATCTACCCTGGCCACGTTGGCGCACTCGGGGACCTAGGATACGCTTATGCGTTGGCAGGCAGAAAGGCCGACGCACTGAAGGTGCTCGATCAATTGAACGACCTCTCGAAGCAGAAGTATGTACCGGCGACGTACAGGGCCGAAGTCTATGTGGGCCTTGGGGCTAAGGACAAAGCATTCGAATGGTTGGAGAAAGGTTACGAGGAACGCTTCCTTCCTTCCATTAAGGTAGACCCAGCCTACGATCCGCTACGCTCGGACCCACGCTTTCAGGACCTTTTGCGCCGCATGAACTTGCAACCTTAGCCCGAATTTTTCGCAATCGCGCGATGGATATTTGTTTTCAAACATTCGTATGAGTCGTCGCATTGCATTTCGATGGGATGCAGGTTTTGGTAGCACAGGCTTCAGCCTGTGTGGTGTTCTGCGCGCATGAAAATCAAACCACACAGGCTGAAGCCTGTGCTACTGGACCGCACTGGACTTATGCCGCAATTCTCGTAAGTAACGCCGGCTAGCCGGGAGGCATGGCAGCTGTAACCCGCCTCTTCCGAGGCGGGGTTCTCTTGCGTTCAAAAGATGGCGCGGGATTACGCGGCCGCGGAAACGGCGCGCCGGTACAACAAATACATAACACAGAGAAACAGAGTCAGGGCAGGAGCTAAAAGAGCAAAAATTC